>JGI10211J34971_10000277_pt1 | contig 40870 bp, 40 predicted proteins | sample Etolagsediment_FD_34971 | JGI IMG/M metagenome (IMG submission 34971)
GCCGAAAAGAAACTTTCTTCAAGGCTCTGGTCCATCTCGTCCTGAAAAATAAAAGGCGGTACGGCGGGTATATCGTTCATTTCGGCGTGGTCCTTATGTTCATCGGTTTCATCGGGTCCGCCTTCAATCAGGAGCTGGAGACCGCAGTTGAACCCGGAGATGTGGTCTCAGTCGGTGACTACAGTTTCCGATATGTGAACTTTCACGGGTACGACAGGGTCAATCATCATGTGAAGACCATCGCGATGGATGTGAGCCGTGGAGGGAAAAAACTCGGAACACTTCAACCTGAGAAACGCCTGTACTTTGCTTCCAATCAGCCGAACACCAATGTGGATTTTATCAGCAATATGAAAGAAGATGTCTACCTTGTGCTGGCAGATCTGCGGGAGGAGGACGGGACAGCGTCTATCAAGGTCCTGATCAATCCGCTGGTTCTCTGGATCTGGATCGGTTCGATCATCATGATCCTCGGAACCATGATATCCATCAGCACCCGCGTCAGTTTCGGAAAGGAGAATTAATATGGATTTCTTTCTCGCCGTCCTCATTCTGCTCGCAAGTCTCGCCTATGTTTTCTACCCACTTTTCGGTCAGCAGAAATCTGTTCAGGCCATCACCGAAAAGGAACGAATCCGTGAAGGTCTTCTCTTTGACAAGGAAGCGATCTATCAGCAGATCCTCGAACTGGATTTTGACAGGGAACTTGGAAATATCGAGGAGGATGACTACAATCGCAGCCGAGATGACCTGAAAAAGCAGGCTGCCCGGGTGATCACCGCCCTCAGCAGCAGCGCGGGCGAAAATGGAATTAAAAAAGCGGGCAAAGCACTGCTCTGCATCAACTGTCAGGAAAATCTGGCTCCCGATGACAAATTCTGCCCCTACTGCGGTCAAAAACAGAAATAAGACTGTCTCGAATGCTTGAAATAAGGAATCTCTCCAAGAGTTTCGGCTATTTCCGTGTCTGGGATGACCTGTCATTTGACCTTGACGCAGGTCAGATCTTCGGGCTCTTTGGAGTGAACGGTTCAGGCAAGACAACTCTTCTGAAAACGATTGCGGGCATCGTGTCCCCCAATTCAGGAGAAATACTGATCCACGGGAAGGATATCCGAAAAGTGCCTGCACAACGGCGGCATATCGGCTTCCTGACCCATCAGAGTCTCTATTACCATGACCTCAGCTGTCTGGAAAATCTGAGATTCACTGCCCGTCTTTATAAGCTCGATGTCACAGATTCACAGCTCCTGGAACGCCTGCGTTCAACAGGTTTGGAAAAATGGGCCAACGAGCCTGCAAGGTATTTCAGCCGTGGTATGCTTCAACGCCTGGCCATCGCTAAGAGTCTCCTGCATGACCCGGATCTCATCCTCTATGACGAGCCCTTTACCGGCCTGGATGAAGAAGCCTCACAGATGGTGGAGGACACTCTTAGAGAGGCTGCGTCCCGTGGGAAGACGGTTCTTCTGGTCACTCATGATCTGAAACAGGGTTTCCAGCTTTCAGATAAGATCGCTCTGCTGGCCGGCCGGCGGCTGCTCTACTGCGATGAGAAGGACAGCACAGATTTCGACCGTTTTCATGATCTGTTCAGGCAGCCCGCTCCTGCACAACAGAAAGCAGGTGACTGAATGCTTCTCTGGAATCTTGTCCGCAAGGATCTGCTGCTGGAGTGGAAGAACAAGGATGCTGTCCTGGCAATGACGGCTTTTACCGCGCTGGTCCTTCTGCTCTTCGCCATCGCGGTTGAATCTATTCCAGCCCTCCTCCGGGACATTGCTCCCGGCGCAGTCTGGATCACCTACCTCTTTGCCGCCATTCTGGGTTTCAACCGTGTGGCCATGGTTGAAAGAGAAAACAACGCCATGTACACGCTGCTCGTCGCCCCCATTGACCGCTCCCTCCTCTTTATCAGCAAGTTTACTGTGAATTTCCTGCTCATTTCCCTCGTTCAGGTCCTGTCGCTGCCCCTGATCATGCTTTTTTTCAATATTGATATTTTTCTGATGATGGGTTCTCTCAGCTGGATCTTTATCCTGACCACGCTTGGTATGAGTGCCATCGGAACCCTCTTCTCCGCCATGCTTGTGAATATCCGCATGAAGGATGTTCTGATGCCGCTGCTCACCTTTCCCCTGCTGGTGCCTCTGCTCATCGCCGCTGTCAGCCTGACACGGGCCGTCTTCAATGGGCAGGAGCTGCAGTCCACCTGGGTGAATCTGCTGCTGGCCTATGATGTTATTTTTATCACCGCAGGAACAATCCTGTATGAATTCTTACTGGAGGAATAAACGATGAATACGAACAGGGCAGTTTATATGACTGTGTTCGGCGCCCTTCTTCTGCTGCTGCATTTTATGAATCTCATGATGATCATGGTCTATGCTCCGCTGGAAGCCACAATGGGACTGATACAGAAGATCTTTTACTACCATGTACCTGTCGCCTGGTCCGGCTTTCTGGCCTATTTTATCACCTTTATCTTCTCAATTCTCTACCTTGTTAGGAAAAACGAAAGGGATGACCGCATCGCCCACGTCAGTGCAGAGCTAGGGACTGTCTTTTTTGTCCTGGTTCTCATCACCGGCCCCATCTGGGCCCGCTATGCCTGGGGCTCATACTGGGTCTGGGAACCGCGGCTGACCACTTCCTTTGTGCTCTTTATCCTCTTCTCCGCATACCTCCTCCTTCGACGCTTCGGCGGCCATTCCGACAAAACAGCGCGCTATGCCTCCGTCCTGGGGATTATCGCATTTCTCGATGTGCCGCTGGTCTATTTTTCAATGCACTGGTGGGCCCCTGAGATCAGTGCTCATCCCAGAAACATCGGACTGCAGACCGAAATGAAAACCGCCTTTTTTATCAGTCTCGCCCTCTTTACTGTCACCTTCATCTATATGCTGCTGCGACGAATAGAACTCAGCGATCTGGATAGTGAATACATGGCGCTCAACCGCAATCTACAGGACAGGTGAAGAATATGAAAAATTTTACTCCCACCCTCATCGCCTATCTGAGTATCTGGGGCCTGCTCATCGGCTACCAGGCCTGGGTCGCCGTCAGAAAGCTGCGTATCAGCGAAAAAATCCGTAACCTCAACTCCCTCAAATAAAAGCTATTCCCTTGGAACTGCAGGTCTACGAGAACAGCGCCTTCCGGGTGAACAGCTACCTCGCTGTACAGGAAGATGAGTGTATTATCATTGACCCCGGTGAAGAATTCAGCCTCCTGGAAAAAGCGGTGACAGAGCAGGGTCTCAACCCCCTCGCCATCCTCAATACCCATGGACATGTCGATCATATCGCCGGAGTCGTACCCCTTCAGAAACGCTTTGATATCCCCTTCTGTCTCCACGCTGCAGATCGCTACCTCCTCGATCACCATGAACAAAGCTGCGCGAACTACGGCTTATACTATGCCGGAACACCGGATATCGACCATGACCTGTCCGGGCAGAACGAAATCATTTTCGGATCCATTGCCTTCAGGATCCTGCACACTCCAGGGCATACTCCCGGCGGAGTCTGCTTCCTCGCCGGCAATGAAATGCTCACAGGCGACACTCTCTTTTTCCGCAGTATCGGTCGTACGGACTTCCCCGGCGGTGATCATGCCGCACTTCAGAACAGCATTCGCAGCAGACTCTATAGCCTGCCGGCCTCAACCCGTATTCACCCCGGACACGGACCTGTCTCCCGTATCGGCGATGAAATGCGGATGAATCCCTTTACCCGATCCTGACAAAAAGGATCTGCTCGTCGGCGTAAACTCCCGCCCTAACCGACTTTATTCTCTCCCAACTTTATTATCTCCCAAAATCAAAAAGGCCCGCCGAAGCGGGCCTTTTCTTTTCTCTGTCTGACCGGAGAGATCAGAAGTAGAAATTATTCCTGATATTGAATCCGAGTCCCTGAATATCTTCACCGGTGCCACCGATGAAATAAGTGTCCAGACTGAATTCATAGACATTGAACAGAAACCCGATTCCGGCACTGTAAAACATCTGATCATTGTATGTCTTCTGCAGTCCGGCATTCAGATTCAGCCATGTCAGAGGAAAAAGATGGGCCTTCATTGAGTAATGAAGATTCTCATCGTATCCGAGTCCCTCTGTCAGAAAACTCGTGGCACCCGCCTGCAGCATCAGAAAACTGAAGGGCTGATAGCTGAGCATGATATTGGCGCGTGAGGCAATGTCATATTCATCGACATAGGCACTGTCTTCCACGAATTCCTCCTGTATCAGCAGACTGTCAAGGGCATCACTGTCCGAGGCATCATCAAGCGAAGAGAGCGAACCGGAGATACTGTAATATTTCCTGATCATGTCACCGCTGCTTAACTTGGCGTTCAGGTCCTGAAGACCGATCTGTACATCCAGATCGTTGCTGAAGTTGTCGAAGAGACCCAGCATCTCACCCAGTCGGAAATGAAAACCGACTCCGACATCAAAGCCCGGGGAGAAACTGATGATCTCGCCTGGATCAGGATCACCGTAATCCACCATGGTGGTAATGGCATTCCCTGAGATGCTGATTGAATCAGGCGTACTCACAATGCTCATGTGTTTCGTGTTCACAGAAGCAAAGGAACCCGCATAGAAGTTCATGCTGGCCCCGACCCGCAGGTTTCCGTATTCGCTGATAGGGATATTTGTACCGTAGCCGACATTGGTTTTAAGGTAGGTTCCGATAACCATATCAAGATTCTCGGTGTAGATCGGATCGTTGAAGCGGATGCCCTTGAAGGGGATCGCAAGCACTTCACCGGGCAGTGTTCCGTCCTGCTCCACCACCACTCCGGTATTGATGAAAGCAGATCCATAGCCTACCGGGAAGCGCAGTGTGAACAGGGATGGCAGACTGACATTCAGTTTCAGATTCAGTCCGTCCTCATAGAAGAGGCCCACAAATTCATCCAGTTCTTCCTCTGTCAGCAGTCGGCCGTCATTGAAATAGGTGTTGATCGTGCCGATACTGAAGGAGGAGTTCTGCACACTCAGCCCCAGATTGGGGAAGGGTACGCCGGGCAGGCCCAGACCCCAGAGGGTTCTGCTCTTGACTCCGATATTCGCAGGATTCATCAGAGCATAGTCCGCCTTGCGGTGAAGCCGGCTGAAGACAACGTAGGCCTTGTCTGTGCGGTCTGTGATCTTCTGATTGTGGTATGTCCTCTGAGGCTGCTCGTAGACTGTAAAGTCTGTATCCGTTTCGTAGAGGTAGGTGGTATCCTGAACTTCCTCATAACCGTATTCATAGAAGGCAGGTGCATCCAGACTGTCTGCATCTGCACTTTCAGCCTCACTGCTGTCAGCAGGCTCCTCTGTCAGGTCGTAGATCACTGTCGTGTCTCCGCTGTCATCGACAAACTCGGCATCCAGTTCCTCAAAGGCCGCATCCGCGGCATCACGGACATCCTCAAATTCACTGGGAAGCTCTTCCTGTGTACTTTCTTCGATCTGCTCCAGATTCTCTTCGGCCTGAAGCAGTTCCTCCGCTGTCGCAGCTTCCTGCGCCTGAAGCATATAGGTTCCGGGAAAGATCAGAAAAGCGATCAGGGGCAGTATCATCAGTTTCCAGCTTGCGCGTCTCACATCGCACCTCCTTCCTCAGTTGAGTCCGGCTCGGTATCGACAAACGCCTCAATGGTACCGAACAGTTTCACTGTCAGGGAGTCGGTGGAAAGTATCTTGGATTCTGCACCGTTACCCATAAGAGTGATCTCATTTTTAATGTAGCGTCCCTCACTGAGAGCCGTCAGAATATCCGCATCCATTACCAGAACCTGTGTAGAGCTGTCCTTTGCCGGTATATTCAGGGAGGCGATGGTATCCATGGGTCCGCCTGCGTCAAAGTAACTGCTGTCGGTCGCCGCCAGCACATTCACCATGACTCCGAAATCAAAGGCCGAGAAAACCACAGCATTCAGAGTGGCGCTTTCAAGTTCATCCGGGATATCCACACCTTCAGAGTATTCCGGATCGATCTCCAGGGTCACATCCTCGTCAATGTTGAAGACGAGCGGGATCTGTATATCCATCCGGCCTTTCACAACATCTGAGCTCTTGATGCTGCCGTTTCCGTCTGCAATGGCCCTGCCGCTGGCAATAATGCTGTCCGGGAAGAGATTGATCAAGCGCTCTGCACCGGGAATCATAAAGGGTTCCCCAGGTAACAGACGATCGTTGACACTGATCACTTCCGTCTCCCCGTCACTGTTCCGGGCAATAACTTCCAGCTCCAGATACAGCGGAATAGTGATCTCTGTGTCCAGAATCAAAGCCATGTCTACAGCCCAGAAATTCAGACCCTTCATCTCTTCAGGGAGGGCTGTGATGGCCTGACTGATCGGTTCGATATCAATCGTAACAGAATCAACGGCACCTGTCACTTCCTTAAAATTCAGATCAGTGATCTCCACTGTCACATCAATATCCTGACCGAAGACCAGGGTCATTTCCCGGTCCGACGGCAGTGCGATAACAGACTGATAGGTCAGCGACTGCTTTTCACCTTCGGCCACAGGATCGAGGTCGATCACATAGTCGATCAGCGGGATCACCGTCTCCACAGGATCCGAACTTTCAGTCAGATTGATCGTCTTTGTCAGCGAGGAACCCGACGGCGCAAGCAGTTCATTAACGGTAAAATTCACGTTGGCCAGCACACCGATATTGTTGACAACGGTGATCTTCAGCTGCCCCGTTTCCAGCACAGCCTGATCTATCATCACATCTGTATCCAGCTCAATGACATTTTCATCGGTCATGGCATCCTGGTCAAAGAATCCCGTCACCTCACTGAAGGTCAGTTCAGTCACATCGATATCCACAAGGATGCTGTCCGTCAGGTTGTATCCACCGATCACGTCGGAGGGAATATCGATATTCGTTGAGTAGGTCATAAACTGTTTGACTGCATTCGGATCAGAAGCATCTGTCTCCGGTGTCAGTTTATAGTCCCTCAAGTCGATCTGTATCAGGTTCTCTCCCGGCAGCAGCGCAACATTTTCACTGATCGGATTGCCGTTGGGATCCTCCAGCTGAGGGATCTGAAGATCCAGCTGAGGCACTCCCTCATTGATATTGTTCACATTGTTGGTGATGGTGATGTTCATCGCACCTGCACTGAGTATCGCATTGGAAATGCGGCTGTCGGAACTGATGTCGATCTCACCGCTCTCCTGTATGGGCTCCTGACTCACCAGACCGCGGAAACTGCGGAAGGTCATGTCACTCTCGGTATCCAGACCGTAGAGCTTGATCTCCACATCCACACCGTCGTTCTCAGTGATTGTGGCTTTCCCGCTTCCTGTGTCAATGGTCCGGATCCTGTAGCTGTAATTGACCTTCTGGTCCGCAACATCCATGACCAGGTAAAAGTTGTTCAGATCCTTCAGGGCCGGAACAAAGGTCTTCTTCGGCAGCTGCACTGTCATGTGAAAGGTGTCGATCTCTTCTGACAGAACTGTGTCGATGGAAGGAATGTACAGATCCAGAACAGCATCCAGGTCCAGCTTATTGTCAATATTGATTCCCAGATTGCCTTCCATGATCCGGGCCCGGGCCACCTTGTTGTCACTTTCGGCCAGCAGTATGACATCTGTCGTGTCAATCACCTGCTCCTGAACCTGTGCTGTGGCAGAACTCACCACCAGGCCCACGGCCTGCACTTCTAGTGTAAAACTCGAACTGTTGGCAAGCGCCAGATCTATCGTCTGGTCACCGCTGCCGCTCACAACACCCTCAACCTTCACAATAAAGTTCGAAGGCAGTGTCTTCCCTGCCAGGTCGATGACTTTCTGCCCCGCACCGCCGTTGGCAGCAATGGGAAGCTCTCCTCCAGGTGTGTTGGACACCGCGATCAGCGTGCTGTCCAGACCGGCATTCAAAATGCTGATGTCCAGCGGCATCCCAAGGTCAATGACCAAGTCATTGTCAATGGTCACGTTCAGCTGTCCGCTGATAAATGTGGCTTCATCGATTTCATTCAGGGTCACGTCTCTGTATATGGGCTTGGGAATCGGCGTGGACTGTGTGATCGTCGCATTCCCGCTGCTGCCCAGATCAGGAAAAATGTCCGAGAACAGAATAGCCGGCGGCGTAGACGGTGTCGTATTGGCCAGCTCGATCGGGCCGAGTACGGACGAAACCGAATTGAGGACAGGCGCAACACCTACCGTGTCAAAACCCGAGCCATACTTTTTATTGGTTCCCGCAACTTTCACATCCTCAACATTCTGATTGAACTGCTGCGGTTCCATATCATTCACACTGAACTGATCCCCGACGCTCTGTTCAGGAATCTCCACGCTGTCCATGAAGACATAGCCGCCTTCATAGGTCTCATCACCGATGACCAACGCCTTTTCCTGAATCAGCGGATCATCCAGATATTCCCCAAGCTGTACGGACTGGCTCGTGATCGGAAAGTCGAAAGCAACCTTCCATTTGAACATCTGGGGCTCCACCAGCTCCACACAGCCCCAGGCTGTTACAAGAACAGGTATTAGCATCCATAGTTTTTTTCGTAACATGATCTCTCCGTTTTTTGTTGTCATAATCTAGGGCCAAATATCATATATAAATGTGATGAAGGCTACAAAAAAATGTGTAATTCTCAGCTATTTCAGAGATTTACAGGTATTTAAGAATGAATTGCAATAATTTGTGAGCTAAATCACTTCAGCGCATCCGGGTTCAGACCCGATAATTCCGGAAGCACAAACAAACCGTTTTTGCGGATCAGTGTATCGTCAAACCAGATCTCACCACCTCCGTATTCAGGGGTCTGAATACAGACAAGATCCCAGTGAATTGCGGATTTATTCCCATTATCACAATCATCGTAGGCATTCCCCGGTGTAAAGTGAAAACTCCCGGCGATCTTCTCATCAAAGAGGATATCCTTCATGGCCCGGGTCACATAAGGATTCACACCGATGGCGAATTCTCCCACATAACGGGCCCCTTCATCTGTGTCGAAAATGCTCTGAAGTTTGTCTCTTTCAGTCCCGTCGATGTCTGTAATACGCCCCTTATTGAATGTCAGTCTCACATTGCTGAAGACAGTTCCCTGATATAGTGAGTCTGCATTGTATTGAATCACCCCGTTCACGGACTCTTTTACCGGTGCGGTAAACACTTCCCCGTCAGGTATATTGGCCTCTCCGGCGCATTTGATGGCGGGCAGCCCTTTGATGCTGAAACTCAGATCTGTCCCGACACCCTTTATATGCACGCGGTCAGTTTTTTCCATCCATTCCACGAGGGGATCCATTGCACCGGACATTTTGGAATAGTCCAGTGTACAGACATTGAAGAAGAAGTCTTCAAAAGCCTCAGTGCTCATCCCGGCCTGCTGGGCCATACTCGGTGTAGGCCAGCGCAGGATGGTCCAGCGTGTTTTGTTCACGCGAACATCAAAATGCGTCGGTTTAAGCCAAAGCTGTTCGTATCGTTTCATATCCGCCGAGGGCAGATCACTGTTCTCCGTGATATTAAAGGATCCTCTGGCGCCGATATAGCACTGCATCTCTTTCATACGGGCTGTTTCCAGTTCGCCAGTGAGGCGGATCTGATCATCATCGGCATCCTTCAGGAGTTCCTTGGTGACCAGTGCATTCTTCCGCGTCACAAAGGGACGACCGCCCCTTTCCCGCACAGCGCGGATCAGCTGCAGGACAAAACTTTCAGGAATATCTACAGCCTCGATAAGGACATTCTCGTTTTTCTGAACATTCGTCGAATAGTTGACCAGCACCTGCGCCAGTTCTTTTTCCCGGGGATCAAACATCAGTCTTCCTTTCTTTTAAGGTCATCCAGGGCACCGCTGTTCAGGAGCTGCACAAAATGCGGAAAACCGTCCAGGGCCGTCTCATCCAGTGTAATGCCCGGCGTTCCCCAGTAACCTGTCTTTTCGTATAGCAGTTCCTTGTAATTGTCAATACCGCTGAGGTCCACTTCCTCGTACTGTATCCTGTTATGCTCCAGCATTTTCTTAAGGGTCAGACAGACGCTGCACCATTCACCGGTATAGATCACAAGTTTTCTCATTCAGAACTCACTTTTAAATATGTTTTTTGATCGGTCTCAATTCCCGTTCAATGTCTCACGAGCAGCAGAGCACCCCGCGGGGGGAGGGTCACCTGACCGACAATTCCCTTGCGTAGAGGCTGCACTGAAGCGGAGGCTTCGTCAGCGTAGATATCCCAGCGTCCCTCATCCAGCATAAAAAGCGCGGTGCTGTCTCTGCTGCTGTTCATCAGGATATAGCAGTCCCTGAGTTCACCGTGAGCCTTGACTCTGTACCCGATACCCATCTCAACATTTTCCGAATAGACCGCGTCCAGATGATCCCGGTCAGCGGCACGCAGTTCCGGCATCTCCCTGCGCAGGGCAAGCAGTTGACTGTAGTAGTGCAGCAGCGGACGATTACTCCATGCATGGTCATAATTGATATAATTGGTCTCGTTATCCTTTTCATAGCTGTTATGATCTATCCTGCCGACATGGCTGTCAGGATACTCTGAGTCGGCAATGACTTTACTGCGGCCGAATTCCTGACCGCTGTGTATCATAGGGATGCCCTGAGATGTCGCCAGAATGAAGGCCCCGAGACGATGGATCGCCATTTCCTCAGAATTGAGGAGCGCATGACGGTCAATATCGGTAATGAGCTCATCGCTGCGGTTCTTTCCGATCGCCAGACGGATGAAGTCGCCCAGGGTGTGGTCATCGTGGCTTGCAAGGTAGTTGACTGCATGTGAGGAGTTCTGATAGGTCAGAGCGTCAGAGGCCAGACTGCCCATGAAAAATGTCGGGAAGCTCTCCCGGTCCGTGCCGTTATCCCATCGGCCCAGGATGTAGCCCTGCCTGTCCCGGGGATTCTGTCCCTTTACAGCATTTCTGAACTTATCGTTCCAGGATGCCCAGCCCAGCTCGCTGAATCGTTCGGGCATGTATCCGCCGCCCCAGGGTTCAGCAATAATGATCACATTCGGATTCACCTTCCTTGCTTCGGACAGGATCAGCTGAAGGGTCTCTTCATCGATCATGGCCGCCAGGTCGAAGCGGAAGCCGTCAACATGATATTCCTTCATCCAGTGGATCACACTGTCCACGATCAGCCGTCGTGCCATGGGGGATTCTGTGCGGAAGTCGTTACCGCATCCGCTGACCTTGAGAAAATCCCAGGCTTCATCTACCCGGAAATAGTATTTTTTGTCAATCAGTTTGAAACAGTTCTGATCGTACTGACTGACATGGTTGTAAACCACATCCATGATCACTGCGATGCCTTCCCGATGCAGGGCCTTCACCATGTCCTTGAATTCTGTCACCTGCTGCCCCTGAATTCCGTTGTATTCGCCGGGATTCATGCTGCCCTGCGAGGCATAATAGGATTCCGGCGCGAAAAAATAGGAGGTCATATAGCCCCAGTGGTTGCGCTCATAGGGATTCCAGGTGTTTGTGAGACCCTCAGTCTCCACGTTGTAGGGAATCTCCATATTCCCGAAATCCTGCAGCGGCAGAAATTCCACCGCATTGATGCCCAGGGTTTTCAAATATTTCAGGCCTCCCCGTCTGCCCTCTTCGGTGAGCCCCAGGTAGCTTCCCGACTGTTCCACACCGCTGCTGCCGTGGGCGGTCAGATCTCTCAGATGCGCCTCATAGATCACCAGGTCACGCGGGTCGTCGGGCGTGATCCAGCGGTCACCTTCCCAATCATAGCTGTCCCTGTAGATGATACTTCGCCCGGGGTGTAAATAGCTGTTCTCTGTGGCCACTGCGAAGCTGTAAGGATCCGCGACCAGCACGGTCTCATCGAATATCTCGCCTTTGCCCGCGGGGCCCTTGACATAGTAGCCGTAATACCGGTTCCAGAGATCCCTGCTGCTCCGGAATTCCCAGACGCCGTCTGCATCCCGGGTCATTTTTTCCTCTGAAAATGCAGGACCGTCATGCGTCTCAAAAAAGGCGATCCTTACCTGTATCGCCCGGGGTGCAAAGAGTCTGAATACAAAGTCACCGTCTTCTTCTGTGAATCCGAGAGCTTTTTCTGAATAGAGCTTAAGGGCTTTATTGAGGGGAATGTGGGTCATTTCGCTGTGTGTCTCCTCTAGGCTGCTGTTACAGGCGCTGAAAATCACCAAGATCAGCACCGAAGTCAGTAATTTCATCTGCATCATGGGTCTCCCGGTCTTTATTGAAGGTGTCTCTAAAATTGAGAAACAAGTTCCTGCACATATTGCGATAGTGTATCTTTGATCTTGTCTGCGGCTTCAAATACTTCCTGATGTGTCAGCGGATTCTTCGTGATCCCTGCTGCGAAATTAGTGGCACAGCTCAGCCCGATCACCTGCATACCATGCTCCCGGGCATAGATGAGTTCAGGCATGGTGCTCATCCCTACGAGATTGGCGCCTAATCCGGAAAAATGCCGGATCTCAGCCGGTGTCTCATAGCTCGGGCCAGTGGTCCATGCGTAGACCCCGCTGCCGAGGTCCAAACCAGTCCTGCGGGCTGCCCTGAAGGCCAGTTCCCGCTCAGCGGCGGTGCATTCGGCACTTCCCGGATCACCTGCCTGTCCTGCCAGCCCTGTCAGGTCTATGCAGCGCTCAATAAAAAATATATCTCCCACTTTCCTGCTGCTGTCAATCAGTCCTGCAGCGTTGGTCACGATAAGCCGCGTCACACCCAGCAGGTGGAAATGCCTAACCAGGGTCAGAATCGCCTCCATATCATGGCCTTCATAGTAATGAAATCGACCTTTCGCAGCCAGAACTGTCTGACCGCCCGGGCTCCTGCCCAGGATCATCTCCCCGCTGTGCCCTTTTACTGTGACATCCGGAAATCCGCTGATATCCCTGTAGGCGATGGTCTGCAGTATCTCCAGTCCCTCTGTAAAGGATCCCAGTCCGCTGCCGAGGATTACGGCAGCAACGATTCCCGCCGGATCATGGCCGGCTTCTGTCAGATGTGTTCTCAGGTCCGGCATGTCATCCCAGTTCTGTATGTTTGTAGTAAAGCTGCCCGCAGGCTGCATTTTTATCCCTGCCGCCGCTCCAGCGAAGGGTCACCGGAAATGTGGCCCTCTTCTGCAATGCAGCTTCAAATTTAAATATCTTCTCATCCGACGGCCGCCGGTATTCTGTGTCTGTCTCATTGAAAGGAATCAGATTCAGTTTGCAGTTCAGCGGGCTGAGAAGTCGGATCAGAGCCTCAACATGTTTCGGACTCATATTGACATCATCCAGCAGCACATATTCAAAGGTGACCCGCTTGGAGACTTCCTTAATATAGTACTCCACAGACTCCATGAGTTCCGACAGCGGATATTTGCGCGAAATGGGCATCAGGACTTTTCTCTCTTCCTGAAACGGACTGCCCAGGCTGATTGCCAGCTTGAATTGTGTATGCAGATCAGCAAACTGCCGAATAGACGGCACAATGCCCGCAGTGCTTAAAGTGATCTTCCTTGCACCGATATTGAAGCCGGCTTCATGATTCATGACAACGGCCGCCTGCATGACCGAGGAAAAATTCAGGAAGGGTTCTCCCATTCCCATGAAGACCACATTTGTAAGGGCTTTGTCCGAGTGTCTGCGGAAAAAGTCCAGCTGTTCAAGGATCTCCCCCGCACTCAGGTCACGGATCTGCCCCATCCGCCCGGTCTGACAGAATCGGCAGCCCAGCGCACACCCGACCTGACTGCTGACGCAGACCGTCCTCCGCTCTGCACTGACGATCAGCACAGCCTCAGCAAAATGCCCGTCCCGCATTCTGAAAAGAAACTTCCGTGTATCCGTCAGCGGCTCTCCGACACTGTCGGGAACTGTACTCAGATGCAGCTCAGTCTCATTTTTAATGATCTCTCTCAGGGATCTGGGCAGATTCAGCATCTCATCCGCGTCACTGACTCCCCTGTGCCAGAGCCAGAGAAAGATCTGACGACCCCGATATGCGGGAAAACCCTGTCCCTGAACCCAGTCCTCAAGGCCCTTCTGCGACATATCTTTAAGGCTCGGAAGCATTACACTCATGGCTGAAATTCGACAAATTCCGATAGAATTCCAAGTAAAAAGCTCCCTGCTGATTTTCCTTATCATTTGGCCTAAATTAGTGTATATTCCGCTAGAAATAAGGTGTTATCGATGGTTTATAAATTACGTGCATTCTTTATTGCATCTCTTCTCTCAGTGAACTCATTCCTCAGCGCTGCAGATTTCAACTTCAATGCCGCCCTTTATCTGATGATTGACAACAGCCTGTCCATGAGAAATTCCGACAGCGAAGGCCAGCGTTTCAGCGGTCTTGACCTTCTCATTGATGAACTGCCTTCAGGTGTGGAACTCGCCTCCGGCCTGTTCCATGGTGAGACCCGGTCCATCAGCGCATTCACAGCCCTGACCGACAGCACTCGACCCATGCTGAAAGCCANACTCAGGGAAGAGGCNTCCCTCCTGGATTATTACACAGATACACATGCCGCTCTCGCTTTTTCACTGGAACAGCTTCAGACACGCCTTGACAGCTCAATGCCCCGTTTTCTTTTCATCCTCAGTGACGGCAGTGTCAATGTCAGAGCAGGCGATGAGGCCACCGCAGAAAAGCTGCAGGCAATCTACAGTGAACTGATGCCCCTCAGCGCCGAAAAGAATATCCGTATCTTTTCATTGGCCGTCACTGCCGACACAGATACAGCCCTCCTCGCTTCAGCAGCCGCGAATACCGGCGGCCGCTACTACTTCGTATCGGAAGCCTCACAGCTGCCGGCAGCTTTCGTCCGAATCAGTTCCGATCTGAAACAAATGATTGAAAGCAGTAGAATTCTGGCCGTTCAAAAGCATGCAGAACATCTGCTTGAAAAAAACGGCAAACGAGAAGCCATTGCCTTCGCCGAATCCCATGATCTGCAGCTGGCCTCTGATTCCATAAGACAGAAGAACAGCCGCAATTCCCTGAACCTGGATTCAGGTCTGCTCATTATTTCCAGCAACCTCATCCTGCTGTTGCTCATCCTGTACAGTAACAAGCGCAACCAGAACAAACTGGATCTGGTCAAGAAGCAGCTCAGTGAACTGGCTGTCAGCATCGCAAAAGTCAGAGATGAATACCATGATCCCACTGTTTTCAGAAGAGATACACCTGCAGAAGATGTTCTTCCCCCAATGTCTCAGACCCCTCCCACTATGTCTCAGACCCCTCCCCCGGATGCGGACTCAGAACCTGCTGAGCTCAACTCCGGCGAAATTGATTCCTCAGACGGTGACCCGGCACCTGATTCTGACGACAACGATGAGGAAGAGTTCATCCGCAGCACTGATATCCCCACTGAGGAAACACAGAGCACCGCTGAATCAGAAAGTAGCCAGGGAGCCCATTGCACTCTGCACAAGGACAGGATCGCCTCTTCCTGGTGTACGCGCTGCGGAAAAACCTACTGTGATCTCTGTGACCCCGATGCTGACCCTGAATTCATCTGTGAAGAATGCCGTGACAGCGAAGATACTAAAAAATATCTGGGCTTATTCGATTCATAGTCAATCCCATAAATAAATTGTTCACAAATTTGTCATAATAACGTATACTTCAGCAGAATAAATGAGGAGTTTAAAATTGAAGAAACTGCTATACTGGATATTTGCGATCGTCATCACTCTTGGAGCCGCCCGTTACCAGCGTGCTACCGGCCCCACCTACCCCATGTCGGGAACCTTTATCATGGCGAACGGAACAGAAACTGAGTACAGTTTTACCCGCAGCCACGGAGGTGACGGTGACCAGGAAGTACGCTTTGATCCCCGGGGCGAGGAGATGGATGTCGTCCTGAGATATAAACGATTCAATATTAATGAAGAGATGACTGAAATAAAGATGATTCCAGGTGAAGACGGGGTTCTGACCGCCTTCCTGCCCCATCAGCCGCCGGCCGGAAAACTGGAGTACATGCTCATGATCTATGAAGGTGACAAGGTCAGCCATTTGCCGGATTTTGAAACGGTTGTCACCCGGTTTAAAGGAGATGTACCCGTATCAGTGCTGATTCCGCATATACTTTTCATGTTTCTTGCCATGCTGATCAGCAGCCGGGCAGGCATTGAAGCGCTGGACAGGAACGGTGAGAGCAGAACCCTGACCTATCTCACTGCGTCCTTCCTGTTTATCGGAGGCATGGTGCTGGGACCCATCGTGCAGAAATATGCCTTCGGAGAATACTGGACAGGTGTTCCCTGGGGCTGGGATCTCACAGATAATAAGACTCTGGTTGCCATGATCGGCTGGGGGACGGCCGCCTGGGCTCACTACAGCAGCAGACCCAACGCTCGCTATTATGTGATCACTGCGGCCCTGATCCTCTTCGCAGTGTACCTGATTCCCCATTCTGTTATGGGCTCTGAACTCGACTATGAGACAGGCGAGGTCATGACCGGTTCCTTACTGTTAGCCCCCGCCCTCATCCTCTTCCGTCGATCCTGAAGCCCCGCCGGACTTATCACCGCTGTTTCTGTGCCTCAGGTCACAGATTTGGCCGCCCGGTTGAAGAATATTTGCATTTAATGCGACAACTTTTTACACTAACATCTGTCTGATGTAAAAAAAGGAGATACTGGCATGATAAAAAAGTTTGTTGGATTATTTCTTATGTCCGGGCTGTTGATTTCATCGTTTTCCAGCTGTGAAGATGAAGGGAAAGACAGCAGTGCCCCTGATGCACCGACGGGATTTCAGTTTTTCGCCGATTCTTCCAGCGACGGTCAGCTGAAAATGATCTGGGATAAAAACAGTGAAAGAGATCTTGATCTGTACAGACTCTACCGTAAAACCGCAACCTCATCCTATTCTCTTCTCGTCGAGGTCGATGAAACAGAATACACGGATAAGGGGCTGGATTACACTACTGAATATTTCTACACACTGACTGCCGTGGATGACGCCGGTAACGAAAGTGAGGACAGTCCTGAGATCAGTGCCTCACCGCTGAATCTCAACGCTCCGGCGCAGCCTGCCTTCACGGGAGTGGCCGGTTCCAATAACGGGGCTGTTTCAGAGATCCGCCTGAACTGGACAAGCAACAGCGAAGGGGATCTGGATCATTACGAACTGTTCAGAAGTACCAATGTCGTCTTTCCCATCGATCAGAGCACTCTGCTCACCTCGGTAAGCACAGGAACCCTTTATATCGACAGAGCCGTGGATGTCGGACAAAGATATTACTACCGTGTCACCGCAGTGGACAAAGGCGGGATCAGAAGCAATATCAGCGGACAGACCGATGATCTGGCCCTCCCCCTGCCCCAGCCCCTGTCGCCCATAAATGCCGCACAGGTCACCACCCTCCTGCCCGAGTTCAAGTGGCAGCGTGTCGAAGGAGCTGTCGCATACAGGATTTCCCTGAAAACCTCCCTCTACAGCGGAGAGATCTGGACGAAGGACCTGGACCAGAGCAGCGCGTCTGAACTCACTGTGAGCTATCCCAGCTCAGCGGATGATCTTGAATACAGCCGAACCTATTACTGGAGTATTATCACGTTCAGCAAGACTGACGGTGAACCGAATTCAGAAAATACACCTGTCGCCTTTATTACGCCCTCTATGTGATCCCACTGCTTCATGGCCCGGCTTTTCCATCTCATCGTCCCGGATGACTTCGATGCTTCCTTCTGCACACTCTGGCAGCCCAGTCCCTACAAAATGCATCTGAAGGACAGACTCGGGGAACAGGCACTGAGACTGCGTATCGTCTCCGACATGCTGCTGCAGTATGTACTCCGGCACCATTACGGTCTGGATGACCATGGAGCCGCCGTCGGTCTCACCGAGCTGGACAAACCCTTCCTGATCAACAGACGCGATCTTTATTTCAATCTCACCCACAGCGGAAAGCTATCTGCCCTCTGTGTCAGTTCAACTCCCTGCGGAGTGGACGCAGAACTCAGAAAAAAACGTTCAGCTGAAGCAAAACTTGTCCGGCGCTACTTCCACACAGAGGAACAGGCCGTCTACGAGGCACTGGACGAACACAGACGAACAGATTATTTTTTCCATATCTGGACTCTGAAAGAAGCTTATCTGAAAGCGAAGGGAAGCGGTATCCGCGACAGTCTGTCTGCACTCTGTTTCGTCCCTTCAGACAGCTGCGCAGGTGAATGGATTCTGAAGGATCAGCCGCAGTTCTGGCGCCTCCGATCCCATGATACGGTCAATGAAGACTATATCATGAGTACGGCCCTCACCGGCGATGACCCCGATCTGCAGATCAGCAATATTGAGCCCCGACAGATGATTCAGTTTTTTTCAGAATAGAATCAATGAAACGGTCACAGTCCTCAGACCGCAGAGGACCTATCCGCACTTCCCGTCCCGAACAGCTCTCTGTAGCCTTCCGGAATCGCCATCGGCTTGCCCCGTTCGTTCACAAAGACAAGTGTCGTCTCCGCTGTCACAACCTTTTCAGAAGCAGCGTTGCTCAGCAGATAGCTGAACAGCAGGCTGCTTTTTCCCATCTTTTCCAGAACCACTTTTATCTCAAGTGTCTCACCGAAATGGGCAGGTCGATGGTAGTTAATACTGGCAGATGCAATGACAGGCCAGCTTTTCCAGGCATCAAAATGTGAGAAATCCAGACCGTGGGCCCGAAGAAAATCCCCGCGCGCAGCCTCAAGATAATTGAGGTACACCGCGTGATTGACATGCCCGAAACTGTCCATCTCGTAGGATCTCACTTCGATTCTGCATATAAATTCATGTTTTTCCATATCAGTCCGCCAGCTCGGGAAACAGCAGAATACGGTTCTCCCTGATCTTCTCCACCTCAGCCCAGGCACTGCTGAAGACGGTCTCAACTCCCATCGCATCCATGCCATCCTCCTCAGCCCAGCGCTTCGCCTCCGCAAACAAGTCATCCGCAAAAGGATAGGAGACAACAGCCAGATCGGCAAGGAATTTTGCCGTCACTGCCATATCCCGCTGTAGACAGCGTCTGAGGATAATACGGCTTTCGAGAGGATAATGCTCAATAAACGGGGCCACCTTCGTCAGTATCCAGGGCAGCTCAAGAATGTGATCATAACGCCCCACAGCCCAGCTGATTTCCCCAAAATCCCGAAAGGGTGACAGCAGATATTCGCCGGTCTCCCCCTCCTCACCAGTCAATGCGGATTCTAGAAGGATGACTGCAGCATAGACAGCGTCTCTCGAGGGCTCAGCAGACAAGTGTCTTCCCCACTGCTCACGCATACTGTCCCCGCCCTTGCCGGAGATGAGCGGGGAACTAGAAGCATCTCCTGTATTTTTCAGCCCTCGAAGAATCATCTCAGCACAGTCCCTCAGATCCCCGGCATTCTCACCCCTTAAAATCCTGAGGGCTGATTGCCGACAGGCGTCCGTTATATCCAGTCTGTTCATCATAATCCTTGTTTTTCAGTGCAGACCTGCACCGTAACTCCTTTTAACCGTCTCTTCATAGCTCCTGAGTTCACTTCGCCGCATGGTCCGGCTCCATCCGAGTTCCTTTCCCATCAGTGAGGCCACTTCCTCAGCAATGGACATACCGTTGTCATCCATGAATAAAAGGATACTGAGCCGCCGCCACATGATATCCTCAAGCCTCAGTGCCATCTCATGCCGAACCTGATACAGAATCTCCTCCCTGAGTATATCCGTCTCACCTAAGTAGTGGAAACGCTGCCGCCTGAATGCCTGAAGCTGCACAAAACGCTCGCCGTACACTGTGATCAGCCGGTCAACGGTGCTTTCCCTGAGTCCCCACAGCTGCGCATACAGCGGCCCCATTTCCAGTCTATACTGCCGGATATTTCGGATATTGCCGCCCCACAGACTCAGATCCTCACCGCTGTGATCATCTATTTGTCTGGCCTTCAGCTTCGGATTCAGCTTTAACAGCTGTTTGATGATCTTAATTCCCATGATTCTGAATGTCGTCAGCTTCCCCCCTGCAATGCTCAAAAAATCAGGGGCATCCTCTATGATCTCAAAATCCCGGCTGATGTCAGAGGGATCCCCTTCAGCTCCGATCAGGGGTCTGAGCCCCGCCCAGCTGCTGATTATGTCCCCCCTTTTCAGGTCAGCCCTGTCAAAGGCTTTATTTGCCGCATCCAGCAGATAGTCCACATCCGAATCATCAGCATAAATGCTGTCCGCCGAACCCCTATGGTCTGTATCAGTGGTTCCCAGATAGGTATATTCTCCCTTTGGTACGGTGAATATCATGCGGCCGTCATTGCCGAAGATCACCACCGAGCGGGTCAAAGGCAGACGTTCTCTGCGGAAGACCAGATGTATCCCTTTGGTGGGTCTCAGAACTTTTTTCCCAAACCCCGCCGCAGCCCGGATCTCATCTGTCCAGGGTCCCGTGCAGTTGATCACGGTTTTCGCTGTAAAAAGATGTTCTCCCTCACCCGGCAGGTCCCGGATCTTCAGCTCATAGCCATGCGCCTCTTTCCTGATCTCTGTGAGTGCAGTGTAGCTCAGGGCATCGACACCCAGATACACCGCCGTCTGTATCGCACTCAGTGTGAGACGCGCATCATCCACCAGACAGTCGGAGTAAACAAATCCTCCCGTCAGTCTGTCCCGGTTCACGGCATCCTCCTCGCGGATAAAATCCTCCACATCCCACATCTGGTGATGACCGATCTTCTTCGATCCCGCCAGCAGATCATAGCCGATCATCCCGAGTTTTACCTCGAAACGGCTGTTTTTGCTGTATTCATAAACGGGATAGACATATTCCCTGGCCACGACCTGATTCGGCAGGATATTCAGCAGTATCTCCCGTTCCGCCAGACTTTCCTTGACCAGTCCGAAATTCATCTGCTGCAGATAGCGCAGACCGCCGTGTATCATCTTGCTGGAGCGGCTGCTTGTACCGCTGGCGAAATCATTCTTGTCGATCAGCAGTGTTTTCAGTCCTGCATGGGCCGCCGCCAGCGCAGCTCCGGCTCCTGTGATCCCTCCGCCGATGATGCACAGGTCATAGCTTCCAGAATTCCCGCTCAGGATCTTCTTACGGGTCCGATGGGAAAATTCCATCTTTTTTCCTCTTTCTGTTTTTCAGGATCTTCTGTTCAAGATATCCATGTATGACTGACTTCCATTTGGGCCCGCTTCCCGTCAGGGAGCGATAACCATACGGTTGTCCAATTCGTTCTGATCATCCGGCCTGCGCGGAAAATGTTGCACCAGCAGGGCTCCCACTTCGCTGAGAAGCTCCTCTACACCCTGCAGATACCGCCCTCCCTTGAAGTGATCCGCCAGTTTTTCCGCATGGACTGACCAGCTGCGGTCAGGAAGAAGTTCTGTGATTCCACTGTCACCCATGATGTGGAACTGCCTGCGTGCAAGATGAACAAAGATAAGGAAACCGGTTTTGCGCTCTGTCTGCTGCATGCCGAGTGAATGAAAATTCGCTTCTGCCAGAGCCCGGATATTCAGCGATTTCTCGTTTACCTTTTCCCTGCCCTGAACCATAAAGCGGATCTCCGCATCACTGCCAGCCTCTATTTCAGAGATCTTTTCCTCGATGGCGCGTCTGGCCTCCGCATTAAAATATTGTTCAATAATTTTCAGTGTGTCCATTGTTTTTCTCCTCCTCACCAGCTGCCGCTCGCACCGCCGCCGCCGAATCCGCCACCGCCGCCGCGGAAACCGCCGAATCCGCCACCGCCGAATCCGCCGCCGCCGAATCCGCCGCGGGAACCCCTGCTGAGCATAGAGCCTAAAACCAGAGCAGCCATCGGATTACGCCGGAACAGACGCAGAAAGAAAATGATGAACAGGATCATGAAGATCGGTGCAAAAGCCTCTCCCGCCTCCTCAGATCTCTGCTCCGACCGACTCTGCAGGGATTCTGCAGAAACAGCCGACACCATCGCCTTCACACCGTCCACAACTCCGCTGTCATAATCACCGTTCCTGAAATGCGGTGTGATCCTTTCTCTGATGATCCTTCCTGCCACCAGATCCGTCAACCTGTCCTCCAGGCCGTAGCCCACCTCGATTCTCACTCTGTGGGCATCCACTGCCACCAGAAGCAGCGCACCATTATCCCTGCCGACTGCTCCGAGCTGCCAACGCTCAGCCACCTGCATCGAAAACTCCTCAATCGGAGTGTCACCCAGATCATCAATGGTCAGAACCGCGATCTGAACGCCGGTTTTCCGACTGTAGTCCAGCAGCGCATTCTCCAGCTGACGGTCCACGCTGAGCACCTCCGCCATATCCATCACCGGAGAAGTAAGTTCAGGAAGCTCCACCGCAGAGGCCAGCCCGACGGCCAGAAGCAGTACGAAAAATGTACGCGTCACTGACATCAGAACTTGACTGACGGTGCCGATTCAGCACCCGCCTGACTCTCAAAATATGTCTTTTGCTCAAAACCGAAGATCCCCGCAATCATAACTGTCGGGAAACGGCGAAGTGTACGGTTGTAGTTCTGCACCGCTTCGTTGAAACGCCTGCGTTCAACCGATATTCTGTTCTCCGTTCCCTCCAGCTGATTCTGCAGATCCATGAAATTCTGATTCGCCTTCAGCTGCGGATAATTCTCCGCTACCGCCATCAGACGGCTGAGAGCCCCGCTGAGTGATGACTGCGCCGCCTCAAATCCCGCCATCGCCGCCGGATCATTCAGCATCTCGGCACTCAGCTGTATCCTGCCTGCACTGGCCCGGGCCTCCGCGACATTCTCAAATGTCTCCTTTTCATGCGATGCATAGCCCTTCACAGTCTCAACCAGATTCGGTATCAGGTCCAATCGTCTCTGATACTGATTCTCCACCTGACTCCAGGCGGCATTCACACCCTCATCCAGAAGCACCAGACTGTTGTAGGTGCCCACCAAACTCCGGTAGACCACAAACAGCAGCAGCAGCAGCGCAATCACAACATACCATATTTTCTTCATCCTCAACTCCTTGTAATACTAGTATTTATTCCATATTCCATGTATCGCGTTTCAGACGGTGAATTCCTTCATCCATTCTCTCACACTGTCATAATTCTCCATTTCAAATACCGCTTTTTTCACAGCAGACTGCTTGTCCGGACTCAATCTCTGGGCCGCCAGACCTGAAAACTTTGCATCCAGATCCTCCTGCGTCATCGGCTCCCTCGGATCACCCTTGGGGTATTCCAGGTACATTTCATGTTCTTTTCCATCCTGCAGACGGATCCTGACACGACTCGGCTGTTTTTCCGGAAACATCTTCTCAAATTCAATAGATGCCTCTCCTTCGATCCGGTCAATCAGTTCCCAAACCCGCGGATCGGCGATACTCTCATCACTGAATGCTTCCGTGCTGATCTGCCGGTCAAGGATGGCGCGGGTCAGGCAGTAGGGCAGACTGTGATCCGCCGTTTCACGACTCTCAGGACGGTACTTATGCGGATCAAAGAGGATATCACAGGCCCTCGCGATCGTCGTCACAGTCACTTTCTCGATCTGCTTAGGATCTATATCATGTTCCTTCACCAGCTTGATCGCAGCAGAAATGTGTGTATGTGTCAGTGCTTCCGTCGGAAAGGCCTTCATGCCGCAGCTGAGTATGCGGAAATCCTTCCCAAGTCCATCAAAGAGGACATCCACATCCCATTCAGGCCCATAGACATCCATGAAACCCTCCTTCCCCTCGAACACCTTCTCGGTTCCGGTGTATCCTCTCTGCGCCATCAGAGCCGCAAACACACCGCTCTGAACAGCCATGGGATCAACGGTATTCTTCATCATGGTCAGCTGTCCCGCTGTGGGGCAGCCGATGGTGTGATTGTGACTGCCGTTAATACCGACAGCGTGAACCATCTGATCTTCAGTCAGACCCAGCATTCTGCCTGCCACTATGGGACTCACAAACTGTGTTAGCGTGGCATGATGCCACTTCCGCTCACGGACTCCCGGTTTGGCAAACTCGCAGAGACGCTGTTCAAATTCATAGGCCAGAACAATGGCTACGATCAAGTCCTTCATGCTGCTCCCGGCCAGTTCTCCGGCTGCCAGAGCTGCAGGGATGATATCTGAAGGATGGCTTGGATCTTCCTTCCAATAAATGTCGTTAAAATCCAGGGCCCTGATCAGCAGTGAATTGACGAGGGCGGCATTGACAGCCGGAATCCGATCTCCGAAGCCGATCACAGTGGCCTCTCCCCGGCCTCCGCTCTCCAGCAGAATATCCCTGATGATATTCACATCACGGGTCTCCATAGCGCCGTAGGCACAGCCTAAACTGTCATAGACAAAACGTTTAACCTCTTCCACCACTGCCGCAGGCAGATCCTCATAACGCAGGGAAAGTGCATAGCGTGCCATACGTCTGCTGATACTGATGTCACCGTTCATTTGCTGAATTATCCTTTCATTACTCTTGGTTTATGACCAGAATCCTGTCAATCTCAAGCTGCTTCTCTGAGATATCCCTGTTCTCCATTCTCAGTTCAGATCCCATTCCTCCGGGAATCTGCGGCAGCTGCCGGCTGTTTTCCAGTGCCTTCCTCAGGAAGTCCCGAAGTGCTTTGCCTTCAAAATATAACAGAATCCTGTCTGTATCAATAAATTTCATCGCAGTGCTGTTGATATCCATCAGCTTCAGGCGGCTGCAGTGATCCATGAATTCACTGTCCAGATCCTCCGAAGCAAAGTACCGGCTGTCCGCCCGCCGACCGGCGATATACTCCGCGTACTGCTCACTCAGTGTCTGTTCAGCTTTCACCGCTGCAAGGAGCTCTTCCAGCTCCGAAGCCGCAAGTCCCTCTTCTGCTAGCCTCCCCAGTTCCCCTAACAGAAGTTTAATGATAAAATGAAGGTCACCACTGCGAAATCCCTCCAGAACGATGAACAGAACAGGCTGCTTTGCAATGGATTCCCCGAGCTGAATCCCGCTGATCCGGTCGATATTCCGGTTGTTCAGAGCGGCGGAAACCTTCGCAGCCAGCCCTCGTCGACTTACAATCTCCCTGAATAATTTTCCCCCCGTCGCGGCAGAATGCCCCAGGTAACGGCTGAGCAGGTACATATCAAAATATGCGGAGGTGTAGGGAAAGATGTCCAGAGGCAGGGCGAGAACTGCAATATTGCGGTCCCTGTCCTCCGATTCCCGGAGCAGCAGAGTCATCCCGGCTTCCTCCATAAGCGTTTCAGGGGCCGGAGGCAGTTCAATACGGCCGCTGTAGCTGTGGAACTGGGTCATGTCCTCCAGGATGCTCTCCCTGAGCTCCTGACTGATCCGGCCTGCTGCGGAAATATGCATATTGTGNACNCTGAAGCGCTGCTCNTAATATTCNGCCATCTGCGCTGCNGTCAATGCCCTTCTNCCTGNACTGCCCGCCACTGTTCCCGGCTGANNCTNATATCCCGCNTNTCCGGTATCCATTCCGGCCGCGCTCAAGCCGTACAGTCTGAATCGGATCAATGTTTCAATATCCCGCGGAATCAGTTCCTCTACGGTCTCAGATTGAAAATCACGGAGCAGAACATCGTCTACAACAGATGATGCAAAATTCGGATACAGCAGTCTGCGGCTGATCAGCGACCAGCTTTCACTCTGTTTCATCGCAGGAAATGACCAGCGAATCCTCGTGTTTTCCCAGTCAGCCTCAATACTGTAACAGATGCCAGCTTCACTGAAAAACCGGTCCATTTCCTCAGCGCTGTATTTCCCGCTGCCGCTTCCAAGTGCTGCGGAAAGAACGTATGCAGTTCTTCCTGCCACTGAATCTGCTTCGTGTCCTAAACCCGTTCTGAAATCCATGACCAGAGAGACTCTGTCCGAATAGGGCATCTGCCGGACACTGAAAGACACATTGTCTTCTTTCCCTGAGCAGCCGGAGAGGACGAAAAGGACCGCTATAACCAATAGTCCCTGCATTATGCTTTTCACTTCTCCTGCCCCTCCCTGATCATCAGCCAGGCGGCATCCATCTTGAGACGGCTTTTCTGCAGCTGCTGCAGTTCATTGAGGGTCAGGCTTTCCAGGGTCTTCCTGAAAAGAAAATAATCCTTTACATCACCGTTTACAGCGCTGAATGGACCCAGCAGCCGATTCAGATGCAGCGGAGATCTGTTCAGATACTGGTCTGAATTCTCATATATCCTCCGTGCATGCAGAGAAGCGAATCCGGTGGTCCTGCGGTCCCCGGAAAGCACGCGCCCGATATATTCCAATGTGAAATCTATATCCCGGCTCCTGTTCAGCTCGATCTCGAGGACCATGAGTGAAGCGTCCCGCCCGATATGAATCCTGTGCTTCATCGATTTCAGCACTGCGGCGTCTCTGACCAGATAGGCATTGAGTTCCGAATCCCTGCTGAACAGGTATCTGTCCAGAAGATAGGCAGAAGCCGCAGCCCGCATATCCTGCTGAAGCCCGGGCAGTTTCCAGACCAGAACAATGTGTCCGCTTGCTTTCTCACTCTGTGTCTCAGTGCTGCGAAAACCCTTTTTATGTTCAGGCATATCCGGTATGACCCTGGGTTTATATCCACTTTTCCAGCTGCCGAAATACTCGGACAGCATCATGCTCAGATCCCCTGTGCGGTTGAAACCCCCGCTGACAAAGAGCATTGCATTGTCCGGCCGGCTGCTGCGCTCATAGAACTCCCTGATTTCCTTCTGAAGATCAGCGCTCCCCGATAAGGCCGGCAGTATATCTTCCGTTCCCCGGGAATAGGGATGCTCTGAAAAGAAATGTCTGAGTGCCGCTCTCAGCTCCATGGATTCTTCACCTTCCGCCGGCTGTTCTGCAGAATGCCGGTTGAGGGCTGTCCTGCGTACCTGCTGTTCGAACTCCGGCTGATCAAGATCGCTGGACATCAGGCGCAGCATCCCTTCCAGCTGCAGTATCGGGCCGTAAAGGCTGATTTCAATGTGATCCCAGCCGCTGTGGCTGTAGAGTCGAAGGCCCTGTGCTGTCAGCAGACTGTCATAACGGCTACGTATCCTTTCGGCCATCAGCAGGGACAGAAGTTTGGACAGACCGGCCTGACGGTCTTCGATCTCGTCACGGATGCCGCACCGGATCAGAAGTGTCACCGCAGCATCCTCCCTGCCCTGCATGGGGATAAGCACCGTTTTCAAACCGTTATCCAGACGGTTCTCAAATATCAGGGGCAGTTCGAGGGCCTGCCCGTTCAGCAGGCTGAAACCCGCCATTGTGCAGAACAGAAAGACTTCCGCCAGCCGACGAAATCGCATCCGTATTTGATGTATCATTGTTTAAAAAGTGTCCTTTTCACAGCAGCCTGCCACTCAGAATATACAAGGTCCCTGTCAGCCGACGGTCTGTACTGCTTTGAACGTCTGAAACAGGCGGCAAAGGTCTCTGCGTCCTTCCAGAACGCCGAGTGAATGCCTGCCAGACCTGCCGCACCAATGGCCGTCAGATCAGAGTTTTCATTTTTCGCCACCGCTGTTTTTAGAAGGTCCGCCTGAAACTGCATCAGAAAGCCGTTTTCGCTGGCACCGCCGTCTGTCAGCAGTGCCTCCGGATCCAGTCCGCTCTCTTCAAGCATCAGATGGTAGACATCCGCAACCTGATAGGCGATGGATTCCAGGGCAGCTCTGACAATATGTGCCTTCCCGCTGCCGCGTGTCAGTCCGCTGATCAGCCCCCGCGCGGAGCTATCCCACCAGGGCGCGCCCAGGCCGACAAAAGCAGGCACAAAGTAAACGCCGCCGTTATCTTCCACCGAGTTGGCAATGGCCTCTGTCTCAGAAGCATGGCCGATCATCTGCAGAGAATCCCTGAGGTACTGCACTACGGCTCCGGCAATGAATACCGAGCCCTCCAGGGCATAGGCCGGGGCACCTTCCCGGTCACAGGCTACCGTCGTCAGCAGCCCGTTTCTGCTCAGTACTTTATCCTGACCTGTATTTATCATCATGAAACAGCCGGTACCGTAAGTATTTTTGATGCTCCCCGGACTGAATGCTCCGTGTCCGAAAAGCGCCGCCTGCTGATCCCCCGCTGCTCCGCAGACCGGAATATCCTCATTCGGACCAGTATAAAAATAGTGATCCGAACTGTTTCGGATCTCCGGCAGCAGTTCTGAGGGAATGTCAAAGAGTTTAAGCAGATCCGCATCCCAGCTGCGGCTGCTGATATTGTAGAGCAGGGTCCGGCTGGCATTGCTGTGATCTGTGAGATGGACCCGGCCCCCGCTCATCCTGTACATGAGCCAGCTGTCGATCGTCCCGAACATCAGTTCACCCGCCCGACTTCTCTCTCGAAGCGGATCATATCTGTCCAGCAGCCATTTGAGCTTCCCGGCACTGAAATAGGCATCGGCCAGCAGACCGCTCCTCTCCTGCAGAAATGGCTCATATCCCTCTTTTTTCAGGTTTTCCATCAGTTCAGCACTCCTGCGGCACTGCCAGACCACCGCATTGTGCAGGGGCCGCCCGCTCTCCCTCTCCCACAGAACAGTCGTTTCGCGCTGATTGGTGATCCCCACTGCATGCACCTGATCCCAACCCGTTCCAAGGGTTCTAAAAAGCTCCTCAATGCCCTGCTCCACCGACCGGTAGATCTCCAGCGCATCGTGTTCCACCCAGGCAGGCCGCGGATAATACTGTGTGATCTCACGGTATGCCCTGCCCGCAAGTTTTCCGCTGCGCTCGATCAGCAGACAGCTGCTGCCCGTCGTACCCTGATCTACTGCAAGTATGTATTTCTTCATGGTTCCCCTTTTCCCTGAACCTGAAAATTACTGAATATCAGCGTCGGATTAAAGGTTTTTAGCCGGGATCTCTGCCTTCAGATCCCGCTTCTCTCACCCACGATGCTTCTGTATTCTGAAATGATAGTCTCAACAATCTCCGCAAGCGGTTTCACCGAGTCGATAAACTCAACGCCCTGTCCTGCCGACCAGATCGTCTTATAGCTCATCTTCTTCGAGGAAGCCCCGCCCAGAAGGGACGCAGCAGCACGGCTCAAACTGTATAAGCGCTTGAATCTCGGGTGATAGGACAGAACATATTCGATAAAACCCGGTTTCAAACCCGACCGAATCAGATTTTCATCCCGTATGAAATTGCCGGGAAAACCGTCCACCCTGTCAGTATTCACAATATCCTCTGCACCGGACCGGAGGATGGCTTCCTTGAAAGCCTGCGGCACCTGTGCCTCAGCGCTTGCAATGAAACGTGTTCCCATATACACCCCCTCTGCGCCCAGGGTCATTGCCGCAGCCATGGTCCGTCCGCTGCTCACTGCCCCCGCTGCCAGAATAGGCAGATCCAGCCTTTCAGCGAGCATCGGCAGCAGGACAAAAGGAGATGTGCTGCCCGCATGTCCTCCGGCACCGCAGCTGACGGCGATCAGACCGTCTGCACCCAGATCCGCCGCCTTCTGTGCGTGCTCCAGCCCAACGACATCACAGTAGACCTTCGCGCCTGCCGCATGGGCCTCTTCAATGAACCATTTGGGATTGCCCAGCGAGGTGATGATCAGCTGCACACCCTCCTCCATGGCGATCTGCATCTGCTCCTCCCGCCGTTTATTGGAGGACTGCACGATAATATTTATTCCGAAACGGGCGTGCCCGATCCGGTCCTTAATCTCTCGGATCGCCTGCCTCAATGCATCAGGCTCCCGGTAGTTCATTGCCGGGAAAGTTCCCAGGATACCGGCCTCCGCCGCCGCAGAGACGAGCTCAACCGTGTTCACCAAAAACATCGGTGCCAGCACAATAGGATATTTCAGCCCGAAATCCCTGCAGAAACGACCCCCGTCTTTCTTCACCATCTGTTCTGTCATACGCTGCCTTCCATTCAGTGATTCACCATATTTTTCAATTCAGACTGTCAATACATCATCGTTCAGGCCGCATTACGCAGTCACAATTTCTGAACAACTCCACCACCTGTCACTGTGTCACCTTATCCACCACCGCTGCACCGACAGAGTCGCCCCAGACATTCACAGCGGTCCGGATCCGGTCCAGAAACCAGTCGATGGCCAGAATTGCGCCGATGCCCTCTGTCGGCAGCCCCACGGAGTGCAGAACAAGGATCATGGTCACCAGTCCCGCTTCGGGAATACCTGCAGCACCGATTGCGGCCAGAGTGGCTGTCAGTACGATCACCAGCTGATCGGCCATGCTCAGATCGATCCCGTAGAGCTGGGCAATGAACATCGCTGCCACAGCTTCATAAAGAGCAGTACCGTCCATATTCACAGTGGCTCCCAGAGGCAGCACGAAAGAGGCGGAACTCTGTCTGATCCCGGCATTTTCCTCTGCACACTCCATGGTCAGGGGCAGGGTCGCCGAGGAGGAGGCCGTTGAAAAAGCGGTCACGATCGCCTCGCTCATCTGCCTGAAATAACGCAGTGGACTCTTTTTCAGAAATAGAAAATACAGCAGCGGCAGAATAATCACAGCGTGGATTAACAGTCCGCTGATCACGGTAATGGCGTACATTGCCAGCCTTGCGAGTTCATCCTGGAATGCTGCCCAGCCTCCTGCCTGACCCAGTCGGGCAGCCACAAGTCCGAATATGCCCAGAGGCGCAGTGAAAATGATATACTGCGTCATTTTCATAGAAATTTCGAAAAGACCCTCAAAAAAGTTGAGAACGACCGTGGCCCTGTCCCTGAGCTGATTGAGAACGATCCCGAAGAAGAGCGAGAAAAAGATCAGTGGAAGCACATCGCCGCTGGCCATGACATGAATAATATTTTCAGGTACAATACCCCGGACCACATCCAGAAATGAATAGGCACCGGTCTCTCTCACAGACTGTACAACCACTTCAGTGCCGACACCGGGCTGTATGATATTCACAAGGACCAGACCGGTGATCACGGCAATCAGGGTTGTGAACAGATAGTAGGTGACGGTGACGGCTCCCATATTGCCGAGCTTTCGGGAATTGCCCATCTGATTGACACCCAGGATCATGGAGGATCCCACCAGTGGCACGATCATCATTTTCAGGGCGTTGAGAAAAAGTTCTCCCACCAGAGCGGCCCATGCGATCTCCTCACCGACGGCCGCACCATACATGCCGCCCAGAAGCATAGCCCCGAGCAGAAAGAGTATGAATTTAGGATCATGAATGGATAATTTCATTTCTGACAGTCCCTTCTTAAGCAGTTTTTTCAGTCGGATAATAAGGGAATAGCATCAGCAAGTCAAGCCCGCCGCACATTTTGCCACTCGCACACTGTGTGACACATTCTGTCGGATCTTCTGTCACGCGTTCCTTCCTGCCTCGCTTATTCAGAAAAAACATCCGCTGTAAAAACCTGGAAGCGGCATTCGGGATCAAGATAGGCCTTTTTCGGCAGAGAGGCCTTTCTGCAGAGATGAACCAGAGTCTGCTCCAGATCCCAGCCCTGTTCGGGCGCAACCTGCGGAAGAAAGACAGCCTGATGCAGTCCGTGGCTGAGCAGGATGCCATGGGTCCCGATCTCAATATCCTGCCACTTGTCTATCGCTTTCATGGGGCTTAGTATGCTGATCTCTATCTCCACCGCATTAAGTTCCTCTTTTGTCAGTGGAGTGAAACGCGGATCACCGAAGGCCGAGGCATCCGCCATGCGCAGGAGATTTTCGCCCAGAAGCTCCTGTCCGATCATGGAACCCATGCAGCCCCTGAGGGAACGTCCCTTGTTCAGTGTGACAAAGACGCCCCGTTTCTCCTTCAGAATATCCAGTCTGGGCGCTTCCGGCCGAAGATTCAGTCCGAAGCGGAAGCCGAGATAACTCCTGACCAGACTCAGCATAACCTGTTTTTCTTCCTGTGAATAATTCATTGTATCTCCTCCCCGGCTGCATTCGGTTTCTGTATGATCAATGCGGAAGTATAGCCGACAACGGAGCTGCGGTCCGGAATCACCATCCCGCTGTGGCTGTATCCCAGAGGAAGGCACTGAACACCCTCCAGTCTGGAAAACACCCGCAGCAGAGCCGTCACCGGTCCGCCCCCGCAGGCCTCCGCAGCCCCCTGTGCCAGATCCCTTTCCAACGCATCGGCATCCATTGCCGCAATATGACGGATGACTCTGCCGTCAAGATCTGCTGCCTGAGACTCACTGTGGAAGTGACTGAGATCTGTGCTGCCCACAAAGAGGATCTCAGGGCCGAAAAATTCCATCAGCAGGCTGACAGCCTCCTCCATCCGCCGAATCTCCGACGGGCCCTGGGCACCCATGACAAGAGGTGTCAGCAGAAAAGTCTCTCCGAGAACATACTGCAGAAAGGGGATCTGCACCTCCAGAGCGTGTTCCCTCCGGTGACCGGCCTCCCCCGACACGGCCAGTCCGTGTTCAAGCAGCAGTGTGCGGGCCTCTGTATCCATATCAACTCTGCCAAGGGGGGTCTCATATCCTTCCCCGCCGTAGATGCTGATGCCCTCAAAATAGTCATAATGACTCGGTGAAAGAACACAGACCCGCCGGAAACGGCGACCCTGCAGGTGCCTGTAGGCTTTTGCCGCCTGCATTCCGCTGAACATGTATCCGGCATGCGGAGCGATGATCCCGACGAGTCGTGATTCCTCCCCGATATGCTCTGCGTCCGCCGTTGAGACTGCTTTTCCTGTGTCGTTCAGAGCTTCAGCGCCCGGCAGATGCTCCGCCCGCGCCATGCTGAATCTATCCTTCAGTTCCTGCAGAAGTTCCGACCGGCTGCCCGGGTAGAATTGACCTGCAACCCTGGCTTTTCTGTACATACATGACTCCTAGATAATGATGACAAAGATATCATACAGAGTATGACTGTAGGCCGCAAGGGCAAAACCGCGCTGCAGATAGATGATACTCAGGATCAGACTGGCGAGGAAACGGATAAAGAAACTTGTGATATCGAAAACGTCGCCGAAAGCGCCGACATAATGAATGCCTACAAAGATCAGAGAAGTGACGAGGACTGAAAAGATGAGACTCAGATCCCGGTTGAGATTCTCAATCCTGTAAAGCAGCATGATCATACCCTGAAGCATGAGACCCCTGAAAAGCAGTTCCTCGTAGACGCCTGCACCGACGGAATAGACGATATACCTGATGTCCGGGAAATTGCCGTTCAGCAGAACAGGGCTTCTGAGAATATAGGCAAAAAGGAAGATCATCAGCGCCGCATAGACCGCGGATTCCAGAATGATCAGGGGGTAGTGAGCCCAGTGAAAAGCCTGTTTTTTCAGAGTCTTGCGGTTCAGCAGGGATAGGAGGATAAAGATGAGCAGAAAAAGGATAACAGAAGCTTCGAACCCGTGAAAGCCGATCTGCCCCAGAAAGCGTTTCAGTAGAATATCTGCACTGTTGCGGACGCCGGCTACATCGCTGCGGTTGATGACAAAGAGCAGGATCTCGTAGAAAAGGGCCAGAGGGAGAACATAAAAAAGGCTGTAAAATGGGGATCGGGTCGCTTTGAGATAATTGGCGACGGCGTCTTTCATCGGGATCTCCTGTAGACGCTGCGGCCGTCGATCACCGTGAGTTCAGACCGGATGCCGCTGAGATCACTGTCTGAAGAGCGGAAGGGATCCTTGCTGCAGACAAAGAAGTCGGCCAGGTAGCCGGGCAGAAGTTTACCCTTTCTCTCCTCCTCTCCTGTCAGGACAGCCGGTGTGACGGTCATGGCGCGGATCGCTTCATCGATGGAAATACATTCCTGCGGGGTCCATTTGACTCCGCTGTAGTAGGGGACCCTGTTCACCGCTGCATTGATACTGAGCCAGGGGTCAATGGATTCGACGGGGGCATCGGAGGCAAAGGCCAGTGCCAAATTTCTGTCGAGCATGGACCGGTAGGCAAAGGCGTAGCGGCTCCTTTCACCCCAGTATTTTTCCGCCGTCGGGAAGTCTGTGAGAAGATGTGAAGGATTGGCTGTAATTCCGGGCTGAATCCGCTGCAGGGCCTCGAGCAGGTCCTCATCGACGATCTGAGCATGTTCTATTCGGTCACGAATGCCTTTATAGGGCCGCCGTGATTCCAGAATGTCCAGAGCCTCCTCCAGAGCAGCATCGCCAATGGCATGCACTGCCAGTTTCAGGCCGTTCTCCTCGGTCCCGGCAAGGGCCTGCCGCAGTTCATCCGGCCGCCATATCCTTACTCCGCGGCTGTCTGAACCGATATAGGGTTCCTTCATCCAGGCGGTCTGACTGCCCAGCGCCCCATCAAGAAAATATTTCAGACCCATGAAGCGGAACCAGGGACCGCCGTCGCCGCTTTTCATAAGGGATGAGATCACCCTGTCCCGATCGTGATGGTAAATGTAGACAGACAGTCTCGGGCCCCTGTGGACCCTGTCCTGATAAAGGTTTCTCAAAGCACGGTAATTCTCAAAAGTCTCAATGCTGTGCAGGCTGGTGATCCCGTACTGGAAAAACTGTTCGAACAGCCGGGGTGCATCATTGTACAGGGGACTCGGCTGTGCGTCCACCAGAGGCACGATCAGGCGGATCATGGCATCCTCGACAAAAACGCCGGTCACCTGTCCCAGTTCATTGGTCCGGATCTGTCCTGCATCCAGATACCTTGCCAGATCCCGGGGCTCCAGCATGTCAATCACCGCATCGTTCACCCAGACGGAGTGAAAATCCTTGGAAAAGAAGATGACCTTCTGCAGCGGACTGATGAAATTCAGATCGTCTGAGCGGGGCAGCCGTCCCTCAGACCAGAGATTGTAATTCCAGCCGCCGCCGATGATCCATTCATCATCCGGCAGGTTTTTCTTAACATACTCCAGGAGCTCCGCCAGACTCTTGAAATTGTCCAGTTTCAGCTGCTTCTCACGTTTTGCCCACTCTGTGAGATGAACGTGACTGTCGCAGAACCCGGGCAGCACGACAGCCCCCTGCAGATCAATGATCTCTGTATCGGGGGTCAGCCTTCCGTTGAACTGTTGTGCAGTGCCTACACCGCTAATCAGGTTTCCCTCGCTGAGCAGCGATTCAGCCCAGGGTCTGTCCGGGTCACCTGTCCAGATTCGACCCTTTCTCAGTAAAAGTCCGGCCATAGGATATCATAATACCATGGCATTGCGCCACATGATATTCACAGTACGCACTCTGGTCGCCATGATTGCAGCTATTCTGGACATAAATTTATAACCGACGACTGGATCCTCTTCGAAGATGGCCATCAGTTTATCATAGGATACCTTCAGGAGCTTGGCATCATTGCGAACCTTGACCGTGGCAGAACGGGGTGCTCCGTCCACAAAACCGATCTCTCCCAGCATTTCTCCGCCCTTCACTGTGGTCAGAATGCTGTTGTCCTCATAGTTGGAGTTGGCCAGCATCCGAATCATGACATTGAAACGGCCCTCGATGACAAAATAGAGATCCCGTGAACTTTCCCCCTCTGAAAAAAGAATCTCTCCCTCCTTCAGTTCCAGGTATTCTGTGACGCTGTCGATCTTCTCCAGCTCCTTTTCCTCAAGCCCTGAAAAACAGTCGATCTTTCTCAGTGTATCTATGGTCATGATCTCCCTCCTACTTTTCTTTGATCTCCAGTACGGCCAGAAAGGCTTCCTGTGGTACCTCCACCCTTCCGACCTGTTTCATGCGCTTCTTACCTTCTTTCTGCCTTTCCAGAAGTTTGCGCTTACGTGATATGTCTCCGCCGTAACACTTGGCAGTCACATTTTTTCGCAGTGCTTTCACGGTTTCACGGGCGATGACCCTGCTGCCGATGGCCGCCTGCACCGGAACGTCAAACAGATGCCGCGGGATCAGACTGCGCAGTTTTTCCACCAGCTTCCGACCCTGTGAATAGGCATTGTCCTTATGGAGAATGACCGACAGCGCGTCCACAGCCTCCCCNTGAATCANAATATCCATCTTAACCAGCTCCGCAGGNCGGTAGCCGATCAGTTCATAGTCAAAACTCGCATAGCCTTTNCTGGCAGTCTTCAAACGGTCGTAAAAATCGAAGATCACTTCNGACAGCGGGATCTCGTACAGCAGCTGCACCTTNGTCTTATCCAGATAGTGCGTCGTCTTGTAAATACCCCGCTTATCCTGGCAGAGTTTCATCAGATTGCCCAGAAATTCAGACGGCGTGATGATCTCCGCCTTCACATAGGGTTCCTCGATCCTGTCAATATCACCGGGGTCCGGCATGTGGGCCGGTGAATCGACCCGGACCAGCGTCCCGTCCCGGTGATGAGCATGATAAACGACGTTGGGGACGGTGGTGACAAGATTCTGATCGAATTCCCTCTCCAGACGCTCCTGGACGATTTCGAGATGAAGCATCCCCAGAAAACCGCAGCGAAACCCGAATCCGAGAGCCGTTGAGGACTCCGGCTCGTAGTGCAGACTGGCATCGTTCAGCTGCAGTTTCTCTAAACTCTGTCGCAATTCCTCATATTCATCGTTGATCACCGGATACAGTCCCGAATAGACCATCGGTTTCATTTCCCGGTAGCCTTTCAGAGGCTGAGTCGCCGGGTTGTCCGTCGTAGTGATGGTGTCTCCGACCCGAAGGTCCTGTATGTTCTTGATCTGAGCCACAACATAGCCCACATCGCCGCTGCGGAGCTCCTTCTGTTTCACCCGCTGCAGATGAAAAGAGCCGACCTCGGTGATCTCATACACCTCCTTGGTCACAAAACTCTTCATCTTCTGACCGGGCCGGATCACTCCGTCCATCACCCTCATATAGGGAATGGCTCCGCGGTAACTGTCAAAAATGCTGTCAAAGACCAGAGCTCTCACAGGAGCATCCGGATTGCTCTCCGGCGGCGGGATGCGGTGAATGATCGCCTCCAGAAGTGCCTCGATTCCCAGGCCGGTCTTGGCGGAGGTCAGCACGATATCGTCCTCATCACAGCCGATCAGGTCCACGATCTGATGTTTGACGTCCTCAACCTGTGCACCGGGCAGATCCACCTTATTGATGATAGGGATGACGGTGAGGTCATTTTCCATGGCCAGGTAGGTGTTGGACACGGTCTGAGCCTCAATTCCCTGACTGGCGTCCACCAGCAGCAGCGCACCTTCACAGGCGGCCAGACTGCGGCTGACCTCGTAGGAAAAGTCCACATGTCCCGGTGTGTCAATCAGATTCAGGGTGTAGACATGACCGTCCACCGCCTTGTATTTCAGCTGAATGGGATGACTCTTGATCGTGATCCCGCGCTCCCGCTCCAGATCCATGGCATCCAGAACCTGCTCCTTCATCTGGAACTTGGTCAGTGTGCCTGTCTGTTCCAGCAGTCGGTCGGCCAGTGTCGATTTTCCGTGGTCAATATGTGCAATAATCGAAAAGTTTCGTATGTATAATTCTTTCATGCGTAAAAATACGAGAAATCCTATCCAAAGGAAAGAACTACAAACGTCTGGACTCCCTTAGTTCAACCCCGGATCTCCCTTCGCCCGGATTATTGAGATAAATTCTTAAAATTGATCGGAACATTCACTTGAGTAGTGAATAGAACTAAGAAACAGCGGAGGTGTAAATGTTAAACATACAGACCACACAGCAGCTCGACGCCTTTGTAAGATCGACAAGCGGCATATATCATACAGTACTTGGACTGGGTCGCAGACTTTTAGACCATGGAGACAGTGAGAACCGTCTGACAAAGCTGATCAGATCTTATTTTCAGGATCTGAGCCGCAGCCGGAAGGTCTACATCAACATGGATCAGATAGAATTCCGGCAATTGGCAAGAATATACATTGCTGAGAGCCGGACTTCCCAAGGATAAGATAAGTCCCTTATCCTGTCTTACTCCCCTCCAAATCCCGGTTCATCCCCTGAGCCGGGATTTTCTTTTTACGGCCGCTTTTTTTTTGTGTAAATTCCCGAAATGAACAGAGCTATTCATTTCGGACTGATCGGACTGGCCGGAGGTCTTATCGGTGCAGCTTTCGGTGTCGGCGGCGGTATTGTGATGATCCCGCTTCTGAGCTCCGGAGGGAAAATGAATATGAAGGAAGCGGTGCCCCATTCTCTTGCGGGCATCCTGTCCGTGACGCTTTCGGCGGTCTTCTACCAATTTATTATTTCCGCACACAGGCCGGATCTCCGGATCTGGCTTCTAAGTGCCCTGACAGCGGTGCTCGGCAGCTATGCAGGTACAGAGATAGCCCGTCGCGCATCTTCCCGGCTTCTGGAACTGGGATTTTCACTTTTTCTGCTGATTGCGGCACTGCGCATGGGGTCTCTGCTGCCGGATATCCTGCCGGAATTCACTGACGGCCTGAGTTGGACGACAGCGGCGGGTCTGGGTTTTTCAGCNGGGATATCCGCAGCACTCTTCGGCATCGGAGGCGGTATTATCCTTGTACCGGGCTTCACCCTGCTGCTGGCCATCCCCATACATGAGGCGGTCTTCCTGAGTCTCTGTGTCATCGCAGTGACGACATCCGCCTCTCTGCTCTTCCATCGTCTCAGGAGTTTCAGCCCGATGCTTTACAAGGACCTGCTCAGCATCGCCGCAGGTGCAGTCACCGGCTCCTTTCTCGGTACTGTATTTTCCATCAGGCTCTCTGCCGCGGGGCTCAATGGTCTCTTTACTGTCTTTCTTTTCCTCGTCTGGCTGCATTTCAGTCTGAACATTTTTAAAAGAAGGACAGGCTCGTGAGCAATCCACTCAAATGGAAAAGCATCATTCTTCTGCTCGCAACCACCTTTTTCTGGGGACTGACCTTTGTCTATGTCAAGGAAGGCACAGCTGTGATCGGAGTCTACAGTTTTCTCAGCCTCCGTTTCTTTATTGCCGCCGCAGTACTGCAGCTGCTCTTCATCCGCCGCCGCAGGCCTCTTCGGGCAGAAACAGTGAAGGAAGGGATCAAACTGGGACTGCTGCTGACCCTGAGCTATGTGCTGCAGACAGAAGGTCTTCAGAGCAGCTCGGTGGTGAATTCCGCCTTTATCACCGGTTTATTTGTAGTCTTTGTGCCCTTTATGAGTCCTTTCTTTTCTTCACAGAAACCCCTGCCTCTCCATATCCTCGCAGCCGCCATGAGCCTGGCCGGACTCCTGTTCATGACCGGTGTGGATCCTGAAACATTTGTGATCGGAGATCTGCTTATCCTCGGCTGTGCAGTGAGTTTCGCCCTCTATGTCGTCCTGGTCGGGAATATGAAAGCCGGTCATGACAGTATACAGCTGACGGTCATTCAGCTCTATGTCGTGGCGGGGATCACGTTTCTGGTGGAAACAGCAGCCCACGGTACGCTGCGTATCCCCCCGGACTGGGATATCTGGTACACTGTCCTCTTCTGTGCCCTCTTCGCCACCAGTTTCAGCTACAGCGTGGAGATACATTATCAGCGCAACCTCACCGATACTCAGGCAGCTCTCATTTACAGCATGGAGCCTGTCTTCGCCGCTGCCGCAGCCTGGTTCATGCTCGGTGAGGTCTTCAGCTCCCCGATGATCATCGGCAGTATCATGATCATGACATCCATGTTCATTTCGGCAACACATACAAAAGGACATTCATCATGAACCGATTCAGACAGATCTATGCAAGCCTGGGACCAGGACTGCTGTGGGCCGGAGCGGCCATCGGCGTCAGCCATCTTGTCCAAAGCACACGCGCCGGTGCAAGTTACGGATTTATCCTGATCCTCGTGGTCATCGTCGCCAATATCCTCAAATATCCCTCCTTTGAAGCAGGTCCCCGCTACGCCTCCGCCACCGGAAAAAGCCTTCTCGATGCCTACAGACAGCTGGGCAGAGGCTATTATGTCCTCTTTCTCATTCTGACCTTTCTGACGATGTTCAGCATCACTGCCGCCGTCACCGCCGTCACCGCCGCACTGGCAGGCAGCATCAGCGGTCTGCATCTGAACCCTGTGCTCTGGTCCGCTCTGATTATGCTTCTCTGCACTGTTCTGCTGGGTGCCGGTTCCTACAGACTGCTTGACCGGGGCATTAAGATCATTATCATCATTCTGTCCCTGTCCACCCTGGCTGCCGTCCTCATTGCCCTGTCCCGCGGCCCGAACACTGCCGAGGACTTCATTCATCCACCCCTCTTCGATATGACCGGCATCCTTTTTCTCGCAGCCCTCATCGGCTGGATGCCCTCAGCCATCGATATCAGCGTCTGGCACAGCCTGTGGAGCCTGGAAAAACAGAAGATCAGCGATGAGAAACCCGACCTGCGCCGCAGTCTCCTGGATTTCAATATCGGTTATGTCGGAACCGCCTTTATCGCCATCGCTTTCCTGATGCTGGGAGCCCTGGTCATGTACGGCAGCGGTGAGAATTTCCCCAGCGCCGGTGCCGCCTTTGCCGGACGTTTCCTGGATCTCTATGTCGCAAGCCTCGGCGCCTGGTCCTATCCCGTGATCGCACTGGCCGCCTTCACCACGATGTTCTCCACTACCATCACCGTCCTCGACGCCTACCCCCGGGTCATTCGCCGCGCTTTTGAGGTCGGACGCGGAAAAGACATCGAAAGCGATTCCAAAAGATCACTTTTCTACTGGGCCTCCCTCCTCTTCACCGCCCTCGGAGCCCTCCTACTCCTGTCCGTCTTCTCCCGCTCCCTCACCCGGATGGTGGATATTGCCACAACCCTCAGTTTCCTCACAGCTCCCCTGCTGGCGACTCTCAATTATATGACCATGAAACTGCCGGATATACCTGCATCAGCCCGTCTGCCCCGCTGGCTTGACCGACTCAGCATCGTCGGGATCCTTTTCCTCAGCCTCTTCGCCCTTGCTTATCTGTATCTGAGATTTTTCAGGATCTGAGTGAAGGCAGTCTCAACTCCCTCCGTACACCGTCCCCAGCCCCTTCCCTGGGATCTTCTTTCACAGAAACTGTGTCAGTCATTACTGTAGTTGAGAAAAGAGCGTATAAAACTGTAGATCTTCCAGGCATCCGGGAAATTACTCACAATGCCGAATGAAATACGGATGCCCCCGGCATTTTTCCCGTCCTT
>JGI10211J34971_10000281_pt1 | contig 40719 bp, 36 predicted proteins | sample Etolagsediment_FD_34971 | JGI IMG/M metagenome (IMG submission 34971)
CACCTTCAACTTGACGTATAAAGGCTTGAGCGTTTTTCTTGGTGGTGAAGGATTTTGCGATGGGTTTCAGGTTCTTCAGACGAATCTGAACCTGGTATTTACCCGAAGGAAGTTTGCGAATTGAAGCCATGTTATTTACCTCATAGCCACCACACTGTGACTACAGTGTGATGGACGGTTAATTGAACAATTCGTCAAAACGAACAATCAACCGTAAGCTATTGAAGCAAAACTAGAATTTGGCTCCCCGGGCCGGGCTCGAACCAGCGACCCAATGATTAACAGTCATTTGCTCTACCAACTGAGCTACCGGGGAATTGAGGACGCGTATGGTAATGGATAATGTAGCGGCCTTCAACTGAAAATCGGTTGAAAATTCGGCGCGCTAGATTCCCTGATTTCAGCCCTCGCTGAACACCTGGCGAATGCGTTCCAGCGCTTTCTCCAGATTCGTCATCGATGTGGCGAACGACAGCCGCATGTAACCCTCGGCGCCAAAGGCCGATCCAGGCACCACGGCGACGCCGACCTTGTCGAGCAGCAGGTTGGCCGCATCGACATCGTTTTTGAGGTCATCGCGACTGTCGATGAACGACTGGATGTTGGGGAAGCTATAGAAGGTGCCGTCTGACGGCAGGCATTGAATGTGCGGGATCGAGTTCAGGGTTTCGAGAACGTAATCGTGGCGCTCCTTGAATGCCTTGAGCATGACTCCGATACAGCCCTGGTCGCCGTTCAGGGCGGCAACCGATGCCGACTGCGAGATCGAGGTCGGGTTCGAGGTGCTTTGCGACTGGATCTTTTTCATCGCCTTGATGACGTCGGCCGGGCCGGCCGCATAACCAATCCGCCAGCCGGTCATGGAGTAGGCCTTGGATACGCCGTTCAGCACCATGCAGCGATCATATAACGCGGGTTCCGCGTTGAGGATGTTGCTGAAACCCTCATCGTTCCAGATGATGTGTTCGTACATGTCGTCGGTCACGACCAGCACATGCGGGTTCTGGATCAGCACATCGGCCAATGCCTTGAGTTCCGCCTTGCTGTAGGCGACGCCGGTCGGGTTGGACGGGCTGTTGAGCACCAGCATGCGGGTTTTCGGTGTGATCGCCGCACTCAGCGCATCAGCGCTCATCTTGAAGTTATCGGCCAGCCCGGTTTCGACGACCACCGGCACGCCTTCGGCCAGCAATACCATATCCGGATAAGATACCCAGTAGGGTGCCGGAATGATGACCTCGTCGCCACGATTGATGTAAGCCTGGCACAGGTTGTAAAAGCTCTGCTTGCCGCCGCAGGACACGAGGATCTGATCGGCCTTGTAGTCGAAATCGTTGTCGCGTTTGAACTTGTCGATAATCGCCTGTTTCAATTCGGTGGTGCCATCGACCGCGGTGTACTTGGTCTTGCCATCGTGGATGGCCTGAATAGCAGCCTCCTTGATGTGCTCAGGGGTGTCGAAATCAGGCTCACCGGCGCCTAGGCCGATGACGTCACGCCCCTGGGCGCGCAACTGGTTGGCGAGGGTGGTGACGGCCAGCGTCGGTGAAGGCTTTACCGCGTTGACGCGGTCGGACAGAGTGTGTTTCAAGGCGAATTCCCAAGTATTAAATGGATGAACGGAGCAAAGGATACTGGCAGAATGCGCGCTGTAAAGCGCAAATACCCATAAAGCGCCATTTAAATATTAAATAGGATGTCAAAAAACTTTCATCTGGTCACCAACTACGATCCGGCGGGCGATCAGCCACAGGCCATTGCGCGCCTCGTCGAAAATATCAACGATGGGTTATCGCACCAGACGTTGCTGGGGGTGACCGGTTCGGGCAAGACCTTCACGGTGGCCAATGTCATCCAGCGCCTGCAACGGCCGGCGATCATCCTGGCGCATAACAAGACCCTGGCGGCGCAGTTGTATGGTGAGTTCAAGGAGTTCTTTCCGCACAACTCGGTGCAGTACTTCGTGTCCTACTACGACTATTACCAGCCCGAGGCCTATGTGCCGGCATCCGACACCTATATCGAGAAGGATGCGTCCATCAACGATCATATCGAGCAGATGCGCCTGTCGGCGACCAAATCGCTGTTCGAACGTCACGACACCATCATCGTGGCCTCGGTGTCGGCCATCTATGGTCTGGGTGACCCCGAATCCTACCTGAAGATGCTGTTGCACGTGGTTCAGGGCGACCTGATCGATCAGCGCAGCATACTGCGCCGGCTGGCTGAATTGCAGTACACGCGTAACGACATCGAGCTCAAACGCGGCACCTACCGGGTACGCGGCGAGGTCATCGATATTCACCCGGCGGACTCGGAACGTGAGGCCGTGCGGATCGAGCTGTTCGATAACGAGGTTGAACAATTGAGTATCTTCGACCCATTGACCGGCGAGATCGAAAAACGCGTCAAGCGCATTACGGTGTATCCCAAAACCCACTATGTGACCCCGCGCGAAACCATTCTCGCGGCGCTGGAAGATATCAAGGTGGAGTTGCAACAGCGCCTGGCCCAACTCAATACCGCCAACAAGCTGGTCGAGGCGCAGCGCCTGGAACAGCGCGTCAATTACGACATTGAAATGATGCTGGAGTTGGGTTACTGCAGCGGTATCGAGAATTACTCGCGCTACCTGTCGGGCCGTGAGCCGGGTGAGCCACCGCCCACGCTGTTCGATTACCTGCCCGATGACTGCCTGTTTTTCATCGACGAGAGCCACGTCAGTGTGCCGCAGGTCGGTGGCATGTACCGCGGCGACCGCTCGCGCAAGGAAACGCTGGTGGAATACGGTTTTCGTCTGCCATCCGCGCTCGATAACCGGCCACTCAAGTTCGAGGAGTTTGAACGCATGTCGCCGCAGACCGTTTTCATCTCGGCAACACCGGGTGGTTATGAGCAGGAGCATGCCGGGGCCGTGATCGAGCAGGTGGTCCGGCCCACCGGCCTGGTCGACCCGATCATCGAGGTCCGACCGGCATCCACTCAGGTGGACGATCTGTTGTCGGAGATCAACCTGCGGGTCGAGGTGGCTGAGCGCGTGCTGGTGACCACCTTGACCAAACGCATGGCCGAGGATCTGACGGAGTACCTGCATGAGCACGGGGTGCGCGTGCGTTACCTGCATTCGGATATCGATACGGTCGAACGCATGGAGATCATTCGTGACCTGCGCATCGGTGAATTCGACGTACTGGTTGGTATCAACCTGCTGCGAGAGGGTCTGGACATGCCCGAGGTGTCGCTGGTCGCCATTCTCGATGCTGACAAGGAGGGTTTTCTGCGTTCAGATCGTTCGCTGATCCAGACGATTGGCCGGGCTGCGCGTAACGTCAACGGCAAGGCGATTCTGTATGCAGATGTGGTGACCGGCTCCATGCAGCGGGCAATCGATGAAACGGAGCGCCGTCGGGCCAGGCAGATTGCTTTCAACGAGCAGCATGGCATCACGCCCAAAGGCATCGTCAAGCGGGTGACCGATGTGATGGATATAGGACCGGGCAGCCGTGGTGGGCGCAAATCACGCCAGGTTGCAGACGATTCGGCGCAATATCACGGGCTCAGTGCCAGCGAGTTGAGCAAGACAATAGCGCGGCTTGAGGAACAGATGTATACCCATGCCGGAAATCTGGAATTTGAGCAGGCGGCAAAATTACGCGACCAGATCGAATCGCTGAAAAAAAACCATTTTATCGCCAACGCCTGAGCCCTGTGCGGCGTTCGATTCGTTTTAAATTGAGACTAAAAAATCTCACCAAATCAGTTACCTGGAAAATATATTGATAAATATCAGCTTAACTCTCACCTAAGCTCAGGTTGCAATAGATTTATCAGGTCAATTCAGATACCATGCGGGCCTCATCGGTGATACGGACTGTTCTATTACTATAAAAAGGGCCGAACAGGCGTAGACCTGCATACCCTGACAAGTCCAGCCGCTGAAATAAAAAATTATACTTGAGAGGACTTTGGCTAATGGCTCATGTAGTGGTTCTGGGTGCAGGCACGGGAGGCATGCCCTGCGCATACGAGTTGAAAAATGAACTGGGCAGTAATCACCAGATAACGGTGATCAACTCGAATGAGTATTTCCAGTTCACGCCCTCCAACCCCTGGGTGGCGGTTGGCTGGCGCGACCGCAAGTCCATTACCTTTCCAATCAAACCTTACCTCGAACGCAAGGACATAAACTTTATCTGTGACACGGTGATCAGGATCGATGCCACGGGCAACCAACTGACCTTGCAAGGTGGCCAGCAAGTCAGCTACGACTATCTCGTTATCATTACCGGTCCTCGTCTTGCCTTCGAAGAGGTCGAAGGATCCGGTCCCGACAAGAATACCCAATCGGTGTGCACCATCGACCACGCCGAGAGTGCCTACGAGCAATACAAAAAGGTTCTCAAGGAGCCTGGCCATCTGGTCATAGGCGCCATGCCATTTGCCAGCTGCTTCGGTCCGGCTTATGAATTTGCCTTTATCGTCGATGCCGATCTGCGCAAGCGCAAGATCAGAGACAAATACCCCATGACGCTGGTGACCTCCGAGCCTTATATCGGTCACCTGGGTCTGGGTGGTGTGGGTGATTCGCGTGGCATGCTCGAATCGGAGCTGCGTAATCATCACATCAACTGGATAACAAACGCCAAAACCACCAAAGTGGAGGAAGGGAAGATATACGTAGATGAGCTGGATGCCTCAGGCGAAGTTGTCAAGCAACATGAAATCGCGTCAAACTTCATCATGATGTTGCCCGCATTCAAAGGGGTGGATGCCGTGGCAAATGTTGAAGGGTTATGTAACCCGCGCGGATTCGTGATGGTTGATGAACTTCACCGCAACCCGACCCATAAAAATATCTACTCGGCTGGCGTATGTATCGCCATTCCCCCAGTAGAAGCAACACCCGTGCCCACCGGCACACCCAAAACCGGCTACATGATCGAATCCATGGTGACGTCCATCGTGCATAACATTTCGGATGAGTTGAACGGCAGGGAGCCGAACACGACGGCGACCTGGAGTGCGATCTGTCTGGCCGATATGGGTGATACCGGTGCGGCGTTTGTTGCCATTCCCCAGATTCCGCCGCGCAACGTGGCCTGGTTCAAGAAAGGCAAGTGGGTGCATATGGCCAAGATCGCTTTCGAAAAATACTTCATGCGCAAGATGAAAAAAGGCACTTCAGAACCGTTGTACGAGAAGTATATTTTGAAGATGATGGGTATTCAGAAGTTGAAAGACTGATAGAAACCCTGACGATCCGAATCTGAAGCGGCCCCTGTGGCCGTTTTTTTTTCTGCACTGGCTTTGAAAAAACTTGCTCCGTCGAATCAGGCCGGTTTGCGTGACAGGCGGGTTTCCAGGCCCTGTTCGGGATGGGCGGGCACCAGCTGCGACAGCAACAACGAAAAGACCGCGAAGCCACTGCCAACCATAAAAACCAGCGCGTTCGACTGTATCCACAGGAAACCGAGCAAGAATGGCAGCAGCACGGCGGCGATGTGATTGATTGAGAAAGCAACCCCCGCGGTGGCGGCAAAATCAGCCGGGTCGGCGATCTTCTTGAAATAACTCTTTAATGCGATAGCCATGGCAAAAAAGATGTGATCGAGGATATACAGTAACGACGCGATCATGGCGTTGTCGACAAACGCGTACCCGGAAAAGATCACGATCAGGCCCGCATATTCCAGGGTCAGGGTTTTCTTCTCGCCCCAGCATTGAACCAGGCGGCCGATTCTCGGTGCCAGAAAGAATGTCAGGACACCGTTGATAAGAAACAACAAGGCCAGATCGGCGGCGCTGAAGTCGAATTTCTCCACCATCAGGAAGCCGGCGAACACCACGAAGATCTGCCGCCTTGCACCGGATAAGAAGGTTAACGAGTAGTACAGCCAGTAGCGCTGGCGCACAATCATCTTTCGGTGTTGTTCGGCCTCTCCCTTGAAATGCGGGAAGCCGCGATAAACCAGCGCCGCCAGCAAAACGGTGCCAATGCCACCGGCGAGGTAGATATAGGTCAGCGACACCTGCAGCCATTCCAGCAGCAGGTAGAGCAATCCAAACACGATCAGCCCGGTAATCGAACCGACGGCCATCATGCGGCCCAGCACGACCGGTAGCTGTTCCTTGCTCGCCAGTTGCAAGGACAGCGACTGGGACATGGTTTCGGCATAGTGAAAGCCGATCGACATGATGACCGTGGTCAGGTACAGGCCGATGACGCTGGGGAAAAAACCGGTCAGTGCGGTACCAATACCGAGCACCGCCAGTGACAGCGCCGCCAGGGTCTGTTCGCGAAACAGCCACAGCAGAAAAACCACGGCAAAGGCCAGGAAGCCCGGTATCTCGCGCAGGCTTTGCAGTATGCCCATCTCGATGCCGCTGAATGCGGCCTGTTCGATGGCAAAGTTGTTGATCAGGGCTTGCCAGGTTGCAAACGACAGCGGAATGGCGGCTGCCATGACATACAGCAGGACCTCGGGCCGCTGCAGCCATTTCATCCGGTGTTTCTCATGGCCGCGGCAATGGCATTGATACTCGATAACAGGGCATCTTTCCAGCGATCATCCTCGCGCCGGTATTTTTTGAGCAATGAGATCTGGATAAAACCCAGCGGATCGAGATAGGGCTCGCGGCGGGTCAGAGACAACTCCAGCAGCGGATCGCTGGACAACAGTCGATCGAGCCTGGCGACCTTCAGCACGTTGTGAATGGTCAATTCGTTTTCGTGGCGTATCTGGCCGAAGATGCGGGTCGACAACTCGGGGTTGTGACATAAAGAGGCATAATATTCGGCCGTCTTCATATTCGATTTGAACAGCGCCATGCGCGTGTTGGAGATCATGGCGTTGAAGAACGGCCATTCCCTATACATGCGATACAGTTGCTTCAGGCCATCGCGCGGATGCAACTGCAGCCACTGCTCGATGGCCGAGCCGAGACCGTACCAGCCGGGCAGGGTATGGCGCGATTGGGCCCAGCCAAATACCCAGGGTATGGCGCGAACAGATGATTTCGACATGTCACCCTTGCGGCGATGGCTGGGGCGTGAACCGATGTTCATCAGGCCGATCTCGGTGACCGGAGTGGCCTGGTAAAAGTATTCGAAGAATCCCTCGCTGCGGTCGGTCAGTTCGCGGTAGCTCTGTTCGGCCAAATCGGCGATCTGCTGCATGCTGTCATAGAACCGGTCGTGCTGCAGTGCGTTGGGTCGGACCAGGGTCAGGCTGGCCTTCATCAGGCCGGTTATGCCCATCGATAATTCATAAAATGCGGTTTCGGCATTGCTGTATTTGCTCGACAGCACCTCGCCCTGCTCGGTGAACTTGATATGCCCGAGTACCGTGTCATGCGGTTGCGCCAGAATGGCGTCGTGGGTGGGGCCGCCGCCACGGCCAATGGTGCCGCCACGACCGTGAAACATGCGGCAGCGGATATTGTATTTGCGCGCGATCGCGACAACCTTTTTCTGGGCCTGGTATAACCCCCAGGTCGATGACACGATGCCGCCGTCCTTACAGGAATCGGAGTAGCCGAGCATGACTTCCTGGGTATTGCTCGACGACGCCAGCAGCTTGCGGTACATCGAATTCCCCAGCAGGCTGTTGAGAATGGTATCGATACGGTTGAGGTCTTCGATGGTTTCGAACAGGGGGCTGACTGACAGATGACAGAAATAGGCGCCCCTGTTGCGTCCAACCAGCCCGGCCAGGTAACCCAGGTACATGACCTCCATGATATGGCTGGCGCTGTGGGTCATGGAGATGACATAACTGCCGAAGGCCTGAGGATCGATCTCGTCACGCATTTGCTGAATGACCTGAAATACCTGCAGGGTCTCAAGCGTGGGTTCCGACAGATTTTGTTCCAGTATGGCGGGCTTGAGCCCACTGCTGATCTGGTCGGCGAGAAACTGCAGGCGCGACTTTTCGGGTAGCGACAGGTAGTCGGCGACGCCGGCCTGTTCGAGTATCTCGGCAACGGCCTCGCCATGGCGGGTCGATTCCTGGCGGATATCCAGCTTTAACAGGTGGAAGCCAAAGGTTTCCGCCAACCGCATCAGGTCTTTGAGACGGCCGTTGGCCACGCTTTGATTGCCGTGCCCGAGCAGTGAATCGTAGATCAGGCGCAAATCGCGAATGAACTCATCGGCATTGGCGTAGGCCTGCGGGTTGTCGTCGACCGCGCGTCCATTGAGCCTGGCATTGACGATGTTGAGATTGACCTTGAGCCGCGATTGCATGAAGTACAGCTTGCGGCGATAGATCTCGCTGTCAAATTTGTCGCGTTTTTCATCGAAAGCCTTGAGTCCCAGTGCTTCATCCTGTGACAGGCTTTGCATGAACTCGGCGCCGGGGTCACACCAGCGCGATGACTGCGTGAGCAATTGGGTCAATTTGCCGATCTGTACGATGTATTCGTTAAGTATCTCGCTGGCATGCATGCGTAAAGCCATGCGAGTGGTTTCCGGGGTGACAAATGGATTGCCGTCGCGGTCGCCACCGATCCATGAGCCAAAACGAATGAAACTGGGGGCTGTGACCAGTGGGTTACCATTGTGGTCTTCACCGTACAACCGGCTCAGGCCTTTTTCCAGGTGCCGGTACTCGATGCGTACAGCCTTGTACAGGCTGCGCGGGAAATATGACAGGCCCAGTTTGATCTCATCCGCGACCTGCGGTTTGATCTCGCGCACCTCGTTGGTTTGCCACAAAACCTCGATCTGAATTTCGAGGCGTTTGATCAACACCTCTTTTTCGTATCCACTGATACGCGGGTCGGTCAGGTCATCGATGATCTCAAAGATGCGGCGCTGCAACTCCATGATGGTGCGGCGCTTGGATTCGGTCGGATGCGCGGTGAATACGGGCTGGTAAGACAATTCGTTGAGCAACTGTTGCAACTGCTCGGCCGTGATGCCCTGTGCGTGGAACTCGGCAATGGTGTCGTGATATGAGCCCTTCCAGTCCGCATAACCGAGTTTGCGAATGCGTCGGCGGCGTTTGCGATGCTGAAAATCTTCCTCGGCAATATTCACCAGGCTGAAGTATATCGAGTAGGCGCGAATGACCTGTTCGACGATATCGGGCTCGAGCTCATCGATAATGGCAATAAGCTGGTCGCGGCGCAGCGGGTCTTCCTTTTTGCGCAGCCGGATAAAACCCTTGCGCAGAGTTTCAACCGTTTTGAATACGCGCGGATCCTCGTGTTTGATCAGTACATTGCCGAGCAGGTGGCCAAGTAGCTTGACGCGTGAGCGCAGTTCTTTATCGCTGATGGAGGATGTGTGGGTCTGGGGGGCTGTCATGGATTGTGAATGAGCAGGCATTAAACAGTGCGCGATTGTAGCAGACGCCCAGGCCGTGGGGCATACCGGGCTGTTGCCAGCCCGGTGCGTGCGCCATTATTGGGCAGTTGAATCCTGGCTCGAGGGTTCGGCTGCGGTCTGCCTGGCCTGTTCGTATTGGCGAAAGCGCTCAAGTACCTGCTGTTCGCGCTTGTCGAGGTGTTGCAGCATCGCATCGCGACGTTTTTCGGCGCGCGCCATCAGATCCTTCAGCGCGTCGGCCTGTTGCTTCTGGTATTTGGCAAAATCCTGGGCGTAGCGGGTGGCGGCGTCGCGGTCGCGCTCGATCATGTCCTTGAGTTGCTCGCGTTGGGCGGCGAATTGTTGCTGAATTCGCTGCTCTGTCATGGGCTCTGGCGGCACCATTCGGGCCAGCTCGCCAGGTGACGGAAACTGGTGTGCCGGTGGGGTTCTGGATGGCCCCATGCGCGGAAGACGAGGCGGCATCATGGCGCCCCGGGGTGGATTGTTGGCGGCGATGTCGGCGGCGCCGGAATAGGGTGGTTGCGCCTGCAGTGTCGTGCCGGACATCAGGCCCGCCAGCAGTGCNGTGGCGATAAAGGATGTTTTTCTCATTGGCTGTCTCCTTCGATTACGGGTTTCAAGCCGCGCAGTATGACACAGAGAAACCCGGCGCTCTAGATTATGGCGCGCAGGTGATGGGGCGACCGGTCAACGGCTATTAGCCAACCCCGGCCATGGCAGCCGGGGTTATGTCGGTTACCACTTGAAGGAGTAGCTGGCCTGAACGATGGTGGCCTCGACATCCGGGTACAGGTCCTGATTGACCAACTGGCCGATTGCGGATGCAGGACGACCGTTGCCGGTTTGTACATACTGCTCGATGCGCACGGACCAGTCGTTGCCGAATTTATCGCTCTTGCCGACTTTGAAGCCGAAGGTCGTAGCATCCAATTCGCCAAGACGATAATCGGCGCTGACGTATTGTGGCACGGCTTCGTCATCGCGCAGGAAGTAGCGGTAGAAGTCGGCTGCGGCCTGGTGATACAGGCGCACATGCGGCTGGATGTAGTAACCACTGTCCATGCGAAAACGGTAGGTGACGTCAAAGGTCTCGGAATCGACACCCCAGTCGTCGGTCATCAGACGCAGCGACACGGTCACAATGTCGTTATTGGCGAATTGTTTCTTGTACTTGCCAAACAGGCTGGTCTTGCTGCGTGAGTCCGGCCGCGCCTCATAGATGATCCGGGTAGGTTCACCAAAACTCGCGCTCGCCGGGTTGCTGTCGACGATCGATACCAGCTTGAACGGATCGGTCATGTAACCATCGGATTGACTCAATGACAGGTTGACCTGAAACAGGCTGCTGCGATCGATGATCTGGGTGACCCCGAGCAGCAGGTCGAAAACTGTACGATTATCATCGCTGCCCTGGCGCGCTATCGATTGCGCCAGTGAATTGTCGAGTGAGGACGGGTGAACGCTCTTGGCGACCGGAATGCCCCCGATTGGTGAAATGCTATCCAGCTCCAGATTGATGCCGCCGGTAATGGCCGTGTTTTTCTGGTTCATTTCATGCGTCCAGCTGGCGCTGCCACCCAGCGAGGTAAAATCGAACTCGCGAGACACATGTATCCCCAGATTACGCCGATTGTCACTATCCATCGCCTTGTCCCAGTTGGCATTGAACTGTGCCCGGGTATCGTGGAAGGTGTCATCCAGAACGGTCTGGTTGGGTGCGATCGTATATTGACCGTTGCCGGATGGACGGGTGTAGGTCTGCGCCTGTGTCGACGGCACCGCGCCGGTCGCCGATGCACCTGTCAGTGAGTCCAGGGTCAGCTTGAGGTTGAGCGTGTCGGTATCATTCAGGTCTTTTTTCATGCTGACGACGGGTTCGATGGCGGTTACCCGGTCACTTTCGGCATAGTGCAGCAGTGAGGTTTCCACATCCCACTCGCCGCCGGCAGCCTGCGCATGCGCGGCCCCGAGCAGGGCGCAGGTGGCGGTGGATAACAGGCCGGAAATCTTTTTGATCTTGTTCATTTGATTCAGATGGGTATAGGGAATTCAGGAAAGGGTGGTGGACCGAATCAATTACAGCCGCAGCCGCCGCCGGCGAAGCCCTGTCCGCCGCTCGACGCTTCTTTGCTGAAATAGATATGCTCATCGAAGGCCAGGTCCTGACCGTCGGCTGTCATCTCCATTTCGGGCTGGGCCAACAGATCGCGCTCCCAGGGTTTCACACCAAGGTTGCTGCAGCCGCTGACAAGCCCAAGACCAGCGACAATGCACAGCGCAAGAGGAATGTTTTTGTGTATGGATTTCATAACAGGGACTCGATTTCTGATTCAATGACGTCGATTTTGGATTGGAAGAATCCGACGTGTTTTTTAACCGCGTTGCCGCTCTGGTCGATGACGAACGAGGTGGGCATGCCGGGCAGGTTGAATTTCTCTGCCATTTGTCCAGACGGATCATGGAAAACCGTGAAGTTGGCCGGTACATGCTCAAGAAAGGTTTTCATGTCCTGCTCGTTGGAGTCCAGGTTGATGGTGACGACCTGGAATTTGTCGGTCGGGTATTTATTCATCAGATCATTCATCCACGGAAACGATTTCTGGCAGGGTTTGCACCACGAGGCCCAGAAATCCAGGTAAACCACCTTGCCCCGGTATTGGCCAAGGTCGAAATCCTTGATGTCGCGAATGTCGCTGGCATGCGTGATGCCCGACAACAGCAGGGTAAGAATCAGGGTAAGTGTTTTCATGCAGAGACCACCGTAAATTGATGGGGCCATAGTAGAGCAGAGGCCGTGAACAAAATGTAAATCAATGAAGATGAGTAATTTACTGTGCCAGGTAAATCATTATCGGCAGGGTGAATACGGACAGCACCACCTGCGCCGTGATCAGGCTCGCCATGAGTGTTGCGTCGCCACCCATCTGGCGGGCCAGCACGAAAGCTGATGCGGCCGTGGGAACTGCGCCGGCGATGACCGCCACGCTGCGCGCGACACCATCAACCTCGAACAACCAGGCGCCGGCGAACATCAGCGCAGGCATCACCAGCAGTCGTATCATCGATCCGATCAGTACCAGCAGGCGTTGCTGACGCACTTCGCCAAAGATCAGCCCGGCGCCGACTGCCATCAGCGCCATGCCCAACGCGCCGCTTCCCAGCATGTCGAAACTCGCATAAATCGGACCAGACAGGCCGATACCGGACAGGTTGAGGAACGCCCCGATGGCGCAGGAGATGATGAAAGGGTTTTTCAACAGCTTCAACAGCACGCCTTTGAGGCCACTGTCACCGTTGGCGAAATGTGCGATCACCCACACATTGATGACGTTTAGCGGCGGAATGATGACCGCCATGGTAACGGCCATGTAGGCAACCGCTTCTTCACCCAGCACAAAACCGGCAATGGACAGGGCAATAAAGCCGTGCCAGCGCGTGGCGCCCTGAAACAGGCTGGTAAATGCGGCAGGGGTCAGCCCGGTGGTGCGTTTCAGCAGCGGATACAGGGCCAGTATCAGCAGGCTCATGGCGAAGATGGCGAACAGCAGCATGCCGGAGAAGGCGAGTAGCTCGGTTGAGTCGATGCGCGCGGTTGCCAGCGTTTTGATCAGCAGCGCCGGGAACAGAATGTAGTAGCAGAGATTTTCTATGCCGGTCCAGTAGTGATCTTCGATCACGCGCATGCGTTTGAGGAAAAAACCCAGCGTGATGACGAGCAGCACCGGCGTCAGAGAATGGATGATGGACAGCATGGCTGAGAGCGGCCGAAGAGCAAAGCACCGATTGTGTCCTGTTCACGAAGCCCGGGAAAGAGGGGGCCAAGAATAAAACGCTATAACTTTAGAAACTCCACCTTGGCCTGGGTGCCGGGGTGGGCGTTTTGCAGATCGAGATGCCAGCCCTGGTGGTCACAGATCAACTTGGTGATATAGAGACCCAGCCCATAACCACCATTGTTTCTGCCCCTGACGCCTTTGTGAAACAGCTTGTCGATGTTGTCGGTACCCAGACCTTCGCCATTATCCACAATGATCAGGGCATGATTCATGTAGTTAATCTGGATGCGTCCGCCTGGGCAATGTTTGATGGCATTGGTCAGCAGGTTGTTGATGACAACGCTCAGCAACGCGCAGTTGCATTCGAAGCTGACATCTCGGCGTACCCAGTTGTCTATCTCAATGCGATTGATGTTGATCTGCTGTGTCAGATTGTTCAGCGCCTCATCGACGCTGTCTGCCAGCACCACACGCTGCTTTTCCTGCTGCTCCAGCGTCAGGTCGCGGGTAATCGACAACAATGCCAGGATCATATCGTTCATTCCGCTGGTGGAACGCATGATCTTGTGGCATTGCGCCATGATCTGGGCATTTTCGGTCTGGCCGCTGATCAGCTCGGCCGAGGTCTGAATGATGGTCAGAGGCGTGCGCAATTCGTGGCTCGCCATGGCGGCAAACGAGTGTTGCTTCTCGACGTATTCATCCAGCTTGTTGAGATAACGATCGATAGCGCGCGTCATTTTTTCCACTTCGAGGCCGCGGTAACGGCCGACAAACTGTGGCCCGCGCACCTCGGGTTCGAGCAGATCGATCTCGTCGGCAAAATCCGAGATGGGTTTGAGCATGAAGCGGCTGATGAGGTAACTGAGCGCAAAGATGAGCGCCAGCAAAACCATCCAGCTGATGATGATGATCAGGCCGAAGCTGCGCTCCAATTGTTCGAATTCGCTGATGTCGTTGACGATAAACAGGGTGCGGTCGTCGACCTGACCCACCAGCACGAAATAGGTATGCTCCCCGGTCTCGATCTCGCTGCTGAAGCCTACCGGTAGATGTTGCAGATAAGGGGGCAAGTCGAGTCGACTGCCGCGTGACTCGTAGATTTGCAGGATAGCGGTCTGGGGTAGGGTGTAGTCGGGATTTTCCTGGAGCTGCTGGGAGATCTCGCCGAGTTCCGCCAGGGCATGTTTTTCCATCAGGTCGTGTTCGAGTACGTTGATGCTGTACAGGAATACAACGATCAGCAGGCTGACCAGCACCGACATGCCGAGCATGATGCCCAGTATGACCTTGTAGCTGAGATTCTTTTGTGTCGGGTTCCCGCTCGCGCTGGGGGCGGAATCAGGCCTGTTGTGCGTCATACAGCCTGTACCCTACCCCATGGATAGTATGCAAAAGTTTTTGCGGGAACGGCTTGTCGATTTTCTGGCGAATATTGTAGATGTGTACACGTAGCGGATCACCTTCGGGTGGCGAACTGGTCCATACATGATCGATGATTTCGCTTTGCGGTACCACCCGGTGATGGTTCAACATGAGAAATTCGAGGATTCGAAAATTCACCGGTTTGAGCTGTATGTCCTGGTTGTCGCGTTTGACCGAGTGCTCGGCACGATTGAGTTCCAGGTTGGCGATCTTGAGCAGCTGGCTTTTTTGCGTCAGGTTGAAGCGTTTGCACAGGGCATTGACGCGTGCATCCAGTTCCAGCAATGAAAACGGTTTCACCAGGTAATCGTCCGCACCCGCTTCAAACCCGACCAGCTTGTCATCGAGTGTATCGCGTGCGGTCAGCATCAGAATGGCGGAACGGGTCGCGTGTTGCTGCTTGAGCGCCTGACAGACCGCGATGCCGTCCATGCCGGGTAACATCAGGTCGAGAATGATAATGTCGAAATGCTCCTGCAGGGCGAGGTGGAGCCCGTGTTTGCCGTTATAGGCGAAATCGACGGTGTGGCCCTTGTTTTCGAAATACAGACCTATGTTGGTCGCGATGTCGGCGTTGTCTTCAATGATGAGGATTTTCATACCCCAGAGTATAGGGATTCGATGTAAACAGGATGTAAACGCCACCAGCCGGCCGCTGTTTCGCGGCGCGTCGGAAACGTTGTGCATGATTGCCTCGGCCTGACCGATTGATGCCGCGCCGGGTGCTGGCTCAAGGTTTCAGCCGGGTGACCTTGGCGCTGTTTTTTTTACGTGGATCTGGCTGCAGAATAGTGATGTCACTGTGTTCAAGGGCATTCGGGTAATCCAGGGTGAAATGCAATCCACGGCTTTCCTTGCGCGACATGGCGCTGCGCACAATCAGCTCGGCCACCACGACCAGGTTGCGCAACTCCAGCAGGTCGGGTGTGACGCGGAAATTGCCATAGTATTCATCGATTTCACGCGTTAACAGGTGGATGCGATGGAGCGCGCGTTGCAGGCGTTTATTGGTGCGCACTATGCCCACGTAGTCCCACATGAAACGGCGCAATTCATCCCAGTTGTGCGACACTACGACCTCCTCGTCTGAGTCCGTGACCTGTGATTCATCCCATTTTTGCAGCCGGGTGGGTGCGGCCTCCTGATGGATGGTGGCGCTGATATGGCGGGCGCAGGCGTGTGCAAAAACCAGGCATTCGAGCAGCGAATTGCTGGCCATGCGGTTAGCGCCGTGCAGGCCCGAATAGGCCACTTCACCGATGGCGTAGAGATTGGGTATATCCGTTTGTGCATTCAGGTCGGTCATGACGCCGCCGCAGGTGTAATGGGCTGCCGGCACCACGGGAATCGGTTCACTGGTAATGTCGATATCGAATTCCTTGCAGCGTTTATAGATGGTCGGAAAATGCGACTTGATGAAAGCGCGGCTCTTGTGGCTGATGTCGAGATAAACGCAGTCGGCGCCCAGGCGTTTCATTTCATGGTCGATCGCGCGCGCCACGATGTCACGCGGCGCCAGTTCGGCGCGCTCGTCGAAACGCGGCATGAAACGGGTGCCATCCGGTAACAACAGTTTTGCCCCTTCGCCGCGTAACGCCTCGGTGATGAGGAACGATTTCGCTTCCGGGTGATACAGGCAGGTGGGGTGAAACTGAATGAATTCCATGTTGGCGACCCGGCAGCCGGCACGCCAGGCCATGGCGATGCCGTCGCCGGTCGAGCCGTCTGGATTGCTGGTGTACAGGTATACCTTGGCTGCTCCGCCGCTGGCCAGTACAACCTTGCGCGCGGCGAATACCTCAACCTGCTGGGTTTCCCGGTTATAGGCGTAAAGACCGACGCAACGGCCGTTGCGCAGGATCAGGTCGATCGCCACGCTGTGCGAGAAGATGGTGACATTGCGCTTTTCCAGCACATGTGCCTGCAGTGTGTTCTGCATGGCCAGGCCGGTGGCATCGGTCGCATGGGCGACACGGCGTTTGCTGTGTCCGCCCTCACGTGTCAGGTGCAGGCCGCTGTGTGACAGGTCTGAGTGGTCCTTGCTGAAAGGCATGCCAAGCTGGGACAGCCAGTCGATGCAGCCTGGGCCCGCCTCGGTGACGGTCTGAACCGTGCGCGGATCGCACAGTCCGGCGCCTGCGTTTATGGTGTCAGCGGCATGTGATTCGAAGGAGTCATCAGGTTCCAGCACGGCTGAGATGCCGCCCTGGGCGTAATAGGTCGAACAGCAGTCGAACTTGTCCTTGGCCAGTATCGCGACTTTCAGCGATTCGGGCAGATGCAGCGCATGCGCCGAACCGGCGGCCCCGCTGCCTATGATTAATACATCGAAATTGTGTTGCTTTGCCATGCTGTATTTCCGCTGTCGAGCAATTTGCCTGTGCCAATGTTAAGCGTGCGCTGACGAAAACACCATGCCGGGTGAGGCATGCGCCAAAAAAAAGCCTGCGGGCAGAATCTTTTGATATATTCGGGGTCAAACTGACTGGTTGCGCATTGCCACCATCAAATCAAACAATAACGAACTTAGGTAACTTAATGGGGTCAGCGGACGTTGATTTTGAACTGATTAAACGGGTGCAGCAGGGTGACAAATCAGCCTTTGACGTGCTGGTGCTGAAGTATCAGCAGAAAGTGGTGAACCTGATCTCGAGATTTGTGTCTGATCAGAGCGAATGTTACGACGTGGCGCAGGAGGCATTTATAAAGGCTTATCGCGCCCTCGATAGCTTTCGTGGCGACAGCCAGTTTTACACCTGGTTGTATCGTATTGCCGCGAACACCGCCAAGAACCACCTGGCTTCACGCGGCCGTCGAACGCCGAATTACTCGGTCGATCTTGACGATGCCGAGCATTTCACCGGTGAAAACGGCTTGAAAGATTACACCAATCCGGAGAATCTGCTGTTGACCGAGGAAATCAAGGATACCGTTTTCAGAGCGATAGAAGAGCTACCGGAGGATCTTAAATCAGCGATTACGCTGCGCGAGATCGAGGGTTTGAGCTACGAGGAAATCGCCGAGGTCATGGATTGTCCGATTGGCACGGTGAGATCACGAATTTTTCGCGCACGCGAGGCCGTTGACAAGGAACTTAGGCCCTTGTTGGAGTGACTAACGCCTCAGAACACATTGTAACCGGCGCCAGTCGCGGCGGTGAATGCTAACAACTTGATGACACGAGTATAAGAAGATGAATGATCGACCTGAACAACTGTCTGCATTGCTGGATGATTACCATGACAGCGCGCAAGATCGGGCGGCTTTGAGTGAGTTACAGTCTGATGTCAATCAGCAATATACCCTGCAGCGCTATGCCCTGATTGGTGACGCCATGCGCAACGAGCTGCCTGATCAGATTCAACTGGATTTCGCGGCGCGCGTGCGTTCGGCCATCGCTGCAGAAGATACACTGAATGCCAAACCGGTCGCCGGTCGCACATCTTCTCGCGCGGGCGGCTGGTTTGCGTCGCTGTTCAAACCCGTCGCGGGCCTGGCGGTGGCGGCATCCGTCGCCATAGTCGCTGTCACACTGGTTCAGGTTCGCACGCCCGGTGGCGATCAGCAGGCGCAGTTGGCTTCAGCCACTGACCTGGCTACCCAGGCAAAGGTCGAGCAACTGGCGAGTGCGCCGGTGCGTAATCGTAATAATGCGACACTGGTGTCAGGTAACCCGGCGCCGATCGTTCGCGACGGCCATGGCACCAACTGGAAGATCAAACGCGGCGAAGCGGCGATTCAGTCGCGGCTGAATGCCTACCTGATCAATCATAACGAACATTCAAATTCGTTAAACGGCATCATTCCCCAGGCGCGTGTAGTTGGATTCGATGCTCAAAGGTAGTGCTGTTTTTCGTTTGCGAATCTCAATGCGTCTACCGGCTGCGCTAATCGGCGGAGTGCTTGCGCTCATACTGCAACACAGCGCCGTGCATGCCGGTACCGGCAACGAGGCCATGGACTGGGTGCAGAAGATGTCAAACGCCATGCAGGAGATGAGCTATCAGGGGCGCTTCGTTTACCTGCACAACGGCCAGCTCGAGAGTATGTCGGTGGTGCACGTGCGCGATGGCCAGGAGGTGCGTGAGCGACTGATGTCGCTGAATGGCGAGGCGCGTGAAATCCTGCGTGACAAAAACAACCTGACCTGTGTCTGGCCGTCCAGCCAGCAGGTCGTTGTGGACCCGGTCAGCGGTGCCAACAAGTCCCCTCTGTGGATTCCGGATGATGTCCGCCGCCTCGACAAGTTTTACCAGTTCGTGGTGCAGGGCAAGGACCGGATCGCTGATCATTCTGCTGTCATTGTGGCGATATTGCCGCGTGACGAATTTCGCTACGGCATGAAAGTATGGGTCGCAGAACAACACGGCCTGTTGCTGCAATCGATCCTGTTCGATGAAAAAGGCGGGCTGAGTGAACAGATCATGTTCACTGAACTCGCCCTGCTCGACAGTGACGATGTGCCGACGTTTAATATTCTGCCGGAACTGGCCGAGGGATATGCCCTGATACGCTCGCATTCGGGTAGCGGTAACGGCCATGAACCGGGTGACAGGCGCTGGCAGTTGAGTGCCATCCCGCGTGGATTTCATATTGAATCCTCGTTCCAGAAGCTCATGCCCGATAACAATAATGCGGTTCAGCAGATGGTGCTGTCCGATGGTTTGGCATCAGTCTCGGTATTTATCGAAAAACTGGTCGACCAAAGCATGCTGGGTGAATCCTCGATGGGCGCAATCAACGCGTTCACAACCGAATACCAGGGGTTCAGTGTGACCGCCATCGGTGAAGCACCGCCGGTGACCGTGCGCACCATTGCCGAAGCCGTGGTGTTCAATCCCTGATCGAGCATGATCGAAGAACTTGCACAGGTGACCGGCTTGAGGGGAGACAAGGCGATTGTTGAGATTCTGCGTCAGTCGGGCTGCCACAGCTGCGAGATGAAAGGCAGCTGCGGCACCGGTAGCCTCGGGCGATTGATCGGTTTCAAATCGCGTCCGCTGCTCATTGCCAATAATCAGCGTCTGGTCGTGGGTGATCGCGTCATTATCGGGCTGGCGGACGATGCCTACATGCTGGCTGCATCGCTGGTGTATTTATTGCCGCTGGCCATGATGTTGCTGTTTGCTATACTCGCCGATGTCTTGTTGCAATCCGGCGACGCCGCCGTTGCTATTACGGGCGTGGTTGGACTTGGCGTCGGCATTGGTGTGTCGGGCCGAATAGCGCGACGTTATTTCCACCAGACATTGAGCCCTCAAACCATCCGGCGCGTCAGCTGAACTTCGTAACCGGCTGAGCGTCAAAACACACACTGTCAAATTTCGGGATTAACCAATGAAAAAATTTTCTGTGCCTTTGTTTTCCCTGATTCTCGTGCTGTTCAGCAGCCAGATTGTGGCGGCCAATAACCTGCCTGACTTTACCACGATCGTCGATCGATCCAAGGATTCGGTGGTCAATATCAGCACCAGTAAGAAAGTGAATGGCGATAACATCAAGAAACATCTACAGATCCCGGAAATACCCGAAGGCTCGCCTTTTGGAGAGTTGTTCAAAAAATTCTTCGATCAGGATAATTTCGGGTTTCGCGATCGCGAGACCAGTTCGCTGGGTTCTGGATTCATCATTTCACGTGACGGTTATGTGTTGACCAACCATCACGTCATCGACGGCGCCGACGAGGTTATCGTGCGCCTCAATAACCGTGAGGAATACGTGGCCAGGGTCATCGGTTCAGACAAGGATTCGGACATCGCCCTGATCAAGATCGATGGCAAGAATTTACCCGTGCTGAAGTTTGGCGATTCCAATGCATTGAAGGTGGGTGAATGGGTGCTGGCGATTGGATCACCGTTTGGATTCGATCACACGGTCACCGCGGGTATCGTCAGCGCAAAAGGCCGTAGCCTGCCAAACGACAACTATGTGCCCTTCATTCAAACCGATGTCGCGATCAATCCGGGTAACTCGGGTGGCCCGCTATTCAATATGGACGGTGAGGTCATCGGTATCAATTCGCAGATCTACAGCCGCTCGGGCGGGTTCATGGGCCTGTCGTTTGCGATTCCCATCGAGATGGCGGTGGATGTCGCCGAACAGATCAAGAATACCGGCCATGTCTCGCGTGGCTGGCTGGGTGTCCTGATTCAGGAAGTCACGCGTGAACTGGCCGAGTCGTTTGGGATGAAAACACCGCATGGCGCACTCGTTGCCAAAGTCATGGAAGACAGTCCTGCCGAGGCGGCAGGCCTGCAGGTCGGTGATATAATCGTCGGGTTCAATGGCACGTTGGTGCCGCGGTCGAGCGCGCTTCCGCCGATGGTCGGGCGCACCCCAATCGATAAATTAGCCACTGTCAGTGTTATCCGCGATGGCAAGAAACGTGATATCGAGGTCAAGATTGCCCAATTGCCATCTGATTTAACGCGCGCCAGCCTGGGCTCTGACCATCCTGCACCCGTGATCGAAAAATCTGCGCTGGGCCTCAGTGTCAAGGATCTCGATCCGCAGACCGAGCGTAAGATGAAGGTTGAAAGCGGTGTCATTGTGACCGATGTCGAGGCAAACGGCGCCGCCAGTCAGGCCGGTATTCGTCAGGGCGATGTCATTAGTATGATCGACAGCCGCAGCATTACCTCGGCTGAAGAGTTCGAGAAGATTGCCGGGGATCTCGAAAAAGACAAGGCAGTCGCGGTGCTGATCCAGCGCGACAACGGCCCGGTATTCCTGGCGCTGAAACCGCAGTGATTCAACTTGTCCTGTGATCAGGCGCAGGCCGCTTTCGTCCTGTACTACCGTGAAAACTGCCATCTGTGCGAGTCCATGCGACTCGCACTGCTGCGTTTGCAGCGCTCGCTCGATTTTACCTGGCATGAAATCGATATCGATCGCGATACCGCGCTGATCAGACGATTCGATGTGCTGGTGCCGGTGTTGTACTACCAGGATCGGGAAGTCTGCCATCATTTTATCGATGAGGGCGCGATTCGACGAGCGGTCGAGCCGACCTGAGATCGTTTTTTCGAATTTTTCATCAGCCGCTGTCTCTTTACGGTGCTTTGCCGTAAAATCCGCAGGTTTTTTTATCTGGTAAACTCAACATGCGGATGCAGAATATCCGGAATTTCTCCATCATCGCCCACATCGATCATGGAAAGTCCACCATTGCCGACCGTTTCATACAGGTCTGTGGCGGACTGACGACCCGTGAAATGTCGGAGCAGGTGCTGGACTCGATGGATATCGAACGCGAACGCGGCATTACCATCAAGGCGCAGTCGGTTTCGCTGGATTACCAGTCGCCCGACGGCCAGACCTACCGGTTGAATTTCATTGATACCCCAGGCCATGTCGATTTCTCATACGAGGTGTCGCGCTCACTGGCGGCCTGTGAGGGCGCATTGCTGGTGGTCGATGCATCGCAGGGTGTCGAGGCGCAATCGGTGGCCAACTGTTACACCGCCATCGATATGAACCTGGAGGTCATTCCAGTCCTCAACAAGATTGATTTACCGGCAGCCGATTCCCAGCGGGTAAAAAAGGAGATCGAGGACATTATCGGTCTGGATGCAGCCAATGCCATCGAGGTCAGCGCCAAGACCGGTGTGGGCATTCCCGCGCTGCTGGAACAGCTCGTTGCGCTGGTGCCGCCACCTAAAGGCGATGCCGATGCGCCCTGTCAGGCGCTGATTATCGATTCCTGGTTCGACAACTATGTCGGTGTCATCACCCTGGTGCGCGTCATGCAGGGTGTCATCCGGCCGAAACAGAAAATACGCATGATGTCGAACAACACTGAATTCCTGGTCGATCAGGTGGGTGTGTTCACGCCCAAGCGCAAGCCCATACCTGAGCTTTCGGCGGGTGACGTGGGTTACATTATCGCCAGCATCAAGGACATCGAATCCGCGCGCGTCGGCGACACCATTACCGCGCTGCAGAATCCGGCGAAGGTGCCATTGCCGGGCTTTAAAGAGGTCCAGCCACGCGTGTTTGCCGGCCTGTTCCCGGTCAGTTCCGATGATTATGAAGACATGCGTGAAGCGCTGAAGAAACTCAAGCTGAATGATGCCGCGCTGCAATTCGAGCCAGAAACATCCCAGGCGCTGGGATTCGGTTTTCGCTGCGGTTTCCTCGGTATGTTGCACATGGAGATCGTGCAGGAGCGGCTGGAGCGCGAATATGATCTCGACCTGATTACGACCTCACCGACGGTTATCTACCAGGTGTTGAGCACCTCGGGCGAATTGCTCGAGATTCATAATCCGTCCGAGTTACCCCCGGTTAACAAGATCGATGAGATTCGCGAGCCCATTATTCGCGCCAATATTCTCACGCCCGAGGCCTATATTGGCGCCATTATCACGCTGTGTATCGAAAAACGCGGCGTGCAGAAAGAGATCCGGTATCTGGGTAGCCAGGTGTCGATCGTATATGAACTGCCGATGAGCGAGGTGGTGCTCGACTTCTTCGATCGCCTCAAGAGTGTCAGCCGCGGATATGCCTCGTTCGATTACGAGTTCCTGCGTTTCGAAGAAGCCAAGCTGATCAAGCTCGATGTGCTGATCAACGGCGAGCGCGTCGATGCGCTGTCGGTGATTCTGCATCGTGACAATGCCGAGTACCGGGGGCGCGAGTTGGCCAGCAAGATGAAGGAACTGATTCCGCGCCAGATGTTCGATGTCGCCATACAGGCGGCCATAGGTTCAAACATTATTGCGCGCACCAATGTGAAGGCTCTGCGCAAGAACGTGACCGCCAAATGTTACGGTGGTGACGTAACACGTAAGAAAAAGTTGCTGGAAAAACAGAAGGCAGGCAAAAAACGCATGAAACAGGTTGGTCGTGTCGAAATCCCGCAGGACGCATTCCTGGCCGTGTTGAAAGTCGACAACAAGACCTGATACAAAGAAATAACCTATTGATTCGGAAAGAAAAATGATTCATTTTGATTTTGAGTTTCTACTCGTTGCATCGGTACTCATCAGCGGTATCGTGTGGCTGGTGGATAGCCTGTTTTTTGCAGCTAAACGGCGTGCCGTGGCGCAGGGCCAGGCGGTGCATGAACCACTGCTGGTGGAATATTCAAAGTCATTCTTTCCCGTGTTGCTGGCCGTCATGATCCTGCGCTCGTTTCTGTTCGAGCCGTTTAGAATCCCTTCCGGCTCGATGATGCCGAGCCTGTTGGTCGGCGATTTCATCCTGGTCAATAAATATCACTATGGATTGCGCCTGCCGGTGCTGCACAGCAAGGTCACGCAGGGTGATGCACCCAAACGCGGCGAGGTTGCGGTGTTTCGCTTCCCTGACAATGAATCGCTGGATTTTATCAAGCGAGTGATTGGCCTGCCCGGGGATCATGTCAGCTACTATAATCGTCGCCTGATGATTAATGGTGAACCGCTTAAGGTCGAGCCGGACGGCATCTTTCCCGGACAGGGCAGCACCTCCGATAACATGCAGGGCGGCGAGGTGTTCATTGAGCACATCGATGGCTTTGTCCATCAGATGATGACCGATCCCAAGGTCGGATTCAGCGCCACGGGTGAATTGATCGTGCCCGAAGGCCACTATTTCGTCATGGGTGATAACCGGGACCATAGCAATGACAGTCGATTCTGGGGATTCGTGCCGGAACAAAATCTGGTAGGCAAGGCGGTTATGATCTGGATGCACTGGGACTGGCGCACAGGCGGTAGCGGGCTGGATTTATCGCGGGTTGGTACGAAGATTTAAGTTTGCCGTCAGATAAACTATAGTTGCGCCATTCACCTGACGCGCCGTCGTCGTGCTGACGCTAAATCCGAGAGAGAAAGAAATGAACACACATTCGCAGAAAGGGCTGACCACCATTGGCTGGCTGGTTGTGATTGCAATCTTTGGCAGTATCGTGTTGACCGGCTTCAAAATCCTGCCCATGTATCTGGAGTATTTCAACGTCAAGGCAGCCATGGAGGCCGTGGCCAAAAGCGACAAGGTCGATCTGACATCGAAGCAGGATATCTGGCGCGTGTTGAACGCTAACCTCAAGATCAATTCGGTACGGGATCTAAAGCAGGAGGATTTTAAGTTCACGCGCGAGGATGGCGCTACGGTCATAACCGCCGATTACGAGGTTCGCCGTCCCTATTTTCTGGAGCTGTTTATCGGCGCCCACTTTACCCACTCGATCGAGATCCGGCGGTGACGGATCTGCACAAGCTGCAGATCACCATCCATTATCAATTCAAGGATCAGCAGCTACTGGAAAAGGCGCTTACCCATCGCAGTTTTTCCAAGAAACAGAATAACGAACGGCTCGAGTTCCTCGGCGATAGTGTGCTCGGTCTGGTCATTTCCGAGCATTTATTCAAACGCGCCGACAATGCCGCCGAGGGCGACCTCAGTCGCCTGCGCGCCAGTCTGGTCAAGGAAGAAGCCCTGGCCACGGTTGCGCGCGATATCAATCTGGGTGAATACCTGCGGCTTGGCGGCGGTGAGCTGAAAAGCGGCGGCTTTCGGCGCGCCTCAATCCTGTCCGATGCGATGGAAGCCCTGTTTGGCGCCATCTACCTCGACGCCGGTTTTCGCCAGTGCAAAAAGACCATCCTGTTTCTGTACGATGAGTATCTGGTGTCCTTGCCCACCGCTCGCGAACTCAAGGACCCCAAAACCGCTTTGCAGGAGTACCTGCAGGGCATTCGAATCGATCTGCCAGACTATGAGGTCGTAAAGACCGAGGGCAAGGCGCATGATCAGACCTTCACCGTGGCCTGCCGCGTGCCGGATCTGGAGGTGGAGACCGAAGGCCGCGGCAGCAGCCGTAAGAAGGCTGAACAAATGGCGGCCTCACGCGCCCTTAAACTGGCTCGAGCCGCCCGTAAGGCTTGAAGCGCCAACAACCGGACCCTCTATGAATGATCCTGAATCTGTATCTGCCGACCTGACTGGTGGCGGCTTTCGCTGCGGTTACGTGGCCCTGGTAGGTAAACCGAATACCGGCAAATCGACGCTGATGAATTCACTGGTGGGCGAAAAACTCAGTATTACCGCGCACCGTCCGCAAACCACCCGTCACCAGATTCTGGGCATTCGCACCACGCCGCAAAGCCAGTGCATCTTTGTCGATACGCCCGGCATTCACCAGGACCAGAAGAAGGCCATCAACCGTTACATGAACCGCGCGGCAACCAGCATTTTCGATGATGTGGACCTGGTCTGTGTGTTGGTCGAAGTGCGCGCATTCAATGGCGATGACGAACGCATTCTGCGTTCGCTGCAGGGCCGTCGCAACGTAATCGTGGTATTGAACAAGATGGACCAGGCGCCCAAACAGGAACTATTGCCGCGCATGCAGGCGATCGGCGCACTCATGCCGGGCACTGATATCGTGCCGGTATCCGCGCTCAAACGCGATAACCTCGACAAACTGATGCAGTTGATTGAATCGCGTCTGCCGAGCGGAGTGCCACACTTTCCTGATGATCAGCTGACAGACAAACCGATGCGTTTTATCGTGGCTGAAATCGTGCGTGAAAAGCTGTTTCGTAGGCTGACCCGCGAGTTGCCCTATGCTTTGACGGTGAATGTCGATCACTATCAGCATGAAGCGGATCTGATCAGGATCTCGGCGACGATCTGGGTGGAGCGTAAATCGCAAAAGGGTATTGTCATTGGCAATCAGGGCAAGATGCTGAAGACAGTCGGTTCCGAGGCGCGCGCGGATATCGAAAGGCTGGCGGGATGCAAGGTCTTTCTGCAATTATGGGTCAAAGTGCGTGAGGACTGGTCAGATGACGAGCGCAGCCTGTCGGCATTCGGTTACTCGGCGGAGTAAATGATGCCGGCTGTTCTACACCTGCGTCGACAGGATAAAAACCGACCAGCCCGGCAGCGAGGCGATTGCGGACATTCTGCGGATAAGCGGCGTGCGGGTCTCTGATCAACCCGCATTCATTCTGCACAGGCGTGACTTCAGAGACTCCAGTCTCATTCTCGACGTCTTCACCCTGCACCATGGGCGGCTTAGTCTACTGGCAAAAGGCGCGCGCAAACGCAGGGATTCGAGTGTATATCAACCCTTTAATCGGCTGTCGCTTGGCTGGACCGGCGCCTCCGATCTGAAGACGCTTACCGCCATCGACGCCGTGGCCATGCCACTGGCAGCTGACTGTTATCTGGCGGCCTATTACGTCAACGAATTGCTGTTGTACCTGATGCCAGTACAGGACCCGAATGCGGCGGTATTTCAGGCCTACCAGAACCTGTTGCTGTCGATCAATTCGACAGGCCTTGAGAGCAGTTTGCGTGAATTTGAAATGGATTTGCTGAACTCTCTGGGTCTGATGCCTGACCTGATGCGAACCAGCCAGGACAACGCCACAGTCGATGCCCATCGGTTTTACCGTGTCGATTGTGAAAATGGTGTCGTTCCCAGCGCCGCCGACGATGCGCAGGCATTTGCCGGGGAAGTGTTACTCAAGATCGAACAGCGTCAATTCGATGATGAAAATTCACGCCGTGCCGCGCGCCGCCTGATGCGTCAAATTATCGATTTCAACCTGCATGGCAGGACGTTACAATCGCGAAAACTTTATCAACAAATGCATGCAAGTCGGCACACATGAAGCAGCAAACCATTACCCTTGGCGTCAACATCGATCACGTCGCGACCTTGAGACAATCCCGCGGCACCCGTTATCCCGACCCGGTCACCGCAGCGTTGATCGCTGAACAGGCGGGTGCTGACTCGATCACCTTTCATCTGCGTGAAGACCGTCGCCACATTCAGGAACGTGATTGCTGGCTGCTCAAGGAAACGGTGCAGAGCAAATTGAATCTGGAGATGGCCGTCACCCCTGAGATGCTGGAATTCGCTGCGCGCCTGGTCCCTGAGGACTGTTGCCTGGTACCGGAAAAAAGGCAGGAACTGACGACCGAGGGGGGGCTGGATGTGGCGGGCAATCAGGAACAGATCAAACAGGCCTGTAGCCAGTTGGCCGACATTGGCACACGGGTGTCGCTGTTCATCGATGCTGATCGCCGCCAGATCGATGCAGCAATGGCTTGCGGTGCGCCCTGCATCGAGATCCATACAGGCCATTTTGCCGACGCCACTGGTCGTGAGCAGCAGCGTCTGCTCGGCCAGATCAATGATGGCATCGCGTATGCGCATGCTCTGGGGTTGCAGGTGAACGCCGGTCATGGACTGCATTATCACAATGTTCAGGCGATCGCATGCAACCCGTTATTGAGCGAGTTGAACATCGGCCATGCCATCATCGCCCATGCCCTGTTTCACGGAATGGCTGAATCGGTACGCGAGATGAAACGTTTAATGCTGGAAGCGCGCGCCTGGGGTGAGGCCGGGTGATCACCGGTATAGGGGTCGATGTGGTCGAGATCCAGCGCATCGAGCGTCTGTTAGATCGTTTTGGCGAAAAATTCGCTGATCGAATACTGACCCGTTTTGAAAAGAAAGTCTGGCGGCAGCGCAATAGTCGCGTGCAATTTGTCGCCAGTCGGTTCGCCGCCAAGGAGGCGGCCAGCAAGGCGCTCGGCACCGGTATCGCCCAGGGTGTCGGTTTTCATGATATCGAAGTTGTCAATGATGAACTGGGCCAACCGCAACTGCGGTTTCATGCCGTGGCTGATCGCCTCGTGGCGCAGGCCAATATTCGCAGATCGCTGCTGTCGCTGTCCGACGAGCGTCACTACTGTGTTGCCATGGTGGTGTTGGAAGCAGATCGTTAAGTCGACCTGAACGGTTGTTTGGCGATTGATCCTGTTGCGTCTGGCCGGTTCACTGCGTCCGCCCGGCGGTGTCTGATGACAGCTTCGCCAGGGCATCCTGGATGTTGTCTATTTCATCGATAATGCGGCGAACGACCTCGAGCACCTCGCCATGCTCGCCCAGTTTTTTTTCATGGTACTCGTTGAGCAATTGCTTCAGCCTCGGCAGGCTCGCGTAGGCCGTTGCTCCCTGGAGTTTATGATTGATCCAGGCCATTTTGCCGAGTGATTGCGCCTCCAGCGCTTCCATTAATTGCTGGCGGAACTCCGGCAGGCTCTGGCCCAGCATGTCCAGCATGTTGCTGGCCAGTTGCCTGTTGTTGGCGGAGAGTTTCAGGCTTTGTGTGACATTGATACTCGGTGAGTCCTCGGGGTTCGCCCTGGCTGACAATGCTGAGGCGGCGAGCGGAGTGGACGGATGCGGGGTTTGACCGTCCAGTAGCCGATGCAGTTTGACCTCATCCAGGGGTTTTTCCAGGCAGTTATTGAAGCCCAGATCAAGCAGACGTTGTTTTTCTTCAACCTCGACCACATTAGCCGTTAACGACACAATCGGGGTCTTCAGGTCGGGTTTCTGCTTGCGCATCATCTGCATCAGGGCGATGCCGTCGATTTCCGGCATCTGCAGGTCGAGCAGAATCAGGTCATATTGCTTGCTGCAAAACAGTTGCATGGCGTCAGTCGCGTTCTTCGCCATGTCTGCCTCGTGGCCCCATAATCGAGCCAGTTCGGCCGCCAGCGTCAGGTTCATGTTGTTGTCATCGACCACGAGTAAGTGGGCTGCCTGCATGGGCGTGATGGCGAGGGTTTCCTGGGTCGACTCTTCGCTGTGATGCCATGCCAGCATCTGCGCAATGTTTTCACCGGTGTTGATGACGGATACGAAGTCATACTGGTTCAGCAGGGCTGAATCAACCATGGCCATGTCGTAATGCATGATAATCACGCGGGTCGATCCGAGGTCTAAACTGTCGAGCAGGGTCTGTGGTCGAATGAAGCCGTGGCGCAAATCGAAAACGATTACATTCAGGTAGCTCAGGTTCTGGCGAATCTGGCTGCGATAAACATCCATGCGGTCACTGCTCTCGATCATCTGGGTTTCGGTGCTGTAACCGATGCGATTCATGATCGACTGTACCTCGCTCAGACAGCGCCGGTTGAAGGCCATAATGAACGCGGTTTGAGATTGCAGTGGGCCGGGCTCGGTGGGCGCCTCTGCCGAGCGGGTGAACGGCAGTTGCAGGGTGAATATCGAGCCCACGCCGGGCGAGCTTTCGAGCGTGATGTCACCGCCCATCAGCTGGGCCAGATTGCGCGAAATGACCAGACCCAGACCCGTGCCGGCATGGCGCCGATTGGGATCTGATTCGAGCTGAGCAAACGCACGGAAAAGTTGCTTCTGCTGCGCGCGCGGGATCCCGATGCCGCTGTCCTGCACTCGGAACAGCAAGGTTACGTCGGAGCCGTTTTCATCGAGCAGGTATACCGTGATGGACACATAACCGTTATCGGTGAATTTGATGGCGTTGCCAATGAGGTTGCGCAAGATCTGTTTCAACCGAAACGGGTCGCCGATCAGCATCTGCGGGGTGTCGCTGAAAATAGTCAAATGCAGATCGATGCCTTTCTCCATGGTGGCGGTAAACAGGCAATCGCGGGTCGATTCCACCAGATTGAACAGGTCGAAATCACTGTTCAGAATCCTGACCTTGCCTGATTCAAGCTTGGAAAAATCGAGTAACTCGTTGATCATCGCGCCCAGGTCGTTGACCGATTGCTGCATGATGTCGATATAACGCTTTTGCGAACGTTTAAGTCCGGTCTGGCGGACCAGATTGATGAAGCCCTGGATGCCATTGATGGGGGTGCGGATTTCATGGCTGATATTGGCCAGGAACTGAGACTTGATGCGGTTGGCTTCCTGCGCGGCATCTCGCGCCAGGCCCAGCTCGCGATTCTTGTCCTCGAGATTGATGATCGCCTCGCGCAGGTCAGAGGTGGCCTGGTCGATTCGTTGATTGAGCTCATCGCGGTTGGCCAGCAGCGCTTGTGACATGCTGTTGAATCCGCGCTGCACCGCGCCGATTTCATTGTCGGCGATGTGTCCGATGACCTGGCCGAGGTCGCCTTTCTCAACGCGTCGCAAATGTTCCAGCAGGGTGAAAACCGGGCGGGTAATGCGCTGGCTGATGATTGCGGCAAGAATGAATGTAATCACCAGCAGCACGGCAAACACGACCATACCATCGATCAGAATTTGTTCGCGATTGTGCTCAAGTTGCTGCCGCGAAACATACAGATGAACCCAGCCGAGCGTTGCGCGCTCGGCTTGTTCGAAACCCGGATCAAACACATCGCCAGAGTCGAAGGCCTGGGTCAGGATGGGTTGTCGGCTGTAGAAATAAAGGTTGCTGAGTGTCGGACTGTATTGCGCGGATGTCGCTTCCGCCAACAGGGTGCCCTGATCGTTGTACACAGAGGCGTACACAATATCGGGATCGGCCACGCTTTGCACCAGCAGGCGGCGAATCTGGATGTTATCGCCCGCGAACAGATAGAATTCAACCGCGCTGGCGATCTGCTTGGCCGTGATGTCGCCCTTGTTCTGCAATTGGCGCTGGGCCTGTTCCAGGCTTTTGTTGATATTGATGGCGGTCAGAAAGACGTCGATGATCAGTACCGGAATCATTGAAAACAGCAGAATTTGCAGCTTGACGCTAAAGCGTTTCACCGTGATGACTCCTGTTTCACGCTTTGCATCAGCGCCTCGCGTCGAGGAATCTTCAGGTTCAATGACCGGGCCACGTTGTCGTTGATTGCGATATCGAAATCCGACGCGTAGTAGAATGGATGAGGCTCAAAACGCGGGTTGCGCAGCATGGTCGTGCTTAGCTCGGCCAGCTGTTTGCCGATGTTCTCGGGCGAGGTGAAAATAGCGCCCAGCGCCCCCGAGGTCACATGCGAAGGCGAGTAGCTGAGCATCGGCCGGTTCATACGGTAGGCGGTCAGCAGTATGCCTTTCAGGTTTTTCTGGTTGTAGATCTCTGGCGCGGGCAAGGCCATCAGGAGTTCCGAGCCTTTCAGCAGATGGCGTAGTGTATCGATCAGGTTGTCATCAGGCTGATAGATTGATTCGTTTATATCAATCTGTTGCTGCGTTTCGATTGCTTGCAGTTTGTGTTTGCCAATCGGGTTATCCGGCGACGACAGGATGCCCACTCTTTTCGGTGCGAGGAGCAGGCGCGCGAACCGGATATAACGTTCCAGCGGTTGGTCCAGCAGGATACTGGCATGACCTTTCGGGGATGGATGCTGGCGGTACTGGAACTCGGTCAGGTAAGCGTGCAGGACGGCGATACCATCGGTTCGACTGGCGCTCCATTGCATGGCGTCATATCCAAGCGTAATGATGAGGTCAGCCACGTCCACCCGGGTTGCAGCAGGATTGTCCACATCGAGTACTGTGACCGAGGTGCGAATGTCTTTGGGCAGGTTGCTTTGCAGGCTTTCAATGCTGGCGTTGAAAAACCGGTTGTCGCTGCTTTTGACTATGACTAGCGAAAACTCGGCACGGGCCGAGGTCGATACGGCCAGCCAACATATGAGCAGCGTAAGGGTGACGATCCTTTTCATTGGTATGAGTCGAATGGGGTTACTCGTGCACCTTTGTATCAAAAACGACCTGACAGCTTGAGCAGGTAGATCGGTTTATGCTCATCCCTGTTGCGGTAGTCGTGATATTTATCAAGCAGGTTGTAACCGATCAGCTCTATATTCACGTCTTTCTTGCGGTCGATGGTGTACTGGTAACGCAGATCCACACGCGTGTAGTCGGGAATGTGTTCGGTCCGATCCAGCCATGACATGCTGTCAACATAATAAGCAGTTGAAGAGATCTGGTGGTTGGACGCGATATTGAGGTGACCGCCCAGATAGGCGCTGAGATCGGGAAAGCTGTCGGTCACGTCCTGGTCGAAGCTGCGCGCCTGGACGCGTGATAAGGCGCCATACAGGCGAAAGCGGTTATGCTGCGGATCGTAGTTGAAGGAAACCTCGATGCCCTTGACCCTTGTGTTGCCGAGGTTGGTCATGCTGCGAGCATCGGTATCCAGTACGTTATCCGGTTGTAAGCCAAGTGCATCAAACAACAGAATAGGATTCTGCAGGGCGACTGTGGCGTCTTCGAGCTGGTCCGAGATGCGGTAGCGAAACAGCTTGATGTCGGTCACCAGCTGCCCGTCCATGAATTCACTGAACAAACCGATTTCGTTGGAGAAAATGGATTCCGGTTTTAGCCGGGCATTGTTGAGCCAGTCGATGCGTAACAGAAAGGGTTGCTGCAGGGGGAACTGATTGAATGGCGGATCCAGTGCCTGCTCGAATTCAACATCGAAGGATATCTGACCGTTTTTTTCCCATAATATCGGGTGGCGCTTTGCCGATGATGAGACAAAGCGCAGGTGGTGGTTGTGCACGCCCTGAATGGCGGCAAAACGGTAGGATTCTGTGCGGCTGCCCTGATCCGGATCTTCCGACAGGAAGCCGAGGTCGAGTATCGTATCCTTGAGCGGTTTCCATTCGACATTGGAAAACACGTTGAAGGTATCCTGTTTGTATTTTTCTTGATCGGCGAACAGAAACAGCGATTGAACCTCGTCCTTGCGCAAGCCCACGCCGTAGTTTATTGACAGCTGATCATTCAAGCGGCGGTTCTGGTAGGCCTCGAGATCGGTGCGATCCGACAGTCGGCTGAAGCTGACGAGGGACTTGACTGGCGGTAAGGTGCCGCTTGGGTCCACCACCACGTTGCGCGCAAGGTAGTCGTCGTCGAGTTCGTTGCGCGTATGGGTCAGCTTGATGGTGGTCTGAACATCGCGCTCAATCAGTTCCCAGCGCAGGTTCTGATAGCTGTTGGTATTGCGCGCTTCGCGCAACGGATCGGTTGCCGCGCCGTCGCCCTCGCTCCGGCTGCTGTTATTGATGCCGGCGCTAATGCTCCAGAACTGGTTATGCGAGGTCAGAAAGTCGGTTCGGATGTTGAGTTTTTCCTGGCGCTTGCCGTCATTGCGACCGTCATATCCGGCATCGCTCTCGCGCCCCACTGATAGCCGCCAGTCGAGATCCTCGACCTGATCACCGATGCGTATGTAAACGTCGTTGGTTTCGCTGCGATTGGCCATTTGCTGGGTCAGCGAGACCTTGCCGCCTGCGTCTTCAGCGGCATGCCGGGTGATGATATTGATGGTGGACAGGAATGCGTTCGATCCATAGGTCACGGCATTGGGGCCGCGGGTGATTTCGATGCGTTCAATGTCTTCGATCATCAATGGCAGACTGGCCCAGGGAACCCCGCCGTATGAAGGAATGAACACCGAACGTCCATCGATCAGGACCTGCATCTGGCGGTGAAATTCGTGGCCTAGGCCCTGATAGGTGACCACCTGCGTGTGACCCAGCAGGTCGCCGGTGAAAAAGCCGGGCGCCATGCGAAGCAGGTCGGCCAGCTCGCGCGCGCCCGAGTTACGTATCATTTCACGATCGATGATGCTGACCGACGCGGGTGAATGCGACATCGGTTTATGCATGCGCGACACGGTCAATACGACCGGTGATTCGCCGAAAAAATCAGCCTCGGCGGCATAATCGGACGACCGGACCTGGCCGGTTTTGGTTAGCGCCGCGATGATCGCGCACACAATGAAGAGATGTTTAGAATTCAAGACGGACCTCGCCATGCCGGATAGTTAAGGCCGTGTGTTTGGAGTAAACTACACGCCTTTTAAACGTTCCTAATATCCTGATGATTTTGCAAGATTATATCGGAAATACACCGCTGGTCACATTGCAACACCTTGGGCGCGCGCATGCCTCGAACCGGGTGCTGGTTAAGCTTGAAGGCAATAACCCGGCCGGCTCGGTCAAGGATCGCCCGGCGCTTAGCATGATCGTGCAGGCGGAAAAACGGGGTGACATCAAACCTGGCGATACGCTGATCGAGGCCACCAGTGGCAATACCGGCATCGCCCTGGCCATGGTAGCCGCTATTCAGGGTTATCATATGATCCTGATCATGCCAGAAAACATGAGCCTTGAGCGGCGGGCAGTGATGAAGGCCTATGGCGCTGAACTCATCCTGTGCAAGGATATGATGGAAAGCCGCGACCTGGCGCTTGAGATGCAGGCCCAGGGCAAGGGGCTGGTGCTCGATCAGTTCGCCAACCCGGACAATCCGCTGGCGCATTATCAATCGACCGGGCCTGAAATCTGGCAACAGACCGAGCAGCGAATCACCCATTTTGTCAGCTCAATGGGTACCACGGGCACGATTATGGGTTGTTCGCGTTACTTCAAGGAGATCAATCCGGCGATACAGGTTGTTGGTGTGCATCCGGCCGAAGGTGCGTGCATTCCGGGTATTCGGCGCTGGCCGGAGGAATACCTGCCCAAAATCTACGACCCCACCAATATCGACGTTATCATGGATGTCACCCAGCCGGAGGCCGAGCAGACCACGCGTGATCTGGCCGCGAAGGAGGGCATCTTCTGTGGTATTTCATCAGGAGGTGCGGTGGCCGCCGCGTTGCGCCTGTCGGCCGAGGTCGAGAATGCAACCATCGTCAGCATCATCTGCGATCGCGGTGACCGGTACCTGTCGACCGACGTGTTCCCGGCCTGATTCATGGCCAGACGACAACGCAGGCAGACGCTGCCTGACCCGTTTGAGGTCACGATAGAGAGCCTGTCGCATGAGGGCCGCGGCATTGCCCACCACAACGGCAAGATTGTGTTCGTGTTTGCTGCACTGCCTGGCGAACGCGTGTTGATTCGCATCGACAAGGCCACGCGCAAGTATTCAGAGGCCAGTGTCATCGAGGTGTTGGAGCCATCAGCAGACCGGATTGAACCGCTGTGTCCTCATTTCACCCTGTGTGGTGGCTGCAGTATGCAGCATGTCGATGCGGAGATGCAGTTGGCATTGAAACAGCGGTCGGTGCTGGACATGATGCAGCATGCGGGCATCAATATCGGTGAAGTCATGCCACCATTGCGTTCGGAACCATGGGGTTACCGGCGCAAGGCGCGCCTTGGCGTCAAGTACGTGCTCAAGAAACAGCGTCTGTTGATTGGCTTTCGAGAACGTAACAAGCCTTACCTGGCCGATATGCAGAGTTGCCGGGTGCTGGTCGAGCAGGTTGGTATGCATCTGACCGATCTGATGCAACTGATCGACGCCATGGATGCCCAGCGCAGTATCGCCCAGATCGAGGTGGCGGCGGATGATCAACACACCGTGCTGGTTTTCCGTCATCTCGAAGCGCTGTCGGAGGCCGATGTGCAGCGCCTGACCCGTTTCGCCCAGGACACGGGTTTCTGGGTGCAGTTGCAGGCGCAGGGTCCGGATTCGATGCAGGCACTGTATCCACCTCAACAAACGTTGTATTTCAGGCCGCTGGCCGACAGTGATCTTCGTATTGCATTCGGCGCGGCCGATTTCGCCCAGGTTAACAATTCGATCAACCAGCAGATGGTTCGGCAGGCGCTCGACATGCTTGAATTACAGTCCGACGATCGGGTTCTGGACCTGTTTTGCGGGCTGGGAAATTTCACCCTGCCGATGGCCGCCCGCGTGGCTCAGGTGACCGGCGTTGAGGGGGACGAGGCCATGGTGGCGCGGGCCAGGCGCAATGCGCTGGATAACAATATCCACAATACCGACTACTATTGCGCGGATTTAACGAACGTCGACGATCAGACGCCGTGGCTACGTCAGAGATACGACAAGCTGCTGCTGGATCCGCCCCGTTCCGGTGCGTTTGAGATCATAAGCAAGGTGTCGGCGCTGGGAGCCCGCATCATTGTGTATGTTTCCTGTCAGCCGTCGAGCCTGGTCAGGGATGCCCGTGTGCTGGTCGATTCGGGATATGAGTTATCCCATTTTTGCATGATGGATATGTTTCCACAGACGGCGCATGTGGAATCCATGGCAGTGTTCAGGCGTCGATAGTCTGTCTGCACCAATATAGTGCAGTCAGGTGCTCGCCTTGCCCCTATTTTGTCAGTCCTTTTACAATACGCGCCACTTCTAAGAATGCGGAGATTACAATGAAAATCATTACAGCAATAATCAAACCTTTCAAACTGGACGATGTACGCGCTGGACTGGCGGATATCGGCATTCAGGGCATGACGGTTACCGAGGTCAAGGGCTTTGGCCGGCAGAAGGGCCATACCGAACTGTATCGAGGTGCCGAATACCAGGTTGAATATATCCCCAAGGTCAAACTCGAGATCGCCACCGACGACGATATGGTCGATCAGGTCATCGAGGCGATTACCAATGCCGCCAATACCGGCAAGATCGGTGACGGAAAGATCTTTGTCACCAATCTCGAAAACGTCATACGAATCCGAACCGGCGAGTCCGGTTCTACCGCGTTGTAAGCCGCAGACCATCGCCATGAAGAGTTTCAAGATCTGGCTTGGCAGCGCCCTGATGCTGTCGCCGGCGATGGCGCTGGCCGATACCCTTGACAAGGGTGATACCGCCTGGCTGTTGACGTCGACCGCGCTGGTGCTGTTCATGACGCTGCCCGGGCTGGCCCTGTTCTACGCTGGTCTGGTGCGCGCCAAGAACGTGTTGTCTGTGCTCATGCAATGTTTTGCCATCACCTGCATTGTGACCATCATGTGGGTTCTGTTTGGCTACAGCCTGGCGTTTTCAGACGGCGGCGCGATGAATGACTGGATTGGCGGTACGTCCAATTTTTTCCTGTCGGGCGTGACCCGCGATGCGCTGAACGGCAGCATCCCCGACTCGGTGTTCAGCATGTTCCAGCTGACCTTCGCAATCATCACCCCCGCACTGATCGTCGGTGGTTTTGCCGAACGTATGCGTTTTTCCGCGATGTTGTTTTCAGCGTGCTTTGGCTGTTTGTGGTTTACCTGCCGGTGGCCCACTGGGTGTGGGGCGGAGGCTGGCTGGCGCAGATGGGTCTTCTCGATTTTGCCGGTGGCACGGTGGTGCATATCACTGCCGGGGTTGGCGCCATTGTCGCGGCCATGGTGCTGGGCAATCGCCGTGGATTTCTGACCGTACAGATGACGCCACATAATATGACCATGACCGTCACCGGCGCCGGTATGTTATGGGTCGGCTGGTTCGGCTTCAATGCGGGCAGCGCCGTCGCCGCCAATGGCGACGCCGGTATGGCCATGCTGGTGACGCACATCTCGGCGGCCACCGGCGCCTTCACCTGGATGATCGTCGAATGGTTGCGTTTCGGCAAGCCATCGGCCCTGGGCATAGTCACCGGTATGGTCGCCGGCCTGGGCACCATTACCCCGGCATCGGGTTTTGTCGGCCCCATGGCGGCCCTGTTCATCGGCTTCTCGGCTGGCATCGTCTGCTTTTTCGCCACCCTATACATCAAGCAGAAACTGCGTATCGATGACTCGTTGGACGTATTTCCAGTGCATGGTGTCGGTGGCATCCTCGGCACCTTTTTTGCCGGGGTATTTGTCGCTGAAAAATTTGGCGGCGCGGGCCTGGCCGAGGGCATGACCACTGCATCCCAGGTGGGCGTGCAGATCGTCGGCATCCTGGCGACGGCGACCTGGACGGCTGTCGCCACCTTTGTCATTCTCAAGCTGGTTAGCATGATCACCCAACTGAGGGTGAGCGAAGAGCAGGAAACCGAAGGACTCGACCTCGCCTTGCACGAGGAAAAAGGTTACAACCTTTAATCTCATCCGCTGTTAGCGAACGCTGTGGCCAGGGAAGGCCGCCAGCGTCATTAGTTAGTCTCAGGGATGTCTGTTTTCCCCATTAAGGCCAGTCATGCGCAGAATTCGTGCAATGTCGAATTCAACGCTGGCATCGATGGCAATCACCGCCTCATCCTGACCCGGTACTTCAGCATTCGCTTTCTGATGATGAATCACATCCTCATTGGCATCGGAAATATTGTGCCGCAATTGGAGGCGTTGGGTCATTCTTTGCACCAGCAGTTCTGCCGGTGCATCCAGCCACAGCAACTGGCAAGGCACCGATAAGGTCTGGGCCAGGGCCTGGAATGGCTCGCGTTGGGCGCGCTTTAGAAAGGTGGCATCGATAATCACATTCAAGCCATGTTGCAACAGTTGTTGCGCTAACCGCAGCAGGTAGGCGTAGGTCTGAGCGCTAATCCCGGGGCTGTAGAGTCCAGCGTTGACTTGCCCCGTCATGCCGACCTGATCGGCGAACAGGCGTTTACGCTCACGGTCGGAACGCAGGCGGACGCTGCGCGTGTCGCCAAGCAAATGGCCGCTCAGGGTCGATTTTCCAGTCGCCGAGTAACCGCCAACCAGGAGGAGTCGTGGTGTCGCCGGGCGCGTGAAATGCAGTGCAAGATCGAGGTATTTGTCGAGCGTCTGCACGGATGGCCGAGGACTTAACGCGGCAACCTTGGCGCGCACCATGGCGCGGTAAACCTGGTAAAAGTCGAGTAGCGGCAGGCCGTCATAGTCACCGCTCAGTTCGAGGTATTGATTGAGCAATTGTCCGGCCAACACCGGCCGGGCGTTGGCGGCCAGATCCATGGTGGTGAAGGCCAGTTCACTGAATACGTCGATCCAGCGCAGATTTTCGTTGAATTCGATGCCATCGAATATCAGCACTTCATCGCCGCGTTTGGCCATGTTGCCAAGATGCATATCGCCATGGCATTCACGAATAAAGCCATTGGCCTGCCGCTCGCTGAGAAGGCCTTGCAGTTGCCTGAAACGCTCTCGGGTCCATTGCTCCAGCGTGCGCAGACGCTGTTCAGCCATCGCTCCCAACGGGCTTTGCTGTATCTGGCTGACGTTCTCGAGCATAGGCGCGAGGATTTGTGCGGGATGACCATGATCGGAGCTGGCGGCGGCCTGTTCGATGCTGTCGTGGAATGCCGCCATGCGCTGCGCCAGGCTTTGAATCAGTGCCTCGTCAAGCTGCCCCTGCTGTAACAGGTGATCGAGCTGCGCCGTTTCGTCAAAGCGTTTCATCTTCACCGCGTAGTCCAGCACCGGCCCGTCACCGCCGATGCCAGGTTGCGCCAGGGTACCGGTGATGGGCACGCTGTCCAGGTAGATGTCGGGTGCGAGGCGACGGTTGAGTCGCACCTCTTCACGGCAGAAATGGCTGCGGTCATCGAGGCGGGTGAAATCGAGAAATCCGAAATCCACCGGTTTTTTGATCTTGTATACCGTGTCGCCACAGAGAATGACGGATGAAATGTGGGTTTCGATCAACTCGCAGCGATGATGACCTGCGCCGCCATCAAGCCGGTCAACGAGATTGCGAACCAGGGTTTGGTGCTGTTTCAGCGGCATGACGTTTCCGGGTTGCATAGTGACAACATCTTAGCCAAATCCCTGAGCCAGTGGTGATGTGAGTGAGCGAGGTCGTGATGCAGGTCATGTCTGATGGTAATAGGCAAACCGATTCTTTCCCTGATGTTTGGCCTGATACATGGCCTTGTCGGCTTTTTTCAATAGATCGGCCATACCACTTCCGTCATCCGGATACAGGCTGATGCCGATGCTGCCGCTGACAGACAATACCTTGCCCATGATGAGCAGTGGCTCATTGATGGCGTCGAGAATTTTTTGCGCCAGCATGTCGGTTTCAGTCGATGAATGCACGCCGCCGAGCAGGATGGCGAACTCGTCACCGCCCAGTCGGCTGACGGTATCCTCCTGGCGCAGCAGGGATCGCATGCGCGTGGCCATTTCCTGCAACAAGGTGTCGCCTGTTTCATGCCCATGCACATCGTTGATCGTTTTGAACCCGTCCAGATCGATGAACAGGATGGCGAGCGTCAATTTGCCACGTTCGGCTCTTTGCAGTGACAGTTCGTAGCGCGCATTGAATAGCAGGCGGTTGGGTAGTCCAGTCAGGGCGTCGTGGTGGGCCAGATAGTGCAGGCGGTGCTCGGTCTCTTTAAGTGTGGATATATCGGCGAAAGCCGCCACATAATGGGTCAGATTGCCCTCACTATCGAATACAGACGAAATGGTTTCAAGCTGGGGATAAGCCTCGCCGTTTTTGCGCCGGTTCCAGATCTCACCGGACCAGCGCCCGGTCCTGCGCAGCGTGTCCCACAGTTCGACGTAGAATTCAGGTGGCTGTTTGTCGGAATGCAGAATGCTGGGGTTTTGCCCCAGCACCTCGTTCTGGCTGTAGCCCGTCATTTCGCTGAATGCCTGGTTGACCATGAGGATTCGAGCATCCTTGTCGGTTACCATGATGCCCTCGCTAATGTTTTCGAATACCGTCGAGGTCAGGCGGTTTTGTTCCTCCGCCTGCCTGCGCTCGCTGATGTCCTTGAAGCTAACGACGGCGCCGGTGCATCGGCCGTTTTCGGTCATCGGGTGCGAGTGGTATTCGCACGG
>JGI10211J34971_10000285_pt1 | contig 40593 bp, 44 predicted proteins | sample Etolagsediment_FD_34971 | JGI IMG/M metagenome (IMG submission 34971)
TTCCCCTCGAATGACCCCGCCGCTCTGCAGGGCCTTAGTCGATAGAAGATACTTGACAGGCAATCGGATTCAGCCGATACTTTAGCCGTTTTCCTGCTCCACATTGGATTTGTTCGGGACTTGTTCAGGTGTCAGGTTTGCTTGGGGAAAGCGAGATGGTCGAGCTTATAAAAGAACATTATGAAGAACTGAAGCGTCTGTGCCAACAGTATCAAGTAAAGCGGCTGGAAGTGTTTGGGTCGGCTTTGACCGGCGAAGGTTTCGAGCCGGAAAAAAGTGACCTGGATTTTCTTGTAGAGTTTCTGCCCTTGCAGCCGGGCCAACATGCTGATGCGTATTTCGGCCTGCTTGAAGCATTGCAGGATATGTTCAGCCGCTCCATAGATTTGGTTGAGACCAAAGCTATAAAAAACCCATACTTCCTCGAATCGGTAAATCGAAATAGGAAACAGATATATGCAGCCTGAAATACGTAAATTCCTGTACGATATTAGGTTGGCCTGTGATGCTTTACTAACATTTGCGCAAGACAAAACTCTGGAGGACTATCGGGCCGACTTATTGTTACGCAGCGGTGTCGAAAGACAACTGGAGATTATCGGAGAAGCTTTGAACCAAGCTCATAAGGTGGACCCGGATATCGCTAACATGATTAAGAATTTTCGCGAAATCATTAATCTTCGCAATCTCATCATCCACGGGTACTCTGACATCGAGGATGACACGGTCTGGGGGATTTTCCAGAAAGATGTTCCCGAACTGCATAAGCAGGTCAGCAATTTGCTCGCCGAAGCAGCAGGTCAATAAACATTTACCGTCACATTGTCAAGGGGATGCTCGAAGGTTAAAGGGCAAAAAGAAAAGCCCCCGCCCTTAGCGGGGGCCATGTGTGTTATTAGGAGTAGGATTGTTAGCATTCGTTATTTGTCTTTCGCCTCGAACTCGGCGTCTATCACATCATCGCCTTTTCTCCTGACCTCGCCTTCAGGTGGCGGGCCTTTTGGGCTGGGGCCCTGGGCGCCTGCATCTTGCGAACCGGCTGCAGCGGCCTGTTTCTTGGCGGCTTCCTCATAGAGCACTTTGCCGAGCTCCTGGGCGGCGTTACCCAGATTCTCTATCGCCTTCCTTATGGCATTGCCGTCTTCGCCCTTGGCGGCTTCTTTGAGGTTATTCATAGCGCTTTCAATCTTTCCCCGCGTTTCAGAGGAGACCTTGTCGCCGTGCTCTTTGAGGGTCTTTTCGGTGGAGTAGATTAGCTGGTCGGCCTGGTTCTTCAGGTCAACGACCTCTCGGCGTTTTTTATCCTCGTCGGCGTGGGACTCAGCCTCTTTTTTCATCTTGTCAATTTCCTCTCCGCTCAGGCCGGAACTGGATTTAATCACGATGGATTGCTCCTTGCCGGTGCCGAGGTCCTTGGCTGATACGTTCAGTATGCCGTTGGCGTCAATGTCAAAGCTGACCTCAATCTGCGGGATACCCCTCGGGGCCGGTGGAATGTCGGCGAGCTGGAATCTGCCCAAGGTGCGGTTGCTGGCGGCGAATTCACGCTCGCCCTGAAGGACGTGGATATCGACGCTGGTCTGGTTGTCGGCAGCGGTCGAGAAAATTTCCTTCTTGCTGGTGGGGATGGTGGTATTGCGTTCGATTAGCCTGGTCATAACGCCGCCCAAGGTCTCGACACCTAATGAAAGCGGGGTTACGTCGAGCAGGAGAATGTCCTTTACGCCGGCGTCGCCCGCGAGAACGCCGCCTTGAATTGCGGCGCCGAGAGCAACAACTTCATCGGGGTTGATGCTCTTGTTAGGCTCCTTGCCGAATATGCCTTTGACGATTTGCTGGACCTTGGGGATTCTGGTCGAGCCGCCTACCAGCAGGACCTCGGCGATATCGGAGCCGGATAGTTTTGCGTCCTGCAAAGCCTGGCGGCAGGGGGCTTTGAGCCTTTCGAGGACGTGGTCAACGAGGGACTCGAACTTGCTTCGGGTGATGGTAATCTGGAGGTGCTTCGGCCCGGACGCGTCTGCGGTGATAAACGGCAGGTTGACCGTTGACTCGACCTGGGTACTCAATTCGCATTTGGCCTTTTCAGCGGCTTCTTTGAGTCGCTGATGTGCCATTGGGTCTTTGCGAAGGTCGATGCCCTCGGTCTTTTTGAATTCGTCGGCGAGGTAGTTAATCAGCTCCTCATCGAGGTCGTCGCCGCCGAGGTGAGTGTCACCGTTGGTGCTGAGGACCTCGACGACGCTGCTTTCATCTTCAAAGCCGCCTATGTCGAGAATGGAGACGTCAAACGTACCGCCGCCGAAGTCGAAGACGGCGATTTTCTCGTCCTTTTTCTTCTCGATACCATAAGCAAGGGCCGCGGCTGTGGGCTCGTTAATGATACGCTCGACCTTGAGGCCTGCGATTTTGCCGGCGTCCTTGGTTGCCTGGCGCTGGGAATCATTGAAGTAGGCGGGGACGGTGATAACGGCTTGCTCAACGGTTTCACCGAGATAATTTTCGGCGGTCTTCTTGAGGTCCTGCAGGACCATTGCCGAGACTTCCGGCGGTGTGTATTCCTTGCCGCGGACGCCGACCTTGACGAGTTCGTCGGCTCCTCCGGTAATCGTGTAGGGGACCGTTTTTTCTTCGGCACTAACCTCGTGGTGGCGTCGGCCCATGAATCGCTTAATGGAAAATACCGTGTTTTCAGGATTGGTCACCTGCTGATGGCGCGCAATCTGTCCGATTAGCCGTTCGCGCTTGTCGGTAAAGCCGACCACCGAAGGCGTCAGGCGTGAGCCGGATGAGTTAACGAGGACCTTCGGGGCGGAGCCTTCCATTACAGCGACAACCGAGTTTGTCGTTCCCAAATCTATTCCAATGATTTTACCCATGATCAAATACTCCCTATTGATTTAGTCTGTTATTTAATTCCAAAAGGCACACACTTTGTGCACTACCCTGGAGTATATTGCAAAGGCCGTGCCAGCAACGCCCAAAAGCATAAGGCCTGTATATAAAAGCAGTTACGGTTTTTTGATGGTCGTTCTCACGTATGCCATTTTGGCAGACTGCGGTGCGGTACACACGATTCGCCGCTATGAGTCCAGACCAATTGACAAATACCCAGGAACCGGAACTGAAATCATCCTCTAATTGAGCGCTAAAAAAACATCATTTTAGCTGACGACATGCATTCGGTATCAAGTGTAGTTAGTCTACGCCAGTTCTTCCAGACAGCGAAATAAATCAGCAACGCCGATGGTAATTGACCCGGTTTTAAGACACACTCAACTATTATAAAGTCTGTCGGCATTACGCTAAGGCGTGTTGCTACATTCAGCTTGCCATTCTTGATTATACAAGCCCATCGCACTGCCCAGAGTGTTTCAGGACGCTTGGAAAAGAGATTGCGAATGTACTTGACCATTTGCTTTTTAGTATATCGCAGGATAATTAGTAATTACGTGAAAACTTCCCTTGTTGGATACGTGACGAAGTTCTCCTTCACAAACTTCGCGCCATTTTCAATCCCTCAATATGATTTTTACTTTCTCAAATGAGAAATACAAAGAATATGATGACAACGAAAGGCTTTGAATGAGGGGGAACGTGAGTAGCCAAAGTGTAGAGCAGAAGTGTAGGGTAAAAGCGTAAGGTTAGCCGATTTCGTATGGCTGGCGTATCTGTTCGAAGAAGGGGGTACTTCTCTGTTCCACACAATTTGCCGCGTACAAATACATTGCTGCTGACCAACCCTGCCAATCCTCGCCTTGGGGTGTTGCATCCTGTGCTCGCAGCCATTCGTTGAAGCCGAACTCAACATCGGCTTCGCGAGCTGGTTTAAGAAGCTCTGTAAGCACAATAAGTTTTCGCTCGGCAAGACGGTATCTTCCTGCAGCAACTAAAGCGGCGATGTAGAATCCACAGACAAAAGGCCAAATCCCGCCGTTGTGGTATTCGCCCGGGTGGTTATACTTCTCGTATCTGGGCATCCAATCGGGATCGCTTGGTCTGATATAAGGGAAGAAATTCGGCGGCATATCGACAGCGAGTTCTTGATTTTCCCTTAATGAATCACACTCTGTTTCAATCCAGGTTATAAGTTCTCGGGCTCTCGAAGGGGAGGCAATTCCTGACAGAATCGTTAGGCTGTTGCCCAATAAATCAAAACGTTCGCTTCTGTGCACTTTATAAGACCATAAGGCATAATATGGCTTATATCTTAACACCAGACCTTCATGGACATGTCGATTTTGCCTGTCCCCCTTTATTGTAAAGCGGCCCATCATTTCTCGCAACTTCGATGCACGTTCGTGTTGGCCAAAAAGACACAGATAAATATAAACTACGGTGTTAACAAAAAGACCGTACCCTAAAACCCATTGCTCGTCACGCCAATCACTTGTGGGTAACTGGTCAACAATGACCCGATCGGTGGGACTTTGGTATTCCATCCACAGCATGGCTTTTTTTATGGCCTCTTCCAGAAAATCATCCTCACCTGTTACCTGGCGAAAGAGTACCACTGCCATAAGAAATAACGGAGAGCAATCACTTGAGCCACGGTCGGTTGGATCGTGAACTAATGAAGGGATATGGCCCAGCCGACTCTGGTTCTTGGCCAAAGTCTCAAGGACACGACGCAGCGATCGTAACAGTTTTTTATTACCTGAAACAAGGATGCCCAGTGAAGAAATCATAAGATCTCGCGTGTATGGTTCCGGATAGCCCCACCCTGCTGTTCTTGGAAGCCCCCGGTATGGCCCATGCATGTTGTGAAGCAAAACTTTAATTGCAGCTTCCTTTGCCCGTTCAATAAGATTTTTGTCAAGTTTATTCATCTTATGATATTCCCAGCTTTTCAGAAGCCAATTCTACAAATCTTTTAGCTATAATGCGATAATCATATTTTTCCATAACACGTTTTCTCCCAGCCTCACCCATCTTCTTTCTCAATTCGGCATTTTGCATCAAATCCATTAAGTAATTTGCAATATCATGGACGCTGGCACGAAAGTCAACTGTTCTTGGTCTTTTGAAGACTACCCTATGTCTTGGTTCGTAACCGGACTCATCTCCCAAAGTCGTTTCTCTCATTCGAACTTCCTGAGCAACGGAAGCTAAAAAAGCATTCTTGCCGTGCACCATTGTATCCAGCATTCCCATTGCTTTTATACCTATAACCGGCTTGCCGCAAGCTGCTGCTTCAACCTGAATCATTCCGAATCCTTCGAGCCGCGAAGGTGCGGCATAGATGTCACACGCAGCTAAAAGGTAGGGCATAAAATTTCGAGAGATAACATTGGTCGTGTAAACAACGTTTTTCTCAATGCCCAACTGTGTCGCTAACTGCAGGTCCATGAGGTTTTGCTGTTCTGTACGAGGCTGCGGCCATACTTTGCAAACATATTTCCAGTCCGGTGCTTTTGTATCGTTAATTGCCAAGGCCTGCATAACCTCCTGGGCGCCCTTTGATGTAGCATCGCCTCCTATAGTTAGAATCATTATCTGATCCGGTGCAACGCCGAGCGCTTCCCTAACGGCTGAAACTTTCGGGTCGCTTTTATCGCGAGGTATAAAGGCGTCCGTATCACAGCCTACTGGCATTACCTCCACATTTTTCCCACTGAGTCCATCTCTGCTGTAAACTTTTTTGACCCACCTGGAAGTAACCAGGATAAGAGGCAGAGCATCAAGGACTTCATTATAATTGGCCATATAGCCGTCAGCAACCAGCCATGGCACAGTTTGGATGCCGTACCTCTGGGGATGAAGTACAAGGTGGGGCGTATGCCCCCAATAACCCACACCGACTACGACATCAGGCTCAAACCAGCGGTAATACCATTCTTTTTCCTGTGCGGATTCAAAGTGTACCGAATACACATCGACGCCAAGCTCCTCAAGGCCTTTGTGAAGCAGATGTCCTTGTGTTGCAAGACCTGCAGGAGAGGGTGGATAGTCATATAGTACCAATACTTTCATTTCATTTCACTCCTTTCCACAGACCGTTGTTGCTTTATAGGCCAATCGAAACACCAAAATGCTTCTTGTTTTGGTGTTGTCATTGCTTCAAAACTATCCTCACCGAAGCCATAGATTTCGGTAATGATATTTTTCTTCTTTTGCCAGATCTCCTGAGATAGTTCTATGTGCAAATGCGCATCCTGAATGGGCTGAGGTAAACATTTACCTTCGTTATCTTCATAAGCGAAAGACCACAATTCCGTTGTCCATATTTTGCCCATCTTCCATAAGTTTAAAACCGCTCTTGCTGTTTCTTCATGTCGCAGATGCTTAGTGTATTCCCCTTTGCAGCTATGTGTAATGATCAGGTCGAAACTATCTGAAGGTAGCAAGGTTAGTATTTTGTTCTGAACCCTATTGCTATCCAATGGTTCTTGTTCCGGGCTATCGTCAAGGTCACCCATTATACCAGTAGCATCAAGTTCTCGAATGGCTCGATAGAATCTTGGTGCTCTGTCCTTGTCTTCTTTTCTGCATAACGTTATGATTGTCCATTTGGCTTCCGGGTGCATCAGGATTGTCCCGCCGACCCATAGCGTCTCATCATCAGGGTGAGCCACGATAACAGCACAACTGCTGCCTTTCCACACATGGCAAGTCCGCTTTGATTCTCTCATCGCTTCAATCTTGCATATAAATCTGTTTAACTTTTATTTAACGGCCATGCTAAGCCGCGATTGGTCATTAGCTCAATCCACTTCATATCTCGATATCAGATGCGGTTAATCGACGCCAGTTCTTCCAGACAGCAAAACAAATCAATAATGTCGATGGTAATTGGCCAGGTTTCAAGACACACTCGAAAATTACCGGCTCTGTTGGCATTACGCTAAGGCGTGTTACTACATCCAGCTTGCCATTCTTGATTATACAGGCCCATCGTATTGCCTTGAGTGTTTCAGGACGTTTGGCAAAGAGATTGCGAATGTGCTTGACCATTTGCTTTTTAGTATATCGAGTCATCCTAACCGAGACCGAAAAAGTAGTACCACATTTAATCTTGCTTACAACCGTAAAGATCATCCAAAAGATCCAGGTCTGTGCTTTCGTAGTTTATTTACCCTTTAAATATCATTCTGGTCATATACCTCTTCTTCATATTGCTCTTCAAACTCCTCTTGAGGCTCTTCTTCTACCTGCTCCCCTATTTGCTCAATGTAATTTTGAAGTTCCTCGATAACTGCCTGTAGCTCTGAATTCAACTGCTCAAGTTCACGGATTGCGTTGTCCTTTTCCTCCAGTTGACTGGTCATCCGCTCAATCATTGACCGGTCTTCTTGTTCGAAGGCAATTGCGGTATTTTGCTGCCTCGTTAGTTCTGCTATTTGATACTCCAAATCACCCTGCGTCTGCAGTGCAGCAGCAAGATTTGATTTAGTACCCTTTAATTCTTCAGAAATCATGGCCAAGTTCTCTTTTAACTGGTCTTTCTCGGCCTGAGCATCCTCTAACTCCTCAGAAGTTATGTTTAAGTCGACCCTTAAATTATCCGCCTCATATTGAATTTCCTCCAGAGCTGTCCGGACTTGTTCTAATTCATCTCTTAGCTGTTCTGCTTCTGCAAGTGCTTCGTCCCTTTCTTCTGCACTGCGGTCGCAACCTCCCAGAATTGTGAAGCAGGCCAATACGACCGCTAAATGAATTCGCTTCTTTTCTCTCATTTTTCTTGCTCCTTACAAAATAGTCGGAGAAAACCATGTTCTTACCAAAGACTCCTCCATCCTGGCAAAACAATACGAAGATAAATATTTTTTTGAAAAAGTCAATTTTTTTATTGACTTTTTGGTCAGTTTTGACGAAATAGTCAAAATTATGGCGACTAAAGCAAAAAAAACCGGAAAAAGCAGGGCACAGAAAAGGGCCAAAAGGACCCGAAAGAAGCTCAAAGAAGCCGCTCTGGACGTATTCAGTGAAAAGACCATCGATGCCGCAACGGTCGAGGAAATCACGGAAAAGGCCGATCTGGGCAAGGGAACACTCTATCAGCATTTTAACGATAAGGAAGATATCATAGTGACATTGGTGGACGAGGCAGTCGACCATTTAATTGAGAACATCCGGGGCTATGATAGCCCACCCGAAAGCTTGGAGGAGATGCTGGAGCATTTGCTGAACGCCCACTACGGATTTTCAGTTGATTGCAAGGAAGAATTTATCTTGCTTTTCCAGGGCAAATTGTTGGTAAGGCTCCAATCTGATACCCTGGATGAACTGGAAGAACCATATTTACGTTATCTTGAAGAAATCGAAGAACAGGTTTCGCCCTATTTATCCCCGAGAATAGACCCCTTGAAGGTCCGGCGTTTAGCATGCGCCGTTGCAGGCTTTGTGTTTGGATTTTTCTCATTTGCTATGATCGGTATGACAGACGATGAAATTGAATCAAGTATTAGATCGTTGAGGCGGACTTTTGTAAGGAGTCTGTGTACATTCCTCGGGCGATAAGATTCGTCCGTAGACACTTACTTGTGAATTGTAATTTCGAGGCAAATGGATTGTCTATGAATTACGTAATTTGTATGAAAAAAGAGCCACAAAAGAAACTAACACCGGGCGAGTTAAGAAAGTACAAAGTCATGCTTTTGCAAAAGCGAAAGGAGTTGCTACACGATGTAAACTGCATGGAGATTGAGGCCTCTTTTGGTGAAAAGGGCGATTTGTCACATATACCTCTCCATATGGCTGACTTGGGAACGGACAGCTATGAGCAGGAATTGTCTTTGGAGTTAATGGATAGCGTCAGAAGACTTATCGGTGAGATTGATGACGCGTTAGACCGCATCGAGAAAGGCACATACGGAATCTGCGAAGTAAATGACGAACTGATCTGTAAAGAACGCCTGAGAGCTATTCCCTGGACCAGATGCTGTCTTGTTTGTGCTGACCACTCAGGAAAAAGACTCGCCAGAAAAGACCGCTATTTTAACAAATATCGATACGCACCCGGAATTGATGATGAGCAAGATGCTAAATAAAATAGTCTAATAAGCAGAAATTTTGAGCCATGAAAAGAATTAAAGAAAGCTATATCCTCTCAAGTACTGCCGCGGCCGTAAAACCACGGCAAGCTAAATTTAATGAGGAGATGGATAATATTCATCTTCCGGGTGATTTCGTCTCTGGGGAGGCTGGCGTAATTGGACAACGCTCATCTTTGGAAAAAGTCTTTATACCAACATGCAAAACTATAAAAGTGTCAGGGCTTATGAAAAGGGAGGAGATATTGCACAATGCAAAGAACCATTGTTTCTTTGTTGGATTAAATGATAGCGGAACAGAATTATGTAAAGCTAATGCCGTTTACGGTATAGCAAGCATTCATTGTGTTCAAAGCCAACTTGGCATAACCCCAAACGCAACATTTATTGCCACCCCGGATATGACAATTACCAGAAACACAGGTCGATGGCAGAGCGGCTTTGGTTACGGAGGGAAAATAAGTTGGGGGAAAGGCGATAACGAGGTTGTAATTCTCAACACAAAACCTAACGGATGTGGAATTCTGCTTGGAGGATTGAGCGAGTTACCCGACTTTGAGACCTTGGTCGAAAAATTGCACCAGATCGAAACGCGCATGATACGGATAGATGGAATCGAGGTCGTATGGGATTTCTACAAGAGTAATCATTTCATAGACATATTCGAAGTGAAAGCCGTTGGTAAAACCGATTTTGAACTGTCTCCATACGCTTTCGCCATTCATGGTTCTGCCAATGAATTCGCAGGCGATAACAGATTAGGATTTGGCTTGTATTACGATAAGAGTAAGCAGCTATATGATATGGCAGACCATATTCACACACTATTTGGAGAATTTCACGTTGTTATCGGCAGCGCCGCCAAAAAGTACTTCCAGAAATATAAATATGTAGAAGACTTTGCAAAAAGGAAACGAAAACGGGCTGCCGAGTTGTTGTTTGGAGACTTTCTGGAGATTTCTAATGAGCCTCATCAAGGTCTCGTGAACATGAATGAGATAATCTTAGGTTGTCATAATTCGAAGAACAATGATACACTTTTTCCACTGACTCTTCGTGCAGATCTGCCCGCTTATATAGTTCGCGGCAAACCAAATCTGAGCCCCGAAAGCATCGATTTGTTAGGTTTCGAAAAACGAGCAAGAAGATTGGGTGTCTATGACAGATTGCTAAATGCTAACATTATTCCCCATGGTGGCGGATACATCCTGCCAAATATTCTCACGGTGAATAATGTGATAGAAGTGAATGGGAAGAGATATTTTGACGTTGAAATGCACAATGGCAGAGGGAAGAAAATCATATCCGAGGTTCGGGAATTACCTTACGACTATCGAGGTCGAATGGTTTTGCTGCGTGCTTTGGAAATGGGGACCCTGGACATCGTGGCCAAGCTGATTCCCCAGTGTGTCTTGAAGATATGATTAGGAGGTTTATTATCTTGTGTGTAGTTGATGTAATTGTAGTTGAAAGACTTGTTAGCATAGGAGTAAGTTAGTTTGGGATATGCGCTGCTGGTTTGATTTGTCCAAGAAGTCTTTTTGCTTTGTGGTTAAGTCCTGTAACATACAATAGAACTTGTTTGTGAAGATGTGTAAGATTTATGAAAAGAATCACTAAAGGATTCATACTTCCAAGTGCTGCGTATACCATGAAACGTAGTCAAATAAAGTTTTATAAACCTTTGGACAAAGTGCCAGAGGTTGGGGACATGATCTACGGTCACATCTGCCGAATCGGCCAACACTCATCTTTGGAGAACGCACAAGGAAGAATACATATGATTTACGATGGTACAAAAGCTATCTTTGTATTCGGGAACAGATACGCTCCTGATTATTATGAGGGATTGGTGCCGGAACAAGCAATGAATGAAGTTGAACTTATAGCCCGCTCGGGGGTGGTTGGTGTCGTCAAAACCAAGAATTCAATGAAAAAGGATGCAACAAAAGTTCGAGTCTTGGGATACGTTTGCGACGATACGGGTAAAGTCTTGAATACCCGTGAATTTCCGCTGATAAGACCACGAACCACGATAAAGAAGAAACCGCGGGCAAAAATGATCCTTGTCTGTGGTACTTCCATGAATTCAGGTAAAAGTATGGCTGCTGCTGCATGTTGCTGGGCGTTAACGTCGATAGGATACAATGTCAGAGGCTGCAAAATCACCGGAACAGCAAGCCTCAAAGACATCCTTCATATGAACGATGCCGGGGCAAATCCCTATGCCGATTTCACATATCTTGGCTATCCCTCGACTTATCTATTACCTGAAGACGAGTTACTTGGGATATTTAACCAGCTCGACCTCAAGTACGCCAATAATCCAAAAAACTTTTGGGTGGTGGAGCTTGCTGATGGAGTTATCCAGCGAGAGACCGAAATGCTGCTAAATTCTCCAGAGGTCAGATCAAGGATTTACAAGCTGATTTTTTGTGCGAGCGATGCCTTTGGTGCAATCGGTGGTCTGGGTACGCTGGCAGGATTAGGATTGAAACCAGATGTGCTGTCGGGAATTTGCTCGAGCTCCCCTCTGTCTGTGAGGGAACTGTCCGCTTTTACTGATATCCCTGTTTTTAGCAGTGCTCAGCCCGATACGAATGGATTGGCTGAAGTTCTAATTGGTTCTAATAAGCGTTCAAAGAGGCATGAAATTGCTGTTCAGGTCAATTCTTGACAATTGACTCGAACGAGTGAGAATCTATGTAGCTGGCGTGTGGACGTTAGCTTACTTTAAATGTGTTACATTACTATTTTATGGAGGTTTTCGAAATGGCAAGGAAAAAAGCCAAGAAAAAGGCAGTAAAGAAAGAGGCACCTAAGAAGAAAAGAAAGAAGAGAAAAACCAAGAAGAAAAAATAAACACTTGGCAACTTCATGCTGTCAGAAAGCCATCATTGCTTATGCATTGATGGCTTTTTATTTTTTTGGTATAAGTTGCGGGGCAGGGCTTTGGTTAGTTTTGGCAGAGTTTTGAGCGGATGATTTCAGCCCTCACGGCGTCTCGGCTGTGGGGGTCGAGTGGTTTGCCTTTATTGACCTGCAAATGGGCCGGCTGGGTGAGCATGAAAAGCTCATTTATGGTGGCAATGGAAATATTATCCACCCTGCCGAGGTTGACGCCCATCCGTATCTGGCTGAGCAAAAACAGCGCTTCTTGTGAGCTTATCAATCGGGCGCTTCGCAGGACGGCCAATGCCCGTTGAATCTTGTCGTCGAGGGCATTTACCTGTTTGTCCAACAATTCGGCACGGGCCAGATTTTCGTACTCAATAATCTTGGGCACGATGGAATTTGAGAACTCGCCGACAATATCGGCCTCCGAAATACCAAGTGTAAGCTGGTTGGACAACTGGAAGAAATCGCCCAAAGCCTCGGTACCCTCACCGAACAGGCCTCTGACCGCCAGATTGGTGTCCTTTGCGGCGTTGAAGAACTTCTCTATTTGTTCGGTCATTTTCAGCCCCGGAAGATGCAGCATAACCGAGACACGGATGCCGGTGCCCAGATTAGTCGGACAGGCGGTAAGGTAGCCGTACTCGGAACTAAAGGCGTATTCAACTTTTTGCTCTATCATATCATCGATGCGGTTAATTTGCTTCCAGCATTCTTTCAGTTGCAACCCAGCCTTAAAGACCTGTATCCGCAGATGGTCTTCTTCGTTTATCATGGCGGTGAATAATTCGCTGCCGGCGATGACAACGCCGCGTGGGCCTGTGGCGCTGGCGTGCTGCCGGCTGATGAGGTGTCTTTCAACGAGTAAATCCTGCTCCAGCGAAGAGACCTCCTCCATATTCACGAAGAAGATATTCTCACCGATGTCGAGCGACAGGATAGCGTCTTTTAGCTTTTGCAGGATTTCAGTCTTACGCTGGGGGCTGAGGCATGGAAGAAACTCGAACCCAGCCAGATTCCGGGCTAAGCGAACGCGCGAAGATATGACGATATCGGCGCCCGGGCCGGAGCCGTCAAACCATTTGCTGATATGGCCGCTTAAGTCGTTCGGCTTCATTGCTGGTGCTTCATTTTATCTCTTAGTTTTGCCGCTGTTTCGTAATCTTCCGCTTTGACAGCGGCATTGAGTTGATTACGCAAACTAATAAGGTCCATCTGCTTTTTGGTATCGGTCGGAACTTTTGAAGGCACTTTGCCCCGATGCGTGGTGTTTCCGCCCTGAGATTTTTCGATGATCGGCCGTAGTGACTTGTCGAAAACCTCATAGTCATACGGACAGCCAAGCAGGACCTCTTTGCGGAATTGTTTTAGGGTCATCCCGCAGTAAGGACAGGCGGTGTCATCAACCATCGTCTCTTCGGAACCGCCTGAACCGGTCTGGTGCTCTGCCTGGACCGCCAGCAAGGTGCTGAGCAACTCATTCAGCGGAATCTGGCTCTTGACTGCAAGTCCCTGTTGCTGGGCGCAAGACTCACACAAATGAGTTTCGAAACGCTCGCCGTTGCTGATCTCGGTCAGATGGATGGTGGCTGTATGTTTTTTACAAGACTGACACCGCATATTTTATCGACCCTTCGAAATCGATTATATCATGTCGTACTCATAATATCGACCATAAATTCGCCCGACTACAACAGAAACTTCCGCTACGACCGGACTACCCGGAATATTTTGCCCGGCAGCCGGCAGCCTCGGCGACCTCGACGTATCGCAGTTTTACGTGCGAAGGCAGTAACGGCTCGATTTTATCATATATATATTTTGCCACGTTCTCGGCGGAGGCGTTAACGCCTTGAAAGCAGGAAAGCTCCTCCAGCCGGGCCCCGTTAAAAAGGCTGGTTACTTCCTCAATCTTAGCCTTTAAATCATCAAAGTCAACAACCAGGCCCATTTCATCAAGTCTGTCCGCGGAAACCGCTGAGCACACAATCCAGTCATGGCTGTGCACCGGCTCCTTTTGGCCTTGTGCCGTGGTCAGCTGATGCCGGGCCGTGAAAGTCGTCTCTACCGTAACAGTAAACAAACCACCACTCCACAAACAAACTCGAAAGAATTCAATTCCTACTGTATAGCAAAATCGAGAGACGCAGCGACGGAGCGCTGCAGCTATTCCTTAGCTTTTTCTGCGAGGCGCTCTCTGAGCCGATTATAAACAGGCACCGGTATAAGTTTCGAGACATCTCCACCTAACATAGCGACCTCGCGTACCATTGTAGAGCTTACAAAGCCGAACTCTTCGCTGGTCATCACAAAAACCGTTTCGATTCCCGCGACCGAACGATTGGTCATGGCAAGCTGGAACTCATACTGGACGTCGGTAAGGTTTCTCAGACCCCGCAGCATAACGTCGGCTTTTTTCCGGGCGGCAAACTTCACCGTCAGGCAGTCATAACTTTCCACCGAGACACGCGGCATATCGGCCACGAGCCGCTTTATCATCTCGACGCGTTCGGCGAGTGTGAAAAATTCTTCCTTGACGGGACTTTGGCCCACCGCAATAATCAACTCATCGAAAAGCTTATTGCCCTTGCCAATCACATCGAGATGGCCGTTTGTAATAGGGTCAAACGAACCGGGGAAAATAGCCCTTATAGGTTTATGCTCCATCGGTATGCCTTAATCGTCCGGGTTATCATCGAGTGATTTTACTATTATCTCCTCCAGGTCCTTGGCGGAATTCTCCGCAGTAAGCTGGTTTATAAAGTACTCAGCCGCCGAGAAACGCTGCGCGGCGAGCCTTCGGACCGACTCAAAGCGAAAACTTTCCTTGAGGCGGGCCTGCCAGTAGCGGTAATCGGCCTTCTTTTTCCAACTCTCCAGCACGTCGGAGGCACCTTTGCCGTGTACCACATACCTGCGGAACTCATTGAATATCCCCACAGCTCCCATATCATCCAGGCTGCGGGCCTCGGAGAGAATCTTAGCCTCAACCATCTCCGTGAACCTGTCGCCTGACTCGATGATAATCTTGTTTATCTTGTCAATTTTCGGTCCGGCAAGAGCGCCGCTTAGTTTGTCTGAAACAATTTGAGTGGAAAAATCCCGCAAATCGGATGGACTGACATCCGCGAGGACCAGCCTGGCTGCGGTGTCTTCGGCATCGGTATAGCGGGCAAAACCGGCTTCGGAAAAATATGTCGCCGCGATAAGGCAAAAACGGTCAATCGGCAAATTCGCCTCGGTCAACTCCGGCAATCTGCAGATGTGTTCGACATTGCGCACCAGCCTTTGCGCCCGGTCCCACAGCCAGTTGTCCGTCGTGCCGGCAAGGGTCGGCACCGTCAGGACCTGCTGAGCGATTTCTCTGATAACATCTATTTCCGACATAACTACTCCATTGTTTACGATTGCCTGTTTCTTTATCGCAGATGCAAAGCGTGTAGTCAAGCTTTTTATTCAAACAATGATTTTATAGGAACAACCTTCTCAGGCCGAATACATTTTTTGGCAGCCGATAATGTGTCGAGCCCAAAAATTTTTATTTGAACCGCCTGAGACGCAAAGTTCATATGCTTTAGTCACAAATTTATAGAAATTCTGTGAAACTTTTCAACTAATGCTTTGCAAATGGCCGATATTTTTGTATAATATCAATAGGGCAGGGTGAGCGCTTTATAGGGGCGGGTTATGTAGTATAGAAAGTGACTAATGACAAATCAGTCGAGAGTTTCAAAAGTTTTAATATCTCTTATGGCCTCAATGACCATTGGGGCGCTCGTCCTTATGGCGCTGGACAACCACTCACTTTCAGGGGGCCCCTTTAGCCTCGCAAGCTACACCAACTTAAACCCCATCGAACAAGTCGCCTTAACCGTCAAACCCGCCGACCCGGCCAACTGGAGCCGCATTGAGATATCCTACAGCCGGACGGCAGCAGGCAACATTGACCGATTGGCAAAATCGAACGGCCTTACCAGTAGCGCCGACCTTAATTTTCACTTCGTCATCTGTAACGGCCAAGGCGAAACCGACGGCCGGATTCAGGCCACCGAAAAATGGCGCAGGCAAAGGCCATGCCTGCCGGGCGGAAACTGGTACGGCACAGGCCGCCGGACTATTCGCCTCTGCGTAATAGCCGATGGCCTTAAGACCCTGCCCACCGATTGCCAGGTAAAACGCACCGCCGCCCTGGCCGAAGCTTTAGCAAGAAAATTCGACATCCCCAGCCAAAAGATTCTTTACCCCGCCAACTGGCAGTTATAAACACCCCACGATATTCACAAACTTTTTAGCCCTGAAAGGGCGAAAGACAATCCATAGAGCCGCGAGCGTAAGCGACCGGTCATTCCGAATTAGCCTTTAGCCCTGAGCGACCGCAGGGAGTCGAACGGGGCAGAGAAGAATCTCAACCAACTTCATCATTCGAAGTTCGATGTTGGATGTTCTCCTCCCTTCTATCCACGATTCACGAACCACGATTCACGGGTCACGAGCCACGCCTGTCCTGAGCGCAGTCGAAGGGAACCACGAACTCAAAAGTCCCATAATTTCCCAAAAATAAGCGAAAAACCAATTTTCCCCTTGCAATCTCCGGCCGTTTACTGTAGGATTATATAATGTTTTAGAATTTCGGGTGATTATTAAGGATACGTAATATTAGGGAAAATTCTTTCGAGGCAATTCAAAATCAAATTCCCTCTATCAATTCGTCCGCGACGGGTGACGGGTGGCAGCCTTTTCGCCGCAGAGCCTGCCCTGAGCGCAGCCGAATGGGCGAAAGGGATAGCATATTACCAGTAAATCCGCGCACACAGTGTGCGCTGTGAAAATAAAGTTTCAACCAACTTTTTAGTGAAAGGATCATGAAATGAATCGTGAACGAAAAATTATGTTGAATGTTGCGATTTTGTTAATCGCACTATGTATGGCTGGCGTTGTCCGGGCTGCGCCGATGGGTACGGCCTTTACGTACCAGGGTAGGCTTTACGATGCCAACAGCCCGGCCGATGGGCTTTATGACTTCGAGTTTGCTGTCTTCAATGCCCTCGATGGAGGCAGCCAACAGGGAACCACTGTCGATGTCAACGATGTTGATGTATCCGACGGGTATTTCACAGTGGCATTGGATTTTGGCAGCGCCGTTTTCACAGGCGATGCCCGGTGGCTGGAGATTGCCGTACGGCCGGGCACAAGCAGCGACCCTTGCGATTTCGCCACGCTCAGTCCACGCCAGGAGGTTACACCTGCGCCATATGCACTTTACGCAGGTGGTGACGGCGATTGGACTATCTCCGGAGATGATATGTATTCTGCAGTATCCGGCAATGTCGGCATCGGCACAACAGTTCCCAGGGCAAAATTGGAAGTAGTAGGAGGAGATGTAAAGCTTGTTTCAGAATCAACAAGAGTTGTTGATGATACTGAAGACGCATTTTCTTATTCGGTTACGGAAGGGAGTGTTTATTACCCTGAGAGAATGCATGACCAAGATTGGGGGACTGCTGGTTACGTTACTCAACTTAACGCTAATCCTGAAATTGATGTATACGAAGATTTTAACATAGCAGTAGGTATTATGAATGCAACTTGGGTTTTTTTATACGATCTGGAAGCATATTGTAAAATAAAAGTCTACTCTTGGAACCACAATTCTTCTAGTTGGGACTTATTATACGAAGCTAACGCGGGTGGTAGTGGCATTCATCCAGGGAGTCCTATTTCGAGAAGTATCCACGCAAGTGCTTTGGGCGGTAGTACATTAAGAATGAGGACATGGCTCAAGGCGTATGGTACGCCAAGCAGCTATGCAAAGGCGCGATATTACGAAGGAAAATTGGAATATACATATGCCAAGACTGATTTATTTGTGGATTCTTCCACACACAGAGTAGGCATCGGGACAAACGACCCTAATGCAACGTTAGATGTTAATGGTAGTCTGATTCTGCAAAACGGTTCTACGATTAATGAGTTCTCTACCGATGGTACACTTGGAGACAATAGTGACGATGCAGTGCCAACAGAAAAGGCCGTAAAAACCTATGTGGATAATCAGATTCCAGTTGGTGGAATTGGCGTTGTTCCTGTGGGTGGAATTGTTGCTTGGCTCAAATCGTTTCCAAACACTCCTGCGTTACCGGGAAATTTTGTTGAATGCAATGGACAAACTTTGAGTGACCCTGAGAGTATATATAATGGTCAGACTATATCAAATCTCAATTCAGATAACCGGTTTTTAAGGGGTAGCTCGACCTCTGGAGGAAGCGGAGGCTCAGATACACATACGCATACAATCTACCCTCCGGTGACAAACATGGCAACCAGGTGGGCTAACGGTTGGGAAGGCGGCCATTTGGTGAATCCGCCTGGCTCTACCCTCGCCGACCTTCCATCAAGTTTTGTAACAGATGAAAAAGCCTGCCTGCCAAGTTACTATGAAGTTGTGTGGATTATAAGAGTGAAATAAGAATCCAAATAAGGCGTGCACAAAAAAGATTAAAAAATGATAAAGGAAGTTATGTTATGAGATGCTTTAGCTTCATGATTGTTCATAACAGGTTGGTATTTATAGCGGTTCTTATATGCCTGCTTTTTCTATCACCATTGGGGGCACAAACCGGCGGTGATTATGAGATTAGTTGGAGCACGATAGATGGCGGTGGCGGCAGAAGCACCGGCGGTGATTTTGCCCTTGTCGGTACTATCGGCCAGCCGGATGCAGGCGAGATGTCAGGCGATAACTATACCCTAAGCGGTGGCTTCTGGCCCGGCGGGCCCCAGGCCCTTTTGCTTTGCTTCGTTAATTTCGAGCATTTCGCCGAGCTTTGGATACACTGGCTTGACTCGCCTTGCAATGCGGGCAATAACTTCTGCGAAGGCGCTGACCTCGACCTTTTAGGCGACGTTGGCCTGGGCGATGTGTGCGAGTTAGCCTATTGGTGGCTCACCGAATGCCCCCAAGACTGGCCCTGGCAATAGAGTCATGTAGGGTGCGATATTTCGCACCACTGAGCGGCTGCCCACCCGATTGGCCCTGGCAATAGATAACAGACGACAGTCCGTAATCCCGTGAGGGATGCCTTCGCCGTAAGGCGTCCCCCAGCGGAACGGCAGGACTCCCAAGGAGAAAAATCTGACTTCCGACATCTGACCTCTGTCGTCTGACCTCTGACCTCTGACCTCTGCCTTCCGACATCTGTCGTCTGCTGAGCGCAGCGCAGCAAAACTAAAAACGCAACCTCAAGGGTTGTGGGCGATTGGGCCTTCGGGCCTTTTTTGTTGGCAATTTTAAGCCAAATTTGTTATAATTACTTCTGTGAATATACCGAACGCTATTGTAAATCCCGAAATGAGGATGAAATGAAGCAGCGGATTTATATCGACACCTCTGTCATTGGCGGATGCGAGGACAAAGAATTCTCCAAGTGGTCTGTTCAACTGTTTGAAGAATTTCGAAAAGGTTTAAGAATCGCTGCTATATCCGACCTTACGCGGCGAGAGCTTGAAAAAGCCCCAGAAAGTGTGAAAAAGATACTATTATCCCTCCCAGATGAGAATGTGGAGAATGTTTTCCTCACACAGGAGGCGGAAACCTTAGCCCGGAAGTATATTGATGACGCCGTCGTGACTGATAAACATATAGTAGATGCCCAGCACATAGCAATTGCATCAGTGGAACGAGTGGATGTACTGGTTAGCTGGAATTTCCAGCAGATAGTGAATCTCAATCGTATTCGCGCTTTTAATTCAGTGAACTTAAAGTTGGGTTATTCCATATTAGAGATTAGGAGTCCCAGGGAGGTTATCTATGAAAAAGAAATTTGATGCTGTGAAATTTCAGCGGGAGGTTCGGCAAGAATTGAGCAAAAATTATTGCCTCAATCGTGAAGGATTTCTTCGTGAACTCAAAGAAAAATACAGTGATCTGCGTAAACAGAAGTTAAGTACGCCCGCCGGATAACTGAATATGTTTTTGGTTTAGACAATCTCGCTTTGAAAAGGAAATATATTGATGACTAAAGGAATAAAAATTGAAAAAGTTTTTTACACTCGAATACTGGCAGGATGATAACTGGTTTGTCGGAAAACTGAAAGAGATTCCCGGGGTCTTCAGCCAGGGTCAGACCTTAGAAGAGCTGAAGGAAAATATAATCGATGCCTATCATATGATGATTCAGGAATCTGCGGGTGAAGCCGAACATCCCGACGTTAAGTGCATAGAGCTGGAAATCGAAGTGTGAAGCGAAAGGCCCTGATAAAAGACCTTGTCAAAAGCGGCTGTTATTTGAAAAGGCACGGCAGCAAGCACGATATTTATGCAAATCCCGGAAACGGCAGGCAGGCTCCCATTCCAAGACATCCCGAAGTAGAAGACTCGTTAGTTCGACTAATCAAAAAGCAACTCGGAATATGACCGATGGTGCCGATATGCTCGGCTTGGCGCTTTTAAGATAATAAAGATAACAAGAGGCACTTATTGCTAACCAAAGGGCTGTGGGCAATTGTGGCCTGCGGCCCTTTTTTGTTGGCAATTTTAAGCCAAATTTGCTGCAATTACTTCTGTGAATATACCGAACGCTATTGTAAATCCCGTCTAATCAAATCCGTGAAACTTGTCCCGCGTCGCGCGTGAAGCGTATTTCCGTCGTTAGGCGTCCCGCGGAGCATCGAGAATCCAGCATCCAGCATCGAGAATCCAGCCCCCTCACTCGCGGCTCCGCCGCCCCCCCTCAGATACAGACCCATCCCTTTCCCCTCTCTCATTCCCGATATTCTCTTTCCGCCACATCCCCAGCTGTTTGCTTTTCCTTCTGAAGTAGCCCCTTCCCCCAAGCCCCATACTGGACATTGTACACCGACCCTCCGCTTCCACATGCCATAACGCACCCACAAATTGGAACAAGAAGCGCGTTGGGCTGTCTCGATTTTGCGCACAGATTAACACCAAATTAACGCGCTAAAAGTGCGCCAAAAGTGCTAAAAAGTGTTAAAAACCTGCGCGCTTTTGTCAAAAACATGTCAACTTTTGTAAATTTTTGCGCTTTTTTGACGTTTTTTTTTCAAGGACATTCCAGACCTTCTTAAAAAATCATACCCATTTTAACACCCGTCCTCATTTATAGCTATCTAAATATTGATCTGGGCAATCTGCGGCACTCAGCGACCCAACCAGCCCAAAAATTTATCCCAAATTCCCCCAAATTCCAAAAATATAAACCGACCAATTTTGTCCAAACATGTTAATCTGGGTCAAATCTTTCCCCCAACTAAAGCAACCAAAATCGAATAGTTTAGAAGATTTTTTTCTCTACCAACAGCCGGCTTTGCAGAAACAGCGCCCAGTAAAGCCGGCGCCGGACTCGATGACCTGTTTACAGGTCGAAGGGTGAAATGTGTTCGCCGAGTTTTTGTTTTGCGGCGTTGAGGCGTTTGCGCTGGGTGTTGAAGACATCGAAAACAATCTGCGGAGTATCGGGCACATTGGTCTTGTAGATTTCCTCGACCCGGTCGATTTTGGCTAAGAGATTGGGGATGCGAATCGTGAATTGCTCGACATAGTTTTCCTTCGTGTAGTCTGTGTTGAGCTCGTGCTTAAACAGCCTGGCCAGATCTTCATATTTTGGAATCAGGCCGGTCGGAGTTTCGATAGCATCAACATTGCCATGCACCCGCAGCTCCGCCCACAGAATCCAGACCTTCTTGTCCATCATGCCGTTCAAGTACCTGCCGTCCTTGCCTTTGAGGAAGTAATTCACCGAGAAAATAAGCGGCGGCTTATCAATATCTTTTGCAAAATCCAGGTTATTTTGGATATATCTGCCGAGCGGGATAGATACAAAATCAAGGTTGCTCATGATATTGAACGTTCGCACACCCTCTTTACCTAAGGTCGCGGCTGTTGTTTCGGATTCGAGTGAAGCGCCCTTTGCGATGATGCCCTCAGTCCAGTCGAATGCCTGCTCAACAGGCACCAGTGTATCGCTGTCACGACCGCCGTAGATTATAGCGCCGACGGGCACGCCCTCCGGGTCGTCTAAACGCGGGTCGCGATTGGAAAGGGCCGAGATGCGAATGGTATAGCGAGCGTTCTTGTGCGAGGCGGTTATCTCATTGCCCTTGGAATCGGTTTTGCCCTTATACCATTTGCCGGAATAGTTGGTGCCCTCGGTGGGCAGTTCGGCACCCATACCGAGCCAGTGCGGCTTTGAGTCGTCTGTAATCAGGACATTGCCGAATATTACCTCGCCCGGCTGGGTGAGTGCTTCATAGATAACAGGGTCGTCGGTAGAGTTGACATCGCGGATAATCCCGAATATACCGCTTTCAACGTTAACGCAGCGGATTTCGCCGCCCTTGGCTCGCAGGTAGGCAATGTCATCGCCGATTATGGTTTCCCCGGGCAGCATCGATGTTGACGTCTTGCCGCAGGCTGACGGAAACGCGCCGGCAAAGTATGTTACCCTGCCGGCGGGACCGTGGGCACCCATGACGAACATGTGCTCGGCCAGCCAGCCTTCCTGCGAGGCCTTATTTATGGCTAAACGCAGTGCCAGCTTCTTGAGCCCGATGGTGTTGCCGCCGTACTGGGTATTGACCGAATAAACGATATTTTCCTCTAAGTCTATATAGACACGACGCCTATCTATGTTTTTGCTGACATAATTTTCGAGCTGGCCTTCGCTGTGGATGAATCTGAAGAAGTCCTTCGAATCGCCGATACTCTTGAACTGCTCATATCCGGGCCGATAGAGCAGACACTCGCTGTGGGCGACATAAGGCGAATCGGTTATCTGAACGCACGAGATCGAGAACTCGGAATTCACAGGGCCCAGACAAAAGAAGCAAACCAACATCTGCCGACCGGCCATTGATCCTTTCAGGAATGAACGAACCTCTTCGGTTCCTGCCTGTTTGTCGGTCGAATTGAGACTGGCCCCCAGGTCCGCACCGGCCGGGAGCAGGTATTTGGTGTTGGCCTTGTCGCGGGCCTGGTCGTTGTAGCCATCGAAATGACAGGTGTGCCCTTCAATTGCCAACGGCTTTTCCTCGTCGGCATCTATGGCCAGAGCCCGAATATATGCCAAATCCTGGTCCGCATCGGAGCATACAAACACCGACTCCGGCTCAGTAAGCTCAATGGCCTCAGCGACAAAACCGTGCATTTTCGGGTTATTAAGGGCTATGAGCTTGTTGAAATTATCCGAGTCAAGCCGTTCCTGTAATAATTTCCTGACACTATCCACTATTTTCCTTCCCTTCTACGTAAATTCCTGGCTCTCAAAATCCAGCCGATTCTATTGCTCTTTGTCATACAAGTCAAATCCTTTTCTTTTTACATATTGTTAGGGCGCTACGGAGAAATTGTGGTTAGAAAAACGGCGACGGTTACGTTTTGCTAAAAGTCCACCGTAGGCGGATACCTGTAACAGCTTTTCATCTGGGAAGCCTTTCGCGCAGAAGCAACAAAGACCTGTAAAATGGGTATTTGCTCTCACGCAGGGGCGTCAAGGGGGATTTTTGGTCGCTGTCTATAACGAGCCGCTCAGACTCACACGTTCTCCACCGGCGTCAGGCCCATTTTCTCCGTCAATCTATCAAATTCATCGAGCGAGTAGAAATCTATGATGATTTTGCCGCGATGGCCTTTTTTGCGGGCATTGATGGTAACCTTTGTCCCGAGAATGTCCTGCAACCTTTTTTCAAGGTCAGCGATGTGGGCAGACTTTTGTCCTGAGCTGAGCTTAGGTTCGACGGAACCGGTAAGGGCCCTGCGAACCAACCGCTCCACCTCCCGCACACTGAGGCGTCCTGCCAGCGCCCGGTTTGCAAGCTTCCTTCGCAGCTCATCGGTGGGTAAGGACAAGATAGACCGGGCATGGCCCATTGTAAGGGTCCTATCAATTAGCATCTGCTTTATGTCCTGTGGTAAGTCCAGTAACCGCAGATAGTTAGCAACAACAGAGCGATCCTCGCCAAGCCGGTCGGCTGCCTCTGTCTGCGTAAGTGAAAAGGTGGTGATATAATTTTGGTAAGCTGATGCCCGTTCGATAGGATTCAAGTCTGCACGGTGGATATTCTCCACCAGGGCCAGTTCGAGCATTTCCTGTTCGCCGGCATCTCTGACAAGGGCGGGTATGTATTCGAGGCCGGTTAGCCTGGCTGCTCGGAGCCTGCGCTGGCCGGCGATGACCTCAAAACCAGCTTCCGTTTCTCGGACAAGAATGGGCTGGATAACACCATTTGTGCGAATTGAGTCAGCCAGTTCCCGCAGTTCCTCATCATTCCAGGTTGTCCGCGGCTGATAAGGATTAGGTTTGATAGAGTCTATCAGGACATGCCTGATAGACTTTTGTAAGTCTTTATCGGGCGGGAACTTAGGCGCAGTCAGAGCGTCTGTTGGTGGTTGGTCTTGAACGGCAATTTTAGTTATCGGACCCAAAAGTGATTCAAGCCCCCTGCCCAGGTGGCGACGTTTCTTCTTCTTTATATCGTTCATAAAGTGTTCCTTCACAAAGGTTTTTCTGCCCAGCGGTACAATTGGCCGGTGGTTGTGTGGTTACAGGGTTTCAAACTGCTATATAATATAGTTCGGTTTTTTTAATATAAACTCTGCAACTTTGCCAGAAGAAAACAGTTTCTTTTGTAAAAATGTTTCACGTGGAACACAAAGTGGGAGCTGTGGCATCTTATCAGTGTGTGGTAAATTGCGCCCGGGGTTCGGTAAGGCCCGTTCCCGATTTGGTAAGGCGGGAGCTGATGCTCCCGATATTCTAATCAACCTGCGTGTGCTAACAATCGATAATACTTGTTTAACCCAAAGCCTTCAGGACCAATCGCACTGTTCCACGTGAAACAGTTGTGGGTATGCTGCCGGCTTTATTCTTTTCGCGGCACCAAAGGGCTGGCAGTGGGCGGCTCTTGTCTCATCTTGTCAGGAAAACTCATGCCAATTTCGACCAATCGCGGATCCGTCCTCCTCCGGTCCAGTCGCGCCGGAGGAAAACCGTGAGTACACACATAGATCACCGCCAAACTTGTTTACATCCAAAGTAAACGTAGCGAAGCTGGAAGGCGCAAACATGACAGCCAGTAGGGGAGGTTGACGCCGTTGGTTGCGGCATTTAGGCCTTAAACCAGGGAGGACTATAGAGAGGGAAACAGGCTGGGATTGAAATAATGTTCGCGACTTAAGATAAGACTTCGCTGCTTATTGAAGCAGTTACATGCCATTCGTTTTTGCGTGAGCCTTCAGAAGCGGGCTACTATAACACGTTGGCAGGTATGGTGTATATACAACTAACTTCAACCGCGGATAGGCTTTTTAATGTATGAGGGAAATTGTATATGTTTATCATCGAAGGCGTTTATCGCTCGGAGTGCATGGAGATTTTGGTTTTTTCGGGAATCGAAAAAAGGCCTTGCCTTGGTTATGAATGGTTATTTGGCTGGAGAAGCAAATTTTTAGGTTGAACGCGCGGCGGAAATAAGGGAGGGAGTATTATACTGGCCCCGTGAAAGGGTGAGACACTTTAAAGGGTGTTGTAAAATAGCTGACGCCTAACGGAAGGGGCGCCCGTAGAGCGACCGGAGTAAGGCGTCAAGCAAGGGAGAGAAGAAATGTGTGTTATGGCTAAAGTTTCGGATGAACAGAAATTGCAGATAGTATTGGACTTGCTGGATGGGGAGTTGTCTGACGCCGAGATGTGCCGCAAATAAAGGTATTGGCGCCGCACATGAGTACCAGCTAAAAGAAAGGGTCAAGGAATTGCTGTAGCAGGCAGAAAGGCCGGGCACTACGGCTCAACGTTTGTGAGTTTGCTGATGCCGTATGTTCGGGCGATGTTAATATCTGCAAATTGCAGTTGGGTTCGTGGAATAACCACGGTTGGGTAGTCATGTTCGAACTGGATTACATCATACTTTGATTCGGGATTGAGCTTCTGAGCTTCGAGAATGTCGCCGATTGTGGCTATCTCTTGGCCGTTAAAGCTTCTTACCACCATTCGGCCGAGGCCGTGGTAGCCGAGGTTAATGTTGGCGGGCAGGATATAGCTTAGAATAACGATATCGCTGCGCTGGTCGGTCGGCTGAAACGACATATCGCGATAGTAATGATACAGATGTGGCGGCACCTTGCCAGACCAGTTATCGCCCCAGACCTGCAGATAGTCGCGCGTGAGCTTCTGGAAGACAAATCCGGCGGTTACGATATACTCTGGCTGTTTTCCATATTCATAGTAGGGCACCAACATCTGGGACGCCTTAAAATTGCGTACCTTCGTCTTTAACTGTTTGGCTTTTCCATCCCGCCAAATATCGAAGGTTATGGTATCGCCTATATTGTGACCGGTGATAAGGTGATGAAAGGATATCCGGTCAAACTGCTCGTGCAGGAATCGGCCGTACGGGTTAAGGCTTTGACCGTCGATGGCCAATATAACGTCATTTTGTTTGAGTATGTCGCTGCCGGTGCCGAGATTGTACACCTTGCTCACGAAAACCCCGTGCTTTATATCTTCGGGCATCTTAAGCCAGGTGCGCTTCGTGGGGTCAAGAAGCGTTCTCGTGGCAAAACCAGCCGCGCCAAAGCCGGCATAATCGCCGGCTCTTGCATCTGCGAGAAAATGATTTATCGTTACCGCCGGAATCAGCCCCACTTCCTGGCTGTCGCCGTCGGCCCAGCACGCGATACCTATCGGCTTTTGGCCCATGCAGTACAATCGCGCCCCGGCCAAAGCGTGGGAAGCGTTTGCGACAGCGAAATTTAGAAATCTCGCATAAGACGTAGTCGATTGGTACACCTTTGCCTTGTCAAGATACCCGCGCCCGGTGGTAAGGTGCCCACCTGCAGAGAGCCAGTAAGATTGTAACTGGGCGCCCTTTTGATAATCGGCGGCAAAGGTCAGAGGTTCCAACGGCTCTCCCACCGCATCGCTATCGAGCTGCAGAAGACACAAATTGCTCTCGTAGTCAATTACCTTCACCTGAGCGGGTATGAATTCATTTTGCCCGTATCGTCGAGCCTTTATAAACGCCGCGTCACTGACGTTCCGGGCTGTGGTGAGCACCTCGTAAGGCCCGACCGCACATCCGTACCCGAATTTCTGGATGATGTCGGCACTTTTCCACGGCTGCATCTGGTCATAGGCATAGGCGGAGATATTCAAATAAACCAACGATTTCTTCAACTCTTCACTGATATCGGTGTTATCGCCATCGGCACCAGCCGCGAAACCTGCCCCACAGAAAATCCATACAATAACCCCATAAGACAATATTGATTTGGCACTCATAGCTTACCCTCCAAACGGGCTTCGGGGGGCAGCTGGTATTTTTCCAATATACTCTGATGCCGCTCGGTTGCCTTTGCACTGTCAAGGATTAATGGTGTGAGAGCGCCCATAAACTTTATGATACAGAACCCATCGGAGCTTTTGGCAAATGCGGCGCGTAAGTCCTTCAGGCTCCGGATGTCAACACCATTGACGCTTTCGACGACTTTCTTCCCAAAGGCTGAGCAATAGGAATTAACCTCATCCGGCAGGATTTCTGAAAGCACAACGTATTCTTTTCGCTGGCGGTCGGTGTTGAGCTGGTCTGAATCATTAAACAGATACCTTAGATAAAACGGAATGTCTGTTATCCACGTCCGTCCCCATGATTCGAGAAAGTTTCGGCTGACCGGGACGAAGGTAAGCCCGGCGAAGACCTCATAGCGTGGAGGTATGTCGTACTCCCGCCAGTATGCCAAGATAGGTTTGTTAAGCGCCGCCACTGCCGTTGCCTTGTTAAGCTCGCCATTTCGATAGAATGTAAGCTCGACGTTTTCGCCCATCTGCTTGCGCTCGATGGCCTCGGCCATGTGTAGTCTCAGGCCATAGATTTCTATCATACCATCATTATCAATATTAAAATCATCAACCTTTGTTATCACATCGCCGGCCTGGAGAACGGCCTCCACGGAACTATTCAACATCGTGCGGAGAATAACGATTCCCTGCTGGCCCACCGGCACCTTCAGATAGTCGGCATAACTTTTGCTATGCAGCCCCGGAAAGAATGAGAACCCGACCGACCCGAAACCGTCATATCGGCCATCTTCGATGTCAGCCAAAAAGTGCCGAATCACGGTGGTTGGAATCAGATACCCGATATTTTCCGCCTCCATCAAGCCCTGAAAGGCTACGCCGACCACCCTGCCATCCTGCAGCACCGGGCCGCCGCTGTTACCCGGATTAATCGCCGCATCGGTCTGTATCACCAGGTGTGAATCCGCCCGGCTATGGCTGTAAACGTCCATCTGAACGCGACTTACAACACCTTCGGTCACCGATATGCGCCTGCCGCCCACCGGAAATCCATAAGTTTGAACCGTCGTATTTACCTTTGGTATGCCGCCGAACTCGAGCGCGACCATGTCGTTGAAAAAACTATCATCGTCCACGGTCAGTATCGCCAAATCGCAGTCGTGCCCGATGAAAGCCACCTTAGCCGGGTACCGCTTGGCCAGATATTCCTTTCTAACCTCCACATATTTGTAGTTACTGGCGTTGTGGGCATTGGTAAGAATCCTGCCTCCCTCGATAACGAATCCCGACCCGATCCCCTGGCCCATATCGGCCTGCTTCCAGGGCGTAACATAATCAAATTCCTGCTGCACACTGCGAATCATCACCACCGACTTGTCAACTGTCTGCTGACCGACTTCATCAAAAACACTCACTGCCCATACCGGTCCACACAATAGGACAATTGTCCCACTCACAAATAAAGCGATTTTCCAGCACCTCATTTCAATATACTCCGCATCATCTGTTTCTATAACTGAAACATGCAACCTGCATACACTAACCGCTGTCACCTGCATCTCAGCGCAAGTAACAACCGGCTGACTAACGACTAAATATCGAAGATCCGCAGAAGGCGAACTACCGACTAATATACAGCCATCCGGACGAAAACAAAAGAACATTCTTAGCCCGGCCTTTTGCTTGCTATCTACCCCAAGTTCAATATACCCGTTTATTGTTGCCTATTTATTCTGCCCAAAAAGCACCTTGCTAAAGAGGTTATTTACGGTTATAATTAGCACCTATGAGAGAAGAGGTAAAAAAATTGGTTCAGACAGGCCGAAGCCGACCTGAAAAGCGCAAAGAATAGTAAGAGCTGCGGCGACTATTATATGTCGGTCTTTGCATCTCAGCAGGCCGCTGAGAAGGCCTTGAAAGCACTTTGTTTATTCAAATTGAAAGAATTCCCAAAAGGCCACTCGATAATCTATCTTGCTCAAAAGCTCAAGGCCCCAAAAGAAATGCTTTCGGGCATAAGGGATTTGAATCCTGAGTATTTGAGCACGCGGTACCCTGATATGGCTGTGGGTGTGCCTGCTGAGTTGTATGATGACGATATCGCTGTGCGTCACTTTAAGACTGCTGAGAAAGTGGTGAAATGGGTAAAAACGCAGATTCGAGAATAACAGACTTTTTACGAAAAGTAAGAAAGAAGTACAAAATAGAGCGAGCCATATTATTTGGCAGCAGGGCTCGCGATGAACACTTAAAGGATAGTGACTATGATATAATCCTGGTCTCTGCTGACTTTAAAGACATATTTTTCACCAAGCGTTGCGCTTTAATGTACGACTTCTGGCGTCATTGGCCCATTGAGATAGAGCCTTTATGTTACACTCCCGATGAATTTGAAACCAAGAAGAACCAAATAGGCATCGTCAGTGAGGCAATTAAGAAGGGAATATTCCTATAGAGGGGAGATAGGTGACCATTCCTATTTGTTTGGAACGAAATTGAGAAGATGACAGATTATCAGGTAATCCCAGAAATTGACATTATAATTGCAACAGGTCACTTCCTGGCGCAACGAGGCCTTCAGCTTGACCAGTTTTCTGTCCCCAGGGGGAAAGGAATGGATACCAAATCAGCCAAGAACCGAATTTTTCGTGCATTTTGTTTCACACCAGGTTTTGTGCCCTATTTCGTCAACGAGGGCCCAGACATTATAGGCACATCTGAAACTGAATGGTGGCAGATTGAATGCAAAGGTTCCGGCTCAGGAAAACCACAAACCCAGCGGAATAACTTTGATCGTGCGCTTGCGAGCGTAGGCTCTTATTACGGTGAGGACACAAAGCAACTTCCAGAGCAGTGCAGAAACGCACGGGCTTATTTGGGTTTAGCCTTACCAGCATCACCCACGTACCTGAACGAATTGAAAAGAAGGGTGCGACAAGCGTTGCGTGAAATACTAAACTTATGGGTTCTCCTTTATCAACCCGAATCAAAGAGCATTCGGGCTGTATCTCCTGAGGATAGCTATTGAAATGGGGAATAGGAAATATGGGCGGTCACCTATTTTGTCGTGTTTACTAAAGGGCTGAAAGATGTCTGAGAGATGGAAAGATTGGCTGGCACAGGCTAAACGGGATTTAAGTCACGCTGTGCATGCTTGCAGAGACAAGGACTTTGAGTGGTCGTGTTTCAGTGCCCAGCAGGGGGCGGAAAAGGCTGTCAAGGCTGTTTTTCTCTACCTGCATGGCGAGGGTTGGGGGCACTCGGTCTATGCTTTGCTTAAGGCGCTGGGTGGCAAGGTGAAGGTCCCGAGGAAGTTGTTGGAGGCTGCAAAGATTCTGGATAAGCATTATATTCCCACACGTTATCCGAACGGTTTTGAGCGTGGGATTCCCGCTGATTATTATACGAAAAAAGAAGCTCAAGAGGCGATCAGAAATGCCCGGGAAATCATCAGATTTTGTCAAGGTTGTGTTCGCCGATAAGAACAAAGTTCTGCGACAATTGAAGGCTTGTGTCAGAAAACTTAAGCGGACCCGGCCGGACATAGAAAAAGTAGGGCTGTTCGGCTCTTATGCCACCGACACTTTCGGACCGGCCAGCGATGTGGACTTGTTGGTGATTCTGCGCGAAAGCCGAAAACGCTTCTTAGACAGAATTCCTGATTATCTGCCGGATAGTCTCACTGTAGGTTGTGACGTCTTCCCTTACACGATAGGGGAAATAAAGAAGATGAAACAGGAAGGTTCCCTCTGGATTCGCCATGTTCTTAAAGAAGTTGTCTGGCTTTAGATAAATATCTGAGAAATAGGCGCCTGTCCCTATTTAGTAATAATGATAAGAAACAAGCTCAAATTGAAGAAGTTTTATGAAAAACTAATCGAGGAGGAGGATATTTCCCATAAACAGGCCCTTGCTATATACGAAGCCATGCACGCCGAAGCCGTGTCTTTAGGGATTATCAATTCCGAGAATATCTTAGACGGCCTGGAAGTCGATTTAAGAATCGCCAGAGCGATAAACGGATTAACTTGATGATAGAAGAATTAATACAAAAGATAGCTGAGCGTTTAGACAAAGATAATATCCCTTACATGATTATCGGCGGACAGGCTGTCCTTTTATACGGAAGTCCCCGCCTGACACGAGATATCGATATCACTTTGGGAGTGGACACGGACAGGTTCCCGTTAATTGAAAAAATTTGCAGGGAGTTGGGATTAAACATTCTGCCCGAAAGTCCGGCCGATTTTGCAAGTGAAACTAAGGTACTGCCTGCAGAAGAACCAAAATCAAGAATACGGGTGGACTTTATCTTCTCTTTTACTCCTTATGAAGCCCAGGCAATGACCAGAACGAAAGAAGTCCTGATGAATGGTTATCCGGTAAAGTTCGCATCTTGCGAAGATGTTATTATTCACAAGATGATTGCAGCAAGAGCCATCGACATTGAAGATGTAAAAAATATACTAATCAGGAACAGAAAATCAGTTGACCTTGAATATATCAGGCAATGGCTTTTGGAGTTTGGCAAGATTCCTGAGCACAAAGAGATATTAGGAAAGTTCAATAATTTGTTGGAATGGTAATCCAACATGAGCAAGGATTCAAGCAGTCCACTGATTGGAAAAGTAACCGCGGTCTTATGCCTTCTCCGCCAAACGGTGTGAAGATGACAGATTATCAGGTGATTCCAGAAATCGACGTATTAATTGCAACGGGTCACTTCCTGGCGCAACGAGGCCTTCAGCTTGACCAGTTTTCTGTCCCCAGGGGGAAAGGAATGGATACCAAATCAGCCAAGAACCGAATTTTCCGTACATTTTGCTCCACGCCAGGTTTTGTGTCCTATTTCGTCAACGAGGGCCCAGACATTATAGGCGCATCTGAAACTGAATGGTGGCAGATTGAATGCAAAGGTTCCGGTTCAGGAAAACAACAAACCCAGAGGAATAACTTTGATCGGGCGCTTGCGAGCGTAGTCTCTTATTATGGAGAGGACGTAAAGCAACTTCCAGAGTCCTGCATAATCGCACAGGCCTATCTGGGTTTAGCCTTGCCGGCATCACCCGCGTACCTGAACGAATTGAAAAGAAGGGTGCGACAACCGTTGCGTAAAATACTAAACATGTGGGTGCTGCTTTATGAACCCAAATCGGAAAAGGTCAGAGCTGTATCTCCCGATGATAGCTATTGAACTGCTAAACATAATTTGAGTGTTCAGAATATGGAGCTTACAACCGATAGATTTCCCGCCTGTGGCCGATCTTGACTATATCAACCACACAATCTTTATCATCAACGGAATAAACTATTCTGTAGTCTCCCTGCCGAATGCGCAAACGGTTTTGTCCTGAAAGCTTCTGGCAACCACGAGGCCTCGGATTGCGCCCAAGCGACCGAATGCGTTTCACGATTTTGGTCAGGTCCTTCCTGGGAATATCTTCCAGTTCTTTAGCGGCAGATTTTTTTATCGTTATTCTATATCTTGCCATCTTTCCTGAGCTTCTTCAGAACATCCTCAAATGCCAGGCTCGGCTCTTTTCTTCGCTCATGGAAAGCTGCCAGGTCAACCTCATCCTCCGCCAAAGAGAATCGGACCGCTTCGGAAACCAATTCCGACATAGAATGCTCCGTCTGGGCTGCCTTGACTCGCAGGGCGTGATGCAAGCCGGAATCCAGATAAATTGTCGTTCTTTTTGTGTTACTCTTCATATTATTACCTCACTGTTGACATTATAACGTTAAAACTCCTCGATGTCAAGATGTTACTAAAATATTTTTCCCCTTTTCTACTTTCAGCTATTCAAGTGGGAAATTACATGTAAATATTATACCGGCCAGTGGGGCAGGACGCTTCTTTTCTTTCAGCAATAGACTGGGGGCACAGTTTATGTTAGGATTTCGCTGTAAGATTCTGTTTTTAGTTCCAGGTAAGTGAGGACACTATGACAAATAATGCTATTACAGCGGCGAAGGGGTTTTTGGCGGCGGGGGTGCATTGCGGCGTAAAGAAATCCGGCAAACCGGATTTGGCACTACTCGCCTGTCCGGCCGGGGCGACGGCAGCGGCTGTTTTTACAACAAATAAAATAGTCGCAGCACCGGTTACCATCTGCAAGAAACATGTCAAAAGCCGGAAAGTATATGCAGCTATAATCACCTCCGGCAACGCAAATGCCTGCACCGGCGAGCGGGGATTTAGAAATGCCGTCACTATGTGCGCCAAAGTTGGCAAAGAGCTCAATATTAACCCACGCAATGTGCTGATTGCATCAACCGGTATAATCGGCCGGCAGTTGCCTATAAAAAAAATCACCGCAGGCGTAACAAAAGCCGCCGGGCAGTTGAGCAGCAGTCGGAAGGCAGGGCTGGACTTTGCCGGGGCGATAATGACAACCGATACGAGGTGCAAACAGGCTGTGCGCAGACTCGAAATATCCGGCCAAAAAGTAACGATAGCAGCCACGGCCAAGGGAGCCGGTATGATTGCACCGAACATGGCCACAACAATTAGCGTTATTACCACCGATATAGCCATAACTAAACCGCTGCTGGCACGAGCTCTTAAGGCCGCCATCGATGGATCATTGAACAAATTGACTGTTGACGCTCATCCAAGCACCAACGATACGGCCATGATTTTGGCCTCTGGTAAGGCCGGCAATCGCCCCGTGGTAAGTGCGTGTCCACGGTATAGGAAATTCGCAAAGGCTTTGGCTGATTTGTTTACTGATTTGGCAAAGCAGATGGCCCTGAATGCAGAGGGGGCAACGCACATGTTTACGGTCGTTGTTAAAGGTGCGGCCAGTAAGGCCGAAGCGGCCAGGGCTGCGAGGGCTGTTGCCGATTATGACCTGGTTAAATGCGCGGTTCACGGGGCCGACCCGAATTGGGGCAGGATAATCTGCGCTGTCGGCTCATGTGGTGTAAAGCTCAATCTCAAAAAGCTTACCTGCAAAATCGGCGATATTACGGTATTCAAGAACGGCCGACCGACGAAATTTGACGCAAAAAGGGCGAGCAAAGTCATCTCCCGGACCGAACACACTGTCACTATTAATCTTGGGGCTGGCAGATTCAGTGATTTCTGCTATGGCTGCGACCTGAGCGAACAATACGTATCGATTAACGCTGATTACCACACATAAGCTATAAACGAATCATATGGGGGCAACGCTAATTCTATTTTCCTGCACAAAATACTTGAAAAATCTCCACCTTTGGGTAAGCTGCATTTTCCCAAATGCCTCGGGGCCCAAAGGGATTGTTGAAAATTGACACCAAACTTGAAAGGAGTCAAATAGTGAAGACATCTTCCAAAATCAAGTTCGCTGCGTGTTTAATACCGCTGCTCACCTTCTCAGCCACTGCAATTGCCGATACCGGCGGCCAAGCTGCCGCCTCGGGCACCCCTCTGGTCTGGTGGATAGCACCCGTGGCATCTGTTCTCGCACTGATTTTCGCCGTCTATTTCTACAGGAAAATGATGGCCGCACCCGAAGGCAACGAAAAAATGATTGAAATCGCCCGCTACGTTCGCGAAGGTGCCTACGCATACCTCTTCCGCCAGTACGGTGTCGTGTCGCTGGTATTTTTGGTCCTGCTCATCATCTTTGCTGTGTTGGCCTATTTCGGCGTGCAAAATCCCTTCGTCCCCGTGGCATTTTTGACCGGCGGGTTCTTCAGCGGCCTTTGCGGCTTTTTAGGCATGAAAACAGCCACCAACGCCTCGGCACGCACCGCTCAAGGCGCAACACAGAGCCTCAACCGCGGCCTCCAGGTCGCCTTTCGTTCCGGAGCCGTCATGGGTTTGGTCGTTGTAGGATTTGGTCTGCTTGATATTTCACTGTGGTACCTGGTTCTCGATAAGATTGTATACACGGCATCGAATATGGCGAATGGCCTGACGGTTCTGGGTTTGACGCTCGTGCCTGAAGGTTTTCAGGTCCATGATAAGCTCAGCGAAATTACTACAACGATGATAACGTTTGGTATGGGCGCATCGACCCAGGCGCTGTTTGCCCGTGTCGGCGGCGGAATCTATACCAAGGCGGCTGACGTCGGGGCCGACCTGGTCGGCAAGGTTGAAGCCGGTATCCCGGAAGATGACCCGCGCAACCCCGCAACAATCGCTGACAACGTTGGCGATAACGTCGGCGACGTCGCCGGTATGGGGGCCGACCTTTATGAGAGCTACTGTGGTTCGATACTTGCCACCTCGGCTCTCGGGGCGGCGCTTTCAGTCGGCGTTCTCGCAAAAAGGGGAATGGACCCCTTGATGGCCGTGTTAACTCCGATGATAGTCGCCGGCATCGGTATCATCCTCTCAATCATCGGTATATTCATGGTAAAGTGCAAAGAGGATGCGACGCAGAAAAATCTGCTCCACTCGCTCCTTTTCGGCACATTGGGCAGCTCCGTCCTTATCCTGGTCGCACTGGCCGGCATGGCTGTGACCGGCTGGATTACCTGGGGTATCTTCGGCTCGGTTATTGCCGGACTCGCCGCCGGTGTCATCATCGGACAGTGCGCCGAGTACTACACTTCAGATGAATACGCCCCCACAAGAGGCATCGCCGAACAGGCCAACATGGGACCGGCAACCACAATCATCGACGGCCTTGCAACCGGTATGTTCTCTGCCGGCCTGCCCGTCGTTACGATAGTCATCGGCATACTTTGTGCATTCGGCTCGGCAGGAGGCTTTTCCGATCCAGCCATGGGCCTCTACGGTATCGGCTTTGCAGCCGTGGGCATGCTTTCAACTCTCGGTATTACCTTAGCAACGGACGCTTACGGCCCAATCGCGGACAATGCGGGAGGCAACGCCGAGATGAGCGGACTCGGCCCCGAAGTTCGCAAAAGAACCGATGCCCTCGATGCACTCGGAAACACTACCGCAGCCACCGGAAAAGGATTCGCCATCGGCTCGGCGGCACTTACAGCAATGGCCCTTTTAGCTGCCTTTATTATAGAAGTTCGCATCTGGGTTGTCAGGCTCGCCGCTGCAAGTGCCGATGGAACCTATAAGATAGGTGCGCTCTTGTTCAGTGCCGATGGCAAAGTGGAAGGGACCATAAGTGCAAAAGAGGCAACGATCGCAGACTTTGTTACCGCGTATGATCTGACTATTATGAACCCGAAATTGATATGCGGCCTGTTTATCGGTGCGATGATGGCGTTTGTATTCTGCGCAATGACGATGAAGGCCGTAGGACGGGCCGCCGGCGCCATGGTCAACGAAGTCCGTCGTCAGTTCAGAGAGATACCCGGCATAATGGAAGGCACCGGCAAACCCGATTACGCCGAGTGCGTCTCTATCTCAACTGCAGGTGCTCAGAGGGAAATGATCCTCCCCTCCTTCCTGGCGATTATCGTACCCGTTATGACCGGCCTCTTCTTAGGCGTTGCAGGCGTGATGGGACTGTTGGCCGGCGGCCTCACCACCGGTTTCGTCCTTGCGATTACGCTTAATAATGCCGGCGGTGCATGGGACAACGCCAAGAAGTACATCGAAAAAGGCGCCCACGGCGGAAAAGGCTCCGAGGCCCATAAGGCCTCCGTCGTCGGTGATACCGTCGGCGACCCCTGCAAGGACACCTCCGGCCCCAGCCTCAACATCCTCATCAAGCTGATGACGATGGTCAGCGTTGTCTTTTCAGGCGTGATTGTAAAATTCGCTCCCATGATTTCGGGTGCATTTTCCCGCTGGTTCGGAATCGGAAATTGAATGTTTGGACGAGGTTGTCATTGCCCGGCTAATGGTTAAAGCGATTGACTAATATATTCGATGTGTGTAGTCTATAGGGGCAGCCATTTGGCTGCCTCTGTTTTTTGTCCCGCGCCGGGCGCCCTTTGTCATTCCGGGCTTCGCCGTAAGGCGTCCCTTAGCGGAGATCCGGAATCCAGGTAAAAAACAGCACCGCGAATTTATCCCATAGGGAGCGGTTCCACTGAGGATAGAATTTGGTAAAGAAGCGAAGAACAGACGATAGGGAATTTGCTGTCGCCGCGGCCAGGATTGCCGCCGACCGGCGCTGCAAGGATATAACGGTACTCGACTTAAGGGGCAAGAGTCCCGTAACGAACTACTTCGTTATCGCAACAAGCACAAGTGACCGCCAGGCGCGCACTGTGGCTGATGAGATTGGTGAACAAGCCAAGAAGAAAGACTTTATGCGATTCGGCCAGGCAGGTTACGAACAGGGGCGATGGATTCTGCTGGATTTCGTCGATGTGGTCGTACATATCTTTGATGACGAGTATCGCGAATATTACGACCTCGAAATCCTCTGGGGCGACGCTGAAAAAGTAAAAATCGATTCATAAAAAAATTTAGCCACAGAGGACACAGAGATTTAAGAGATATAAATGGAAATTGATAATATAGTTAACAACTGGTTTGAAGACACAGTCGCCCAAATAAATGCGGCTAACAAACCTGATGAGTCGGTTTACAATTTATGTTCAAGTATTCTTCCGGTAGCCCGCAACTATTGTAATGCAACGTTATTGCTGCTGAACGAAGACAAGAGGCTTCCCGCAATGGCTTTGATACGCGTCCTTTGCGAATTGACTTTTCGTTTACAATGGTGTGTATTCCCGAATAAACAAAACGAGCATGTCAACGTTAGAATCAAGCGCTGGCTTAAGTGGTCGTACAATCGAGAAAAAAAAGACTTAGAAAGACGACTAAATCTCGCAGAAAACCAAGAAAAGACTAAAATCAAAGAAAATATCAAATATCTGGAAACCGAGATCCAAAAGATTCCCTACAACTTCGCGGGTGATTTATATGGTTCACTTGAAAGCCTAACGTATGAGCAAACTGGGGATGGAGAAATATCACTAAGTTGGAAAGATCACCTCTATCCGATTTTGTATACTCCTTTTAATCAGGCGATACATCCAGATTTAGTTGTATTATCAAAACTCATAAAGCAGAGCGGAAACCAGCGTATGTTTTTCGGCGATTACACGTCTATTGATATCGCTACACTGAAAATATATTGCGTTAGCTGCGTTTACAATATTATTGTTGCAACCCGTATGGTTTACGAGTTGCAATATGAAGAAATAAACCAGGAATACCTTAAAATAAAAAAGAAACATGCAAAAGAAATGTGATTTTAAAATCTCTTTAATCTCTGTGTCCTCTGTGGCTAAAAAATAATTTGATATGTCTGACGAATTAACAGAAAAGATCATTGGTGCAGCTATCGAAGTCCACAGGGAATTAGGCCCGGGTCTTCTTGAGTCAATCTATGAAGAGGCCCTGTGTCATGAATTCAAACTACAGGGTATCAAGTATGAGCGTCAGTTGCCGGTCGATATTACTTATAAGGGCCATGTGATTAAAGGCCAAAAACTCGACCTGTTGGTGGAAAAAGAAGTCGTCGTCGAGATTAAATCGTTTAAGAGACCGCCTAATACCGTAATTTCACAGGCCATCTCTTACCTGAAAGCAACTAATCTCAAAAGAGGACTTATAATCAACTTCGGCGAGAACCGACTCGTTGATGGGATAAAACGTGTCTCAGTTTAATATATAAAATTAATTCTCTGTTTTCTCTGTGTCCTCTGTGGCAAAAAGATAATCGAATGAAACCTGTTATAGACATACTTGAAGACCGAATTACCGCTGCTATGGCTATCGCTGGCGGGACCGAAGATTCACCGGCCATAGTACGACCTGCCACCGACCCTAAGTTCGGCGACTACCAGGCCAACGGTGTCATGGCCCTCGCCAAAAAACTCAAAACCAATCCCCGTCAATTAGCAATGCAGGTCGTGGATAATCTGGATGTGGCCGATATCTGCGAGACGCCTGAAATCGCCGGGCCGGGCTTTATAAACCTTCGCTTAAAACCCGACTACCTGGCCTCTCAGCTCCTGGAAATAAACGCCGATACCTCCAATAGACTTGCCATCAACAAAACACAAAAGCCTAAAACGGTAGTCGTGGATTTTTCCAGCCCCAACATTGCAAAGCAGATGCACGTCGGACACCTCAGAAGCACCATCATCGGCGACTGTATCTGCCGACTACTCGAATTCCAAGGACATAAAAAAGTCATCCGCCAAAACCATATCGGCGACTGGGGTCTCCAAATGGGTATGGTCATTTACGCTCTTGAAGAAGCTGGTTGGGAGGAAGATATCCCCAGCAAAGATTCGGAAAAACCTGCTGACTTCGACTTGGATACATTGGAAAGATACTATAAAAAGGTCTCTGGTCTCGTAGAGGAAAATCCCGATGTAGCTGAAAAAGTGCGAAAACGCACAGCTGAACTTCAGGCTGGAGAACCATTGGCTATGGCTACCTGGCGACGTGCAGTTGGAATTACATTAGACGAGTGTTACAAGTTGTACAAGATGCTGGGCACAGAATTGACACAAGATCATACACATGGAGAAAGCTTTTACAATACAATGCTTCCCGATGTTGTAACGGAATTACAGAAACTTCACGATACGAAAAAATCAGATGGTGCGATATGTGTCTTTCCGAACGGGTTCAAAAATAAGGACGGCGAGCCTCTGCCGTTTATGATCCAAAAGTCCGATGGTGCATATCTTTATGCAACGACGGACCTGGCGGCTCTTCGATGGAGGATTGGGGCCTTGAAGGGCGAAAAGATTATCTACGTTACCGATGCCCGGCAGAAATTACACTTTGAGATGCTGTTTGCCGTCGCGCAAATGGCAAAATGGGCCGAGGATATAGAACTCTCACATGTAATGTTCGGCAGCGTCCTAGGCGTAAACGGCAAACCCTTGAAAACACGCGCCGGTGAAAACGTTAAACTAAAAGAGTTGTTAGATGAGGCCGTGCAGCGGGCAAGGGCGATTGTTGAAGATAAAAATCCCGATTTGCCTGATGACAAGAAGGCTCAAATCGCAAAGGCCGTCGGAATCGGGGCGATTAAATATGCTGATTATTCCAACAACCGCACGAGCGATTATGTATTCAGCTTCGATAAGATGTTAGCAATGGAGGGCAACACCGCACCTTATATGCAATATGCCTACGCCCGCATAAAATCCATCGAGCGGAAAGCGATTGAAAAAGACGTGAACAGAGATAGAGAGCTTAAAGGAATCGCTAAGCTGAACATTACTGAGCCGGCGGAGATTGATTTAGCCAAGCAACTGATCCGCTATGGCGAGGCGATAGATGCCGCTGTAAGCGATTACCGGCCGAACTATCTGACGAGTTATCTATATGAACTGGCGCAGAAATTCAGCGCGTTTTACACAAACTGCCCCGTTTTAGATGCTCCCTCCGACAAAAGACCCACGAGACTGCTCCTTTGCGACCTGACTGCAAAGACCATCAACCACGGCCTGACCAACCTCCTCGGAATCGATGTCGTCGAGCAAATGTAACATAGCCC
>JGI10211J34971_10000286_pt1 | contig 40591 bp, 33 predicted proteins | sample Etolagsediment_FD_34971 | JGI IMG/M metagenome (IMG submission 34971)
TTTGAAGGTCCTGAAAAAACAATAAATTTTTCCATTTCTTGCTTTCTTTTAAAAGAAGAGGTGCTATACTTGCCCTAAATTCAGCAAGTAGTAATGAAAAACTTGTTAGGGAAAAACGAAGGTATGGAGGATGCAAGAAATGGGGATACGGTCAAAGTTTATTATCATTATCACAGTATTGAGTCTGTTGGCGACTATAGCCATTGGGTATACAAGCTATATGCTCAGCCGGCAGAGTGCCATTGCTGAAGCTAAAAGCAAAGGCGAGATTATTTATAATTATATTGAAGCCAGTTCCACGTTTTTTGGTAAAGACCAATACCCTCTCATTAAAGATCTTATAGACGATAGAGACACCTTTATACCAGAGCTTATGTCCAGGTTTGTAGTCAATCGTATGGAATATGAGATTTTTCAGGAAACACTGGAAGGATATATTTTCAAACAGGCAACCCTCGATCCTCTCTGGCCAGATAATAAAGCCAATGCTCAAGAGGAGGGTGTTATTCAGTACTTTGCCTCCAATCCTCAAGCAACCGAGCAGCAAGGTGTCATGGATAAGGACGGTAAAAAGTATTTTTATACAGCAAAGCCCATTAAGGTTGATAAGGCATTTTGTCTGACCTGTCATGGTGACCCTGCCGATGCCCCTGCTGATCAGCGTGATATTTATGGTACTGAGAATGGCTATAACTGGAAGATGGACTCTACCGTTGGAACATCCATCATTTATATCTCCATTTCGAAGACGCTTGCTGATGCCAAGCAGTCTGCTATGAAGATCTTCTTTGTCGGTATTGGCTGTCTGCTGGTAACAATTATCTGTATATGGGTGTTTCTTGATAGGTCGGTTGTGGCGCCTATTATCCACCTGTCAGATGCAGCCAAGGATATCAGTATTGGTAAAAATCTTTGTGATTCTATTCATACCGATTCAAACGATGAGATAGGTGGACTTGCTAATTCCATTGACCGGATGCGGATCAGTGTCAACAAGTTGCTGAAACGTACCTGTCCAGATCGTAAGGAACAGAAGAAATAAAATCGTCTGTACATGATGGGAAAGGCCGTTGCAGAGTTTACTGTAACGGCCTTTTTTTGTTTGTTGTCGGAATAACAATCAAAGTATTTGCTGAATCTATGGAAACGAATAGCTGGTTGCTCTTTATACTTGTAATTCTTGTCGGGAATTATCTTCTGGAACTGTTTTTGTCATACCTCAATATCAAGGCTTTACTAAATGAGGTGCCGAAGGAGTTTCAGGATGTATTTGATAGAGAAGAATATCGTAAATCCCAGGAGTATACCAGGGCGACAAGCCAGTTTGGGCTAATAGAATCTACTGTCAGTACCCTGTTTGTACTTGGTTTCCTTTTGGTCGGAGGTTTTAATTCGGTTGATCTCTTTGTTCGCAGTTTTCAGCTGGGATCAATTGTTAGCGGGGTCGTCTATATCGCTCTTCTCCTCTTGCTCAGTTTCCTGCTTTCTCTTCCTTTCAGTTTCTATTCAACCTTTGTTATTGAAGAACAATTTGGTTTCAATAAAACAACCATAAAGACATACTGTACCGATATTCTCAAAGCACTTTTTCTCAGTGTGCTTCTTGGAGTGCCGGTTCTTTACCTTATCCTCTGGTTCTTTGAGACTGCTGGGGATCTTGCCTGGGTGTACTGCTGGATAGGACTCACACTGATCAGTATTGTTCTACAATTTCTTGCGCCTGTCCTGATTATGCCACTTTTTAATAAATTTATTCCTCTCGAAGATGGAACATTGAAGGAAAAGGTACTCGCGTTTGCCAAAAGTGCTGCATTTAACATCCAGGGAATCTACACCATGGATGGATCAAAAAGATCTACTAAACTCAACGCATTTTTCACTGGTTTTGGAAAATTCAGGAAAATCGTCTTTTACGACACCCTCCTTGAGAAACTTGATGAAGATGAAGTCGTTGCCGTTCTTGCCCATGAAATGGGACACTACAAACATCGACATATCTTCAAAATGATGGTGATTTCTGTTTGCCATACCGGCCTCCTCTTGTTCCTCCTTTCCCTTTTTATTGGCAATGAAAAGCTCTTTGCAGCTTTTCAGATGGAGCATGTCTCCATTTATGGTGCGTTGATTATTTTTTCCTTTATTTTTTCTCCACTGAATCTTCTTCTTGGAATTCTGGTGAATGTTCTTTCACGAAAACATGAGTATCAGGCAGATCGCTATGCTGCAGATTCTCCCAGCCGTGGCGCAGCACTGGTTAGCGGGCTGAAAAAGCTCTCTGTCGCCAATTTGTCAAATCTTACCCCCCATCCGGCGATGGTCTTCTTCCATTACAGCCATCCGCCGGTACTTGCAAGGATACGGAAACTCCGTGGAAAAGCAGAAAATGGGAATGTGTAAGTTGTACTATCAGCCTGGTGTCAGTCCAAGTTGCTCCCGCCACAGGTGCAACGCTATCATTGATTGTTCATTGCGTTTTTCTCCACGCAACTTTTTCGGAACTTTCTTCTCCCAGGAGGGGAAAAGACCAAAATTAACATTTGACGGTTGAAAACACTTCGGATCTGACCGGGTGAGATGACCTATAAGGGCCCCAAGGGCCGTTTCGGGCGGTGGCGCAACAAAAACCTCTCCCATGATGGACCTGGCTGCATTGAGTCCGGCAAGCATACCCATTGCAATTGACTCAACGTAGCCCTCAACACCTGAGAGCTGTCCTGCAAGATAGATATTTGGAGCATTTTTTAACTGCAGGTCTGGATCCAGGACTTCCGGAGCACAGACAAAAGTGTTACGGTGAATCGACCCAAGTCTGACAAAGTCAGCATTTGCCATCCCCGGGATCATTCTGAAAATACGTTTTTGTTCAGGATAGGTGAGCTTTGTCTGGAAGCCGACCAGATTGTACATAGTTCCTTCCCTGTTTTCCATGCGTAACTGAACCGCCGCGTACGGATCCTTGCCGGTGTTGGGGTTACGCAGCCCCACAGGCTTCATTGGCCCATAACGGAGTGTTTCCTCACCCCTTGCCCGCATTACTTCAATCGGCAGACAACCCTCGAAGTACTTCTCGTCTTCAAAGCTCTTAAGTGGTACCGTCTTGCCCTTTCCCAGTGCATCAATAAAAGCGAGGTATTCTTCCTTGTCAAAGGGACAGTTCAGGTAATCTCCAGGGCCATCCTGCCAGCGGGATTTGGAGTAAATAATGTCCATGTTGAGTGATTCTTTGGAAACTATGGGAGCAATGGCATCATAGAAGGCAAGACGCTCTTTTCCAGTGAGTTTCACCAGTGATTCCGTCATGGCTTCAGAGGTTAGGGGGCCGGTGGCTAAAATAATCGGGGTGTCAGAGTCTGGATTGAGTTCTGTCTGCTCCTCGTGATGGATGGTGATGAGAGGGTTGGCAGTAATTTTCTCCGTTACCCTGGTGGCAAAATCCTCCCTGTTTACAGCAAGAGCCTGGCCGGCAGGAACTGCAGTTTCATCGGCAACCTGAATGAGGAGAGAGCCCATGATTCGCATCTCCTCTTTCAATAATCCGACAGCGGACGTTGGGGAGTTGGAGCGGAGAGAATTGCTGCAGACGAGTTCCGCCAGGGATGATGAGCTGTGCGCCGGACTGAACTTCTGTGGTTTCATTTCGTAGAGATGAACGGCAATTCCCTGTTGTGCCGCCTGCCATGCAGCTTCACATCCAGCGAGTCCGCCCCCGATAATTTGTATATGGTGTCTTTTCATAATGTGCTTTTTTTTAAGGTTTCTCTATTATTACTGAAAGTTTACGTCGTCCCCACCGCAGCGCATCCGAGTGGGAGTCAAAGTAGAGATCAATTCGGTCCGGTCCTTTAATAGCTCCTCCGCGATCCTCCACTTCTCCCCAGCCCCAGCCTGGAACATACATTCGTGTCCCAAAGGGATAATATCTGGTATCGGCCGCTATGGTTCCATCTTCCGGGAGAAAATACCAGGGAAAGAAAATCAGTCGGGTCGGGATCATCCATGGTCGCTGTATACTGTCCATCGAGAAAAATCCCTCTTCGGGCTCATTTGGATAGGCGCCGCTGGCTGTCTGTCCGGTATACTCCCTTCCTGCCCCTTTTCCTGCACTTACGTACCGGTTCCAGAAATCCAGTTTCAGATAGGCCCAGGATCCGCGTTCCCAGGAACAGCATTTTGAGCAGCCGCAATAGGCAGTGGTTTCCATTAACCTGCTTACGGGTGGTTTAGCGCAGGCACTACATAATGTGCAGAGAAGGATAAGGAGGAAGAGAGTCTTTTTTTTCTGGAAAAAATGCATCAGGAGCGGTGAAACCATTTTTTTATTTCCGTTTCCGTGAACTGCTTCAGTACAGGCCTCCCATGAGGACAGTGGGAAAAGAGATCGGCACGCGCCATGCTGTCAAGGAGTGCCTCGATTTCTTTCAATGAGAGTGCATCTCCCGATTTTATCGCAGCTTTGCAGGCCATTGAGGCAAGAACATCTTCGAGGAGTGAGCCCTTTCGTTGATTGCCTGTCGGGCTACCGAACTGTTCCAGAATATCGAAAAACAGTTCAGCAGGGGCAAGATGATTTCCCAGGGCGGGGACTGCAGAAATAACATAGGAATTACCGCCGAATTCACGTATTGTAAATCCCATCTTGTCAATCTCCTGACCGTACTGTTCAACCTTGGCGGTGTCTACCACGGAGAGTTCGATGGTTTCCGGAAAGAGGAGAGTCTGGCGGGTGATATTTCCCTTGAGAAATTGTTTTTTGAGTTTTTCGAAAAGCAGACGTTCATGTGCCGCATGCTGGTCAATGACAACCAGGCCGTCGCTTGACTGGCAGAAAATATAGAGTTTGTCGTACTGGCCAATAATCTTCAGACCGTGTCCCTGGGGTTCCTGTGGCAGAGGGGTCGGTCTTGGCGACTGGTTTTGCAGTGATGTTGTCGTTGATCTTTCTGTTTGCGGGAGCGGTTCTGCAGTAGATGTGGTGACAGTCGGAAAGGTCTCCGGTATCACTGTTTTAATCTGCTCTTCTGTTTTGATTACCGTCTGAAGTGGCACAACAGAAGGGGCGGTGTAGGGCTTTCCTTTGCTGGATGATTCGGGGTGGGATACTGCAGCGGCTGGAGATTTGAAAAAAGAACTCTTCAGGGTTTGTTGATACCCCTGCATGCCCTGCTGAATGGCCTGGACGATAAGCTGATGTATGTCTCTGCTTCGTCTGAACCGTACTTCCTGTTTGGTTGGATGAACGTTAACGTCAACGTCGGCGGGGTCAAGGTGGAGGTGGAGAAGGCCAGCGGGATTTCGTCCTTTCATAAGAAAGCCGCGTAATCCTTCAGCAACGCCGTGGGTAAGCATCCTGTCTTTAACAGATCTCCCGTTAACCAGTATTTTTATACGGGCAGATCCGGCCAGGGGTGAGTCAGGTGGTACCAGAAGACCGCTGAGGCGTGGCAGGGAACTACCGGGTTCGGAGTAGCTGATTTCGATAAAAGAGCCGCTGTAGTGCAAAACGGTGGCAAGACGCCGGGCAAGGTCCTGGCTATGATCCAGATGCAGTGTTTGCCTGGTGTCAATTCGGAGGATAAAGGCAACCTGAGGTGCCGCAAGGGCGTAATTTTTAACAACTTCATCAATGTGTCCCAGCTCAGTACGTTTGGTGCGGAGGAATTTTCTTCGGGCAGGAGTATTTCCGAACAAATTTCTTATTTCAACGATGGTTCCGCGTGCAGACCCGGTTTCGTGGATTTTATAAAGCTTTCCGTAGTTCAGAACGGCTGTAGTGCCAAAATCTGCAGATTGTTCCCTTGAAGTGATGGTCATTCGTGAGACTGAAGAGATAGAAGGGATTGCTTCACCGCGAAAGCCCAGGGAGTTGATGGCCTCAAGATCAGCATCGGCGAGGATTTTTGAAGTGCCGTGGCGCTCCAGGCAGAGAAGGACGTCGTCCTCATCCATGCCTTCACCGTTGTCAATGATCCGGATCAGTCGTGTCCCACCATCCTCAACTTCAATTTCAATTCTGGTGGCACCTGCATCCAGACTGTTTTCAATGAGTTCTTTAACAACCGAAGCCGGGCGTTCCACCACTTCACCTGCAGCAATGCGATTGGCAAGTTGTTCAGGAAGGACACGAATTTTTGACATAGGATAAGGAGGAACTGAGAATTTAGAGAATCTGGTTTACCCGGGTTTAAATTTCGTGGTAAGCTGTATAGGCAATATCCTTATTACAGATTCCACTAACTGATAGCGTAATATAACAGTTTTTTCACGTTTACCTTAGTTTTTTTAAGAGTCATGCTTGATCCTCTGAAAAAAAATCTTGTCCCCATAGAACATCTTCAGAATATACGTGGTGTGCAGCTGCCGGTTCGGCTGAATTTTGTTCAACTGGTGGTAACCGGTCCTCCTGGAGCTGGCAAGACCTATTATATTAATCATGTGCATGGTTGGCCTAATGAAGGGTATGTGGATTTAACCCGCAAGGGATGGTGGAAAGATCAAACACTTACCTACAGGCCGCGCGAGGTGCACCTTGGTTTTCCGTTTAAAGGGTTTTCCGAGGCCTTAACTGTTTTTGATAAGGAATGGCTGGAAGCAGAGGAGCCTTTATTTCTCGAGCTTGAGAAAATTCAGATCCCACCTGAAAAAAAATATTTTTTCCAGACAGACTGGAGGAACCGTTACATTTTTGAGTTTCTGCTTCCTGATCCTCAAACTATTTTCAGACAGCGTATGGAGCGACACAAGGAAGGGTACTTCCCCGTGGACAAAAACCTGACACTGGAAATGGTCATTCGTCAAGTGGATATTTACCGTGAAGTTGCCTTGTATATGCATCAGGCAAAGATGCAGGTGTATGTCCGGGGCGGACTGAATAAGCCCCCTATGCGAATAGCCGGAAAGGATGACGTCAATGTTCCAAAATGGGCCAGAGAAGAGTCTGACCTTCAACGGGATCTGAAGACCTTCTCCGGATGGAAGTCTCTGCTTTTACGCAGGGATCCTATAGAATGGTTCACAGTAACCGATAAATTACAGGTACTCGACAAAGACTGTCGTATTCCCCACGACGGAAAAACATTTGAGATGATTATTGGGGAGCAGAAGCTTGTTTTTCACCCGGAGATTCCCGTCGGGGTAAAGAAAAAGAATATTCAGAAAAACTGGCTGATTTCTCCATCCAAGGCGTGTACGGCTGATACTATCAATGGTTTTGCCAGAATACGAGTTGGAGAAAGGGTGCTCATCGGTCGCGATAATCACCAGTATGATGAAATCTTTCATTTTCCGAACAGTGTGGCGAAAAGACATTTGACGGTTATGAATATCAAGGGTGATTTAAGAATCAGTCCCCTCGAGGGTAAGACCCCAATTCAGATTGTTCGAAGTGGAGAGCAGGATATTCGGGAACGGATCGGGACGAATCGCTATAATGCAATTTTGGGTATTCGTGAGATATATGGGGAATCCATCACCATGCTGCCGCTCCTTGAAGCTATGGAAAGTATCAAAGAGGTCAATGCAATCCTTTCCAGTGAGCCCTATAGGGAAAAAGATGACAATGGTGCACCTGGGGCACTCCTTGAGCTCCCCGATGATTTAAGACTACTGATTGTTGGTGATCTCCATGCCCGGGTGGATAATTTTCTGAAAATTCTAAGTGAAAATTGCCTTCTTGCTCACCTGGCCTCAAATCGTGCTGCTCTCGTTATTCTTGGGGATGCAATTCATTCCGAACTTCCAAAAGAGATGGAAGATATGGATAGCTCCATCCTGATGATGGATCTGATTTTTAAAATGAAATGCCATTTTCCCGAGAATTTCTTTTATCTTCTCGGCAATCATGACAGCTTTGACAGCTCAATTGCAAAGAGTGGGGTACTTCAGGGGGTTTTGATGCGGAAAAGACTCCAGGAATTGCGGGGGGAAGAGTATGTTGAGGAGATGCAGAAGTTTTACGATGGACTTCCCATTGTTATGAAAACTGATTCCTGTGTGGCGTGTCATGCAGCTCCTCCGCGGAAGGAACTCAGTCGCGAAAAAGTGATTAATCTTCGTAGTTATTCCGAAATATGTTATGAACTTTTAACGAACAGGCTTAAGCGATCTCATTATTTAGCCGGTTACGAGAAAAGGGATGTGAAGCAGTTTCGGAGAAGCCTCGGACTTCCTAAACGAACCCCATTCGTGGTTGGCCATACACCCCTTGATCCCTTTAATAGTTTTTGGAAAAATGTTGGCAATATCAAGGGACATCATATTATATACAGTGGGCGTGAAGATGGGCCGAGTCTTTTTATACAGATACATAAAAAAATGATACCGTTAAGCTATCCGGCGGAACCCTTAACGAAAATAATAAATGAAATGAAATGAGTCCTATGAAACTCTGTTTATCTTTAACAGTTCTCAAGAGAGGGAGAAATATATTATGGTAGCAATGTCAACGAACCCCTTAGCGGGTTTACTTCGAAAGTCACCGTTTAAGCCAATTCAGGAACATATGCGGACAGTTTTTTCCTGTGTTATGTTACTGCCCGCCCTTTTTGATGCACTTTATAGAAAAGAGCAGGGTGAGGTGACTGAGCTTGCAGGGCAGATAGGGGTTCTGGAAACTGAAGCGGATGGAATCAAGGCGACGTACAGGCACAATATGCCGAAGACTCTGTTGCTTCCCGTGGACAGAAAGGATCTACTCAGTCTGATTCATGAACAGGATTCTGTAGCAGATGGTGTTGAAAAAATCAGTCAGCTTCTGGTAAATCGGGATATGACGGTGCCCGACGCCATTAAGGGCGGACTGGATGAGTTGCTTGAGGGAACCATGGAGATAATCACCCAGGCAAAGAACATGATTGAAGAGCTTGATGAATTGGTGCATGTTGGATTCAGTGGCAGGGAGCATGATAAGGTGTCCCGCATGATAGATGGTGTGCGTAAATCAGAACATAATCTTGATAAAATTCTAAAGAAGGTGAACCGGACACTTTTCAGTGTTGAAAAAGAACTTGATCCCGTTTCTGTTATGTTCTGGTATCGGATTATTGAAGAGGTTGGGAATCTTTCGGATCACGCTGAAAATATGGCTGATCGTCTGCTGTTGTTTTTGTCCAAGTAGTTGATTGTCTTTGGGAAGAGTTATCTTTAATGCAGTTGCGAGGCTGTTCACACTAAGGGAAGAGAGATAAAATGGAAGTTATTGCTGCGTATGGAACAATTATGATTGCACTTGCTGTAATCTTTGGTCTCTATATGACATGGGGTATTGGGGCCAATGATCTGGCAAATGCTATGGGGACATCCGTGGGTGCTGGCGCCGTTACGGTAAAACAGGCTATTGGTATTGCCATTGTTTTTGAGTTTTCCGGTGCTGTGCTTGCTGGAGGTAATGTCACCCAAACAATTCGTAAGGGAATCATAGATCCAACAAATATCGTTGCAACACCTGAGATCCTGGTCTATGGAATGCTTGCCGCATTACTGGCCGCAGCCGTATGGTTGATGATTGCATCGAGTAAGGGATGGCCTGTCTCCACTACTCACTCTATTGTCGGTGCTTTGATTGGCTTTGCCGTTGTCGGTATCGGACCGAACGCTGTGAACTGGGGTAAAGTAGGGAATATTGTTGCCAGCTGGGTGGTTTCCCCGGTGATCGGTGGCACCATTGCATTTCTTCTTGTCTTGTCGACCAGGAAATTGATTTTTGATACAGATAATCCGCTAAGAAACGCCAAAAGATGCGCTCCATTCTATATCTTTCTTGTAGGTTTTATAATCTCTCTGGTGACCTTGTTTAAGGGCTTGACCCATCTCAATATAGAACTTTCAGGACCACAGAGTTTCGGGTTGGCAATTTGTATTGGTCTTATGACCAGTGCTATCGGTATGTTTTTTATCAGAAAGGTGAAGGAGGATCCCGAGGCGGATAGGGATTTCCATTTTGCAAGTGTGGAGAAGGTTTTTACTCCCATGATGCTCTTTACTGCTTGTTCCATGGCCTTTGCTCATGGCTCCAATGATGTAGCCAACGGAATAGGACCCCTTGCTGCGGTTATCAGTATTGTTACCTCGGGCGGTGAAGTCATGCAATCATCTAAAATGCCTGTTTGGATATTGTTTGTTGGTGGTACAGGAATTGTTATTGGTCTGGTTACTCTCGGTTACAGGGTAATGCTGACTGTTGGTACCAAGATTACAGAGCTTACTCCTTCACGTGGCTTCTGTGCGGAGCTGGCTGCAGCGAGCACGGTTGTTCTCGCATCCCGTACTGGTTTGCCGGTTTCGACCACACATATTCTGGTTGGTGCGGTTCTTGGCGTTGGGCTGGCCCGGGGGATTGGTGCCCTTGATCTGCGAGTGATCCTGAATATTATTGTTTCCTGGATTGTTACTCTGCCGGCCGGCGCAATCATGGCAATGGTATTTTTCTTCTTCCTGAAAGGCGTTTTTGGTTGATTGGTGACCTCTCCGGCATCTGGTAATGAGTGATCTGGCCATATTTCTATAAAGTGACCGGATCGCTCGTTTTTGAGGCACTGGAAAATGTTTGTCGTGAAATCCTTTGTAACTGATGAGTGGGCTTTTTCCCCATTATTGTTTTTTTTCAGTCCTTTGACCAGCGTCCTTAATTATTTTGCCAGCAGCTAAAAAAGAAACGCCGCCACGTTCTGTGGCGAAACCGAAACGTGTCTATTCAAAGCCCTATGGTGAAAAGCACATCATTGGTTTTCTTTTTACTATAAGTGTTAGTCTGACGGTTTTTCTTGGTAGTCTCCTTCTTATTCTGTCTTTGTTGAAAATTCCTGACATCAGAAGTGTTGCTGAGTATAAACCTGCCCAGGCTACAGAAATTCTCGATCGGCACGGAAATGTCATTGAACGAGTTTTCACCGAAAACCGGACTGTTGTTCCACTGTCACAGATGCCGGCCTATCTTCCACAGGCTTTTGTCGCAGCAGAAGATGGTCGTTTTTTTGAACATCCGGGGCTTGATGTCTGGTCGGTATTTCGAGCTGTAATTAATAACGTGCGCAGCGGACGTCGTGCACAGGGCGGTTCTACCATTACGCAGCAGGTGGCGCGGTCTCTCCTGCTCACCCCTGAAAAAACCTTCCTCCGAAAATTTAAGGAAGCAATTCTTGCGTGGCGGATTGATACCCTCCTCAGTAAGGATGAGATCCTCTATATTTATCTTAATCAGATTTATCTTGGCAGTGGTGCCTATGGTGTGGAGGCAGCTTCACAGGTGTATTTTGGGAAGCGTGCCCGGGATTTGAAGCTTGGAGAGGCCGCAATCCTAGCCGGTTTACCCCAGGCACCCAGCAGGTACTCTCCGCACAAAAATATGAATGCTGCCCTTGAGAGGCAGCGCTATGTCTTGAATCGTATGGCAGCAGACGGCTATGTAAGTGAAGCCTCTGCCCAAAATGCCTATCTGCGTTCTCTGAAACTTGCTGAAAAGCCAGATCAAAAAAGAGCAGTGAATGGCTATTTTATTCAACTGGTAACAAAACAAGCGGAAAAAATAATTGGGAAATCACTGAATCGTGCGGGGATACGGATCCATACTACCATGGACTCAAGGCAACAGCAGTTGGCTGCTGCGGCCCTTACACATGGGTTAGATTCTTCCTTTTCAGGGGATAACGAGGTGCAGGGAGCAATTGTTTCACTTGATACCTGTAATGGAAGGGTCAGAGCTTTAGTAGGTGGTCGTGATTTTAATACGAGTGCTTTTGATCGTGCGACTCAAGCCAGACGTTCAGCAGGATCTCTGTTTAAACCTCTTCTCTATGCCGCAGCCTTTACAAAAGGGTTTACACCGGACTCTACTCTGATGGATTCGCCATTTGCCATTCGCGGCCATGACGGAAAGGAGTGGAGGCCAAGAAATTTTTCCGGGAAGTATTTTGGTGAGACCACATTACGAGTAGCGCTGGTGAAATCCAGAAATATCATTGCCATAAAATTACTGCAACAGGTTGGCATTAAAAGGGTTCAGAAACTTGCAGAGGCCTTTGGAATAAGGCCTCCCATAACTTCTGATCTCTCTCTTGCACTTGGAGCCACCGGTGTTTCTTTGCTTGAAATTACTGCGGCGTACTCACCATTTGTCTGTAAGGGACAGTATTTTTCTCCTACACTCATCAGCGGAATAGATTCTAACGGTGGCAGGAAAATTTTTCGAGACACACCCACTGGAAACCAGGTGCTGAGTTCCTCAGTCGCCAGTGTTATGAAAGGACTGTTGAGTGAGGTTATTCGCAATGGGACAGGAAAAAGAGCCGGCGGTTTAGAAACCGTCTCCGGAGGGAAGACTGGCACCACCAACGATAACAGAGATGCATGGTTTGTTGGGTTTTCCGACAAAACACTTACTGGAGTGTGGTTTGGTTATGACGACAATAAAAGCCTTGGAAATGGAAGAAATGGGGGCGTCGTTGCGGCACCTGTCTGGCGTGAATTTATGAGTGGGGTCAGTACCAGGTGAAACCTATGAATTATCTGACGATTATCAGCACCTGTTATTGCGGTGATGGCGCAGTGAAGCTAGAAAAAGCCAGGCAGTTACTGGAAATTTATGGAAAAGGACTCTTACAACAGGAAGAGATACTGGATCAACTGAGAAGTGTCAGGGAGAAGGTGGGGTTACTTAATGCTCATATGACAGCAATGAATATGGGGAAAACCTGTACCAGATGCGCTGCAACTCCGAAGGGTGGTTGCTGCAGTGTTTATATGGGAAATGAAAACAATGATGCTCTGCTCCTTCTTATGAATATTCTGGCGGGGGTGGACGTGAGGCCTGTGTGCGATAATGGTGTGGAGTGCTGTTTTCTCGGAATCGGCGGCTGTATTCTGCTCTTTAAGCCAATATTCTGTTTAAATTATCTTTGCAAACGTATTCAGAAAGAGTCAAACTCAGAGGAACTGATGAAATTGGAACTCAAAACAGGAATACTCCTGACGGCCCAGTCGGATCTTGAGCAACTCCTTATTCGATTTCTGCAAGTTGAGAGGTGAACCGGACAGGCTATATGTATGCCTGTCCGGTGGAGGAGAGGGAATTATTTGTATGCTCCAATTCCAAGAGACTTCTGAAGTTCCTCAACAGGGCTGTAATCGAGAGGATCGGTCCAGCCGATTATTTTTGCGTTGCTTGCTGCCGGATCGTCTTTTTGAATCTGCTTTAATGCAGCCACAACTTCCTGGGCCAGGGTATCAGGTGTTGCAGCTGTTTTAGCGAGAGGCCATTCTGGGTAGAGTGTTGTGGAATAGACAAATGGGAAAGCAGAACTCTGTTTGTTGATGATTTTAAAATCTTCCATGGCAATAGCCCCAGCTGCAACCATTCGCTCCAGAGTGTCAGTACGAACGGTTCCCGCCTGAGCCTGTTCATTTTGAATAGCAAAAACAACGTTATCATGTTTTCCAGCAAAGTCCACTTTGGCAAAGTCTGTAAAAGGATCCATGCCTGCATCCTTTATTGTCTTGTAGGCCATCTGCCAGCCGCCAAAAGATGATTTTGAAACAGCCATAAAGGTTTTTCCTTTTAAGTCAGCAAGTGAATTGATGCTGTCATTGTAGGCACTTGTAAAGATGACACCGCCAAAAGATTCCAGAGCCTGTCCCTGCCTGGAGTTTATCATTGTGGCTATAGCGCTGGCACCGTATTTCACCTTTGCAGTTACATACATGGAGGAATTGATAAGGAAGAAATCAACAGTATTCGCTTCGATCGCCGGATTGACCTTATCAAAATCAAGGGGAACAATCTCCACTGTCTTGCCAAGCTTGGTGGAGAGGTACTCTCCGGTAGCAGTCCATTTTTTCAGAGCTTTTGCCGGACCATCTTTAGCAAGAACTCCTATTTTAACGGTATCTGCGGCCTGTGCAGAGAAACAGCAGAAGAAAAAAAGAATGGCAGCTAGAATAGAAAAATGGCGTTTCATTGAAAACCCTCCCGGCTTTTGAAATAAAAAAATAAAGTGTGTAGAGCCTCAAACAACTGCTCGACCGATGCTGGCGAACGCTTGATACGCCAGCACAATTACCTGACTGGATTATTTTCTTTGAAAAACAAAAAAATAATGTGTGATGCATTAGAAGTCTTTCAAAAAGGTAAGGAAAAGTCAAGAAACAAAATCCCCACAGGGTGTCACCTGCAGGGATCTGTTAACGGGATGGGGAGGATTGATACTAGAAGGGTCTCAGTGTCCAGATTCCGCAGGGGCAGGTATCGGCACAAAATCCACATGCTATACATTTCTTATCATCTGAAACATACTCATAGGATGCTCCAAGCCCGGATTCGTAGCCATTTGTGTGGGCAAATTCAAGCTCTCTGCGACTAATAGCACCTTCTGGGCAGATTGTCTCGCAGAGGTGGCAGTCACGGCATGACGCGCAGGACAGACAACGCTCAGCGGAGTTTTCCTGGGAATGCTCATGCTCAAGATCGGGAATGTAATGAGTAATGGTCAGTGCCTGCTGAGTGATTACCTTTTTTGTAAAAGGCTTCCACTCTTCTCCCTTAAACTGCGAAATAATATATTCTGCAGCTGTCTTACCGGCACCAAGAGCATTGGTTGCAAGACCAGGTCTTTCGACGTCACCAATGGCAAGAACTTTGGCATCGGTGGTGAGATGTGCTTCATTGGTTTTTAGCCAGGCAGCACCTCCAATACTTAGCGTTTCAACGGAGTCTGGAAGGAATTGGAGTTTGGGAACATCGCCAATGGAGATGATAACTGTCTGAGCAGGGATGAGTTCACCGGTATCCATTACAAGGCCTTCAGATGTGACCTCTCTGGTCATAACGGGCCAGCGAAATTCCGCACCAAGGGCCTCGGCTGCTTCCTTTTCCTTACCAAAAGCAAGAGGTTTTTGGATATCAACGAGTGTTACCTTTTCCGCACCAAGCCGATAGGCTTCACAGGCCACATCACAACCAACATTACCAGCTCCGATAATAACGACTTCTTTACCAACCTTCTCGGGAGTTGCACTCTTTGCTTTTTTCAGGAAGTCAAGTGCCGGGATAACTGTTTCATGTCCAGGAAAGGGAATCTTGCGAGGCTCGTGAGTTCCAACTGCAACAATCACATAATCAAAATCTTCTTTAAGCTTGGCGAAAGTTTCCTTGCTCATATCCACGCCAAGGTTGGTATGAATGTTTGGAGTTTCCAGGAACCGTTTTACTTCCTGATCCCATATGGCCTGAGACAGTCGTTCCCATGGAATTACCTGGGCAAGCTTACCACCGATAAAGTCGTCTTTTTCGAATATGTGGGCTTCAACACCGGCATGAGCAAGCTGCCAGGCAGCATTCATTCCAGCAGGCCCACCACCAACGATGGCAACTTTTTTTCCTAGTGAAGCCGCAACTTCTGGAGATTTGGCAGAACTTACGGATCGACCAAGTACCTGAACGTCAATAGGATCATCCACTCCCTGGCGAGAGCAGTTCTCCATGCAGAGATTCGGACACACAGCACCGCAGACAGATGCAGGCAGCGGTGTATATTTGAGGAGCATTTCATAAGCTTCGTCTATCTGTCCGTCACGGATCAATCGTAAACGATCAACGGTGGGAATATGCACCGGACAATAATAGGTACAGGGAGCTGCTGACTCACGGTTGGCCCAGTAGGGTTTTTTGCGGCGCATATCCCCGGTGGGTACTGCCCCAATGGGGCTACGGTCAAGGCCGGGTGCCAGGTCGCGAAGGGGGTCTCCACCACCAAATGCCTGATTCCAGTGTTTATTACGAAATTCAGCCATGGGCATGGGGCCAGAGAAAAGCAGTGCCCTTTCCTGTGGGGAAACAGCATTTAATACCTGCCATTCATCGCGAACCAGGAGGGAATTTTTTAGATCTTCACGCCCGATTTTCCCAAGATAGCCAGGCATGTTTTCTTCAAGCCACTGCCACTGTTCATCGGTCGGAGCTGCCAAACGGGCATTATTTCTGGAATAGGAATTGTCTGTTTTACCACGGAAAAAGATGGTGCCGCCAACCATTCCCACACAGGGACGATAGCCGGTAACATTTTCGGGGTTTTTTGCATTCTCACCGCAAATAACAGCTATGCCGCCACAATTAAACTCTGCAAAGGAATCACCTGCAGAACCGAGTACCCAGAGTTCGGGTTTTTCGTAATCTGGATTCCATTTGGTCATGGTCAGTCCACGGGCACCAATTGATCCGCCTATATAGACTTTTCCGTTGGCCATGGCATTACAGACACCATTGGTGGCATCGCCAAGTACGGTGATTTCTGCACCAATGTTCAGGTAGCCGACATCGTCGGATGCTGCACCTTTACAGGTGATGGTGGTTCCAGGCATCCCCATGCAGCCAAGGCGCTGTCCGGTGGGTCCGGATACTTCAATGGACAAACCGTCTGCATGCTGCAGTCGAATTCCAAGGTTATGTTGGCCCATGGATTCGATCTTGATGGAGCTGCTTGTTCTGGCAGCTGCCTGAACCATGGCCTCAAAGTCCATGGAACTGATTCTACGGCCATTTTTATCCAGGCCTTTTACAACAGTAGCACTCACAGAAAACTCCTTATGAAAAAAGTTTTAGTTTAAATGAAGGAAAACTAAAAACGATTAACTCATTATCACCGGTATACGGCTAGTAGGCCGGTGTAAGGTACCTTCAGAAAATTCTTTTTAGTGAAAAACAAAAAGAATTTCCAAGGTACTAACATACATATTTTATATTCAGTCTGTCGGCAGCATCCTTGTCACCAATTCCAAGAGCATCGGACATGCCAACCGGCAGGGACTGGGAACGCCCAAGCGGTGCCATGACCTTCTTCATCTCAGTACGAATGGACATAAATACCTCAGCGACACGTTCCGCTACCTGATCAGGATCAAGACGACGGTACAGTTTAGGATTCTGACTGGTGATACCTTTCGGGCAGATACCAACGTTGCAGACATTGCAGCGGTTTCTCTCGTTGCCAAGACAACCTGCAGCAGCTTGCATTACGTATTTTCCAATATGAACACCGGATGCGCCAAGCATGATAAGTGCCATACCATTCTGGGTAACATTACCATTTTTACCGATACCGCCGGCTGCAAAAATAGGAATTTCATTTTGCTTGCCCTGTGCAACCAGATCGAGATAGCACTCACGCACATTGGAGGCAATAGGGTGTCCCGTTGCATCCATGGAGACGTTGTAGGCAGCACCTGTTCCACCATCGATTCCATCGATCAGCAGACCACCGGCATAGGGATTACGTACCAGATTATTCAACACTGATTTGGCACTTGTTGAGGCCGAGATCTTTGGATAGATCGGAACCTTGTGACCAAAGGCGGTGGACAGGGTCTGGATCATCTTCATCACCGATTCCTCAATGGAATAGAGTGTCTGGTGTACAGGAGGCGACGGAAGGTCTACTCCTTCGGGCACACCGCGAAGACGAGCAATCAACTTGGAGACCTTGAACCACATAAGCAGTCCGCCGTCGCCTGGTTTAGCACCCTGACCATATTTTATTTCTATGGCAGCAGGGTCACACTGCATATCGGGAATGGCCCGGATAATCTCATCCCAACCAAAATAACCGGATGCAATCTGCAGGACAATGTACTTGAGGTAGGGGCTTTTCAGAACCCATGGAGGACATCCTCCTTCACCAGTACACATAACGACTGGGATACCAAGTACTTCATTACAATAGGCAACACCCTGCAGCAACCCAAGCCACATATTTGGCGACAGCGCACCAAAAGACATGGAGCCGATTACAAAAGGAAATATTTCCCGTGTTGGCGGAATCCATCCCCCCTCGCGCGTGCGTTTCAGGAACTCTGCCGGATCAAGAGTGCGACCCAGAGTTGTGGTAACACTGAACTCATGGCGTCCGGCATCCAGTGCCGGATCGGTGAGCATTGAAATGCGGTTAAACATGATCCTGTCAAGCAGGGTGGGGCCGACTTCGTTACGTCTGCCGCCACGCTTCATGGGCTCACCCTTCTGATTGTTGAAGAAGAGAGTTCTGTGCTCGTTCGTATTGGGAACGGGCTGGATTGCCTCGTTTGGACAGACCATGGAGCACATGGAGCAACCGATGCAGGCATTGGCCATGTTCTTTTTCTGGCGGATACCGACAAAAGTACGGTATTCATTGCCGCGTTTTTTCTTGAGGACGTCAAGTTTTGGCATCCTCTGGCGTCTATAGGCGAGATAGATTGCCTCTTTAGGACAAACTGCGGTACAATGACCACAGAGGGTACATCTATCTTCGCGGTGCTGGATTATCCAGGGCAGGTCAGTGTAGCTTAAGCTGCCTGGCCCAACGGATACGGATCGTGCTGAGACCATATTGTCAGTTCCTTTCGTTCTGGTGGTACAAGAATTGTGTGTTCACGCATGGGTTGGAAATCAAGTGATGGATCACGGTCGGGTACCATGGCATCGACACCGCACATTTCTGATGCGATTGCCCAGGCACCAGGCCTTCCACCCACGGTTGCGGGGCGTAATTTTTTCTGATCCATGACCAGCATACAGGTCTCATCGGGCAGGGTTCCAATAACAGCATTGGGCCCGTCAATGATAAGGCGTCGACAGGAATCACGGAGACCTCTTAAAAAATCTCCCTGGGGATGATTGGCCAGTTCATCGCCCCGAAGAGGGGTGATGATGTGTTTGTAGGCCTGGAGAGGGAGTTTGAGCTGCTTTAAGGTGTAATGGAGAATGTGTGTGAAGGTCTCCGAGTCACTCTGATATCCGGTGTATCCTGGAAAATGCTTGCCGAGCAGCCAGTCACGGATGGGAACAAAAGCAGTGTTCTCCCCGTTGGTCATGGTGGCAATTCCCTGGATAAAGAAGGGATGGCAGGCATAAAGGTTGATCCCATAGTTGGTGTTCTGACGTCCCTGTGCCATACAGACCCGGGATTTGATCCGGTTGTCGAACAGCCTCAGCCCGTCACCAATTTCAAGTGGCCAGCCAACTTCTTTGATAGTGGCAACATCTGGCCAGAAAGAAAAAACCGTGAGATCGTCGCCATGGAGTTCTCCGTCTTTTCTGAGTGCAAGCCGGGTCATCATTAAATCATGCTCAATCTCTTCCTCTGACTTCTCTGAGATTGATTGTGGTAACTTGTAAACACGAAGAAAATAACGATATCTGTTATGTGCTTTCAGATGACCGGGAGCGGTGTCAAAGTCATGGTCATACTTCAGTTCAAAACCGTGACTGTCCATATAGTTCCTGAGACGGTCCCACGCCTCCTCAGTATGGGCAATACCTGAAAGAACTGGGTTTTTGGTATTGTAGGTGTAATCATCAAAATCGAGACCGCGCAGAAGAAGTCCGAGGCCGGAGCCATCGTAACCTTCCTGCATAGCCTCCATGCCTTGGAGAACTTCATATGGAGAGAAGGCCTCACTGGCGGTTTTCAGGGCTAAACGACACATGCATTACTCCTGATTGGTTAAAAGATATATCCGCTGGTTTATAAAAAACGACAGATTGTTTGTTTGTGAATTCTCTTTTATTGCTATCCTCTTCGTAGGAAAAAGATAAAAAAGTAGGCAAACCAAGATGCTTACAACGTAACCCGTCTATTGTCAAGATGAAAGGGCATTACGGTCGTTAACAATTTTCAGGATGTGTCGATATGAATAAATGGAGTCCTTTTCTGTTTTGTCAGGAAAGGGAGAAACGGCCAACGGCCGCAATGATTTATTTGACGCAGGAGGAGTGACATGAAAATTAACACTTCCCACATCAGCATGGACGCGTCGGCAGAACACAGGGATGTGACCGGGAGAGTATCGCAAATGGTGGCAGGCAGGTTGGGTGAGGAGTCGGAATTTCGGCTTAATCTCTCTGGAGAACCAGACCTGCGCAGGCAAAGGGTTGAGGAAAGCCGTCAGTCACAGGAGTGTACGGCAATAAGCACGGTACACTGCACCGATGGAGCAAAAGAATATAAAACCACTGCCGACCATGCTTTGGAACAGATGGTAACTGAGGTAGTTGGACAACGGGTCCGCTTAAGGAGGATTCAAGGACTTGAGGGCCAGGGAAATGTTATCTTGTCGGAACCTCTGAACCCACCAGGAAAGCTTGCTCTGTTTTCTTTTGCATCTGTTTCTACTAGCTACCACTATGAAAAGGTCTCTATTCACTCTTCCGGTTCAGTGCAGTTGGAAGATGGGCGGGATCTGAATTTTTCACTTGATCTCAGTATGGAGCGGCAATCACGTGTTGCCGAGAGCATGGCATGGCGTGGGGCAGGCGGGGTGTTGATGGATCCGCTGGTCTTTAACTTTGATTGCAACTTAGAAAATCTAGCAAATCGCAGTTTCCAGTTTGATCTGGATAGTGACGGGATTAAGGATGAATCTTTTTCATTGCAGCCCGGTAGTGGGTTTCTCGCTCTTGATTTAAATAATGATAAAAAAATTAATAACGGAAGCGAACTTTTTGGACCAAGCACTGGCTATGGATTTCAGGAACTGGCTTCACACGATATGGATAGGAATGGCTGGATTGATGAGAATGATGAGGTTTTTAAAAAACTTCGCATCTGGTCTCCCGAGAAATCAGGAGAGGCTGCACTTCTCAGTCTTCAGGAGGCTGGCGTAGGAGCAATCTGTCTGACCCATGACAAGACAGCATTTCAACTTCGGGATCGAGATAATGTACTTATGGGCGAGGTTGCAGCCAATGGTTTTTTTCTCACTGAGGATGGGGAGGTCAGACCTGTTCAGGAAATAAAACTTGCCATGAAGGAAAAAGACGAGAATGGCACTGGGACGATTTCAGAAAGAGAGTTTTCCGAGGCACAGATTTTTCTGCGACAGATGGTGGCAATACGGCAGGAGGAAGTTCGGGAAATGGCAAAACGTCGCCTGAGGAGACGTAATCAGGAAGAGAGACGTGATCTTCTGGCAGTTCTGTTTCCAGACGGGGAAAAAGAGAGAGGGCTTGCTTCGGTGATTGCAAGAGTGGAGGGAAATACTCCTGCTTGATTGATTGGACAGGTATTCATGTAGGGGGAACCGGTCGTTCCTGATTAGTGTTCCCCCATGAAGGAACCGGCGTTTGTTTTGTAATGTTACCGTTTCACCCGAATAAATGTTTTTCCTGATTACCATCGAAACTCAGTTTTGCAACCCGGAGCTGTTCCGTGTCGATTATAAGGGACGCCATAAACCCACCCCTGGGGGCTCTGCTGCGGCCGTCCAGGCCACAGATGCCCATATGATCAACACGAAACAACTCCTCATCAGGCGGGCAGGTTGAGGACCAGTGGTAATCAGGTTGTTTTTTGTGAATTTTGTGCTACCGTGGTAAACAGTTATACTGATTCCAAAGAGTGTAGCAGAATTCAGCGATCAAAGGAGCAAATGTATGAAGTGGTGTAGTGCTGTCGTCGTATTTCTCTATCTTATGGTGCCATTTAGTGTGCAAGCTGAATCAAAGGCGGGTTGTGCTGAACTTTTGTTGAACCGTTGCCAGTCCTGTCACTATCTGGATCGTGTCTGTAGCCAGGTGGATGAAAAATCAAAACGTCGTTGGGATGCAACTATAAAACGGATGGTTAAACGACGTGGTGCCGACCTTAATGAAGAAGAACAAACATTTCTTTTAGACTGTTTAGTGGCGCCTGCGCCTGATATAAAAAAGGAATGCAAGAAATGAGTAAGTGTTAGAAATGAAAGCAAGTATTTGCATGTTTTGACCCGGCGTGGTCACGTTTTCTCATTAATCCGATGCTTCCCCTATGAACTGGTAGTACGTGGCGTTGATTTTCAGGAAATTACATCCAAGTCCCCCGCTGTTATCGCAGTGGCTGATACAGCCATAAATTTCTGTGATCATTTTTTCCTCTTCATCATTGAGTACCAGGCTGATGGTACATTCCGTTCCCTCCTCAAGGTGAATATCTGGTGCACATTCTATAAAGGCTCCACCCATTCCAAGATCACGGGTTTGTCCCTGGATGGTTTCGCCATTTGCAAGTTTCAGAATGGCAAATTTTTGAATCAACAGGCGCTCATAATTACGACGATTTGACATGATTTCCCTTCGGTGTAGGAGATAAATCTAAACCATAAATATAGTTTTTTCTCTTTTAGAGTATGTCAAGGTGGAGAGACTTGTCAAGAAAGATGAAGTGTGAAAAAAAGAAAATCAGGGGGGCAAAAAAAAAGGAGAACCGATTACGATTCTCCTTCATATTCATTGCTGGGGCGACCAGAGCTGGTAAGTTATTTGAGAATATTGCCGATGTTTTTTACTGCATCAACTTTGTCTTTTACGGCTGTAACTTCTTTCACCCCGGGAACATCTTCCAGAATTTTCTTGCCGCCGTCTTCAACGTCACTTATCCCGTTTTTGAACGACGAGATTGCCTTACCTAGACCTGACCCAATTTCCGGAAGTTTTTTTCCTCCGAAAACAAGAACAGCAATGCCGAGAATAACAACTAATTCAGGGGTTCCGAGTCCAAACATGGTTTTCTCCAGTTAGAGTAAAGTCGGATGAGCCGTCGGCTCAGGTCTGTGAATCACCTTTGGTGTCTTCGTCAATCGTTTTTGTTTCTTCTTTTTTTGTGGCATCCTTAAAATTCTTGATGCCTTTACCAATTCCCGATCCAATTTCCGGAAGTTTACCAGCACCAAAAATAATAACAATAATGACCAGAATAACAATTAACTCAGGCATTCCAAGTCCAAACATAGTGCTTCCTCTATACGTATAAAATCACAGTTAACAGCTTTCTATATACAGATTACTGAATGTAGAGCAGTACTGCGAGAATGTCAATCCTTTCCATGCCTGACAATGTTTTGTCCGATCTCTCGCATTCGGGCAAGAATCTGCTCTTCATCAAGGCTTTGGAGAACTCTGTCTTCCATAACGATCCTGCCGTTTATTATTGAATGGATAACATCAGACCCGCGAGCTGCGTAGACAAGGTGCGACGGAATGTTATACAGTGGTGTGAGGTGCGGTTGGTTCATGTTGAGTACAATCATATCCGCTTTTTTGCCGACNGCAAGTGTTCCGATATGATCACTGGCNCCAAGAGTTGNAGCTCCACCAAGTGTTGCTGCATGCAGGGTCTGTTCAGCGCCCATTGCTGTAGGATCCATACGGGCAACTTTGTGGATCTTAGCAACCGTGTTCATCTCTCCGAACATATCCACATCGTTGTTTGACGCGGCACCGTCCGTTCCTATTCCGACCTCTATACCAGCTTCGATCATCTTGACAACGGGCGCAGTGCCCGAGGCAAGTTTCATGTTTGATTCCTGACAGTGGGATACTTTTACACCCCGCTTAGCTATAAGTGCAATTTCTCTTTCATCCAGCATAACGCAATGGGCGGCCAGTGTTTTTGGGCCAAGTAGTCCCAAGCGCTCCAGATGGTCTACCGGGGAGCAGTTATAGCGCTCTTTGCAGGTGTTCACTTCCGCTTCATTCTCGGAGAGATGAATTGCGTAGAGGCTGTCATGGCTCTGTGCAACTTTCCCGAGCCGTGTCAGTAGTTCCGGTGAACAGGTATAAACTGAGTGAGGATCGGCAGTGATTGAAATGAGCGAATGGCCTGAATAGAGACTAAAGAGCTCTTCCACATAGGAAAAACCATTCTCCAGATCGCCATAACAGGGAGACGGAAAGTCATAGAGTACTTCACCAATCCATGCCCGCATCCCGGATTCAACCGTAGCTCTCGCCACTTCTTTCGAAAAAAGATACATGTCACAGAAACTGGTGGTTCCGGATTTGATCATCTCAGCAAGTGACAGCAGCGTGGAGTGGTAGATCATTTCGGGAGTCCAGCGGGCTTCCACCGGAAAAATGTGTTTTTCAAGCCAGGTCATTAGGGGCAGGTCGTCGGCGAGTCCACGGAAACAGGCCATTGGTGCATGGGTATGGGTGTTGACAAGGCCGGGCATAATCAGGCCATGATCTGTGTGGATATGGCGCTCTGTTGTAAACTGTGCAAGGATGTCTTCGCTGGTACCGATTGCTGCGATGCTATCCTTTGAAACCGCTACAGCCCCATTATTGATAACATTTTTTTGTCTGGAATCCGGGATGAGGTAACTGCCGGAAATAATGGTATCAGCCCGTTGTTTTGTCATGATGGTATCCGTGCAGCAATCTCTACGATTAACTGTTCAAGTTTTGGTTCCATGGCCTCGGCAGTGGCTATAATATCCTCAAGAATAATAGGCTCAAAATTGTCAGGATCGTTTACGTTAGAAACAACAGATAAACCAAGCACATCCATCCCACCGTGTTTGGCGACTATGATTTCAGGAACAGATGACATGCCCACAGCATCTGCGCCACTTTCACGAAGCCACCTTGTCTCTGCTGGTGTTTCAAGACTTGGTCCAGGGATACAGACATAAACACCACTGATTACGTTGGTGATTTTACAGAAGCTGGCACTGTCCAGAGCAGTTTTGATAAGCCCCGGGTGGTATGGGGTTGAAAAATCGGGAAAACGCGGGCCCCAGCCGTCAATATTCGGGCCTCGCAGCGGGTTCTCACCCAGGAAATTCAGGTGATCCCGGAAAACCATGATGGATCCTGCCTGAAAAAGCGGATTGAGGCCACCTGCAGCGTTGGTCACGATCAGGGTCTTCGCTCCGAGTAGTGACAGTACTCTGATGGGGAAGGCAACCTCTTTTGTGGAGTACCCTTCATAAAAGTGGAATCTTCCCTGAAGGACGGCAACTTTTTTATCGCCAAGATAGCCAAGGATAAGGTTTCCACTGTGACTAGCAACTGTAGATCTTGGAAAGTGGGGAATTTCGGAGTAGGGAAGGATCAGTGCGCTGGTGATTCTGTCTCCAAAGTGACCAAGGCCGGTCCCGAGCTGTATAAGCAGATCGGGAGTGAATGGGAGTAGCTGCTTCAGGTGGGCAACGCACTCCTCCACCTGTCTTTTGTGTTCTGCTACTCCCTGCATTGTGTTAGCTGCTGTGTTTGGAATGTTTTTTGACAAATTCCTGTATATCGTTTCTGTCGGCATCCATCAGTTCACAGCGAGACTCTCTGTTTTCTTCCATTAAGACAGCAATGGAATCGGGGAGCTCAAGGGGTTTTTGTATGGCAGCTTCCACGGTATCGCCAAATTTTCCGGGATGGGCGGTGGCCAGGCAGCAGACAGGGATTCCCTTTTCCTGGTGTTTAAGGGCACAGTGCACCCCGACCGCCGTGTGTGGATCCATAATGTAGCCATATTGCTGATAGAAATCACGGATGCAAGTCGAGACATCCTCTTCAGTGGCCTTTTCGGTAATGAAATCCCTCTGGATCTGATCCTTGAAATCGGTGAGATTGATTTTACCACTTTCAGCAAACTGCATCATGGCCTGATTTGTTCGATTAGGTTCTTTGTCGAGGAGATAATACAGGTAGCGCTCAAAGTTGGAAGCCGATTGGATATCCATGGAAGGACTTGAAGTGGCTACAACATCACCAAGAGAGTAGTCACCATTACTGACCATTCGTGAGAGGATGTCATTGGAGTTAGTTGCCAGCATTAATTTTCTGATTGTTCCTTCGGGAAGCATGCGCTTTGCAATATAGCCAGCGAAAATATCGCCAAAGTTTCCTGTAGGGACCGAGAAATCCGTCGCTTTATCATTTTCGTGACTGGAAATATGGAGGCAAGCGTGTACGTAGTAGACTACCTGAGCAAGGACCCTGGCCCAGTTGATGGAATTGATGGCTCCAAGGTGTTGTTTTTCTTTGAAGTCCAGATCATTGAAGATGGCTTTCACAATAGCCTGGCCATCGTCAAAGGTACCACGGATAGCAATATTAAAAACATTGCTGTCCGTCACCGTTGTCATCTGTTTTTCCTGGACTTTACTTACTCGTTTATGAGGGTGGAGAATGAAGATGTTAATTCGTTCTTTTCCTCTTACTCCGTAAATGGCAGCGCTACCGGTATCACCGGAGGTGGCACCCAGAATATTCATAACTGAATCATCTTTTTCCAGGAGGTATTCAAAAATATTGCCGAGGAACTGCAGGGCAACATCTTTAAAAGCCAGGGTAGGGCCATGGAAAAGCTCCATAATGTGGAGAGGTCCCTGGTGGATGATGGGAATAACCTGTTCTGTATCAAAAGTTGCGTAGGAGCGATTGATTATGTCACGGAGATCAGTTCCGGGAATGTCGTCGATAAAACGAGACATAATCTCAAAGGCCAGTTGAGGATAAGAAAGATCTTTCCATTGACCAAAGGTGTCGCTACCAACACGAGGAATCGTTCTTGGGAGGAGTAGGCCGCCATCGTCCGCAAGTCCCATCATCACGGCTCTAGTGAAGGGGACGGGCTCAATGCCGCCACGGGTACTGATGTATTGCATATATTAGCTCTCGTTTATTTCCACTCTTGGGGCATCATGCCACAGCCCTTCCAGGTCGTAAAAAGATCGCTGTTCATGATAGAAAATATGAACTACTACATCGGCAAAGTCAAGAAGAACCCACATTCCTTCCTGAATTCCTTCTGCTTTTGCCGCACTAATTCTTTTTGAACGTACCGCTTTTTCCAGTGCTTCGGCGAGACCCTGTACGTGGCGACTGGAACGGCCACTCATGATGACAAAGTAGTCGGTGAAGGAGGAAAGTTCACGTACATCGAGTACGACCAGGTCTTCTGCCTTTGTATCCAGGGCAGCCTTGACGCAGATGGTGACCAGCTCAAAACTGCTTTTGTCCTGTAATTCGTCTTTGATTTTTTTCATAGTATAATGAGGCCATGGCCCCTTAAATTTTATTTTTAGCCGGCTCTTTCCGTTTTCGTGGTGGAAACTCAAAAGTAATTTTCCCGGTCTTGTTCATTAGTAAGAAGGCGTCAAATGGTCTTTTTTTCTTTGATATGAAGTTTGGTATTAACTCTGTTTTTCCATCATTCAGGAGCTGTCTGATGTGGTCGCTGGTGATGGCACGGCCAAGGATAACTTTGCCAATCTGCAAACCCTTCTCTTTGTCTCCCTCCAGTCGTGATTCTGACATATAGGCAGTTGGAGTTTCAAAGACCGGAGTGTCGTCAACGGGAGAAACTCCAAGTGGCTCATTGGCCTTGATAGCCTTGATGTCAAGGTCTTCAATGGAGTCTGTAAAAAGAAACTCTACTTTGTTTTTGGTTAAACGAACAGAGGCAGTGAAGGGTTTTCCACGTTTACTTCTGAAATCACTGAAAGGGCCCAGGGTTTTTCCGTTTATAATGCTGACAATCTCATCCTGGCTCATGATCCTGCCACCAAGAATCTTTCTGAGAGTGATTTTCTTATCTTCTGAAATGTAGGCCGTGGGGGTTTCAAAGAAACGAATATCGCCAACCGGGCTAAAGGGGGCTTCTTTTTGGATTGGTGATTTTTCAAACTCCCGAACCTGGGAAATAATATGTCTGGTAAGATCCCGAATCTCTTTCATGAATTGTTTCCGTGTGAATTTTCCATGAAGGATCTGGTTCAGTTTGAATTCCCATTCCCCAGTCATTTGAGGAGAGGCGAGTACTTCAATCTTCAGGGCTTCGAGCAGTGAAAAAAGTTCGAAAGCTTTTCCCGTAGGGGTAAGCTCCCGCCCCTCCCGGACAATATACTTTTCCTTGATTAATTTCTCGATAATTGCAGCACGTGTAGCCGGTGTCCCGAGGCCACTTTCCTTCATGGCCTCTGCCAGTTCTTCATCGTCAACAAATTTTCCTGAATGCTCCATGGCTGAGAGCAGGGTTGCCTCGTTGAAGCGTGGTGGTGGTTTTGTTTCAGATTTTTCTTTAACAACTTCTTTGCAATGAATGTTAATTCCTTGCGGTATTTCAATCAGTAATTTGTCGGATTCCTGATTGTCGATTCCCTGGTAGACGATTTTCCAACCTGGATTGGTCAGAATTTTTCCTTCAGTGAGAAATGTCTCTTCCTCTACAATAGAAATTCGTCTGGTGTTAAGATAGGTGGCTGGGGGAAAAAATACAGCCAGAAAGCGCTGCACGACCATAGTGTAAACTTTCAATTCTGCTTCACTGAGTGAACCCGGCAAAGTGTTGGTCGGAATGATGGCGTGATGGTCTGAAATCTTTTTATTATCGAAGATAAGTTTGTTTTTTTTGATATAGCCCTGTTCGAGTGCTGTGGCAGCATGTTTCCCCAGTTGCCATCCCTCCTGTATCTTGACCGTTTTTTTGACATTATTAAGATAGTCTTCAGGCAGGTGACGGCTGTCGGTACGAGGGTAGGTAAGGACTTTATGTCGTTCGTATAGGGCCTGAGCAATGGCCAAAGTGTTCTTTGCCGAGAAACCAAAACGTCCGTTCGCCTCACGTTGCAGAGAAGTGAGATCGTACAGCGCAGGGGCGCGCTGCGTCGATTTTTTACTGGTTTCTGATACATCAGCAGGTTGTCCTGAACATTTTGCAACTCTGTTATCAGCTTCCTCTTCTTTCCAGAGTCGGTCTGCTCGAGCATGTTCGTTCTCAGGATCTTTTTTGAAGTCAGGGTCTATCCATTTGCCGACATAGGAGCTGTTGTCAAACGTGAATGTTGCCTGAAGAGTGAAAAAATCCTGCGGTTCAAATTCCCGACGAACCTGTTCTCGTTTTACAAGAAGTGAGAGGGTGGGGGTCTGTACTCTGCCGCATGAGGTAAGAAAAAAACCGCCTTTTCGCGAGTTGAAGCCAGTGAGTGCACGGGTGGCATTGAGTCCGATAAGCCAATCTGATTCAGAACGGCAGAGAGCAGCATCTTCCAGGGCGAGCATCTCATCATTCTCGCGCAGGTTGGCAAAGGCCTCTTTTATTGAGTCCCGGGTCATCGATTGCAGCCACAATCTTTTGAGCTTCTTCCCGGAAACGGATTTGTTCCATACATAGCGGAGGATGTATTTGAAGATTAACTCTCCTTCACGCCCCGCATCACAGGCATTAATGATTTCAGTTACGTCTTTTCTGCGAATAAGCTTCTGGAGTGCGTTGAGCTGTGCCGTTGTTCCCTGAAGTCCTTTTAAGGGGAATTCTTCTGGTAGGATGGGGAGGTTATTGAGATCCCAACTTTTATACTTCGGATCAATTTCTTCTGGATATTGAATGGCAACGAGATGACCAATGGCGTAGGAAACTATGTGAGAATCACTTTCGTAGTGGGTCTTGGTCTTCGTGAATTTCCCGGGCAAGACTTTAGCAAGATCTGCAGCAACGCTAGGTTTTTCAGCAATAATGAGGGTTTTTTCAGTCATATTAATTTTGCTTGGCAACTTTTTGGGCAAAGTTTAATAATGTGTCGTGCCAGAATTCAGGTTGCTCAAGATAGCATGGGTGTGGTGCGTTTTTAAAAATAACAAGTTCGGATCCCGGGATTTCCCTATTCAAAAGCGCTCCATTCGCAGGTGCTGAAATTTGATCGTTTTCGCCCCAGATAAGAAGAGTTTGGGATGGCAACTTACAGAGGTTCTCTCGGTTTTCCTGAACCCCGACAGCACCAATAAGAACAAGGCCTGCAATTTTATGAGGGTTGGCTAAGGCATATTCGATGGCTATCTTCCCGCTCATTGAAGGCGCTACCATAATAATACTTTTGATGCCAGTTGCTTCCAGTACGCCATTTATTACAGTTTCGGGAGTTGTGTCGCTCTCTGGACTTTTTCCGAATCCTGGAAAATCAAGGGCCAGAATGGGAAAACCGGCATCAATGGCAGCCTGTATGGTGCCAAGTTGTAGCCAGGTCTCAGCCTGAAATGCTTTTCCGTGAAGAAAGAGAAGTGGCGTTTGAGAATGGTCTCCAGCCATCAAAATGTTGATGGGGGAATCGTTTACAGCTATTGTTTCGTTCTTTATAGGTTGCATTTAGTTTTATTTGAGAAGTGATAGCCAAAGGAAATCACTCTTTTTGATGGTAATGTGCTGGAGCCACGTGTTTTTTTGACCGGAGGTCTGTTCTTGTTCCCAGTCCTCTCTTAGGGGCAAAGTTTGAGACGTTGTATTAATCCCTCGTCGGTTTGTCAATCGCTATTTATTGATTTGTATTCCACCAGGCACCAGAAAAAGGAAAGCCGGGAGAGGATGAAAGTGTATGTAAGGTGCTGTGAACAATAAACATGTTCTTTCTGAAATGAGAGTTTGGAAAACCTGGAAGAAAAATGATTCTGAGGAAAACTTGGTATTAACTGTGCTGTTACATCAAGATCTTTTTGAAAGTATCATTTCTTGACAACTGGTTATTTTTATGTTTTATTCTTACATTGGAACGGGATGTTTGCGGGTGTAGCTCAGTTGGTAGAGTACAAGCTTCCCAAGCTTGGGGTCGCGAGTTCGAACCTCGTCGCCCGCTCCAGTGTCAACGGATTTCGGTCGCCTTGCTTTCGTTGATGCCATACCACAACCCTGCGGGGAAGGTGGCTATGAAAGTGGGCTATGCCCGCTTTTTTTTATGCCTGTTTTACGGGCTTGTGCATAACGGAACAGGGAAGTATGAGTGACTATGTTATAGAAAAAGTTCAGGAATTTGTTGAAGCCCTTCTTCCTTCCTTAGGGCTTGAACTTGTAGAAATACAGTATCGTCAGGAAGGTGAAGGGTGGGTGCTTCGTCTTTTTATCGATGGTCCCGACGGGATTGGTATTGATCAGTGCACCAAGGTGAGTCGGGAGGTAAGCTTTTTTCTGGATGTTGAGGACCTTGTCCCTCATTCATTTACTTTGGAAGTTTCTTCTCCGGGTCTTGAACGGCCATTGCGCAGTGCTGCTGATTTTGAACGGTTCAAAGGGAAAAAGGCGCGTGTCAGGCTGCGACATCCGCTTGATGGCCAGAAGGTGTTTGTTGGTTTGATCGGAGAATCGGATGAGTTGGGCTTCGATTTACTGGTTGAAGACGGGGAAACTACAAGATTTTTGATGGATCAGGTTAGGAAAGCCAGGCTGACCCTATAGGTCATCTTAAAGCATGGTATATAGAGTGTAGAATTTTTATTACATTGATTAGAGAGATAAAAAGGCAATACAATTATAGATTGTTTTTTTGTGGGGAATAAGATGCTATCAGATTTAAAACGTATCATTGATCAAATATGCAGAGATCGTGGTTTTGACAAAAAACTACTGATTGAAGCCATTGAAGAAGCTGTGGAGTCGGCAGCAAAGAAGAAGCTCGGTTCCAGGCGTGATATCGAAGTGCGCTTCAATGAGGAATTTGGTGAAGTTGAGGTTTTTCAATTTCGTACAGTGGTAAACGAGGTTGAGGATGAGCAGACAGAAATCGCTCTTGAGGCTGCTCGAGAACTTGACCCTGAGGTTCAGCTTGACGATGAGCTTGGTGAGAAGATGGAAAACATCGAAGACCTTGGTCGTATTGCTGCTCAATCTGCTAAGCAGGTCATTATCCATAAGATGAAGGATGCTGAGCGAGATGTTATCTTTGAAATGTTTAAAGATCGGAAGGGCGAAGTCGTAAGTGGCATTGTTCAGCGTTTTGAACGTGGCAATATGATTGTCAATCTGGGGCGTACCGATGCCATTCTACCGCGCGATCAGCAGATTCCAAAACGTTCTTTCAAACAGGGCGATCGTATTCGTGCCTACCTCGATGATGTCCGCCAGAATGCCAGGGATTCACAGCTTATCCTGTCACGTACCTGCAACGATTTTCTTGCTAAGCTTTTTACAATGGAAGTGCCAGAGATTGCAGAGGGAATTGTCGAGATCATGGGTGTTAGTCGTGAACCCGGTTTTCGGGCAAAGATTGCCGTGAGTTCTCTTGAGACCGATGTTGATCCTGTTGGTGCCTGTGTTGGGATGAAAGGATCCAGAGTGCAGAATGTTGTTCAGGAGCTGCAAGGTGAGCGTATCGATATCGTTCCCTGGAGTCCTGATCCAGCAAAATACGTGTATAACGCTTTGGCACCAGCGCATGTGTCCATGGTTATGGCCGATGAAGAGGCAAAAACTCTTCTTGTTGTAGTGCCTAATGATCAGCTTTCTCTTGCAATTGGTCGTCAAGGGCAAAATGTACGCCTTGCGTCACGCCTTCTTGGCTGGCGTATCGATGTGAAAAGCGAGCAGCGTTATGCGAACCTTGAGAATCCTGGCTATCAAACACTCCTTGCCATCGATGGAATTGAAGAGCCTCTGGCTGATCAGCTTCTTGCTCGTGGGATTTTCTCCATCGAAAAACTTGCAGAGGCTGCCGTCGAGGATCTTATCGTTATTCGTTCTATAAATGAGGAACAGGCACAGCATCTTATTGACACAGCCGTGAGAATGATAGGTGAAGGTGTGGTGACTGCTGAAAAACCTAAGAAACTGGGAGCGGAAAAAACTGTTTCAGTATCCGAACCAGGGGCTGGGGTGGATGTGGAGACTGCTGCAGCCAAAGCTGTACCAGTTCCCGGAAGTGATAGCGTTGAAAAGGAAGATTTGGTAGTGGAAACGCCAGTAGAGAATGAACAAAAATAAGAATACTCTACCTGTCCGGACGTGTATTATCTGTCGCAAAAAGGTTGCTAAGGATATGTTGCATAGATATGTATGGCAATTCAAAGAAGCAACTGCGGTTTTAGATAGGCAGCAAAGGATGTCCGGTAGAGGAGTGTATTGCTGTAAAGAAGGGAAATGTGTAGAAAAATTTTCAAGCCCTAAACAGGTATGGAAAAGAGCTTTTCGACTGAATTGAATCAATATAGCGGTATTGTATATTTATTTGCGTTTCTAAGGGAAACTGGGAAGAACAGGAGTAGTGCATGAGCAGGGTTAGGATTTACGAGTTGGCGAAAGAGGCCGGTATGGCCAGTAAGACTTTGGCAGATAAACTGATAGAACTGGGATATGATATCAAAGGACATAGTTCAACGGTTGATGATGATACGGCATTAAGAATCCGTGCAGAAGTACTGCAAAGTTCTGACTCTAAATTGGTTGAGAAACGAATTGATGCTGATGCGGAAGGAGGCACCACAGTTATCCGGCGACGGGCAAGTATTATTCGTCGTCCGAAAAAAGAAGTCGTGGAGGAAGTTGAGGAGACCGCTGACTTTCCCGACGAGGTCGAGGTTACGACTGAGGCCCCTGAGGCCGTTGAGCCTGAAACTACAGTTGTAGCTGAAGCTGCAGAGGAAAAAGAAATTCCTTCTGAAACAGAATCTGTCCAGGAAGTGACAGCTGGAGTATCGGTAGAAGAAGATTCTGTAACTGAAGAAGCGTCTGAGACTGTTGTCGTCCCAGAAGTGAAAAAGGAAGGGTTTGTTGAACAGGTGTCACATATTCCTTCGAAAACAGGAATCGCTAAAGTTGTGGGTACCATAGAGCTTCCTGAAGAGGAGCCGACAAGTCCAGCACCACGCAAAAAAAGCGGGCGACCTTCCGTAAGAAAATCGGATCCAAGGCCTCAAGGAGGCAAGCGACCCGTTGACCTCGCTGATCCGATTGCTCCTGTCGCTCCTGTTCGTGTGAAAAAGAAAGGAAAAAAAGAGGATGACGATTCCCTGTCCGATGATGACAGTGATTCCAAAAAAGGTGGAAAGGGCAGCTGGAAGGGTGCCAAAAAAGGGCGTAAGGGGGTTCGGGTAACTCGCTTCGGATATGAAGGTGACCATTTCGGAAAACGTGGCAAAAAGGGTAGAGGGAAAGCCAAGGTTGTTCCTCAACAGGCTGCTGCTGAAATGAAGGCCAGTAAGAAAAAAATTAAGGTTCATGAAACCATCAGTGTTGGTGATCTTGGTCATCGCATGGGTATTAAAGCAAATGAAATCATAGCAAAACTGATGGGACTTGGTGTAATGGCCACAGTGAATCAGGCACTTGATGTTGATACTGCAATTCTTGTCGCTTCCGATTTCGGTTATGATGTGGAACAAGCTATGACTGAGGAGATCGGTGTCGAGCAGCTTGATCTGCAGGAAGCTGGTGGCGTTGCTGTTTCAAGGTCTCCGGTTATAACTGTAATGGGGCATGTTGATCATGGAAAGACATCCATTCTTGATGCTATTCGTAAGACAGATGTGGCTGATGGAGAAGCGGGAGGTATCACTCAGCATATCGGTGCCTACCATGTGAAGTCAGAAGCTGGGGATGTTACTTTTGTTGATACTCCCGGTCATGCTGCATTTACAGAAATGCGTTCCCGTGGTGCCCAGGTAACGGATCTTGTTATTCTGGTCGTGGCTGCCGATGATGGTGTTATGGAGCAGACCCGTGAAGCGATACATCATGCTCAGGCAGCTGGTGTCCCGATTCTTGTTGCCGTCAATAAAATAGATAAAGACAATGCGGACCCTGAACGGGTCAAGCGTGAGCTTTCCGATCTCGACCTTGCTCCCGAAGAGTGGGGAGGACAAACTATTTTCGTTGAAATGTCTGCCAAAAATAACATTGGTATTGATAGTCTCATGGAAAATATTCAGCTTATGGCTGAGATGATGGAGTTAAAGGCTGATCCTGAACGGAAGGCCAGGGGACGGGTTGTTGAGGCCAAGCTTGATAAAGGACGGGGCGCAGTTGCCACGGTTCTTATTCAGGAAGGAACCATTCGAACTGGAGATCATTTTGTTGTAGGGCAATTCAGTGGAAAAGTCCGGGCGTTACTCAATGATAAAGGTATGCCAATAAAGAGTGCAGGTCCCTCCATTCCTGTTGAGGTACAGGGGATTACTGGTGTACCATCCGCGGGTGACGAATTTGTTGTGGTTACCGATGAAAAAATGGCCAAGAATGTTGCCCAGGCCAGAACCTTGAAGGCTCGTGAAAGTGAGCTTGCTGCGGGTTCCAAGGTCTCACTTGATACTCTCTTTGAAAAGTTGAGTGAAGGCGATGTTCAGGAACTACGGATTGTTCTTCGTGCTGATGTGCAGGGTACCTTGGAGGCGTTTGCTTCCGCAGCGGAGAAACTTTCCACTGAAGAGGTGAAGGTGAAGATCCTTCATGAGGGAACTGGAACCATGACCGACTCCGATGTCTTGCTTGCCTCCGCTTCTGAGGCAATTATCATTGGTTTTAATGTACGGCCGTCGGGTAAGGTGAAGGAGCTTGCCTCCAGGGAAAATGTTGATATGCGAACCTATGATGTCATCTATCATGCACTGGATGATATTACTGCCGCAATGGTGGGAATGCTGGCTCCCGATTTTGTTGAAAATGTTATCGGTAATGCTGAAGTTCGTGAAACATTCCAGGCCCCCAAGGTTGGGACCATTGCCGGCTGTTTTGTGACAAATGGAAAAATCACCCGGAATGCCAAGATTCATGTTCTTCGTGATGGTGTAGTTGTCTATACCGGAAAAATTGAATCCCTGAGACGTTTTAAAGATGATGCCAAGGAAGTATTGTCTGGCTATGAATGTGGTCTGTCCATTGAGAACTTCAACGATATCAAGGTTGGTGATAATCTTGAGGCGTTTGTAATGAAAGAAGTTGCTGCAACCCTTGGTACCACACTCCATGAGCAGAGAGCCGAGAATAATGCAACAGCAGATACTGAAGACGAGTAGCACTGTATGCTGTTACTGTATACTGCTGAATGAGCAATGAGTTCTGTAATTATGTGGGATCCTAAAGAAACTATTGAATCCGTTGGCCTTGGAAAGAGGGAGCGGAAACGCTCCACCAGGGTGGCAGAAGCTATTCAAATGGAGTTGTCGCTCTTCTTTTTACAGAAGGTCCGAGATCAGAAGTTAAGTGGTGTGACTATATCCCGGGTGGAATGCACCGACGACTTACGCAGTGCCCGAATCTTTTACACTGTGAGCGGTGGAGAAAAGTTCGGGAAACATGCGGCTTCGGCCTTGGTAAATGCCACAGGTTTTGTGCGGAGTCACCTGGCTAAAGTTTTAAATCTTCGTCATACACCATCATTGACATTTATCTACGATGCGAAGGCAGAACAGGTAAGAGATATGGAGACGCTTCTGGACGCTATAGCCTCTGAGAGAAACAGGAGAGAAGGTGATTCCTGAAAATATTGTTGATCTTGTAAAGGGTGCAACTCATGTTGTGCTTGCTACCCATGTTCATCCGGACGGAGATGCATTAGGCTCTTTGCTGGGATTTGCCGATGTCCTTGAATCACAAGGAAAACAGGTTTTTCGGTATCTTGATGCATCTGTGTCTCACCTTTATGATTTCCTTCCCACCGCACATCTTGCCAATACTGACCTTGACGCGGCGATGCACTTTGCAGAGCAGGCCCAAAAAGCAGGAAACAGGGTTGTGGCTGTGGCACTTGACTGCGGGGATGCAGAACGTCTTGGTGATTCAAAGGATCAACTACTTAGTATTAGTCCTTTTATCGTAATCGACCATCATCGTGGACACCGTCATTTTGGTGATTATGTGTGGCTGGAAAGCGACTGTTCTTCAACTGGTGAAATGGTTTATGAGCTTGCCCTTGCCATAGGTGCGACGGTGTCTGGGGATGCTGCCTTCTGTTTATATGTTGCTATTGTGACTGACACCGGTTCTTTCCGATATGAGAGTACCAGTCCAAGGACATTGCGGATTGCTGCAGATCTTGTGGAAGCTGGTGTTGGACCGGATGAGGTTGCACAGAGGGTGTATGACAATTACACTCTGGCCCGACTGCGTCTTATGGAAATGGTTCTTTCAACGCTGGTTGTGCATGCCGATGGGAAAATTGCTCTTATCAGTGTCAACGAAGATATGTTTGAGAAAAGTGGTGCCGGCAGTGATGATGTCGAGGGATTTATCAATTATCCACGGTCTCTTACTTCTGTGCAGGTTGCAGCGTTTATAAAAGAAACCAGAAAAGGAGTGATTTCTGTGAGTCTGCGTGCCAAGGGGAACGTTGATGTCGCTCGTATTGCTGCTGAGTTCGGCGGTGGTGGTCACAAGAATGCAGCCGGATTCCGGTTTTCGGATAAATCCATTGCTGATGTGCAGGCTCTGGTTCTCGATGCCTTGAATCGAGCCATTACCTGAAATGATGTCTTGAGCTAGATGGATATAGATTTTAAAGCTGGAACCTTTCTGGTAGATAAACCCCAGGGAGCGAGCTCCTTTTATATGGTTCGTAAAGTGCGGAAAGCACTAGGGATGAAGAAAGTTGGGCATGCCGGAACCCTTGATCCGTTTGCCACAGGATTGCTGGTTATCTGTGCAGGGCGTTCTGCAACAAAAATGATCGGCCAGATTATGGAAGGTGATAAGGAATATATCACCACCCTTCGTCTTGGAGTGGAAACAAGTACTATGGATCCCGAGGGGGAGGTCATAGCCACACATCCAGTGGGATCACTTTCTGAAAGTGTGATTGAGAAGTGCCTGGAGCAGTTTCGCGGAGAACAGCTGCAGATCCCACCCATTTATTCTGCCTTGAAACATAAGGGGAAGCCTCTCTACTACTATGCGCGTAAGGGGATAGCTGTGGAAAAACCACCACGCAGTGTAACTATCCATACGCTTGAGCGTATTGATGGAGGGCTGGGAGTGAATGATGACTCTCCTGATCTCACTCTCAGAGTTGTTTGCACTAAGGGAACATATATAAGGACTCTCGGAGCGGATATCGGGAAGATGCTGGGTTGTGGAGCATATTTGACAACTCTGAGACGTACGCGAAGCGGGTGCTTTCATGTCCGTGACAGCATTGCCGGAGAAGATCTTCTCAAGGAAGATGCAGAGATAAGGCTTATGAATACGGTCTTATCTGTCTCAGATGTCTGTAATCTGTTGCAATAATTATGGGACGTGGTACATGGTATAAAAAGATTAATGTTTTAAATGTCCCCGCCACCGGGACTTGGATAAAATACTACAATAAAAATCGTTGTACATATACAGAAACAGGAGGTTTGTCTTGGCACAATCAGCAGTTACAAAAAATGAGATTATAGAAAAATTTAAACTTCATCCGACTGATACCGGATCTTCCGAGGTGCAGATCGCGCTTATAACTGACAGAATTCAGTACCTCACTGATCATTTCAAGACCCATAAAAAAGATCATCACTCTCGTCAGGGTCTTTTGAAACTTGTTGGTCAGAGAAGAAGTCTTCTCGATTATCTTAAGAAGAAAGATTTTAATAAATACCGAGAGCTTATTCAGGCACTTGGTATAAGGAAGTAGCGTTTTCCCCTAAGAGGTGCATCTGGCACATCTTACCCGTAAATATGGTGCCTACCTTGGTGCCGATTTGCCATTCAGGTGTATAATTGCCGCAGTGCAGCAATGATACACCTGTTTTTTTTGAGTGTACCTCAAAAAGGTAAATCAACCATGCTGCAATAAGGCAGCTGGAGAATGAATTATGTTTAAAAGAGTTGAAGTTGAAGTAGGCGACAAAACCATTTCCCTTGAAACCGGAAAAGTAGCCAAGCAGGCCGATGGATCAGTGATAATGCAGACTGGCGGTACCGTTGTTCTTGTTACAGTTGTTGCTGGAAAAGAAAATAAACCTGAACTGGGGTTTCTACCGCTTACCATAGAATATCAGGAAAGAATGGCCGCTGTTGGTCGTATCCCCGGTAACTATTTTCGCCGCGAGATAGGACGCCCCAGCGATCAGGAAGTTCTTACCTGTCGCATTATTGATCGTCCTCTCCGTCCGCTGTTTGCCGATGGGTATTTTTCAGAGACCCAGATTATTGCCACCGTACTTTCAGCTGATCAGCAGAATGATCCTGATATCCTAGCATTAAATGGTGCATCCTGTGCACTTAGCATTTCTGATATCCCCTTTGGTGGTCCAATTGCTGGGGCTCGTGTTGGCTATGTCGACGGAGAGTATGTTTTGAATCCCACCAAAGATGAACTCAAAAATTCCCGTATGGATATGATTGTCGCCTGTACCAGTGATGCGGTAACCATGGTTGAAGGGAAAGTGGATACCATGAGTGAAGACGAAGTGCTTAATGCAATATTCTTCGTTTTTGACTCTGTGCAGCCACTTATTGCTATGCAGATTGATCTTCGGGAAAGTCATGGTAAACCAAAGCGCATTGTTGAACCCGTTCCTGTAAATGAGGAACTCCTGGCTAAAGTTCAGGAAATTGCCGCCGAAGGTATGGCGAAGGTAATAGTCACCGCTGATAAAATGGAACGAGGCAGTGCCTACGATGAGCTGAAAAAGAGTGTCATCGCGAGTCTTGATCCAGAGGGTGAAAATGCTAAAGAGATCAGTGAATTGCTCTCCGGTTACAAAAAGAAAATCATGCGAGCCCAGATTGTTAATGACGAAGTTCGCCTCGATGGACGAGCGTTTAACCAGGTTCGTCCTATCAGCAGTGAAGTCACCTATCTTCCTCAGACCCATGGCTCAGCTCTTTTTACCCGTGGTGAGACTCAGTCAATTGTAACTGCAACACTTGGAAGTCAGCGTGATTCACAACGAGTTGAAACTCTTCAGGGTGAGGAAAATAATCGTTTCATGGTTCATTATAACTTTCCTCCATTCTGTGTTGGTGAGGCTCGTTTCCTTCGCGGTCCATCTCGTCGTGACATTGGACATGGAACCCTTGCTCTTCGGGGGCTGTCTGCCGTACTTCCCGATGAAGAGGATTTTCCCTATTCCATTCGTGTGGTTTCGGACATCATGGAGTCAAACGGGTCCTCTTCCATGGCCACCGTCTGTGGCGGCAGTATGGCCATGATGGATGCCGGTGTTCCCCTTAAGGCGCCTGTCTCTGGTATTGCCATGGGACTCATCAAAGAAGATGATAAGATTGTTATCCTTTCGGACATCCTTGGTGATGAGGATCATCTCGGCGATATGGATTTTAAGATCGTCGGGACTGCAGACGGGATTACTGCGCTTCAGATGGATATCAAGATTGACGGTGTTAATCGTGATATTATGAAGCAAGCACTTTCGCAAGCCCAGGAGGGTCGTATTCATATTCTTGGCGAAATGGCAAAAGGGATTAATGCTTCACGTGAAGAAGTGGCCCAACATGCTCCAAAATATTTCAGTTACAAAATTAACACTGATAAGATCCGTGATATTATCGGACCTGGTGGCAAGATCATCAAAGAGATGTCNGCCGAGTATGACGCAACCATTGAAGTCGACGATTCCGGTCTTGTGAAGATGTTTACTAAGGATGGAAGTAAGGCAGATGCACTATTGAAGAAAATTCAAGAGATGACTGCCACAGCTGAGGTAGGAAAAGTATACAAGGGTATAGTCAAGACCATTAAGGATTTCGGTGCATTTGTTGAGATCCTTCCTGGAACAGATGGTCTGGTGCATATCTCAGAACTTGCCAATGAACGTGTTGGAAAAGTGACAGATGTGGTTAAAGAGGGAGATGAGCTTGAGGTGAAAGTTCTTGAGGTTGATTCCCGCGGTCGTATTCGTCTAAGCCGTAAGGCGTTGCTGTAAGAATTGTTGCTATAGCTATTGTATGAAAAAGGGGCTGTTCCTGTTCTGGGACAGCCCCTTTTGTTTTTGGTACGTCGCCGTACCACTTTTTGTTTCTTTCCTCTTTTGTCGTATTCTCCCCAATAACATCCTTCCGCTTTTCTATAAGAACAGATTGCCGTTCATTTCTGCTTATTGCAACCTGATTGCCACTCATCCTCAGCATACTCGCCTGAGGATGAGTTGTTTCGTGTTGTAAAGCTGAGTTTCGATGGTAAT
>JGI10211J34971_10000287_pt1 | contig 40369 bp, 46 predicted proteins | sample Etolagsediment_FD_34971 | JGI IMG/M metagenome (IMG submission 34971)
TTACATGCTTCATGGTTTATTTTTACAGCGGTGCTAATACATGCTGTCTTAAATACATCATAACCTTTGGGGTTGACTATTTGGGTGGTGTCTAAACCATCTGCTATCTGAGCCCCGGGTTTATTATAACAACCTTTACAGGGTTCCTTTGATTTGGCTAACGTGAATTCCCCATTTTTAGGATAAATCGCACCTGAAAAATCTAATCCTTTTGCACTCGTTCCTCCTGTTGCATCAAAAGGTCCCTTACAAAGACTTTCTCCAGATGCATATGGGATACATCCATATGTAAAAGGTACTACTTCATTTATAGGTACATCTTTCAGTTTAGAGTGAGACATTATATTATCCGGGTTATCACCAGAGCTAAAACATGCTACCCATTCTCCATTATATAGTGGTGGACCACTCATTTATTATAATAACGAATAACATTTATATGAAAAAATGATATTGATATAAACAAAAAATTTATTATTATCATAAATAATAAATGAATAAACAACTCATTATAATATTGGTAGCACTATTGATTTTAGCGTTGGTAGGGGTAGTGTTATATGGAATGAAATATAGAAAAGAACACTATTATGGAAATAGCCCCGCTTTTGACCCTAGTACACGCGGAGGAGTGGCAGGTATTGGACCTTCACCTGAAGAAAATAAAGAAGGATTTTGCGGAACATGTGCATAAATTGTTTAATTAATTTATATCTCAATAATAAAATGACAAGACACGCAAAATATGTATGTTGCATCGCTGCATCTATAGCCGTTCTAGTAGCCGGTTTCATAAACCCTGAGGCTCTTCAAGCAAAAGATGCTGTAACCGGAAAAACTTCAGGATATCCAAATTATATTTATCTAGCACTTATTTCGCTTGTAGTAGGATGTTTGACATGCCTTTTATATAAATAAATTATCCATTCTTTTTGTTTTGTTTAAACAAAACAAATAATTTAATCTAATATCCGTGAAATGGAGAATAAGTATCATTCTTATTACTTCTGAAACGCCTATTCAACTTTTTGTAATGAAGACGCATGATATTTTCTTGATGAGCCATTCTATGCTTTGTGAAATTACTGTTTATGTATTCACGAGCAGTCTTGGCACCACCGTTAGGATTAAGATGTGTTGTATATTCATCTCCTGGAAGAAGATTTGTTTTTGTTAGATATTGCCCATAAGGATATTCCTGAGGCCTGGTGGGTTCCGAGAACATACTGGGTGTAAAATCTACAGTTGTATAATGGTCATATGCTGGAGGAGGAACTCGATGTTCTTCGGCGAATAAAGGTGCAACTACCGTCGTGTGAAAATCATCACCGACGTGGGTTGGAACAATAGTGAAATTTTCTTTATCTGTATTCTCTTTTTCTGTTGTTTTATTTGCGTTCATCAAAATGATTACAATCACCGATACAAGGAGAAACACTAACCATTGATTATAATCCATCGCATACATAGCAGCAGCGATAACTAACGCCAGCCTTGTAAGAGCGTTTAATTTCTCTTCATCTGTCATTCCAGATGTTGGAAAAAACACAAGATCCTTTAACAAAACAGAAGGGTCATTAATCCAAAACTTAGTTTCGACCATTTTGTCTTATTACCATAAAATAGTTCTTCAAAAAATAAATATATAATTTACTTTAACAATATTCGTAGTTAAATATTATTAGATTTTTTTTCAGTCATGTAAGGTTAATGTTTATATGAACAACGAGAACGACATAGAGAGAGTCGAGTCTCATCTTGCAGAAGAATTTCTAGGTAATATTGTGAGACAGATTGAATGCGACGATAACATTGATGAAGAAATATGCGAAGCAATTAGAGATAAATGGGAAGATATGGAATAATAATAGTTTGTAATTAATTTTTCACTTTACAAGTGAAAAAAAAGACATTTGTATTTTTTATTCAGTCCTGTAAGGCTAATGTTCATATGTATATATATATTACTATCTGTTAAATCATAATGACAATACTTGAAGAAGAATGGAAATCCATATCCGAAGTCTTGGAAGAAGAACAAAATACCTCTTCAAAAGATAGTACAAAGGCAATGATATCAAATCTGGGTAGATATAAAAATTGTTACGGTAAAGTCTCAAATCCTACAATCAGACCAGATGGTTATTGTAGAATTACTCGCAAAAGCAAACATTATTATGTACATGTTCTTGTTGCTAAAGCGTTTATTCCAAACGATGACCCTCTTGTGAAAACACAGATTAATCATAAAGATGGTAATCGTTCAAATAATTGTGTTGATAATTTAGAATACAATACCCGTTCTGAAAATATAAAACATTCATTTACAACAAATAAAGAACGTAAATCAGGTGCGAGTAAAAGATTGAAACCGTGTCTTGGTCGTAAAGTTGGGGGTGATGAATGGATTAAGTATTTATCAATCAGTGATGCATCAAGAAAACTCGGAATTGATTCTGGGGGAATAACATCGTGTTGTAAAGGTAAACAAAAAACAAGCAAAGGATATCAATTTAAATATGACGAACCAACGGAAGTGAATGTTTAGAAGGCGAAGAGTGGAAACTTATAGATATCGACGGTAATACGAAATCAATGATTTCAAGTTTTGGTAGATATAAAAACTTTGATGGTGTTGTTTCTACTCCTTCTATTAGTTTAAGCGGGTATCGTAGTATCAAGTGTAAAGGTAAAACGTATTTGGTTCATGTTCTTGTTGCTAAAGCGTTTATTCCAAACGATGATCCTGACGTGAAAACGCAGATTAATCATAAAGACCTTAATCCTTCGAACAATCGTGTTAATAATTTAGAATGGGTATCTCGCAGAGAAAATATAAGACATTCTCATGTCATGAATAAAAATCGCAAAACAGGAGCCTCAAAATTATCTAAACCTATTTTTGGTCGTAAAGTTGGTGATGATGATAGTGAGTGGGTTAAATACGATTCGAGTCAAGATGCGATGCGTAAATTGGGTATTTCAGGGAATATAAGAAGTTGTTGTAGGGGAGAACGTAAAACAGCTGGAGGATATGAATTTAAATATGATACAAACGCGAATTCGTAGAATTCGTAGAATTTAAATTTTTCACTTTTGAAGTGAAAAAAAGATTTTAACTAAAAATATAAATATATATAAATTGTTATACGTTTAATTTTAACGCATTTATAGGGTAGGATGCCCTAAACTACCGTTTGCGACTCGCGCGATGTTGTGGTTAGTAGCAACAAAGACGTTAGAGAGCTTGAGGTTCTTATTGTTGCCACCTTCGGTTACTAGGTCTTGATCACCGTCTTCGTTTGGTTCAATGGGAGAGCGTTTAAGACTATTGGCGGTATCAAGGAAGTAGCGAGCAACAGGGCTGAGAGTGTGGCGAACCTGAACATTAGCAAGTTTGCTGAAGTTACTAGAACCTGAAGGGCCAAGATGATCCCATGGTTTGATGGCATAACTCCACATGTGGTATCCTGGTTCATCGGCAACAGCATCAGAGAAGAGATATGGATGGATAACTGAGAAGAAGTCAGAGTCGGAATCCAGACGAAGAGTGTTTTCGTAGATGAGCTGAGTGCGTGAGATGGGATCCCAGTGGGTAACACGTTGCCTACCACCCTGGAATGTAGGAAAGATACCTGTTGGTGTATCGAATTCACCGGCTGGTGCTGGGATACCCATATCAAAGTTGGTAGTGTAGTTGGACCAGTCTCCATGTCGAGAAGCGTTACGCATGGCAAAGAAGAATGCGACGATGGAATGTGACAGACGAACATCAAATACAACTTCGGTATCAGTTGGGCGAACATTGCTTACGCTTACGGTTTGAACCTGGCGAATGAGCATATCACGTGGAGCATCACCCATCTTTGTACGCTCATCGTTGTGGATGACAGCGTAGTGAGCATAGGTGTGAGCGTTGCGGAACTGAACAGCACCGGTAAGGAGAACCTTAGGGCTTGGAAGACCGGTAGCGGCATCAACAGCTGGGTCCATACATACAAGATCAGCGACAGAGCAGTTACGGAGAACGAGAAGATCTTCTGCGCGACGGAACTCGTAGTTAATCTTTACATCGTTGAAGGGAAGAGCGGCTACAGGAAGAGCAATACCGGAATCTTCACCGAACCAGAATGGAAGGACGACGCTATAAGTACCACCGTAAAGACCGCGCTTAAGACCAGCGGCGACGTTATCCTTGTTGGCTCCAGCCTCCCAAGAGGTAAGAAGAGTGGGGATATCACCGATCATGTTCTTGTAACCAACACGTTTGGAAGCGGGAACGCGGAACATGTAGTTAAAGTCAAGCCAGTAGTTGTCGAATTCTTCAACAGTAAGCTCGTTGAACGTGATGCTGCATTTCTTGATAAGATTGTGCATCAGGTGGCGAGTCCAACGACCTTCAGCTTGATCGAGACCTGGGGTACCAGAGTTGTTTTGACCACTGGTCTCGTCAACAGGATTTTCAATACCAGAACCTTTGGGGACAATCGTGGGGATTTCGCAACGGAACCAAACATTCAAGACGTAATCACCTGAACGGTTAAGAGATGCCGAAACACCTTCGGCTCCAAAGCCAAATGTACCGTTGTTGCGAAGCTGAATAGGAACAACTGTGAACCAGTTGGCCTTTTGGACGCCAGCTACGAACCAACTGATGGCCAAGGGACCACCATAGAGAAATGACTCAAGCTCCGAAAAGGTAGCAAGATCAATGAAACCGTTAGCAGCAGATACAGAAGAAGATCCAGACATGATGTATTTGAATATACTACAACATAAAATAAATTCAAAAAAAAACAGATTTATACTTAAATGAACAAGTAGTTATAGTTAAGTATATTATGACAGAAATATATTCTTTTTGTTCTAAAAGTAGTAGAAAAAAACCTGAAGTTGAGGTGAAAAAAAGTTTTAAACCAAATGCCAATTCTTTTGTTCAAACAGGTAATGCAAAAAAATATAAAAAGGTATCCTTAAATGTGAAATCAGAAACAAAAGAAAAGCCTGTAAAAATTGAAAGAAAACGTATAAGCATAAAAGACCATAACATTTTCAATATAGATTCGATTATAAAAAAGGAACTTACTGACGAAATAGATAATATTAACAATTTATACAACGAATTAGATAATATATTGAATATATATAATGAGGGTTCATCAAAAGATAGAGTTATTGCTAAAAATAGAATAAGTTATATTCGAAATAAAATAAAGAATATAGAGAATTCATCAATGTTATCCTATTATTTATTTAGAACTTCTAGTATTCTTGAAAACTATAGAAAAATATCATTAACTGAAAGTTCAAGAAGCTTTGTAAATCCAAACTCCAAAACCAATTCGAAACTTAAACAAACTTCTGATAAAAAGGCCGAACTGATATCTAAATTTATATCAATTGCTAAAGATTATATTGAAATAGATGATTATCAACAAAGTATAAGTAAACTTTCGTGTCCAGAGTGTGGCAGTTCTGACATGAGAAGAGTTTCAGATGAAAATACAACATTTGTTTGTTCCATGTGTTACACGGAAGTTAATGTTTTGGATGATACTCCATCTTTCAAAGACACGGATAGAATAAACATGTGTAGTAGGTATACTTATTCGAGAAAGGGACATTTCATAGATTCTATCAAAAAGCATCAGGGAAAACAAAATACAGATGCTAACATTATAGACAAGGTAGTAAAAACTTTGAAAGAAGAAATGGTATTACATAACTTGACGGTTGATAACGTTAAGAAACAACATCTATACATGTTTTTATCGGAAAGAGATTTAAGTTCTCATTATGATGATTTGAATTTAATTTATCATATTATAACGGGTGTCCCTTGCCCGGATATATCTCAATACGAACAACGATTACTTGAGGATTTTGATGAACAGGAAGGTGCTTTAGATCAGGTATACGAAATGGATACGCAGGATACCCGTGTTAATTCATTAAATGTTTATTACAAATTATATAAATTACTACAGAGATGCGGTTGTAGATGCCGAAAGGACGATTTTTATATTCTTAAAACCAAAGCCAAGGAAGATGAACATGATGAAAAAATGGAGAAGGCTTGGAAGATATTGGGTTGGAAATGGATAGATACATTTTGAAAAACGCTAATTTCAAATATATGATGATGCGCTGTTCGTAAATATAATTTTAAATATTAAAAAAAGTATATAATATAAAATGGAATTAAATAAGTTTGTAAATATAGAAACGGATATAAAATATATTAATTCTGAAATTGATAGTCAAGAATGTAAATATATAGATGATATTATAGATAAACTAGATGACAGTGCTATGTTAGGGTCAGGTGGATATGGCACGGTACTTGCTTTATCAATTCCAAAACTTGGAACAAAAAAGTATGCTCTAAAAGCGCAGAAGTTACAAATTGAATCGAAGATATTGCCAAAACTTAAAATTAATAACAAAGAAGCTTATATATTTAATACAGAAGCTGAAAAGGAATATTTAATAGGTAGATTATTAAGTTCGGCTTATACCAATCTTGAATGTATAAACTTTTTCAATATGTATGATTATAAACAATGCGAAGATGGACAGATCGCTTATATATTAATGGATAAATTGAGCGGATCTTTTAGGTCGGGAGCAAATTGTATATCTTTAAAAGACTATAATAAACACTGTAATGACGAAGATATACTACTTAGTTCAGTTGTTCAATTATTATTTTCGATAGCATTTTACCAAACAAAATGGAGTATATCTCATAACGATCTTCATGTTGATAATATATTTGTTGAATATGTAACTAAAGAAACAGAGTTCAATGGTAAAAAACTAATTGAAGCAGATTACTACCATTATAAAGTGGGGGATAAAGATTTCTATATTCCAATATCTCCAGTTATTGTTAAGATAGGTGATGTAGGTTTAGCTGAAAAATATAGTGAACCAATGATTATATCAGAGGATGTATATTGTAATATCAATAAAGACACATCCAATACATATGGTTGTCGTGGTATTGAAGGATTTGCTGAAATACCCTTTAAATATACCCCTCAATATGACGCCTTTTTATCAATATCTACAATGATTTCAGATAATAAATATAATAATAATTTTTTAAGAAAGACTTATGATTATTTTAGAGGAACAAATTGTGAAAATTCTATAACAAGACCTTATAAAGACTATAAACCTTTGTGCAATTTATCAGAATTACCAACCGCGCTTGATTACTTCGTCAAAAGTGATATTTTAAATAAGTGTAATAAAAAACCTGAAGGGCTAATAATAACACTAGGTGTTATAGAAATACATGAAGATGTAAAAGATCAAATTGCGAAACCGTATAAAATCTCTAAAAGGACCGCACTTACAACTAATAATAATTTTATGAACGAGTCTATAATCTTAGAAGTTCCCGACAATATTAATGTTATATTAGAATATAAAAGAAAATATGATAATCCATCTTATATGGATTCAAAGGATGATATTTCATGGAAAATGAGGTCAATATTGGTAAAATGGATGTATGATGCATGTACTAATTTTAGGTTATCTTATCAATGTTTTGGTTGTGCTGTTCGTATTCTTGATATATATTTATCTAAATCTTCGAATAAATTTTCCAGACAAAAACTTCAATTAGCGGGGGTATCTAGTATTGGATTAGCACATGATTATTACAATAATGTTTATATAACCAGGTCAAATTTGTCTCAAATAACCAATTACGCTTATAGTAATGAAGAAATAATAAATTTCAAAAAGAAGATGATGAATATAGATACTATAGATGCATATTATGACCCTACACCTTATAATGTTGTAGGTTATTATGTAAATGAATATTTTGATGATATGAAAGATAAAATACTTGAAGCTGTTATTTATATTATATCTATGTTTACTATTTATAAGGAATCGTTATTATACGAAATAGACGACATCGCAAAAGCATCCTGTTTAATGATAGGTCGTCTGACAAATTATAAATTTAATAAAAGTAAAGATATGGACACCCCTATCACAATGAAGATATTAACTGATATAGAAAAAACCATTGGAGGAAAAGATAGTAAAATGATATATGAAGAATACACAATGTTAATGTATAATGTTTTTGATAAGCGAGTTTAACAAAAACATAACCTTAGTATATTTCATATATTTCATATATGAAATTCGTAAACGGTTTTAATTACTGCTGATAAGGATTATTCTTGATCAAAGTTTTAAGATTTTTATTGAAATCTCTCTTTTCTTTTCTTGTCATTTCCTTGTTTTCACCCTCATAAGAGAATGTGATTTCAGGAGCCTTTATTTTATTCCAACCTGCTTCTATTAATTGAGATCTTGCAAATAATGCATCATTGAGAGATGGAAGGTACGCAATTTTCCTTTCAGTATGTTCTTCATTTCTATAACAAAATACGCTTGTTATTTTACCATCTTTATCATATCCGCAATTCCATGTTACCTTTCCATCAGAAGTTGGTTCGTAATATCCAAATGGTAGATCGTCCCCATTTGAGTTTACAGCATTTTCTATCTTGATTCCAAATGGAACTTCAGAATTACTCATTTGTATTGTTATCAACTATTTTTAAATAATCTTTGTTATAAAACAAAGATTTAGAAAATATTTTATTCACTTACCTGTCTATAATTCATTGTCAAATAATTCATTGTATTCGCCTTTTACAGAATTGCTTTGTTCGACAACTAAATCTTTAAATATCTTACGAAACGACAAGTCTTCCCTTTGAAGACGTTCTATTACGCTATCACTTTGCGGATTATCCTCAACAAGATTATATGAAAATTTTACATTAAATTTATTATTAGTTATCAATTTATATATTTCAGAAGTTCTGAATACTTTAAATTCCTGTGATGAACCTGAAAGTTTAATTTTAATATCAGATGTTTTCAAGCTGTTTATAAACGCATCAGTCTTTGATTTATCTAACAATTCGTCTATTGTAAAATTTTTCAGATATTTTGGCCTCATACCTACTTTAATCTTTTTAACAGAAAATCCGTTCTCGTAGTAAATATCTTCACCTATTGGAGGTTCCCAGTTAATTAGCCAAACCTTTTTATTAGGAGATTCACTATATGAATTTTGAATACTGCTTCCTGTATAGAATATATTATCTCCAACAATCTGTTCATCGTGAATATGACCACTTATAACAGGTGGTAGTTCTTCATCCCAAACATCTCCTTGATTTGATGTTATTTTATTCATGGAACATCCTTTGAATTCCTGATGAGCAAATATAGCATATGAACTCTCCCATTCTTCTTCATGTTCATGTTTCAAGGCCTCTATAAATCTTCCTGGTTGAACATAAGGGCAAAAGGTGAAAACTTTGTCATATCCTTCAGAATCTTTGAATGTATGCAACAAAGGTTTGTCAGCAACAAATACATTATCCCATCTCTTGAATGGATTAAAGGCATGGTTATCTGTTAAAAATTGAGTATGATTAATCAGGTCATGATTTCCAATAATTATATATAAAGGAGCTATTTTGGACAATTCTTCAATTAAAAGCGTCGCGATCTTGTATGGTTGAACATTTACGATTTCATGAGTATCAAGGATATCTCCAAGTAATACTATAAAACTAGGATCTTCTTTTTCAGCTATTTCTATAATATTATTGACAAATTTTGCCCCATCTGACACCGTGTCGGATTTAAAATGGATATCTCCAATCACGAGTGTTGTAAGTTTTTTGTTAACAGACATCATGTTTAAAATATTAGATTTTTCTTTTTAGATTATAATAAAATGAAACATTCAGTTTTTTTAGATGGTTTCGAAAAAAAATCGGAAATGATAAATATAGAAAGTAGAAGTGGTAGCGAATTTGGATTAAAAATTCAAGATGACATATGGGACTTGAATTCTTTTCGACCTGATATAACAAAGAGTGTAAAAGGTAAAACAGACGCTATTGTTTTTTATGAAGGAATAAAAAATACATTAATACATGATGAAAATATATATCATAATATTCCACGTTATATTCTCATCAAAAATAAGTGGTTTGTAAATGTTAGATAATGTTTTAATATAATTTTGTACATACTGGTAGTTTAGAAATTCCTGTATCATACAAATATCTCAATACAGAGTTGTATGCCTTTTCATCTACAACCCCGTTTTTCTTTATTAAGGCTTTTCGCAAGGTTTCTCTTATTGTTGTTTTATTATTCACTTTACAGAAATACTCAAGCTCATCAATATTTTTAATCTGCGGTCTAAGTTTCTTAAAATTTTTCTCGTATTTCTCTCCGATATACGGTATATTCTTCAAATCGTTATTACCTTCTACGATTTTTACACTATTTCTTCCCGCACCGAAACCCTTTTGCATACATTGTTTTACGTTTCCCTTGGCAGTATAAATTGTTTTATCACCCACTTTATATACAGGAATATTATCTCTGGTGCCACAATAAACTGTGGGTATTAAACACGCCAAAGGGTCAAAATCTTCTCTACTCATTATTTATAATAAAAAACGAAAAAAAATAAAAAAAAATAAAATGAATTATACGATATTAAAATGAGAAAGTCTAATATGATCGAAGATAATACAAAGCGAACTACAAAGAAAGTTCGCAAAAAGAATTCTGTAAACAGATTTGGAAAAAAGACACAAAAAGGTGCTAGAATTAAACAACTACAATTAAAGCGACTTAAAATGTCAGTATTCAATTGTAAAGCGGCGTGCATTAGACAATAATCTAACATTTAGAAAAGAATTAAAGTTGGACGGGAAAAATCTCGGGTATTGGTGGTCACCTGAAAAATGCCATTGTTAGATTTGATTAAAACTTATAAAAAATAAATTATTATTAGTTTACTCATATGAGTAAACTAAATCAAACTTATTTAGATACCGTTGTACTAACGCCTAGTAATCGTTTCTGGAAACCGAAGAACAAGACAAATAACGTAGAAACACTCAGTAATCCGGCAATAAAGAATGCGATTGATATATTAACTGCACTGTTTAGCCCTTTATCTGTAGCGTCTTCTGGGTTAACATTATAATGTTTAAATTTGTCATACGAAAAGGCCGAACTTATCAGTAGAAGAACAGATACAACCAATGCTGAAGCGAAAATTAAATAATAAGATGTTTCTGAAACGCAAGCTGTCATTTAATATATATCAAAAATATAAATATCAAAAATATAAATTTTAACAAGTATGTCTATTACATGTCATCTCTTTACATACAGATTCACTTACATCTATGAATTTCCATGAATTTGCTCCTGATGAAAATAAATAGCCAACAATTTTATCGTTTTTCAAATCATCACTTGGAGGTTCAGCGTTCTTTGAAGCATATCTATGAACATTGGCGTATACACCGCTTTGTAATGTATAATCTAGATCATCTATTCCTAATTCCACCAAGTTACTTTTACAATAATTTTTATTATTTTTACCGGCATCTACATTTGAACAGTCTCCATCTTTACATGGAAGATTTTTACCTCCAGCTATTATAGGGGATTGCGTCCAAGGGCTAAATTTACTATAATTACCAGTTTTACCATCAACATACCGATAACGATACCATACATTAGCTCCAAGAGCTTTACCAAATGAGGTCGAATTTCTAAAATTAACAAGGTATAGAGGCTTAGATGGTTGTTTCATAGTACCGTCAAATTTATTCTCTATTATAGCGCTACAATCATCGTTCCACATTACGTCTTTTTTATCTTTTAGGGATAGACAATTTCCTGTACCAGGGTTTTTAGCAGTTAACGTAAGATACGTAGCTACACATAGAAATACTAACATGGATATACTTATCGTCAGTAATACAATTGTAACATTGCTCAATTGTTTCATTTATAATTTAGAACTAAAAAATATTCTGAGATAAACTTTAATTTATTCATATTAATATGTACATAATTATAAATGTTATTGTTTTTCTAATAGGTTCTTTATTTGGATGGGTAATGGAATACACAAAGGGTAGAATAGAAAATGATAAAGATTTGATAGAAAGAAACAAATGTGGTGATACAGTAATAACAGGAGTTTTCAGACAATGTCTTCCATTGCTTAATATATACGGTGTAGGAGCCGTATTAATTCTAAATATTTATAATTATTTTAAAACAATCTTATCAACAATAGAAATAATATTACTGTGCTTTGTATCAGTACTTTTATTAGAATGTGTAGTTGCAAGTATAAATTATAAATTACTTAATAAAAAGACATGGGATTATGGTACGAATATATGCTACGGCGGTATAGATATCGTTCCAAGTATATGGTGGTTTATACTTGTATCAATAACTGTACTTTCTTTTGATAATTTTACCAATTATAAATAATTTAAAATTAGAAAGATTTTACACTTAATAATGAGTGTAAAAAAATTTGACGCTATTGTTATAAGTGGTGGAGGTATAAAAGGGTTATGTTCTTTGGGAGCTCTTCAATACGAATACGAGAAAAAAACATATGATCCTGATAACGTATCAATATATGCTGGAACGTCTATAGGATCAGTAATAAGCTTACTTATGATATGTGGATATACACCACTTGAGGCGTTTAAAAGTATATATGAAATTGATGATTTTCTTGATATAAGAAGTGAAGGTGTAGACGTATGGGATTTTGTCAAATTTATGGGTTTAATGTCTATCAAAGGGTTCATGGATAAAATTGAAACTCTAGTAAAATCAAAGTTGGGGTACATACCCACGCTTAAAGAATTAAAAGATAATACTGGTAAAACTCTAGTGGTTCCAGTTACAAATATAACAAAAATGTCATGTGAATATTATACGTATAAAACCAAGCCAAACGTTAGTTGTTTAGATGCAGTAAAATTTTCAAGTAATTTACCTTTTGTATTTCAGAGATTGAGATTTGAAGATTGTTATATAGCAGACGGGGGTGTTATAGATAATTTTCCATTAGATTATATAGACAACGGAAAATTACATATTCTAGGAATAGTCTCGACTGGATATAATATTCCAGTTGGTAAATTAAAATTGTATGATTATTTTTATAGTCTTGCAGTTTTACCTATTATATCAAACACAAAACTTAGGTGTAGAAATGCAAAATCAAATACTAAATTAATAGAACTTGATACAAAAAAATATCCATTTTTACCATTTTCTATCAGTGATAACGATAAAATGGAAATGTTCTCAGAAGGGTATAACAATGCTAAAATAACCGATTCTATAATATATCTAAATTGTGAAAAATGGAAAGATGATATTCATGATATTACATAAAAAAAATATTTACTGTCAATAAATGACAATGTTTACTATACAAAATGCTAACGCAAGATTATTAACAGGAAATGCATCAACTACTATATCCGAAATACCTCTAGAAAGACGAGCGGGATCATCAACTGACCAAAGAATACCGGCTTCTGCTCAAATAGCATCTTCAGATGCTACAAATTCCGCAGATGGTATATACGGACTTCAAGCGGATTTAAAAGGTGGATTTATTGTAAGTAATGTTCCTTGTTCTGTTATAGTTAATAACGATCAAAAGAACTTGAATAACTCCCAGAAATTTCTTAGCAACAAAGGAAACCTTGTAGAAGGTGTTAGATCTAGTTGCGATGAAACATTAATGTTTGGAATTACACCTGAAGAAATAAAGGCTGAAATCCGACTTGTCGATAATGAATTATTCAGACGAACTATAGATAGCACTAATGGAAATGTTACATGGGTAAGAGCTTAAATTTTATTACTTTTAAATTTTTGTTTTATAGAATTAATATAATTGATAATTCTATCTTTTATAGAATATTCTTTATCATCTCCTATTAATCTACTTTTCTCGTTTATATCTTCCATATTGTGTTTAATCTTGTATAGATTTTAAACTAATTTTCACGCAATACGTGAAAATTATATTTATACAAATTATCCATATATTTTCATAAATCGTTTTAATTCTTGCTTATCATAAGGTTTTCCTGTAATAGGATTTACAGGTTCTTCTTCACCAGCCTCTTTTATAGATTTCTTTATATCATCAATATTTAGAGCAGAAAATTCTCCATCCGAATAACACACTACAACATTAGATTCGGTATCGACGGAATTTATTAATCCAAACTTTACCCACGGATCAGCGTCGTATAATCCTATATCAGATTCTTCATTTGTGAAATATTTTGATTGGAGAAAAGACAATTGCTTGTCAAATAATTCTAATCCATAATCATACATTTTATCGCTCAAATCATTATTTGCGTAAAATTCTGGGAAAGATCTATATACACCTAATTCTAAGAGATTTTCTACCTTGACAACGCCACTATTTATCTTTTTATTGAGATATTTAGCATGACCGGGTATACGTGTATAAGGACTAAAGTATATATGAATTTTTGAAAATTCTATAATATAATCTCTTATGTCGGAATTATTTTCGTATATTTTTCTTTCAAGTTTTTCTACCTGAGATCTCAATTCTTTACCTTTATTAGAAAGTTTGGGTTTGTAAAGATTTTCGTTGCTAGCTATACTTATGAAAAAGTTATATTTCTCATTGTTATAATCAAGATGTTTAGCATACTTTTCGTACATATCTTGTAAAGAGTTTCCGTATTTTTCATCAAAGTTTTTTCTTGACAAGTTTTCATCTTCAATAGCATCCTCTTGAGTCAATTTCCATTTTTGATATTGATTTTCGAAGTAATCTATGTATCTAATAGGTACAATTCCAATGCTATCCCAATCAATAGGACTTGATTTCATTTCCTTAAACTTTTTAAAATTATCTTCCAGCGACTTTTCGTATTGTTCTTTAAATTCGTCAAAAGACAAATCAGGTTGGTCCTTTTTAAATCTCTCAAATTCACTTTCTAAATACGTGTCATATGTTTCTATACTCAACCTTGACAATAAAGCTTCAAACCGATAGCGATTATCCTTTACATCTTTTTTGTGTTTATTATAAAGTCGTTTCACGTTTTCAAGTTCTGTTCTTTCAAAAACATCATACATAATATCAACTTGTTTTGGTGATAAATTAATAAAGTCATAGTTGTTCCTAAGCCATGTATTTTTCATATCTTTAACATCTGGAAGGTTATTAATATAATACGAAACGGCGTCTCTTATAAAATATGGCATATTTCTTGTGGTTACTACAGTATTTCTTAAACCTGTAAGAATTACCGAACTTAAGCCATCAATCTCTTCTTTTTGTTGAATCTTTTCAATTAAATCTTTTCCGTCTATAGCAAATAGTTCAATTCCGTACTCATCAGTAAGTCTTGATATCAATTTTTCAGGATTAGTTTCGTTTATGTAAAGTTCGTCGTAATCAGGGGTATTAACAACCTTTAAAAAATCAAATTCCGGTAGATCATTAATATTAATATTTATATATGTTCTACGAATCCACTCGTTAAATTTAGAATTAATATACTCATTTTCTGGAACCATCTTTTTATTCAACTCTTCCCAGTTAATTTGTTTAAAAGTTCTTAGTAGTTTTCTGTCGTATGATATATAATGGCTATCGTTTTTCATATCATCAAATAATTTATTTACAAAGTATAATCTTTGAGAAGAAGTTATAGGCACCTTTATACGTTCGTGGGGTTTCTCTTTGCGTGGTTCCAACGCTCTTTTTGGAAATACATCAGGCGTTTCTATAATAGATGTTTTATCACCCGATACAAGTTGGAGACGATATACTGTTTTTTCTTCTCCAATTACATTACCTGTTTTAACGTCTTTTGGAGTAAATTTATATTTTACAACTCTATATTTAGCTTCCATTATTTCAGAGTGAGCAAGAGGTAAATCACGAACTTTTTGAACACCTTCTTTTATAACAAGACGTTTTTCTGTTTGAGGAATACCGAAAGCTTTGGCCTTTTCCAATAATCCGTCATCGTTTATATATAATGGAACGTTTTTTTCTTGAAATATTAATGTCTTTTCTAAACGCTGTCTCATTGAACCTGGAGGTAGTTTAAATCTACCTGTATCTATATTTTCTCCTGTATTTTCGTATACATCATCTCCTTCATCTTGACGTCTATCAAACTCTCCGACCAGTTCCTCTAGTTCGAGTTCTCCGTCTTCGGCATAGTCTATATCGGCTGCTTCGGGGTCGTCGTCATCAGGGTTAACATCTGGAATTACTCTATTATCCGATATAACTGATCTTTCTGGACCTCTACGAGGTTTAACAAAATAAGGTTTAAGAGGTATGACTACTTCTTCTCCTTCTTTGTATAATACACCGTCTATCAGCATGCCATCATCGTGTTTGATAATTTCAGGTCTCTCAAGAATTGATTTCGGTTCAGATTCTACATCAGATTCAGAATCTGAATCCAAACCAAGATCTTTAAAGTCAATATCTTCCAATGAAGTAGACTGATTATTTTTGATATCAAAGTCTGTCATTTTATCATAAACTAAATAAATTTTCTTTTCAATTACTTGATGAAAATTATTTAAAATTCTTGAAATAAAATCTCATTTTTACTTTTATTATTAAACCTTTGGAAATTTAAAACGCCCACTCGAAGCATAAAAAAAATTAACAAAATGTAAAATTATTAACAAGGGTTTAAAGTCATGTTTGTAATTATATAATATGAACACACTTGTGGGTTTAGTAGATAATTTAAGATTGGTTAAAGAGACATCATCTGATATTCTTCATGCGATGCTACCTATTATGAAAAAAATACAACAGTACAATAATGACGTATTATGTGATGTAAAACTAGAACTTGGTGACGTGTCAGATGAAGTAATTCAGAATAAATTACAAGATATATGTCTTGAATTGATTAGAGATGCTCAAATTATTAGAAAAGAAATTGATTTATTTGCTTTGTCAACTACTACTAATTCCGGTGTAGAATCAAAGATTAAAGAATGTCCTTATATGACAAATGTATGGTTTGGAGATTTCTATGAAGATTGCGAAGGATCAGAAGCAATTTTTAAATTAACAGAAGATTTAAAATTAAACCTTGGAAACTGCAATGAGGACTGGATAATTGATATGTGTGTATCATCATTAAAAAAATAAATTTACTCATTCTACTCGACGAGTAGAATGTAATGTTATTACCGTCTTGCAATATAATACAATGCTACTGCTGACAATAACCATCCTAGAACGCATAGATAAACTGCTGAATTTTGATCCCATCCTCTAATTCCTACAAGATTATAATATATCAATGCAAATATACTATACGACAAAATACCCAAAGCAAACGACCTTGATGTTTCTGACCTAGCTTCTTTATTTACAAAAATCATCGAAGACATGGCGACGGGAAACGCGGCCAAATATCCTGCCATATAAGGTGAAAAATTATCTGCTACACATACACATAACCCTATTGTAAATCCTGAAAAGAAGAATGCCAAAACATAATCTGGAACTGTGGATAATATACTCATTTGAAATTATACTTGATAGTATTAAATGCATTAAGTAAAAGATTTTCACGTCTCTTGTTATTTAGTAAGATACAAGCCTTGGTGTAATTTTCATATTTAATGTCTTGAACTTCCTCTGATAAGGTATCTTCTCTTATACAATGAGGTGTCTTTAATCTACATGGAATTATATAATATTTCAGTTGTGCTAAATAATAAAAAGTTTCATATTTTTTGGAATTTGTTCCTACGAACTCTTCATGTATTTTAATTTCGGGATATACGATAAAAGAACTTCTGTGTATTCTTGTTTCTTCTTCAGTCTCTCTAATAGCACATTCTATTTCAGATTCGTCTGGATGCGCCTTTTTACCTTTGGGAAATCCCCATGGCTGTTCTGTCACATGAGTTTGAGTTGAGTCTACTAAATCGGCTATCGTATTCTGAATATAACTATATTTCTTCTTGGCTTTAGGATGAAGATCGGTGTATATTTTTGAATTGGTTTGTATAAATAAATCATCCCATAACTCTTGAAAACTATAATTTTTTATACGAAGTCTTTCAGACGGCGTCATTCTGCTCAACAAAGACTTTATCTGGAATTCTGACCTCCATAATCCTCTTATAAAATCCATGTATTCAAACGTATCTCTACGTTGCTGAACTATAAACTTAACATCCCCATTGGAATCTTTATGAAATAATATTAAACCGAAACTTGTTATAGGTTTGTCTCTATAATTTTTCCTTACTTCCTTAAAACTCATTCTCTATATAGTATATTTCTAACCAGTTTTAAAGATGTAAATAGAAAAAAAATATACAGATAAAATTTATAAATATGGAATGTTCAGATGATAATAACGACGCAAACTGTACATTAACTGAAAATTGTATAATCTGTTTAGAGAATTTTGATTATAATGAAGTTATTCATACTACTTGTTGCAATCAATATATATGCAATAATTGTTATCATATTTTACTAAAAAATAAAAGTGTTGACTGTCCTAATTGTAGGTCTTATTTCAATAATACATGCGATATATATAGCGAAGCGTATTTAGTTAGTAAGATAAAAGAGAGTATTACAGTCTCTAGAAGTAGCGAACTGGGATTCTTAGAACACTTGAACAAGTTCGAAAAATTATGCCAAGTTATATATGATAACGACTTGTTAATGGAAATGGCTTTTACAAAATATATTTATATATTAAAATCAGAACTTTTATTTTATACTACTAATTGTTATATTGTAGATATTAATGTTCCACTTTCAATTGTAGATTTATCTTATGTTTTATCAAAAATAGAAACACCTGTTATTATATTAGATTTAGTGTAAATAAAAATGAAAGACTATATTAATATTTTTATTTAAATAATTAAATAAATAATTAAAATATCCATAATGTCGTTATTTATAGACTCTTTTGCCAATCATTTATCAAACGAACTTAATGTAGAATTGGAAGATGTAACAAAGGCTATCAATAAATTTGGTATAGGAAATGCTAAAATAACAGAACAAATACCTATTACCAAACAAAATTTACTTGATTTGAACCCTGTAAGTAAATCAACTACTTCCCAGATATCTTCTTCTACTGGAAAAGAAAAACATCCATGTTGTAGAGTAAAGAGAGGTCAGACAGATACATGTGGTAAATCTTCTACAAAATGCATTGGTGATAAATGGTATTGCGGAACTCTAAAAAGCGGTTGTTATAGTATAATGATAAAGAAAGCTGCTGAAAATGCTATAAGTGAGACATCTACCCAAACTTCCGTAAAAACTAAATCCAAAACTACTTCAAAACTTTCTTCTACAAACGCAGAACGTAAAGCAGTTAGAGATAACATTAGCAAGCAACTTATTAAAAAGGTAACAAAACAGACAGAAATAAGAGTTGTTTGTATAGATACAAACGATGGGACAAAGTTATATTATGAAAAGGAACATCGTATATTATTTGACCCGAAAACAGATGAGGCTTATGGATGTTTAGATGATGATAACAATACAATCAACGAGCTGAGTGATGAAAACATTAGATGGCTAGAATCTAATAATTGTTCTATACGTATTACAAAATCTTCTAAAACAGATGATAATTTCGAGGAAGAACTAGAAGATGATGACTTTGAGGAAGAACTGGAAGATGATGATTTAGACGAGTCTGGAGACGAGTCCGAATAAACTTTAATTTTTATCTGAATAGATAAAAATATATTAATTGAAATTAATTATTAAGACATGAGTTAAATTCTTTTAGAATATCTTCTCTAGACGATTTTAATTTATTTCCAGATTTTTTACTTTTAGCCTTTTCGGGAGCAGGTACATCACTGTTTGTGTTCATACCATCTAACAGATTTTTAAGTTCTTCAGCCAATTTTTCGGTATCTGTAGATTTACCAGCCTCTACAAGTTCACTTATGTTTTTATCACTTCTTTTCTTTGAAATTGGTTTGAAAGTACCACCCAATCTCTTTTTAAGATCTTTGAGAGTAGTAGAGTCTCCTACAATCAACCTTCCATCCAGTGTCAGTTGAGCGATGTTATCAGGTTTTTCTATACATTCACCATCCTCTATATTACAAACCTTGTCGTCGTCGCATTTGGTAAACCGATCTAAACTTTCCATATTAACAGATCCGCATCTATCGCTAACGGGTGTATCTTTTTCTTTAACCCGTCCTGATACTTCTGAAACGGATTTTCTCCAGTAATCCAAATGCGCTTGAATATCTTCTTCCGTTCCAAACATGTTATCCTTGAAAACAAATGTTGGATTTTGTTCTTTAAGCCTTTTAAGGTCACGTGGTTGCCCAGCTTTAGTCTTTTTCATGCATTTCTTTTTATGTATATTACAATATTCGTTTTCTATATCACATTTATTATTATTCTCGCCACACACGGATTTAAAGTCCTTCTTTTCAGTCGTCTTTTTCTTTTCAGTCGTCTTTTTCTTTTCAGTCGTCTTTTTCTTTTCAGTCGTCTTTTTCTTTTCAGTCGTCTTTTTCTTTTCAGTCGAATCGTTCAAAGAGAGTTCTATACATAACTCATCCACTTTCATTTTCTTTGCTTCCGATTTGTTTTTTACTACACCTTTTTGAACAGCGATATCTACGAGTTCATCCTTTGAATAAGCGTTATTGTTTTTATTTTTACGAGGCCCGCATGGTCGTTTAGTTTTAATTTTTATAGAATTATTATTAGATGAAGTAATGGTAATTGGTATTTTAAAATGCTTAACAAGCTTATCAGCATGTTCACCCTTACCTTTTATATGCGTTTCGATGGCTTTCATGTAATCACCTTTAGTATACTTTCCAGTTTTACCAGATTTGGTATGTAAATCTATTTTGTATTGTTTTACTTTTGATTTCAATTCATCGAGCTTGAATTGTCCAAGATTAGATGTTATCGAAGATGTCATTATTGATATTATTCAAGATATTATTTTTACAAGTTTAACTTTAAAGTATAATAATTAATATATTTAAGAATGTCTGTTATACAGTTAAACACAAATAATTTTGTTGAAACCAAAACACCAAAAGGTAGAGTTTCGTTAAATACAAATGTACCTGGCGTATCTATGGTAATGTTTAAGCTAGCAAACTGTAAAGGTTGTTCTATAATGGAACCGGAATTTGCAAGTTTTGCTAACGATGGAAGATTAAAAGTAGCTACTGTAGATCTCACTTACAATAGACCTTTAATAGGAATGGCGCGTAATTCTACAACACCTATCCAAAAAACACCTCACGTTATAATGTATGTAGACGGTAAACCTTTAGCGATATATAAATCAAAACCAGGACTTCCTATAAGAACCAATTTGGCTAATTTTGTTAATGGTGCAATGAGTCAAATACCTCAACAAACGTTTGTACCTCGACAGCAGCAGCAAAATATTTACGGGGGGACTACCGAAAATACAAATTACTATACACCAGAATCTAATCCACCAAGAAGAGCTATAAATATGGCTAATGAGTCAGGACACGGAAATATACATCCAACAGTTCAGCAGCAACAATGCGACTCTGATGATGAAGATTGTCTTTTAACTCCTAATAAAATTATTCCTTATAATCAACCTTGGGAATGTGAACTTAAAAAAATAAACATGTAAATATATTATGAACAATCGAAATACCGAATTACTGTTTAAATCACTTAAACTAAGTTCATCAAATAGGGATATATCGAAAAAGAATAAAAAATTTATTGTGGATGGTATAAAAAAATTAAACAGTGATGTTAAAATCAATCTTGTAAATATTCTAAAGGAATGGTATAAAAATGAAAATTTATCTTATCCTTATAATGATGGTCATGTAAATTTCGATTTAGATCTTATTTCAATCCAATTAAGATGGATTATTCTCAATTTTCTAAAAATTTACGAATAGCTGAAACTTTCAATATTTTCTAAAATATTGAAAAACTGAAATAATTTTTTTTCTTTTGACGTAAAAAATATACATAAACACTATGTTTGATAATATTAAAAACATGAACTATAAACGTGTTGAGGAGATACTAGACGGTATCAAAAAGACCGATGACTATGTCAATTGGCTTAATACCCTTAATATAGAATCAATAAGACAAGAACTTAAACGGGGTGGTATTGAGTTTAACAAGAAAGAAAAAAAGGATGTCATCCTTAATCGTTTAATAAACGAGGACAATGAAAAGATCGTCGAGATTATCAAGGATGAGGAAGATGAAACTTTTGACGTCGAAGATTCCATCGAACCTCTTTACAGCTATATTATGGAATTTATGAAAGAATACAATCAAAATAAAGAAAATAAACAAACTAATCCTGACGAATATGATGTTGTTATAGATGAATCTTTATTAGCTTTGAACAAAATCGCATCGTCTATTAATGATATTTCTAAGATTTTTATAGATATAGACTATGATAGAGACTTGACAATAAATGAAAGTGATGATCAACAAACTCGAGACTTGAAACTCAATATTATGCATAAAAGAAAATTGAATGAACGTAGAAATGAGAGTTTTGATACTATTCATGGGTTTCTTTTAGAAGCTATAGGTGATAATGATATCATCAGAAACAACCTGAAGTCTTTCATTACTGCTATTAAACAAGGAAAACTTGTTTATACACGTCTGTATCTTAGTAAATATCTCAACCAAAAACTAAACAAATTAAAAACAGTAAACGTTGACAAAAATAAGAAATCTATTAGAGACATGGGTGCGATGCGATACGAGTCCGATTCTGAAGAATCTTCAGATGACGAAGATGTTGTTATAGATGATCCTATCATGAAAGCGATTATGGAAAAGATGGGACAATCTGCAAAAACATTTATTCCTGAAAGTGTCAATAAGGCTTCACCTATTCCATTTGAAGAACAGAATATAGATAATTCTTTAGAAGAAATGATAGTAATAGCGCTTGAAAACAATAACATAGAGGTAGAAGCTTCATTTGGAAATTTTAGAAACGGTAGATTTATACCAGGTATAGAAAGCTATTACGAATTTTCTAAACTCATTGAACGTCTTGGTAAACAATTTGAAACTGTTGCGTACAACGATATAGTAGAAATTAAGGGAAATGTTAGAAAGATAATTAGAAACGGTATAGTTTCATATGAAACAAAAGATAGAGATAACTCGTTTAATGTCAGAATGGAAAACATCGGAGTTAGGATTACATCTTCAGAAGAGAGTAAAAATGTTGATGAAAATCAAATAGTTAACTGGAGTCCTGATATAATTAGAACACGTAAACGAACAAGATTTATTGTTAACAGGAGATTTTCTATTGACACTACTAAAGTTGTAGAAAAGAAAACACTGGGTAATTTTAAACCTATTACAAGATACGAAGTTGAAATAGAATATACTCAGGATAATGAAGATGTAATTGTCAAGGATGTAGAATCTGAATTCACTTCTCTAATTAAAAATGTTTATAATATGTCTAAATCAATCTCTGATACAAAGTTCGATGAAAGTATGGTCTATTATAACGACGAAAAGATTGATGTTATAAATCTTCATAATCAGTTATTAAAACCAAAATCTAGTGTAATCAATAGATTTGATTTGGAAGATATGGATCATAGTACATTAAAAAACGTAGCTAAAATTCTTGATATAAACGAAGAAGAATTTAACAAAGAAGATTTGCTTAGAACGTATATTAAAGAAAAGCATGGAAGTAAACTATCGAATATTTTAGGAGAGGATACACTTAGAAAATTAAAAACTAGGCAGCAAAATCGCGCGGATTATATTGCTTCTCAACCGGTGAATTCATTTAGACTTAACAGCGGGTATGAGAATAGACCTAGAAATATTAAGCATTCTGATTTTAAAACTTTTAAGAGAATATCAGATGTTTTTACAAAATCTAAACAAGAAACCCCTAATAAACGTTCCATGTATATTACACCATCAGAATATGATAAATTGAGCGATGAAGATAAACTTGATTTTAATAACTATTTCCCAACAGTCAAGCTTGATGGTAGTAGATTTTTTATGATTGTGAACAAGTCGGTTTGTTATATGATATTTGCTCCAAGTACCATTATAAAATTTGGATTTGTAAAGGATGGGATAAATTTGGAAGGAACTTATATAGATGGAGAATTTCAGAATAAAACATTTTATGCTTTTGACGTTTTATTTATCAAAAATAAAGATATTCGTAGAGTTAAATTTTCATCAAGAATTTCATATATAAATGATATTGTAGATAACATCGTTCCTATAGAAGGATTTAAGATAGAAGTCAAAAAGTATTTTAAAAATGGTGATATTTATGAGAGATTGTTTGAAGCATATGACGAATTTATTAAATTATCAGAGAATGGAGTGAAAATAACAGATGGTATCATCTTACAGCCTAATGGGTTATATAAAAACGATAACACTTTAAAATGGAAACCCGAGGACGAACTTACTATTGATTTCAAAATGATCAGAGTTAATCAAAATATGGCTGATAATAAAAAATATCCGTCAATTGACAGGACAAATGTAGATAGATCTTATTTTCTTAAATCAAAAGGCCCAAATGGATTGGTTGATTTTAAGATGAAATATCCTGTTAAATTTGATGGTATTTCTATTCTTACACCAGAAGAAAATCTTGAAGAAGACTGGGATGGTAATGTTGTAGAGTGTAGATGGAATTCCTTAAGAAATACATTTACACCTGTTCGTATTCGTGAAGATAAACTTTATCCAAACAATTTTTCACCAACAGCAAAAGATGTATGGTCTGATATTCACTCTCCTATCACTAGTGATACCCTTAACGGATTCGATTTGGTAACAATGAGAAAATATCATAACAGTGTCAAGTTAAAAATGCTAAACAAATATACCAAGAATGCAAATGCTATACTTGATATTGGTTCAGGAAGAGGTGGTGATATATTAAAATGGAGAGAAGCTGGAATTTCAAAGGTTTATGCCGTTGAACCTAATGCAAATGAACTTAAAAATAGGTATGATAGTATAGTTGCTAGATACGATACAGGTGTTCCAGCAATGATGATTGCAAGATACGGAGCGGAGAATACGGAAAGATTACAGCAAATGATAGGAGATGACGATATAGACGCGGTTGTTAGCTTTTTCTCTATGACATTTTTCGGTAAAGATAAAGAAATGTGGGAGAGCATGTTTGATACGATTGATATTGTTAAACCTGGAGGATATTTTATGGGTATTGTAATGGATGGAAATCTTGTAAAGAATAACATAGAAGAATTTGGAAGTTATGACGATGATGAAAGTGAAGATGAAGAATTAAGTGAACACGAAAAGAAACTTTTAGAAATAGCAGGACAAAAACTCGGCGAAAAAGAAGACAAGGATGGATTTAAGACATTGGAAACGGAAGCTTTTACAATCACTCAAGAAACAGAATTTGATGATGAAATGCCTATAGGTAATGAAATAACAATAACCATCAATGATGAAACCAGTATGGTTAAAGATCAAACAGAATGGCTTATTAATTATAAAATGCTTAGAGATAGACTTTTTAGGATGGGATTTGTAGAAGTTTATAATTCTGTATTGGATAAAGACGAAGCCAAACACATTCCTGATTCGGGTTATCTTTTCAGTTCCATGAATAGAGCATTCTGTTTTCAAAAGATTGATTCAGATAAAAAACAAGACGATGTTAAACCCAAATCTAAAACCATTAAAGGTATTCAAAATAGACTTTCAGAAGAATATGGAGAAGAATTGGATGTTGTAAATTTTCAACGCGACGACGGAGTAATTAACGGTGTAATGTATGCTACAAACAAAGAATATAGGAATCTATACGATCTCAATGTAATATCAGACGGCATTAGAAAGCTATCAACAAAAGAAGACCTCAAAGAAGAAGCAAAACGTTCTAGATATGCTTCTGAAATTATAAACGCTAAGAACGAATTTGTAAGTAATGTTAGAAAAGGTCTTGGTGTAAGTCTGACAAGAGAAAAATTTGAAGAACTTGCCGGTGGAGAATTAGCCAAACGACTTGAATATCAAAGTAAAAATAAAGGTGCTAAAAATCCTTTAGAACATGCTTTTGCGAGTTTTAAGTTGAAACTTATACAAGGAGATAGTTCTTTATCTGATGTAAGTTTATTGGAAATACTTTCGGACTTTTTACAAATTGCAATCTATGTGGTAAATGTGGGCAAGGTAGATTTATCAATTTCAGAACCATCTGTGCTGGCTAATAAAGATATAATATATGAAAAAGCCGTAGTTCTTACTAAAAGCGACAATGGTTTTGGGTTAGTTGTAAAGAAATCAGACGATGAAGAAAAAGGGATATTCGATGTATCAGATACTATAATAGAAACAATAAGGGAACAACTATACTAAGATTAAAAAATGAATAAAACCAATTTTGTATTAAATTTAATACAAAATAAACATGAGTTGGAACGAAAGTAATACCATTTTATACCGTTTAGGTAAACCTAAATCGAAAGGTGCCCCTATAGTATCTTTTGATATGGACCACACCCTTATCAAACCAAAAGATGGTAGAAAATTTCCTCAAAATAAGAAAGATTGGGAGTGGTATATAAATAATCCAAATTTGAAAAAATATATCGGATGTTTATCCGATAAAGGGTATCATATAATAATATTTTCGAATCAGTCTGGCATCTCTTCCGGTAAAACAGATAAAGTCGATATTACAGAAAAGATTGATGATATTATTAAACAGTTGGATATTAATAATAACATATCTGTTTTTATAGCAACTAAATCAGATATTTACAGAAAACCCTCAAAATTAATTATGGATTTCGCAATAAAAAGTTTGGATATTACTCTTGGTAATAATTCCTTTTATTGCGGAGACGCTGCTGGTAGATTAAAGCATGGAAATATTAAAAAAGATTTTAGCTGTAGTGATAGAAAATTTGCATCAAATTGTAATTTAGCGTTTTTTACCCCCGAAGAATTGTTCGAAATCGATGAAATTGATTCTAGAAAATGGGAATGGGGTAGTGTTAATCCTAAAGAATTATTAAAGGAATATAGCACAACTTCGAATAAAGATTATATCAAACGCCCTAATTATCAAGAATTGGTAATTATGATAGGATCACCAGCAAGTGGAAAATCTACAATATCTAAAAATATTTTGAAATCAAATGATAAATATAAAATTGTAAATCAAGATGAACTTAAAACAAAAACTAAATGTTTAAATGCGTGTATTAAATATTTGAATGATGGTTATAGTGTTATATTAGATAGAACAAATCCTAAACTAAATGAACGTAAAGAATTTATAAACTTGGCAAATAGAGTCGGGTGTAAGGTAAATTGTATATGGGTAAATACGTCTCCTGAAATGTGCGAACATTTAAATATGTATCGCTCGCATATAACTAAAGGGGAAAGAGAACCTGTACCTATTATAGCGATGAGAATATATAGAAAGAATTTAGAAGAACCTCAACTTAAAGAAGGTTACGACAATATAGACATAATAAAACCTAAAATTGAATTGAAAAATGAACATGAACGTGATCTATTTTTACAATGGTATTAAGTATAATATTTATTTTTATACACTCGTATAAAAATTATTTTTTAAGTTTATGTTTCAAATTATAATATTTATAAATATATTTTTTTTTAACATTTGATCATTTTTATAAAAAGTTGAAGAACATTTTGTTTTAAAAATCAACACACCAACACACAAAATTTTGTGTGTTGGTATATAAAAATTTTAAAAAAAAAATTACGAACTTTTTTAATTTTTAATGCTGCTTTTCAAACTAGATAACCGTTCTCGCTAATCTTAAACGCGATAATTATTTTTTGAAACTTTTCGGTAATATTTTACAAGCGCGAAAAAATTTGTAAATGGTCGCGTTTTTTCGCGAAAATTCGCGTTTTTAAAAATAGGCGAAAATCGAATTTCCTATTTTACGAATGTTTGATACTATAACTAATTTTATACTGGCTAGATACCGTTTTTAAAGTTCGCGTTTTTTCGCGAAAGTTCGCGTTTTTTTCTATTTTATTTAAAGACGCGTTGTATTAAAGATAAGTATAATAAGATGGCGAAATTGAACAAACGAGTTACTTGTGAATTCTGTGGTTCTGATATACTTAAGAAAGACTTGAATAGACATCAACTAACAAAAAAATGTACAAGTGCAAGATTGAGAAAGAATTGTATAGGATGTAATCAATTATTTTCAGGTATGGAATATCAAGACCATATAAAAAAGTGTTTTCCTTATATACAGATAACTAAACTTAAGGAGGAAAATGATAAACTTCAAAGGATAATAGACAAAAAGGATAAGTTTATACAAAGTATGGCGAGTAAACCCAGTACAACCAATAATAACTTTAATATAAATCAGTATTTTGAAGGAAACAAAGGTATAGATTTTTTAGACAATGAAGACCGTATGAACGAAAGAATAGAACACTGCCGATTGATGATGGAGAATACGATAGAAAATCATGGATTAAACCCAAAAATGATAGCAGAAACAAAAGAGGAGCAATGTAAATATCTATTCAAAGACGAAACTACTGGTAAATGGAATGTTATAAATACAGATACATCAAGAGGTACATTTAGTATTTGCAAAAGAATGAAGAATGACAGAACCTTGTACGTAAAAGACCCCAAAGGAAAAATGTTAAAACTAACGGTTGATAAAGTAGATTTTGAAAACAGAACCATGATATACAAATTATCTCTTGATCAAGATGACATGTCATTGGATGAAAAGTTCGAACAATTGGACGTGTGTATGATGGTAAGTAATGAAAAATTATTAAACAAGATACCTGTTAAAAGTATGATATGAAATTAAGAATTAATACCTCTTATTTTTCACTTGAACATGTATTTCGTGGTTCATAACCAATTTTTAAATATGCTAATATTTTAATTATAATTAAATTAAATCGCAAATATTTAATTATTATTATTCAATATAATAATAAGGTAAAATGATACTTTATAAATTAACACGGTGTATTGTTCCAACGATATCCAAGATGAAAAAAGTTGAAGACTATATTCCTAGTATTACACACGGAAGAGTAATAAAAGTTCACGATGGAGATAATATCACTATAGCAGCTAGAGTTAATAACGTTTCAAAGCTGTATAAATTCAATATAAGAATTAACGACATAGATACTCCCGATATTAGATCTAGAAATAACATAGAAAAGGCCATAGGTATAAAAGTTAAGTATTTGCTTAGGACTAGAATTTTAGATGAAGTTGTAAGAGTAGAAATAAAAGGTAAAGATAATTACGGAAGGTATATAGCTGATGTTTATCATAACTCTGTCAATATTTCTGAATGGTTAGTAAATAATAAATATGGTGTAAGACGCAATGGGTCAAAACAAAAATTTGATAAGCAGAAATATAAAATTGTTCCAAAGTATAAACCAAATACAGATTTATACAAAGCAGTTAAATATAAAAATAAATAGTAGTTTCATACATACGTATGTATGAAATTTAACTTAACTTTATAATGTTAATACAGATGCATACTTTTCATCTCCAAAATCAATAATGTTGATTTTCTCCTTCTTATTAAGTTCTTCGGTGCCATTAATTTCCTTATATGTCTCATCAATAATGTTGATTTTCTTCTTCTTATTAAGTTCTTCGGTGCCATTAATTTCCTTATATGTCTCATCTATAACATTATAGACTAATGTTTTAAGTTTAGATGGTGTTTCAGGATAATGGTTAAATCCAGGGTTTATACCATACTTCTGCCAGTATTCTGAAACCGACCGTGCACATTCTAGATCATTATTTTGAACATGTTGTATTAATACAATATTACCATTGTTTATATAATAAGATTTATAGTAGTATGGTAGTTTATCTACTTTTATATTTTCAGAAACGATAGTCTTACTTGAATTTCTGTTATTTTTCCAAAATAATATTAGTTCTTTATCTGAAAAAATCATTTCATCGTTATTAGTCTTGAATTGATTAGGTGTAAAGTGTTTTCGTATGTTAATGTTCTTTATATTTTTATAGTTATATTTGATAAACGAATCATTAATATGTTGTATGTTTACATAATTTATAAGCCTATTGACAGTTTCTTTTTCATTAACATAAATTTTATTGTCTCTATACATAGAATTATCTGAGTTGATGTTGTTATATTTTAAAAGTTGATCTATATCGTAATTATGTTTAGAATCTACGATAAAATCACTAGGTGATAGTTCATTTTTCTGAGAGAACAGATAAAGAGAATATTCTTTTAAATATAAAGCTAGTAATTTATTTCTTTTCATAACGTCGAGTTTGGAATTACTTTCTGATATTAAAGGTTCTATAATACCCGGATGAGAAGCTTCTATGTTTTCTATTGGGTTATTTTCACCATCGATACTTGAAATTGGGATATAAGCCAGTCTGAGTTCTTTATTGTTAACCCATACACCTTTGATAGCTTGTTTTTCATCAAGTTGAATTTGTTCTACAATATCTCCTAAATTTTTATCAACTATATATTGAACAACGTATTGTGTAGAAGGATTTACAGATAAACTCTTTTCAATAGATACTTGTTTAACGTCTATTGGTGCTATTGGTGAAACTATGATTGATAAATTATTGTCATAATTTAAAATTCTACATTTTCCGTGAGAATCTATATATTGACTTATTACATTATCGTATATACTTGACATTATTATATAATAATACTATAAATTCTCAAAGTTAAATTATCGTTAATTAATGATACCTACAACATTTATATAAATCATGTTCACCATCGTTATCTGTATCCTTTTTGATTTTTACATACCCGGGATCGCAATCGGATTTCTTATTTGATGGAAAGCATCTGGGAGTGTGATAAGCGTAATCGTAAAGATAAGGAGGATAGTTAGTGTAAAGGCCAGCATAATAAGGTCTTCCCCAGAATCCCCAGCCTCCAAATCTACCTCCATGACGTCCAAACCATCTTCCGTGGCGATGACCATGTCTTACATGACCATGACCATGTCTTATATGACCACGACCAATAGGTCGCCTATACCCTCCACGTCGGTAGTTTTCTATAGAGTTATAGTTTACACAAGAAAATACCAATAACCCTATTAACAAAAATACTACTATACTTATAATATAACTTTCTTTCATTTGTAAGTATAAATAAAAAAATGAATACTAAAAATAACATGAATGATATTAATTCATAGATTATTTTTAATAGTCAAATCGGTATGGTTTTAACTCTTGGACAAAGTTTTATAAGTAAGATAGTAGATGTATGCGCATCTTACATCGAAAATTGCAAGGAAAATGATATAGATTATTCTAAAAATGATATGCTCACTTACGTTCTAGATATAAATAAAAGAGGTGTTTACAAGTCAGGTAAAGCTAGAAAAAATCGTAAAAAAGGTCCAAAGACTTATAGCAGTTATACAATATATAATACCATTCAGCAAGAGAATATAAAATCCCAGCTAATAAATAAAGAAGATTTTAGAAAATGTACAGACAAAGATGGTAAAACAAGTTTTATTGAATTTGATATAAACCCCAATACAACACAGATTAGTAAAAAAACAGGAGAATTATGGCGTTCGATAAACGAAAGTGAAAAATCTCTATACGAAACACTATGTGGTATGGTAAATGAAAGTCTGAAAGATGTATATGAATCTGAACAAAATATTACAGATGAGAATACTGAATATATTAGTAATTTTATGAAAGATAAGTTGAATGTATCAGACGAACAAATAAATTCGTTTTTTGAAAAACTCAACAGAAAACCCAAAAAATCCAAGATTAAAACACCTGATGAAAAATCTGTTGAAGAAGAACCTAAAAAGAAACTTCCTGTAAAGAAAAGTAACAAGAAAAAGAACTAACAATAGTATTATTTCTTTAATCTTTTGATTAAAGAAGAATTATTGAAGTGTAAAGCTTATAATACCTGTAAAAATCATAATTATTGAAGTATTGAAGTGTAAAGCTTATAATACCTGTAAAAATCATAATTATTTATCTTGGTACCATCAGCAGGTTTATAATTTTTAGGGTTAATAGTCTTTGAATCATGAGCATATGCCACGTGGGATAATATGTTCATATTCAACGTTAAAATATTTAATTTCTCTATATTTGATATAGTATTTTTACTAACAGAATCAGTTCCTGATAAAGTCAGGTAATTATCTGTAAATTCATTTAAAGCTCTTTCTTTAGGAGTTATAATATTTTTATCAAAAGAAACGCCACCTATTCTACCGAAATCACTAGGATTTAGAACCTGGCTAAATTCCTGTTCATATCGACTAAATTCCGGGCCTTCTTCGTATGTTATATCCTCATCTTGTTCAGAAACATAGTCATCATCGTCCCCATAGTCTGAAACATAATCTTCATTGTATTCAAAATTGTAATCAGGGTATTCGTAATCACTCATTTTAAGTTAAGGTTATATTATTTCTATACTATAAAATGGATAAAGAATATCCTGTGTATAATAGAGAATGTCCTATATGTGCAGTAGAAGATGATGACATGTTTATCGCATCGTGTAATCATAGAATACATTTATCATGTTCTGATCATTTAAAATCGTTAAATTGTCCTATTTGTAGAAAAGAAATTGCTAATTTTCCTAAATATGTAAATGAAAAAATAAAGGAAAACGAAAAGAATTATAAAGCTACCATAGAAGAGGAAGATTTTCAGAATATTAGACAACAAGAAGAGATTGACGTAATGCTAGGTATTATTTCTCAGATATTTGACGATAATAGATATCAGGAATTCGACAGTGATTTATTACCAACTGGTCTAGATATCGAAAGATTTGAATTGTTCCCATCTACTTATGATTACCATTCTGAAATAAATTCTTTAACACCTGAAGAATTGTATCGCATTTTTAATAACATTTCATCTGATGAAAATGAATAGATAATCATCAGAAACATGCTACCATCACTCTATATTTGTAGGCTTGACATTGAAGCATTGCATCTGATATGTCATCTAGTTTTTGTTTATTTCTAATTATTTTATCTGATAACTCGTTTAAATCTTCCGTTTCCACTTTATATTTGATTTTGAATTCTTCTATACGTTTGTCCGTTGTTATTCTTTTTCGTTTAACCGCTTCAGATAGATTGAATATTGTATTCATTTCAATATCATTTCTATCATTGTAAATTTCTTTAGATTTTTCTATAGCCCAGTTTTTTCTTTGTATTTTAGTCATCTCCCATGGGGCTCCAAAAATTTGTGTTTTGAACTGACTTCCGAAATAACATATTTCTTTTTCAGGATACTTGTCAAGAAACCACATATATGTAGATTCTGCTATTTTTATAGCGTCAACGTTAGCACCAGAACCGGCTTTTCTAGCCTTTCCAAAACCACCAGAGTTGAAAAACTGTTGTTCTATTACAAATATATCACACGTCTGCCATAATTCTTGAAATCTTCTAAGATGTTGTATAAGTGCAAGTCTGGTGTTTCTATTTAACTCTGAATTATCTTCAGACGTAAGATTATAGACACCCGTTGAAACCCTCTTTCCAGATAGAGCGACTTTATTCAAAATATCACTTATGTTTTCATTCATTTCACCTTTCACACGTCTTTGTTCTTTTTTAGGAAGTAAGTTATATCTTTCCTTTAAAGAAGAAATGACATTGTAATCCGATATATCTTCAATATATTGAGCAAAATTACATCTTCCGATATCAAAACTTGCTATTCGAACCATGCTTATATGTTATTACGATATATTTATGCTTGGTATAGTTGATTTAATTGAAGGATTCATAGATTATATATTTGAAGGAATAGATATGTTTATAGATATTTGTTATTATTGTGGTTTATATTATACACTAAACGTATTTAGAGGCGGATTAAGTGAATTTAGAAGTTTGCTGTACATGTATAATACAATTAAAATCTTTAAAATGCGTTATGATTTAATGCTACCTTCTTGGAATTTATATATCAAATATTCTAGAAATAATAAAAATAATGTTGATAAAGATATGTATATTTTAGCATCATTGTCAATTATATCTTATTATTATAATGAAAAAGATTCTGTTATTAATAGAACTAGCGATTATTTAAATAAAGTATATGAACAAGAAAAGTTTATTAACGCTCAAAAAGATTTACTTATGATATATTAAATTCATTAATATTTATTTTATTTGTATAAAATAAATGCAATACGAACTTAATTCCGATGGCACTAGAAACACTCAGTATAGACCTAGAATTCTCTTAGAAGAAACAACATTTAATAGCGTTCACTATAACCCATTCGACTCTCATAATCATGGTCTATATGTTGCAGACCATCATTTACACCAATGCTGGAGAAATCATACTTCGGATCATGTGAATACCATTGTTCAAGGTGGAAGAGTTCATCACGTAAGACCTGCGGATCATACTATGCACGATCCTAGATATCAGTTATATGGTAAAGGGCAAAAATCTGCTAACGGTAGATCTTATCATTATAGACGTCTTCATGCCACATAATTTTATAAAATTATCTTTACGACATATTTTCGTAAAGATATTTGTTTATTCTTGTTCAGAAATAGAAATCAAAGACGATAAAGTCTCGGAGTGCTGTTCATTATCCTTCCAGTTTTTCTTTATTCTAATTAATAAAAGTTTCGAGAGAGATCTCATATTATTATCCTTACACAACTCTGATTGTTTTTCAGTTAATTTAGCAATATAATCATGGTTTTGTTTACCTATTACAACTACACCCATTTCTCCCTTTTTTCCTATAGGAAGTTTTTTGAAGATGTAGCCATTTTCATCCTCTAAATTTCCCCATTTATTCTTTTTAACAGTTGATTTGTCTGGTACCTTGTCTTCAGGTGTATTTGGAGTTTCAGAATTGCTTAGAAAGTCGTATACAACATGCTCTTCGTTCTCATCACGTTCTTCATACTCTTCGTGTTCTTCATACTCATCACGTTCTTCATACCCTTCGTGTTCTTCTTTAACAGTTTCTGAATCTAAAAGTTTTTCATATTCTTCCTTATTAAAGGTCTGGAATTCTATATCATATTTTTTTAGTTCCTTAGATACATTTTCATTTATTTTAAAACACCAGCCTTTTCCATACTTTAATCTATTATTAAATATTCCGTTGTTTGAAAGATATTTATTTTTAAAAGTTTTGTGTTGTTCTGATATTCCAAATAAAGCTTGAGATTTAGGACTGTAATCTGATATCAGAATTACCTTATCATGGTCTTTTGCATATTTTGATTTGGGATTAACATTTTCGGCGTTAAAAGATTTATCTATAATTTCTTCAGATACTCCGTTATTTTTTAGATTAATCTTTACATTTTGAATGTAATCGTTTATCGAGGAGAAAATATTATTTAAACTCATATTGATAAATTAGATGATATACTATATTTTATAGCATATTCCTATAAAATATCTTTCATTTTTATTTTGAGACTAATGTATCCTCGAGTAGAGAGCACAACTCAATTTTACCAAGTTTTACTAAAACAAATAACTGTTTTATTTCGTCATCACTTTTACTATCCAGATTTTGAGCTTTTTGATTATCCTTTATAGATGATTTACTTATAAAACTCTTCATTGCAGGAACACTAATTAATTTACTTCTATCAGCCTTTTCGGACAAGTGCTTCTTGAATTTATTAATATCAATCTCTAATCCTAGATGTAATACCAAGTCTTGTAAGAACTTTTTGTTTTGAGTAGTACATTGCCTACCTTTCTTGTTTTTAGCAGATACTCTATAATCAACGATTTTAAACACATCGCCGTCTTTATAACCACCAATTTTTGTTTCATCATCAACAGAAAATTCGGTAATAGATGAAACTAGTTCTTTTATTTCGTCTATATATGAAACTTCGTATTCTGGTGATACTTCACTCCAACTTTTATCTTTTACAAATAAAACACGAAGTTTTCCTTTAGATATTATATTTCTTTTATAACTTGTATCTGTATACAAGTCTGAGTATAAATTATGAACAAGTCTTCCATCTTTCATTTTATAAACCTTTTTACCCAAATCGTTCCATATAATATTTATAATTTTAATATTATTAGAATCTAATATCATCTCTCTAGGGTTAGTTGTTAGTTTTACAAATATATATTCTAATAGCAATATTTTTGTAGGAATAGACAGCTTTTCGTAATTTAACACGGAAGGGGAATCTGTAAATTCTTTGATATTAGTATGATCAGATTCGAGATTTATAATCTCCGATGCGTCATCCAGATCTATATTTTCAACTACACTAGGAAAAACGGAATATATAGAATCTGTATACGTAGATTTAATTCCATAATCTATATCAACTAGAAAATAAATATCATTGTCTTCTCTAAGAACATTTAGAATGCCATACCTATTGTATATAGGGATGTTATTCTCTATTATATGATCCAACGCTTCTAACAAAAGTAGATTTTTATCATCCGAAAGATTCATATTCTTTGAAATCATTTTGAAATCCAAAGAGAAATACATTCTGAATAATTTTTTCAGTTCGACAGTATATTCATTTATTTCAGATTCAGAATATAGTATATTATAATTTTCATTTACAATTTCATATGATTTGTCGAAAATATTTCCACCGTCGCATACGTATTCACATTTCTGAAGATCACATGCTCTGGAATAGTCTTTATCTGTAGGAAGAACATTTCTATTGTATGCTAAATTACAATCCCATGCACTCTCTTTCATTATACGTAATATTTGAGTTCTCAATATCTCTTTGTTCTCTGCAATCTTGTATACATATGTATCTACAGTTTCTTGGTTATTATAAACACATGCGTGTCTGTAAAACTTTGCATAACGTTCATGTTCTTCAAGCTGATTAAATGATCCAGCTCTGTAAATTCTACCTAACGCTTGATCCATTGATGAGAAATTCCAATGGGGCATAATGATATGACCTTGCCGGGTTGCCTTAAATGTATAACCTTGTGATACACTTTGACTTCCTAATATAATTCGAATTTGATTTCCATACCTATTTTTATCACTATTATATACATCTAATACCTTTCTTATTTTAACAGGATCTTTAATGGCTCCTTCATCACTTGACAATACTACAAATGCACCAGGAGATTTACTTGATATTTTTGTCTCCCCAACTCTACCACTTATATCCTTTATCCATTTGAATCCGTGAAGTTCCATTATCTGGGCCAATGAAAGTAATCCTCCTGGACCGTTAACGAATTCGTTATATATAAATGCCTTTTCCTCGAATTGATTTGGATTTTTTAAAATATCGATAATTGTTGCGAATTTTGCAGAACAAGTTCTAAGATTGTCTATTTCCTTAAAATAATCTTTGAGATTTTTTGTTAATTTACCTTTATTTTCTATATCTATTTTACCTTTAATTATTTTACCTTTATTATCAAATGCCGGATATACGCAATTTGTAAGGTCTCTAATTTTAGACATGAATCCATCTTTTTCAGAATCATTGTCAAATTTAACTTGAGATAATTGCGGTTCTTGTAAAACAGACGGGTATAAAGAAATAGTTTTGAGTTTGACTTGGTCATCTTTACTTATAGTATCTCCCATTTCTATCTTTTCTGCAGAAGTTTCTATAGATCTTATATATGATATTTTACCTTTGAGTTTACTTTTGAATTCCTTTCTCCCTTCTTCTGTTAATTTATCTTTCTTGAAATATTTACCATCAAACTCTGACATGACTGGAAGTTGCTCTTCTTCATCCAAAATTAAATTAACAAGTCCAGCGATATCATGAGCTTTATCCCAAATAGGTGTAGCTGTCAATAATAAAATTCTAGGATTGATTATAGCATGAAGTAATTCATGTAACTTTTTATATTGAGAATCTTCTTCGTTATCACCTGGTTGCAATCTTACACTATGTGCTTCGTCTATGATTATAAGTCTATTTGAATAAGAAATTCGATTTCCGTTCAAAAAATCTGTCATAGAAACAATTTTATAAGACTTGGATATTGCAACTTTTAGACGTCTTTGTTTAGCTTGGTCAGATAAATCTACAATTTTATTATTTTCTAAATCTTGTTTTTCTTTATCTGATAATTCTGGTATATAAACATCTTTTGTACATACTCTAGCTATTTCATTTCTAAAACTATCAGCTAGAGCGTAATTCTTTACAACGATAATAGCAGGAAGACGCTCCTTTTTATTAACGATTGTATCTTTGAATCTTTCAACTATCAAACTTGCTGTACATGTTTTACCGGTACCTAACCCATGGTATATAATACCATTTTTATAAGGAGTATCTTTAGAAAAATACCTCGCTTGAAGTTCTTGATGTAAAAATGGTTTACCTGGCTCGGATGAAACATTTTCAGTTTTACTTAGCTTGAGATCATTAAACTCCTTTAATGTGTATATTTTATTTTCGAAATTTTCATCAGAGTATAATGGATATGACGATATAAAATTATTTACATTGGTCATTTTATTATTTTTCAAATATTAAAATTATCAAGTATATTTTTTTAACTAATCTTTTGTATTGCTACATATCAAATGGCTGGACACAATATTGCACTAATCGTTATGATGATATTAGCTATCACCCTTTTATTCGCAGCTATGGTTCTGAGCGCTATGGCGTCATCATCTGCTAAAAAGAATTGCTCTGATGATACAAAGGAAACCGCGCATAGGTTTTCAATGTATTCAGCAGTTGTCTCAGGTGTAGCCGTCTTTCTTATTAGCGTTGCTTTGATTATTTATATCTTCAGAGCTCCGGTTTCAGCCAAAGTAAGTAGCTTGGCTGGTTCGGCTGCTGAAGCTATTCAAGGTCATGCTGATGCTATTCAGAAACACGCTCAAGCTGTTGAAATGACTACTTTTAAATCCGAATAAATTTTAATATGAATTTTCTTTTGCTAGAAAGTAAAAGAAATAATTATAACTCTGTTAATTCTATAGAACCTTGGTTTCTTAGAACTCCTATTTGGGTATTACTATACATATAGAAATTTCCAATACCCATGACCATATTTATACTGAATTCTATAACAGTGTTATCTATCAAAGTTTTAAACTCCAATATATTATTATTAGGTTTAATAACCCTATTGAATATGATTACAGAACACCCCGAAGCGTCTCTAAGTATTTTTATTATACCAACGTAGTTTTCATCTATAGGTTTAAATGATACCCACCTTCCAATATATTTTTTCATTATATTATCTTTCAATGTACAATTTAATCTATTTTGTTTAATATTATCAACAAGTTCTTCATGTGTTATATTTGAGTTTATAAAATTCTTTATAAATGACCATACTCTATCATCTATACAATTTTTAAACTCGTGATTGTGTATCCATTTTAATCTATAAATCTCGTTATGGTGTCTATCTATAAAGTTTCTCTTTCTTTTGTTAAACAATATGTTTATAATAAAATTATTACACCATTTATTATCCAATTCTACAAAATACATAGTATTTTTATAGTCAGAAATTGAATAACAATAGTCTAAATTATTTATATTTATATCACGTTCAAATAAATTACAAGTCTCTTCTGAGAATTCTCTAAACGCACATTGTTTAATAGTTTTCGCCTCTTCTTGATCTTCATTGGACCAAAAATTTCGGACATTTCACCTTTAAAAAATCTTGTTAATCTTGAGAAACTTGATCTTGATGATACCAGAGTTTCGGACATTTCGCATTTGAAGGATCTTGTTAATCTTAAAGAACTTAATCTTAGTCGTATCAATGTTTCAGATATTTCACATTTGAGTAATCTTGAAAATCTTACCTACCTTAATCTTAGATGTACCCAAGTTTCGGACGTTTCATCTTTGAGTAATCTTGAAAATCTTACCTACCTTAATCTTGGGGGTACCAAAGTTTCGGACATTTCACATTTAAGTAAGCTTGCTAATCTTGAGAAACTTAATCTTATGGGTACCAAAGTTTCAGACATTTCGCCTTTGAGTAATCTTGTTAATCTTGAGAGACTTAATCTTACTTATACCAAAGTTTCAGATATTTCACCTTTAGTCAATCTTATAAATCTTAAGTATCTTTATCTTGAAAGGAGTATCCTAGTTGCAGATATTCCACCTTTGAGTAATCTTCAAAAAGCTGGTCTTATTAGCATTTCAAGATATTAATCTAATAAATGTTTTTTACTCGTAAGAGTAAAAAATGAAACCTAAATTAAAGAATAAGATGTATCTTATTAAGCAGTACTCTATAAATGCTTAACTCATTGTTTACTTTATAAAATGTCGTCAATCAAC
>JGI10211J34971_10000288_pt1 | contig 40362 bp, 28 predicted proteins | sample Etolagsediment_FD_34971 | JGI IMG/M metagenome (IMG submission 34971)
CGGTAGGAATATTGTCGTCGAAAACACCCAATAAGTCAAGTTGTCGGGCTATGCGCCGGGTATTGTTTTCATTATCGCAATTCAGGGTAAACCTGTCAATGAACACTCCGTTGTGGCCGGGTAAAAACTTTATTTTCAGCACACCACTTTCTCCGGGGCTAATTTTAAAAGGAAGTTGTGTAATCAGTTCATATTCATCCAAATGGTGATGAACACTGGTGATTTTTAAGGTGTCGGTTGACTGGTTATGGACATACAGGTAGTTTTCTTTTGGCGAACTGTATCCTGCGAAATTCCCGAAAGAGAGCTCTCTGAATGTTGTGAAAAGGTTGGTTCGCCAGGGGAATTTCAAAGCCCTGTAACTGGCCACACCGTCGGGTAAAAACAGATCGAATGAAAGGGTATTGTCGCTGTTTAACTCGGTGATGTTCAGCGGAAAATGAGTTCCCCAGCCAATGAGCTTTTTCCCATTACTCAGCTGACGGAAACTTCCGGTAGCCGGAGCATACAAGTCTTCGCGCTGATATCCCCAGTCGAGAGTGGCAACAAGGTTTTGCTCATCAAGCTGGTACTTTAATGCCCTGCTTACCGGCGGATTGTGGTTGTTGCCATTGTCGAAAACAGTGTAATAATTATTGGTTAACCGGCGGATGTCGTGTTGGTGCGAAAACCCCATCTCGTCATTGGCTATGCTAAACATATTGTTCTCGCTGTTCTTTCCAAACCGCCAAATAATCGCACCGGATTGGAAATCGATTTTGGTGATTTCGTCCAGATGCCGGCACGATACCAGAATATTTCCATCCACATCAAGCTCCAACGCGTTGGCATGAACGTAATCAATTACGGCTGCCGTTAGATCGATGTCGTAGGTAGCATCTGTAATTTGAAAATGATCCCAGCTTCGCCACTGGAAATAAACCTGTCTGTCCAGGTCGACCTCTTGGATAACAAGGCCAATCACGGTAGCGCTCGGGTTTCCGCCCGGCACAACCAAGCTCATGTTAACAAGCTGTGGATCGTACGACATCATCAGGAAATGACCGTTCTCAAGCAACAACATGTCATGTCCGTCAACGTTGTACCCATTGCCCATCATAACCGAATCGAGAATAACATAGGAACTGTCGAGCAGGTAATACTTTTCGTTTTCCGGATTCAGTAAATCATTGTTTGAATACGCCAGATAACCACTGGATAACACCTGAAAATCGCGGCTACTTAAGTCAACCTTTTGGTAGTAAATGGGTGTTCCATAATCATCCAGAATTGTAAGGTAATCGTTGTAAACCTGATGTGTACGCGAAACCATATTCATGAAAATGTACTCGTTATCCAGGGTATGGTTAGCTCCGAAATTTACCGAAGGCGCTGGATAATCATCCGGCAGGTTATTCTCTTTTACAGGAAAATCAAAGGGCTTTATATCCTTTTGATGCATTGATTTTTTCGGCAGATTTGTGGCCAGCTCCTGTTGCCGGAACATCTTTAACAGGCTGAGGGTTTCAGAAGGCTTAATGTAAAACCTGAAATTCAATGGCTTAACAGGTTGCCCATCGCGTGTAAAAAGCCCCGTCAAAATTTCCACCCAAACAACCTCACCCCATTGAAAAGCATTGTTGGGTTTTAAGATTAAAGTTTTGAAATCATCAGATAAAATTGTGGAGAAATCAACCGAACCCGATTCGCTACCCTCAAGGCGAAAAGGCTTGTTTTCAATATATTCAGGGTCGAAACCGGTTGCTAGTTTTAAAATAATAGTTTGTTCAGGATTGATGAAATGTGCATCGGCAACCGGTGACTGATATAATATCTCTGCTTCCTGATTAACTCCTTTAAACCCTGCGAGCAGGAAAATAATGAGCAACAGAAGAGGGCTGATTTCTTTTTTCATTTTACCTCCTTAAAAGTATGACCGAACACGGGATGTGATAATTCAAAAAATCACTTTAATGATTTTCTTAACTTTCACAGGCTCAAATATACACCAGAATTGAGTAAAAAACAAAACAAATTCAATAATGATTTGAAATTCTTCTTTAAAACCAATGTTTTACTAGTCAGTCTGCAACCCTCAGGCGCTCCACGTGGTCAGATGTAGTCAGTAATTAATAAAAATGATTATACTTGTCGATTCTAATTGCCAACATGCGGTTGGCCAGTTATGGTTTAAAGCTATTGTATGAAAAAATCACTACCCTCACGTAAGTTAATTGTATTGTTTGCGTTAACTGTTTCATTGTTAACATCCTACGCTCAAACCGGAAAATACCACTACCCTGATTCGCGTGCCAAATCCGGACTTCACCTTAAGGCACAAAAATCTTCGTCGATGGATTTGGTTTATTCTATTACCGATTTTGAAGTTAAGGAAAAGCAGATCAACGGGCAAAGTATGCATGAAATCATATTTCCTGCGCAAATATTGCCTAATGCTTCCGGAGCGCCCAATATTCCCGGAAACGGCTATTTGCTGGCTATTCCAAACGGATCTTCGACAAGCGTTGAGATTGTGAGTATGAGGGAAGAAATCATTGAAAATGTAGACATGGAGCCTGCGCCTGAGATCCCTTGGGATACAGATGATCAGCCGCTTCGCCAATTAAAAAACCAAACAATTTACAGTCAGAACGCCTTTTATCCTGCCACGCCAGTTCAATTGTCAGCTAAGGCTTCGCTCAGGGGTATTGAAGTCGTGCGTTTAGGCATAACACCCTATCAATACAATCCCGCAACACGCCAGCTGAAGGTGCTGCGCGATATCGAGATCAGGGTAATTACCGAAGGTGGCGATGGAACTTACGGCACTGACCGACTGAGAAGCCGTTGGTGGGATCCCATCATCAAGAATTCAGTGTTAAACAGTGAAGTAATTCCTGCTATGGATTACTCGAAGAGAACAAAAAGTAACTACCGCGAAGGGGAATATGAATACCTGATTATCAGCCCAAACGACCAGGAATTTGTTAGCTGGTCCGATAGCATTCGCCGTTTTCGTAACATGCAGGGAATTCATACCGGCGTTGTTACCATGGGCGAGATAAACGCCGTAAACGCCATAGCTTTAGAGAGTTATATCAACACCATTTATGCAACCTGGGAAACACCTCCCGCCGCCGTTTTGCTGTTAGGCGATTACGGAACTAACCTCAACAACTCTATTATTTCGCCTATTTGGGACAACTATTGCGCTTCTGACAATATACTATCCGACATCGACAACGACCACCTGCCTGACATCGTATTTGCGCGTATTACTGCTCAAAATGCCGAGCAACTTGAAGTCATGATCAACAAGTTTATTCATTACGAAACTTCACCCCCCACCAATCCTGATTTCTACAATCATCCCATTACCGCATTGGGTTGGCAAACCGAGCGGTGGTTTCAAATATGCTCCGAAACTGTTGGTGGTTTCTGGAAAAATGAACTAGGCAAAGAACCTGTCCGTATCAACGAAGTGTATGAAGGAAATCCTTCTGTCGATCCCTGGTCGTATGCCCCCAACACGGAATCAGTGATGGACTATTTCGGTCCCGACGGCTTGGGTTATATAACCGAAACCCCCGGTGAGCTTGGCGACTGGTGGGGAGGCAATGCCAACGACATTAACCAGGCCATAAACCAAGGAGCGTTTATGTTGCAGCACCGCGATCACGGGGGAGAAAGTGGTTGGGGTGAACCAGCTTACAACAAAAACAGCATCAGCGGACTGACCAATACTGACCTTACTTTTGTTTTTTCTATCAATTGCCTTACCGGAAAATACAACAGCGGTAGCGAGGTGTTTACGGAGAAATTTCACCGCTATACCTTTAACGGAGAGGCAAGTGGTGCTCTGGGTCTTATCGCTGCTTCCGAAGTAAGCTATTCATTTGTAAACGATGCCTTTGTCTGGGGTCTTTACGATTATATGTGGCCTGAATTTATGCCTGATTATGGTGGCAATTTCCCTGAAACCCACGGTGTGCTTCCGGCTTTTGCCAATGTTTACGGAAAAATTTTCCTTGATTACACAGGTTGGCCATACAATACCAACAATAAGGTAGTTACCTACAACCTCTTTCATCATCATGGGGATGCCTTTTTAAATGTGTACACCGAAGTACCCCAGGACTTAACTGTTAGCTACGATCCCGTGATTTTAAGCGGTGTTCCCACTTTTGAAATTACTGCCGATGCCGGATCGCTTATTTGTCTTTCTGCCGATGGCCAAATCCTGGCTGTTGCAGAAGGCACTGGTGAACCACAAGAAATGGCGGTCGATTTTATCCTTCCCGGAACTATGGTTGATCTGGTCGTTACCAAGCAGAATTATTATCGTTACCACGATCAGTTGCTCTGCGTTCCTCCAAGTGGACCTTATCTGATTAATACACAAAGTAATATCCTTAACCAAAATGGAAACGGATTTATCTGTTTCAGCGAAAATGGAAGTCTTTCGGCTGCCCTTAAGAATGTCGGAACTGAAGTGGCCGCGAATGTGGTAGTTGAACTAACCTGTGAAGATTCTTTCATCCTGTTTACCGATGCTACCGAAGCCTATGGTGCAATTGAAGCGGGTGCTGAGTTGTTGATAGAGAATGGATTTGCATTTACAGTTGCCGATAATGTACCCGATCAGCACGAAGTAATTTTTGTGTTGACGGCAACAAGTGATGAATCGACATGGAATTCAGAAGTTACCCTCACGTTGAACGCACCTGCTCTAAAACAACAAACTTTCAGGTTGATTGAAGTGTTGGGCAACGCCAATGGCATTGTGGATGCCGGCGAAACTTACGCATTGCATTTCGATGTTATTAACCAGGGACATACGGCCACGCCGGAACTTGCTTCGATGTTGGCAACAGAAAGTGAATGGGTACAATTGCTCAGCGAGACACAAAACACGGAAACACTGCTGGTAGATTCTGTTTTTTCAAGCTACTTTGTTTTTGAAGTAAGTGGAAACACGCCGTTGGGACATGAAATAATTTTTGTAAACAATAATCAGTCAGGATTATATGGAATTTCCGACTCGGTTTTTGTGAAAGTTGGCGTGATGGTCGAAGACTGGGAAACCGGTGATTTGTTGAAATTTGAATGGGTAAACGACCCGAACAATCCTTGGGAGATTGACCAGGTTATAAAACAGGAAGGAAATTTCTCTCTTGGTTCTGCCGATGTTGCACCCAGTCAAATGTCGGTGTTAACACTGGCTTATCAAAACTACAGCGCTGATTCCATATCCTTTTATCGCAAAACTGCCACATTCGAAGGCCAGGGGATGCTGGTGTTTTTACTCGACGGACAAGAAAAAAACCGGTGGTCAGGGGAAACCGACTGGGAAAAAGTTACCTATCCCTTGAGTGCCGGTAAGCATACTTTTATCTGGATGTTTTTAAAGTATGGCGATTCCGACGGATTGGCTGATCGTGTTTGGGTGGACAACATTGTGCTGCCACAGCTCGAATATGCTACAGTTTGGGCCGGATTTGACCGGGAAGTGTGTGATGCACAACATGTTCAACTGAATGGAACAGCCACCAACTTCGAAACGCTTGTCTGGACTACCAGTGGTTCAGGTGTTTTTGACGACCCCCAACAGCTGGAAACGCTGTATGCCCCNTCGGATGAGGACTTTAGCTCTGGTGAATTTACGTTAACCTTAACTTCTACAGGGTTGAGCGGACAACAGCTATACGACCAGGTAGTATGCAATGTGCTACCAGTCCCGCAGCCCGCCTCCTTCTCGATGGAGTTTGATACGGTTTATACTGTTGCTACACCCTCCACCGATTTGGTTGGCGAAACTTCGGAATATGCAACCGATTATCTTTGGACCTTGTCGCCTGAACTGGCCGGCGAAATTGTGTTTTCAGCTCAAAATGCCACAGTTAACTGGAATCCGGTTTTTTCAGGCCAGGCTACCATTGGCTATCAGGGTGTAAACGACTGTGCAGCCGGCGAATTGTCGGAAAAAACAGTGATTGTATCCAATGCCACTTCGGTTGAAGAACGGCCGATGTTGCTCAACTTTGAGGTCTTTCCAAATCCCAACACGGGTAGATTTACCATCCGACTGAGTTTGGCCGAATCGACAGATATTCAACTTTATATGCTGGATATGGCCGGACGCCGGATTTGGAAAAAAGAACTGAATAGCATTACGCAGACCAACTTGGTTTATCCGGCTGAAAAATTGCAACCGGGTGTCTATCAGTTGTTTTTGTTGTCGGATGAACTGAAAACCGTTCGGAAGATCGTGGTGCAATAAGTAGGGAATTTGTTTGTAGATTTCTTCATGCAGCTGACTACCTGTGCAATTCTTTATTCTTTATCAGTGGACAACGCTTTCAATTCTTGAATTAAACCGAAAGGTAGATTCGTATTATTTTTATAGTTGAAGTCAGCCGGATACAATAATCGACCGGTCATGTGCGTTATTCTTGTAGAAGGAAAGATAAAAAGAGAAAGCCTTCAGTAGTGTTCATTAATACCTTCAGATGATTAAAACGCTTACGCTAAGTATAAGATAATTAACGGAAAGGGCCACAAAGCCGATTCCAAATTATTAACCAACAAATACGAAGATGGAAGCACAAAAATCAAAAAATGACCAACTGGAAGGTAACAAAACCTTGTTTTTTCAACTGGGACTGATCATTACCCTGGTAGCTGTTCTAATGGCTTTTGAATACAAAAGCTACAGCGAATTGTCCTTTACCGACCTTTTCCGCCAAATGGACAATACCATCGAAGAAACCATTCCCATTACGGTTCACGAGAAAAAACCCTTACCTGTTATTCCTGTTCCTTCATCAACCATCAATGTCGTTGAGGATATTGTAGCTACGCCCGATGTCCCCACCATTGATGTAAATGACAATCAACAGACAGAGAACACAACGATTCCAAATATCCCTATGGATGAACCCGAAGTAATTGATGATACCCCTTTTGTGGTCGTTGAGGACATGCCTGTATTTCCGGGAGGATTGAGTGCGCTTTATCGCTTTATCGGTGAAAACATCAAATATCCGCAAGTGGCAAAAGAAGTGGGCATTCAAGGAACAGTATTTGTCCGGTTTATCATCGAGCGCGATGGCTCGGTAAGTAACGCAGAACTTTTGCGGAGTATCGGTGGGGGCTGTGATGAAGAGGCCTTGCGGGTTGTGAATTCATTACCCAAATGGACTCCCGGGATGCAAATGGGCAAACCGGTGAGGGTTTCCTATAACCTCCCCGTGAAATTTACCTTGCGTTAGTTCATGACTGGATTTTAAAGACAGACTGGCTTATTCAGAAACGGCTTTTCAGATAAAACTTCCGTTGCTTATATGCACATCCGGATTAAATCCGTCAAAAAAATCAGGTGAATTGTCTGTTCTATTTGGTTTGTCAGTATTTTTAACATCAAATCAATAGCCATGATTACCGACGACCAAACCAATTTTGTGTGGTTTTCTGAACTGCTACGCCAAAAACCGGAATATAAATCCTTTCATAAACAGCTTGTTGCCCTGTTGCATCTACACAACATACCGTACGATTATCTCATGGAGACCAACGACGTTTGGTGTCGCGACTACTTGCCTGTGCAGGTTTCCAGCGATAAGTTTGTGGACTTTAGTTACAATCCGGAATACAGGCATGTGAGCGGGCCGCTAAAAACCTATGCCGATTTGGTGTGTGAGTTGATGGGGAGGAAAGCCATTAAATCAGATATTGTACTCGATGGCAGTCAGGTAATAAAGGGAGAAAATTTTGTTATACTTACAGGCAATGTGTTGGAAGAAAACAAACCACGCTACACCTTCGACAGGCTAACCGGACAGCTAACCGAATTGTTTGAAGTAGAAAAAGTTATAACAATTCCTTGCGTTGGCGAGGAGTTTGGCTGTAGGGGCACGATCCGTTGGCTGGGTCAAAACCATGTGCTAATCGGCGGGTTTGGGACTAAAAATGACTTCCCCACTAAACGATCTGTTATTAAAGCACTTGAAGAAAACGGACTGAACTTTTCAGAATTTACTCTTACCCGTCATCATCCTGATCAGAATTTAAGTTCGGCTTACCTGGCCTACCTGTACATGGAAAATCTTTTGATTGTTCCACAGTTTGGCCTTGCCGAAGATCAGGAAGCCCTCAGGCAGTTTCGCATGTTATTTCCTGTTCATGCCGCCAAAAATCAGATAGAGACACTGGATGTAAGTGCTTTTAAACAAAAAGGCGGTATGATAAATGACCTAAGTTGGAATATTCGCGTTTAACCTGATATTTTGGAGATGAGAAAGACTGATTTAATGAAGAGATATAGGCTATAGGTTTTTCTCTAGTCATAAACAACTTGTGTTCCCGGCACACCAAAGATATAAAAAAAACCGCGGCTTATACCAATGATAAGCTGCGGTTTTTTGATTATCAGAGGTACCGGACGGATTCGAACCGCCGTATAAGGTTTTGCAGACCTCCGCCTAGCCACTCGGCCACGGTACCATTTTTTTTATGGACTGCAAAATTACAACTTTCCTTTTATTTAACGCATATTATAGTAATAAATTTGCATTTTGTACTGTATCCTTGCTTTTTTCCTATTCACATGACTCTATTTTCATTCTAGTCCGGCTTGTTATTTACGTGATTTCACAGAAGAATCTACGGACATTACCGTAGATTTTACATGTTGTGCCTTACTATTTTTGAACCAAACTTAAAATCTTAACGACATGAAGAAAATATTTACTTTTTTATTTGTTGTCCTGGCCGGCTTAAACGTTCAGGCACAAGATATTGAAACTGGATTAGTCCTCCGGCTTTCCTTCTGCGGAAACCTGGATGACAAAAGCACGTTTGAAAACAATGGAGTATACATGGGATTGATAAACCCTGTTTACACAACCGATCACTTGGGAAATGAAAACAGTGCCTTGCATTTCAACGGTTTTTCCGATTGGGTGCGCATTCCGGCCACCGAATCCATCAACGAACCTTTGGAGGCCATCACCGTGGCTTGCTGGGCAAACTATGAATCGCTTGCTTTTGGTCAGTGGGCTCCTATAATGGCTAAAACCAACACCTTTGCAGTTAGCGACAGGCAGTATTCGATGGGGTTAAATGGTCTTGAAGGGAAAATCTACATGATGGATACTTATGTTGGCGAAACGGATTTGGACCCAAATACCTGGTATCATTTTGCCATCACCTATACCCCGGAGCTCTATCAATGCTATTTGAATGGAGAACTAATCGGTGAAGTAGTTCCCAACAGCCCTGTTACCGGCAACAACAAAGACCTGGAAATCGGACGCGATACGCCTGAATCAACTGACTATTTTCATGGTACGCTCGATGAAATAAATGTCTATAGCCGGGTACTGTCGGCAGCTGATATCATGGCGTTGAAAAACCATGACGGTTGCGATTATTCGGCTGTACAGGACAAAAAATTACATGAAAGCTTTCAAATTATCCCCAATCCTGCAACCAACCACATTTCTCTTGTTCTACCTGATCAAGACGTCTACCAGGTGAGCATCATGGACTTACAAGGTCGTTTGATTCAGTACCTGCCTCATCAGCAGAACCAGACTAATATTGAGGTGTCCAATTTGCAAAGTGGTATGTATTTGATAAAAATCCTCAGCAACAAAGGATATGCTATCGAAAAGTTGCTAAAAAAGTAAGTATCTTGGTTAATTGATATTTTTGAATTTCTATTGAAATTATAACAGCCTGTGAATAAGAGTTATTGTATGTATTTTTGATAGATCAGCTAGTAAAAAGTAAGTGTACTACAGATTAAAAGTCACTTTTTGAAAACATCATACCATCTTCTTGTGTATCTTTGAATTAATATTCATCTCAAAAAAGGTATACAATGAAAACCATTTACTTTTTGTTAATCCATTTCTTTTTGGTGTATTCAGTTTCGGCGCAGTGGTCGACTGATCCTTTGGTAAACACTATTGTTAATGACCTTGGAGGATCGCAGGCTGTGCCACACATCGCTTACGATGCTGCCGGAAATTTTTACGTGGGATTTTATTCCAACGAAACCGGAAACTACAATATTCGTTTACAATATTATAACTGGAGTGGCGTAGCGCAATGGGCTGCCGATGGATTATTGATCAGCGATAATGCACAAAACACTTGGATTACCGATTGGGCGCTTACGGTAGACAATAGCGGAAATTGTGTGATGGCTTTTAACGATGTGCGTGATGGCAATGCCAATGTGTATGCCTACGCCATTTCCCCTTCGGGGTCGTTTTTGTGGGGCAATGATGGCATTGCTTTGACCACGAGTGCAGAAGATGAATATGCGCCACGAATTGCTGTTACTTCAGCAAACAATGTGATTGTTTCGTGGCAGCGCCCTGCAAGCCCGTACAATTTAGCTGTTATACAAAAAATTTCACCTACAGGAACACTGCTGTGGGGCAGTGCCGGATTAACTTACCAAAGTGGTTCGTATAATTATGGCATGCCTCAGGTAATGGGAGTGGAGAATGATCACTTCTTAATGGCCTTTTATAAAGAAACAGGAAGCTTTCCGGGTTTGACCCGCCACATTTATGTGCAAAAATTCAATGCTGCGGGTTCTCCGGTCTGGGCTTCTGATGTTCTGGTAAGCAATTCAAACGGAATATCTGCCTTTAATGATTTTGAAATGGCATCGGATGGAGCAAATGGCGTTGTTATAGCCTGGACGGATGACCGCAACAGCGATAACAATATCAATGCTGCCGCTAACCGCATACTCAGCGATGGAACAAGCTTGTGGCCTGCCAACGGCACTGAAGTTTCAAACATCAACACCGACAGTGATCAAATACCTTTGATTGTCGGTGTAACCTCAAATGATGAGGTTATTGTTACCTGGAGCAGAAAAAATGGAAATCAATCGCAAACGGCTGTGGCGGGGCAAAAGTTCTCCACGGCAGGTGTGCCTTTATGGACCAATGCCGGAATAGATTTTGTACCCATGAGCGCCAGCATTGGTGGTTCGGTAGGTGGTGTGGTTTTCGATGGCACGAATGCTTTAATTGTTTATGATGAAAATGTAACATCCTCTGCTTATTCTCATTTAAAGGCTCTGGCTGTCGATGGTTCCGGAAATATGATCTGGTCGCCCTCAACCACTTTGATGGCCGGCAGAACCACCTCTAAAGTTCACAGTTTGGTTTCAAGTATCTACAACGACCAACTTATTGCTGTTTGGGAAGAAGGGGCTGCAACAGACGATATCTACATGCAAAATATTTTTACCGATGGCTCTATAGGCACGCCTCCGATAAGTGATGATGCAAGCTTAAGCGACCTTACCGTGAACGGAATCACTGTCGATGGATTTAGTCCTGCCGTTTTTACTTACGATGTTCCGATTCCAACCGGAGATCCACTACCTGTTACAGGAGCAACAGCGAGCCATCCGGCAGCTACTTTGGTTATCACACAGGCCGTGGCTGTCCCGGGTCTGGCTACGGTGCTTGTTACAGCCGAAGATGGAGTTACACAGCTTACTTACGACGTCAACTTTTATGTGGCAGGTACCGATGCTACCCTCACTGATTTAACTGTTGACGGGACGACCATTGCGGGGTTTGCCCCCAATGTCTTTAATTACGATTATCAGGTGGCTACTGGCGATCCCATACCTGTGGCAGGAGCTACCCCTGCCGACCCCAACGCGGATATGACTATTAACCAGGCTACTTCCTTGCCCGGAGTAGCAACAGTGGTTATTACCTCTGAAGACGGTCTGACAACAAATACCTATACTGTTAACTTTTTATATACTCCAGCCACTGATGCTACATTAGCTGATTTGTTGGTCGGAGGGACAACGATTGCCGGTTTCGATCCTGCCATATATAACTACAGCTATGCTGTCATTTACAACGAACCGTCTCCATATGTGCAAGGAATACCCAACGATCCGCTCGCCACTTTAGTCGAAACCCAGTGCATTCAGATTCCAGGTGATGCCACCGTGGTGGTAACGGCCGAAGATGGTGTTACTGTGATTACCTATACGGTTCATTTTTATTATTTGGGTTACAATGCTACCTTGTCGGATTTAACTGTTGATGGTATAACCATTCCTGACTTTGATCCCAATATCACAGATTATCAACATGTAGTGGAAAACACCACGCCTATTCCTGTGGTTGATGGAACTACCAGCGATCCGTTGGCTACTTTAACAATATCCCAGGCGGTCGAAATTCCGGGAACAGCTACGCTTCATGTCGTGGCCGAAGACGGGGTGAATGAGCTCACTTATACTGTTTACTTTTTTGTACTGGGTTCTGATGCTACCTTGAGTGACCTGACTGTTGACGGAGTAACCATCGAATGGTTTAATCCTTTCACAACGGAGTATTTGGTGAGCATTTATGAAGGCGATCCTATTCCGGTTTTGGATGGCGTGACCACCGATCCGCTTGCTACAAAAGAAGTGGTTCAGGCGACTACAGTGCCCGGTGATGGAACAATTACCGTTACGGCTCAGGATGGTGTTACGCAAATGGTTTATACGGTTATTTTTGACTTTCTGTGGGGTATAAATGATAGGGCGAATGACCAGTTACTCGTGTTCCCAAATCCCACTACCGACCAGATTTCGGTGGCAGGAACCGAACCTGTGGATGTGCGTGTGATTGGTTTAACCGGTGAATTGTTAATGGAGAAAAGCCTTGAATCTAACCGTGAAATCAATGTGGCCGGATTGAAACCCGGAATCTATTTTGTTGAAATCACTCAAGAGCAAAAGGAACCGCAAGTGATCAAGTTGGTTAAGAAATAGTTTCAACTCTTCCCCGGAAGGGCAGGTTTTTTTTCGGAAAAGACTTGATTTATTCTGCTTTGTCGGCGAAATATTTTAAGCAATCCGGACACAGACAGGTGTCGTATTGAGAGTTTATCTCATCACGTGACTTTTCGGAAATGCTCACTTCAAAGCACCAGCATTTTCCTGATTTACTGCAATGAAATTCGTTACCGCACCTTGGACAAAGCTCTTTGGCAATGAGTAATTTTTTATCAATCATAGGTTCAGGCCTCCAACTCCAGACTTACAAAATCCATTTTTCCACCCAGTGGCGGATTCAACTTCCTGATTTTAAGCTTTGCATGTTCTACCGTTTCAAATTCCGCTTTTACACGGGTTAAAATCCTTCGGCCAACGTGTTCCAGCAGCTTTGAATGGGTCTGCATTTCGTCTTTTACACATTGAAAAACAGATTGGTAATTAACCGTGTCGTGCAGATTATCTGTTTGTTCAGCTTGGGAGGTGTCGACCGTTAAAAACAAATCAACACGGAATTTTGTACCTATTACCTGCTCTTCTTTAAAACAGCCGTGGTAAGCGAAAAACTCCATCCCTTCGATAGAAATGATTGACATAATTTTCTGTAAATGTATTGTTGGTTGTACTTTATTTACTGATAATGAATTGGTTTAATTACTCAACTTTTCCCAGCTCATGCAAGCCGCGCTCCATTCTGTTCAGCGTTTCCTCCTGCCCGATCAGTGCGATGATGTCGAAAAGATGAGGGCCTTTTAAAGCACCTACAATAAGCAAGCGAAAGGCATTCATTACCGCTCCCATACCATATTGCTTTTCTTCAATCCAGACCTTTGTCGTTTCTTCCAGGTTGCCGGCTGAAAAATCATCAATGGTAGCGAGCTTATTTTTTAGTTCAGTCATTTGTTCAAAAGAATCCTTCTTCCATCTTTTTTTCACAGCCTGTTCATCAAACTGATCCGGGGTTTGAAAAAAGAAAGACGACTGATCCCACAACTCGCTAACGAAGTTAACACGTTCTTTCACCAGTCCTACCACTTTTGTCACAAAGGGTAATTCTACGATAAGGCCTTGTTTTACTATCAAAGGCATAAACAATGCAGCCAGTTCGGCATCATCCTTTTTTATCAGATACTGATGGTTAAACCATGCGGCTTTGGCCGGATCGAACTTAGCACCCGATTTCCCCACGCGTTCAATTGAAAAAAGACTGATCAGCTCCTCCATCGAAAACAACTCCTGTTCCGTACCGGCGTTCCATCCCATTAAGGCCAGCATGTTGATGAAAGCTTCCGGGAAATACCCGTCCTCGCGGTATCCTCTCGACATTTCTTTCGAAACAGGGTCTGTCCATTGCAACGGAAAAACCGGGAATCCGAGCCGGTCGCCGTCACGCTTGCTCAGCTTGCCATTGCCTTCTGGTTTGAGCAGCAGAGGAAGGTGGGCAAACTCAGGGGCTTCCCATCCAAAAGCCTCATATAACAACACATGAAGAGGTAAGGAAGGCAACCACTCTTCGCCCCTGATAACATGGCTTATTTCCATCAGGTGATCGTCAACAATATTGGCCAGGTGATAGGTAGGCATGCCATCCGATTTAAACAACACCTTATCGTCGAGTACTTGTGTGTTCACCTCTACGCGGCCACGGATCAGGTCGTTCATTACCACGACACGGTTTTCAGGCATGGCAAAACGCACAACATAAGGAGTGCCGTCTTGAATCAGGCTTAAACAAGCTTCAGGAGACATCGTTAATGAATTTCTGAGGTTTTTCCTGATTTCAGCATTGTAGATGAATGTCCGTTTTTCTGCTTCGAAGGTACTACGTATCCCGGCCAGTTCTTCAGGTGTATCGAAGGCGTAATAGGCATGCCCCGACTGTATCAGTTGGTCGCTGTATCCTGCATAGATGTCTTTTCGTTCCGATTGGATATAGGGTCCAAATGGCCCACCCTGGTTCACTCCTTCATCGAATTTGATGCCACACCAATTAAACGAATCAATAATATACTGTTGTGCACCGGGCACAAAACGCGTTTGATCAGTGTCTTCAATGCGCAGAATCATTTTTCCGCCATGATGTTTGGCAAAGAGATAGTTGTATAAGGCTGTCCGAACGCCACCAATATGTAGCGGTCCGGTTGGGCTGGGGGCAAAGCGTACCCTGATATTTTTATGGTTCATGCTATTTTTATTTCGCTGCAAAGATAGCTAGTCTTTGTAAGAAATCGTCAGACACCTCATCAGATAGGTCGTGAAAAGAGTGATTTGCCTGTGTTAACCTGCTCTAATCAAAAACTATTTCTGTGAATACAATGCGCTGTGTAAACAAAATCTTTAACTTTGGCTGATAATAGACTCCGATGTTTTGACAGTTCTTAGCATGGGGTTTAGATAATAAAGCGCGAATAAACTATACCGATAATGAAGAAAAAGAATCACCTGATTTTATGTGTTATAGGCCTGCTTATGCCCTTTTTAGTTTGGGCACAAACAGCCGACAAAAGTGACTGGGCGGGAGGATACCCCGAAGGCTGCACCTCGATTACTGTTGGAAAACTTGCCAGTTTTGATGGCTCGGTGATGACCTCACACACCGACGACAGTCACCGAACCCGCAGCTGGATTGACATTGTACCCGATAAAACCCACAAGAAGGGCGATGTGGTGAACATGTACAAGCGGGTTCAAAACGACTCTTTGGCGATGCCGGCTTATGGTCATCAATTGGTGGGCAGCATTCCTCAGGTAAGCCAGACTTATGGTTATATCAATACCGCTTATCCTAGCTTGAACACCAAACAGTTGGGTATAGGAGAATCGACTTTTGGAGGTCGCGAGGAGCTTCAAAGCGATCAGGGTTTGATCGACTGCCAGCGTCTTTGCCTGCTCATGCTGGAACGCGAAACAACAGCCCGGGGCGCTATTGCGATGGCAGGTGAGTTACTCAAAGAATATGGCTGGAACGACTACGGTGAAGCCCTTACCATTGCCGACAAAAATGAAGTTTGGCATTTTGAGGTGGTTGGCCCGGGACGGGGAAAAAAGGGTGCTGTCTGGGTGGCACAACGCGTGCCCGATAACCATGTTTCGGTAAATGCGAACGCAAGCACGATAAAAGAAATTGATCCGGACAACAAAGACATGTTCATGGCTTCGCAAAACATTTACAGTGTGGCACAAGAAAACGGCTGGTGGAGTCCGGGTGAAACGTTTCAGTTTTGTTATGTGTATGCTCCCGAAAGCCGTACTTCGTTGGCCTCACGCAGGCGCGAATGGCGGGTATTCGATTTATTGGCTCCATCGCTCAAACTCGATCCAAACCAAAGCGACTATCCTTTTTCAGTAAAACCCGACACATTGGTAACACTCGAAAAAATTATCAGCGTCTTCAAGGATTACTACGAAGGAACTCCTTTTGACATGACCAAAGACCTTACCGTTACTGATGAAAACGGAAAATCCATCATTTCGCCTTTGGCAAGTCCGCACATGCCTTACGATGCCAATAAATTGTATAAAATAAACGGAGGATGGGGATGGCTTGGCGAACGTACCATCGCCCGCTGGTATACCATGTACGCCACCATCATCCAATTACGTAACTGGCTTCCCGACGAGATTGGCGGTGTGGAATGGTTGGCCATGGACAATGTAGCTACTTCCATTTATGTGCCTGTTTACGGATGCGTGAGCGACTTACCCGTGCAATATAAAACCCCCGGCAGAGTAAATGGATATACACTAAATTCGGCCTGGTGGATTTTTAACCGTTTGGGAACACTGGCTTCGCAGCGCTGGGGCGATATGCGGCATGATGTGGATGCCGTGTGGATTCCTATGCAAAAGCAGCTGATTGAGGAACAAAAATCGATTGACCAGGAAGCATTGAAATTGTATGAGAAAAGTCCGAAAAAAGCCATTATTTTCCTCGATAGTTATTCAAATCAACAAGGAGAGAAAGTGATGGAGGAAGCCATTAAATTAGGGGATTTCCTCTGGACAAAATACGATGAGAAATTTTAAACTTTGTATGGTTAATTAAAAGGACTAACCATCCTGACTGAGAAATTGCCGATGTATTGCTCCCACTACAAAAAATTATATCCTGCCCATACAGGTTAGTATGGGGGTGGTTTCCGAAAAACCTTAAGAGTAGGAGTTAAAAAAAAGAAGAATTGTTATGAAAAATCTTTTCAAATTATTTGTGATTGCGTTGTTGTTAGGTTATGGAACACAGACCTTTGCACAAAGTTTTGCTGCCAAGGCAGGGTTAAACCTGTCGAACATGTTGTCGAAAGACGATGACAAAACTTATAGCGAAGATTTTAAAACAAAAGTTGGTTTCCATATTGGTGGAACAGCAGAATTTGAAATCACTGAAATGTTTTCCTTCGAAACGGGGCTTTTTCTGTCCACACTTGGCTATAAAGCAAACACCAGTTTTGGAGACGTTACCACAAACTTGCTTTATGTTAACATTCCACTAACCGGTAAGGCACGTTATGAACTTGATAATTTCAATATTTATGGGCTCTTTGGCCCTTCTGTCGGTTTGGGGTTGTCAGGAAAAGTAAAATCAGGTGGCAATAGTTCAAATATTGATTGGGGCTCTGGTGACGACGACGATTTAAAAAGATTTGACTTTGGATGGATTATTGGTGCAGGAGTTGAGTACGGACCTTTCGTTGCAGGCTTGCAGTACCAGCTCGGGTTAGCCAATATAGCTGCTAGCAATGATGGAGGTTTCAGAGTGAAAAACCGGGTATTTCAAATTACTTTCGGATACAGGTTTGGGATAGATTAGCTTTTTTACAAACCGATTTTACACGGCATCAGGGGTTTTACCTCTGGTGCTCTTTTTTAACAAGGGGTTTCCTCTTACGGTAAAGCATGTTCAGTTTCCTGTATTTCAAATAGGTAGCTTTCGCCGAAAGGGTACAGATTTCAAACCCGGCTTTGCCATCGAGCAGGCCGAGGTTAAAAAAGTAGTCGCGTATAAATTTGGATAAGGGACTGAGCCACATTTTCAAACAGGAAGGTTTTTTCCCTGCTTGGTAATAGGCTTTCGCTGCAATATCGGTAAAGCGTTCAATTTGCTTAAAATGATCGTCACGGGTGTAGTAGCTGTAATGCAGGATATCGCCTTTCAGGTGTTTAATGGTGCTTCCATCTTCCAAAAAAAACTGATCGTGCGGATTTATGCCTCCCCACTTGCCTTTGGTGTGGTCGAACAGGCGCAGCTTGGTGTCGGGATACCAGCCGCAATGCCGAATCCACTTTCCACAGTAATTGGTAAAGCGGTTCATCGTGTATCCGGTAGCCGAAAAACTGCTTTTTGCCTGTTTTATGCTGTTTGTTAATTCCGGCGACAGGGCCTCATCCGCGTCAAGCGAAAGCACATGATCATGGGTGGCGAATTTTAAAGCAAAGTTTTTTTGCTCAATATAACCCAGAAACGGTTGTTCGATAAACCGGACGCCATATTTCAGGCAAATGGCTTTGGTTTGGTCGGTTGAAATGGAATCAACGACCACGATTTCATCCGCGATTTCCTTTACGGACTCCAGACAGCGTGCAATATTTCGCTCCTCGTTAAAGGTGATAACAACAACCGATAATTTGATCATATACCGTGTTTTATAGCAAAGTTACGTTAACCAACCGACATTTTTAACTTTTGTTTATTTGTCGTTTTTCACTTTGGGGACGATTCCTTTGGCTTCCATCAATTTTAAAATTTCCGGTATGGCGGCCCTACCGGCGCTCAGTCCGGCTTCATACATTTGTTGGTTGTCTTTACTGCTCATCAGTGGAAAGTTTTTTAAATCAGGTATAATAACAATGTCGGCCTGTTTCAATTTTTCTTCTTTTAGAGCATGTGCAGCTATCGAAAACGACCGTTGATACACCGCGATATAGTTTTTAAAGGTGGTCAATGTGTCGAAATCAGCCATTATGTCAACAGCAATGATTAAATCTGCACGATATTGTTTGGCCACATCGGCCGGCACATTATCCAGCACGCCACCATCAACAAAAGTTGTTCCGTACATTTTTACAGGTTCAAACAGTCCGGGAATAGCGCAGCTTGCATTAACTGCCGGAGCAATAGGTCCGGAGGCTAAGGCTACTGAATTACCTGTCTCCAAATCTGTTGTCACTGCCACAAAGGGGATTGGCATATCTTCTATTCTGGCATGATGCAGGTTCTTAAACAGAAATTTTTGCAGCTTTTTTCCCGAGATAAACCCTTCGCGAGAGCGAAACAGACTGAAATCGAACACTGTTTTTACCGTAGCACTTGAAGTAAGTGGAATCAATGAGTCGATGTGTGGATAGTCGGCGTAAAGCGCACCGGCAAAGCTGCCGGCACTGGTTCCAACCACCAGGTCTATTGGTATGCCGGCCTCCTCCAGGGCCTTTATTACGCCCACGTGGGCAACGCCACGAAATGCTCCTCCTCCTAAAACCAAGGCTACTTGTGGGGTCGACACTATTGCTTTAGGGGCGGGTAGTTTTGCCGGAGTATCGACAACCATAAATTTACGCGAGCACGACGCCATGACAAGTAGTAAGGCCAATGTCGAAATGATAAAAATTTTTGATTTCATTTGGAAGAGGTTTTAGTTAATGAATCAGTGTATTGTTTGGCTGCTTTCTTTTTTATAATCAGGGTAATAGCTTTAGGCAGGATTTCAAAAAACAGGGGAGAATGTCCCAACGATTCTCCATCTGTTTCCAAAAAGGCTTTGTGCGCGGGTTCGGATTGTATGGTAAACGATTTTCCGGTAAACGTGGCCACTTCTTTCAGGTGAATAAACGATCCATCATATACCTGATGAATATGGCGCAATACCTTCGATTTTCGCATCTTTTTAATGATGGTTACATCAAAGAGGCCATCGTTTGGAATGGCGTTTGGAAGCTGTTTCATCCCTCCACCATTAAACCTGCATATCCCGATGCTCATGCTAAAAACAGAGCCGGAAAAAACTTCTTCATCATCGCGTTGGAGGGTAACGTGCACCGGATGAAACTGAAACAGTCCGGTTACCAGGCTATACAAATACGAAAGCGGGCCTCCCGATCCTCTTATTTTCAGCAAGTTGGTTTTTTTCGCCACCAGCGCATCGAATCCCATTCCTGCAATATTCACAAAATAGCGGTGATTGGAAAGGGTATCGTGCAAATAACTTACCCGGCCAACATCCTGCAAGATGGTATGTTGTTTCAGCAGGATTTTGATCTGTTTTTGGTAGCTCTTTGGCATTTCGTACATACGACCCCAATCGTTGCCCGTGCCTACGGTTATTAATCCAACTTTTACCTTGTCGGGAGAAATCCTGGTTTGTTTGAAAACGCCATTAACAACTTCATTTAAAGTGCCGTCACCACCAACGGCAACAATTTTATCGTAATTTTTTGTTTCGATGAGTTGCTTAACCAAATCGATTATGTGGTGCGGATGGGTTGAAAAATGTACATCAAACTGAAACCCAGCCTCCAGTAGTAACCGGCTAATTTTTGGCCAGTCCGACTTGGCTTTTGATCCACCAGCGTGTGGATTAACAATGACTAACCAGGGTGTAGTATTTTCCAAAGTTCGGTTTTTCAATTAATTGATTGAATAATTCTTTTCAGTTTATTCCGGATTCTTGCACCTGTCGACAGTTTTATCTGATCAGGATAAGGTTTTGTCCAGGGTTTTCCCAGTTCAAGTATTTGGCTGTAGAATGTCCGTGAAGTTAGTCCCCATTTGTTTAAAAACATGCGACTTCCTTTGTTGTGGCGTATGCGTTTGGTTGATCGTGACCCGAAGTGGTACACTTTGCTTTGGCCAATTCCTTTAAAAATCCGCACCCCCAGTTGCCAAAGTTTCATCGAAAAATCGGGATCGCTATACATGCCTGGGGAGAACTCGATGCTGAAACCACCCACCAGATCCCATATTTTTTTGTGTACAACACTCGGAGGCCATGAGCTTCCCTGCCAATCGGGTTTTTTTAATTCGGCAAAAGAAGCGATAAGTGCCTCTTCCTGAAAATTTTCCGGGGATGTTCCAAAATCGCGGATGATGGCCACGTAGTTTGGGTTATTGAGTTGCTTGGGTTCGATAAGGGTGGCTGAGAGATAAAAGTAGGGAGTGTTAAGTCGGGTAATTTCCTCAGCCAGGTATTTATCCCAATCCGGACAGGGAATCATGTCGTCGTTCATGTATACCAGGTAGTCGTGTTTGGCTAACGACCGACAGGCATTTACTGCAAAACAAACCCCTTTGTTTTCGGCGGCATGCACGTAGTCGATGTCGGTTTGTGTTTGCAACCATTCGGTAGTGCCATCAGCTCCCTCGTTGATAAAAACGATGATTTGATTATAAAAATGCGAATATTTCCGCAATCCGCTGAGGCATAGCTTAAGGTATTCTAGGCTGTTCCAGGTTGGAATCAGGATGGAGAATTGCTCCGTATGTTGTGAGCGAACGACTTCTGTTAATCCTTCTTTCATGTAAAATGGTGAAATTGAACAAGCCAAAGATAGGGTTTTTAGCTTTGTCGCAGCGCGAATAAAAAACACGGTTTTTAAAATAAGGAATTGTTGCCTGAGTTTGCTTACCTTTGACCCCGAAAATCGGCTCACTGCCGCTGAGGCCTGAGCTTTGTTTACCGTCTATGAAAAAATTCTATCGTGTCCTGGCCTACATCAAGCCTGAGCTCCCCTACGCGGGTTTAAACGTGCTTTTTAACCTGTTCACCATTGTGTTTTCGCTGTTTTCGTTTGCCTTGCTCATCCCATTTTTAAACTTGCTTTTCGGCATCGATGATTTGGTTACTGTGGAGCCTGAGCTGGCGTTCAACACGAAATCGTTCATGAATTATTTGAACTATCAAATAAGTACGGTTATCGTGGCCAATGGTAAAATTACGGCGCTGATATACATTTGTCTCGTACTCATTGCCGCCTTTTTCTTGCGAAATCTGTCGCGGTTTCTGTCGATGTACTTCATGGCCAACGTGCGCATCGGGGCGATCAAAGGCATTAGAAACGCCATTTACAATAAACTGCTTATCCTGCCGCTTTCGTTTTTCTCTAAAAACAAAAAGGGCGATATCATTGCACGGGTAACCACCGATGTTCAGGAAGTGGAGTTCTCGATTATGAACTCCCTCGAAATGATTATTCGCGATCCGGTAACCATTATTGCTTATGTGGCTTTTATGCTGAGTATGAGTCCACAACTCACTTTGTTTGTACTCATCATTTTGCCTGTTACGGGCTTTCTTATCGGACAAATTGGGAAAAGCCTGCGTAAGCAATCGAAAATAGGTCAGAATAAATTTGCCGGACTGCTCTCCAATATCGAGGAAACCATCTCCGGGTTAAGGATTATCAAGGCGTTCAATGCCATCGATTACTCGGAAAAAAAGTTTAAAGGACAAAATGAAGATTATTCCAAATTGCTTATTTGGATTTACCGCCGCCGTGATTTGTCCTCACCGATGAGCGAATTCCTGTCGTCGGTAGTCATTATTTTTGTGTTGTGGTTTGGCGGACAAATGGTTTTGTCAGACACCCCAACCATTCAGGCTGCTGATTTCATCACTTACATCGTGGTTTTTTCGCAGATTATTCCTCCGGCCAAAACTTTTGCTCAGGGTTTCTACAGCATTCAAAAAGGGATTGCCTCTGCAGAGCGTATTTTCGAGGTTTTGGATGCTGAAGAAGTGATTGAAGAAAAGCCCAATGCACTACCGGTGAAAGGTTTTGAAAAGGAGATTGAATTTAGAAACGTGTTTTTTAAATATGAAAATGAACTTATCCTAAAAGACATCAACCTGAGGATAGAGAAAGGGAAGATGATCGCGCTGGTGGGCGAGTCGGGGGGAGGTAAATCAACCATGGTTGACTTATTGCCTCGTTTTTATGATGTTACCGATGGTAGTCTGCTCATCGATGGGAAAAACATAAAAGACCTCCGCATTGATGAAACACGTGGGCTTATGGGCATTGTTTCGCAGGAAAGCATACTGTTCAACGATTCGATTTTTAACAACATTGCTTTTGGGCGCAAGGATGTTACGATGGGCGATGTGGTAAGCGCCGCCAAAGTCGCCAATGCGCATGATTTTATTATGGAATCAGAGCAGGGATATGAAACCAACATCGGCGACCGTGGCGTAAAGCTTTCGGGAGGACAGCGTCAACGGTTGAGCATTGCCCGTGCAGTATTGGCCAATCCACCAGTATTGATACTCGATGAAGCTACTTCGTCTCTTGACACCGAATCTGAAAAACTGGTGCAGAACGCTTTGTTTAACGTGATGAAAGACCGTACCACGGTAGTTATTGCACACCGCCTTTCAACTATACAGCACGCCGATGAAATCATCGTGCTTAAAAAAGGCGAAATCGTGGAGCGAGGCACTCACAGCGAATTGTTGAAGCTGGAAGGAACTTATAAACGGCTTCAGGATTTGCAGACTTTTAAGTAAGGCAAGTGCACTTGGTGGTGTGGCTGTTATACTCGTCGCCAATACAGGCTAATCAATATATGGGCTAATTAGTTAAAAATTAATACCTTTGCCTCTCAAACCAAAAGCTAACAGGAATGAAAAAACTTTACTTTTTAACCACAATTTTAATCATGATGTCGTTGGGATCGTGCAATCAGATGGAACAAAAAAAGGATGTTGTCCGAAATAATCCGTTACTCGAAAAATTTGATACGCCTTTTGGTGTTCCTCCTTTCGGAGAAATTCAACTGCAAGATTACCTTCCTGCTTTTCAGGTTGCTATGGAAGAGCAAAATGCAGAAATTAAAGCCATTGTTAACCAACCTGAAGCACCAGATTTTTACAATACCCTCGAAGCGATGGCGTACAGTGGAGAACTGCTTGATCAGGTAGCCGCCATATTTTTTGGTCAGCTTAGCGCCAACACGAGCACTGAGATGCAGGATCTGGCTGAAGAAATTTCGCCGCTTTTATCTGAACACAGCGACAATATCAGCCTGAATCCCGGACTTTTTAAGCGCGTAAAAGCGGTATATGACCAACAGGATAAAAGTCAACTCAGTGATGAACAGGAATTCCTGTTGGAAAATGTGTACAAAGATTTCGTGCGCAGCGGAGCTAACCTCCCTGCGGAGCAACAGACAGAATTAAAAGACATTAACCAGCAGCTTTCGATGTTAACGCTGAAGTTCGATCAGCATGTGCTCGATGAGAACAATGCTTTTCAATTGGTTATCGATAACGAAGCCGATTTGGCCGGATTGCCTGCCAGCGTAGTGCAAATGGCTGCCCAGCAAGCTACCGAGGCCGGTGAAGCCGGAAAATGGGTGTTTACCCTGCAAAAACCAAGCATGATTCCGTTTTTGCAATATGCCGACAACCGCGAGCTGAGGCAGCAGTTGTATCAGGCTTATCTGAACAGGGGAAACCACGACAACGAACTCGACAACAAAAAACTGCTGTCCGACATCATAAACCTCCGTATACGCAAAGCCCATTTGTTAGGCTATCCTACCTATGCCGACTATGTGTTGGAAGAAAGAATGGCCAAAACACCTGATAACGTGATGAAATTTCTCAACCAGGTATGGGAAGCCGCTCTTCCGGTAGCTCAGGGAGAGGTGGCACAGATGCAGGAAATAATAGACACTGAAGGGGGTGGGTTTAAACTCCAAAGCTGGGATTGGTGGTATTATGCCGAAAAGTTGAGGAAACAAAAATATGACCTCGACGACAGCGAACTGCGGCCATATTTTAAGCTTGAAAACGTGCGTGATGGTGCTTTTATGGTCATTAATAAATTGTACGGCATAACCTTTAAGCCACTCAACGACCTGCCACTCCCGCACCCGGATGCCCAAGCCTACGAGGTAATTGACAACGATGGAAGTTGTTTGGGCATCATGTACATGGACTTTTTTCCACGCGAAAGTAAACAAGGTGGGGCATGGCAAGGTGAATACCGCGTGCATCAGGTGTTGCCCGATGGTGAAGAAGTGAAGCCCGTCATTACAGTGGTTTACAATTTTACACGCCCCTCAGGCGATTTGCCTTCGTTGATAAATTTCGATGAAGTGGAGACCTTGTTCCATGAGTTAGGTCATGCTTTGGATGGGTTGTTCGCGAAAAATGTGTACCCCGAAACTTTTATTCCTACCGATTTTGTTGAACTTCCGTCTCAGATATTAGAACATTGGGCCACAGAGCCGGAGGTGCTAAAAGCTTATGCCATTCATTATCAAACCGGCGATACCATTCCGGATTTGCTAATTGAAAAAATCAACAACAGCAGGTTTTTCAACCAGGGATTCAACAATGTGGAATACCTGGCCGCTTCCCTGCTCGACCTTTCATACCATCAGCTTACCGACACCGGAGCGATTGATATCGGGGTTTTTGAAGCCAATTACCTAAACGATCTGGGGTTAATAGATGAAATTGAGCCACGTTACCGCAGCACGTACTTCACCCACATCATCGGGGGCTACGAGTCGGGATACTACAGTTATCTGTGGTCGGCGGTATTAGATCACGACGCCTTTGAAGCTTTTCGCGAGCATGGCCTCTTCGATCAGGCTACAGCCAACAGTTTCAGGGAGAATATATTGGCAAAAAGTGGCACAAGCGACCATGAACAACTTTACCGCGATTTCAGAGGCAAAGATCCATCGGTAGAAGCCTTGTTGAAAAATAGAGGGCTGAAATAATCTTCGTAGAAGCGTCAGGCTATTTTAAATCCGGTTCGTTTTACTAACTCGATCAAAGGAGAATTTTCATTGTCGTCAAATCTGCTTTTTTCAACTAGATAAGGCGCTATTTTTGTGTTTACTTTTCTGGTTAAGTTCCATATTTTGCCGGATACATAATCATCTTCCGTCTCTGTAACAATCATTATGTCAATATCGCTGTCTTCCTTGGCTGTATTTAATAAATAGCTGCCATACAAAAAGGCCTTGTCCACAACAATCCCTTCAGAACGCAAAATGAAAACATATTTTTTTAATAGCGCTACAATTTCTTTTTTAACCATTGAAATAAGGATTTGGTCTTATCAAAGTATTCATTAACTCTCAACATGTCAGGTAAATAGGGGTTGTAATCCGGGTAACGACCTTGTAACTGGTACTTCATCAAAATACCCAAAAAAAGTTCGGTTTCATCATCAAGCTCTAGTTTCATATAATGAGTAACTTTTTGTGTCAGAAGTGGGTATCTATGGTTCTATTCCAATCAATACTAATGGTACGGCCGGGACTCCTCTTCCTTGTCTTGCCAAGTCATACAGTGCTCCCTCGTAATACCCTGGGCCGGAAGACATTTGAGATTGCATATTTTTCATCGGAAGTATTTCTATACCTACGTCAATTGTGTCCCCAACATAAAATGCAAGATGTTTAACAAATAAATCATAAGCTATGAAACTATACTTACCAAACTGAACTTCTACCGCTATTCTGTTCTTTACAAAATCAGTTTGATTGTATGATTTTATTGGGGTTTTGTTCTCTTCTTTGATAACTTGTTTTTGTTCGGTTTCTTTGAGGTGCATAGTTCTGATAATGAGGTTGTAATCATCTGTTACCCAATAATTAGTCCTGCTTTCAAACCATCCTAAATCTTCAAAATCAACTTTGATTCTCTTATTCAGATCGGCGGGACTGAAAAGCTTTTTGCCTTTCATTGTCTTTTCTTTGCTAATCTTTGTTCTGTAATCTTCCGCATTTATATTATCAATTATTGTAACGATTTCATCCCACATTTGCTTTTGATGGTATTGAATCCATTCAAACCCATTAAGATGGGAGTACATTGCACCGATTTTCATTGGTTAAATATTTTGTTATTAAGACTTGACAAGAAGTAAAAACCAACTAAAAGGCTATTTTTATTGTCAATAAGTTTTTTGTTTTTCTCATTCACAATTGATTCGATCAATTCTTCACTTGAATCATTTAATTCCGTTTTTTCTAACAGATCAGAAACACATTCACCTACTTTGTCAAGAAAGGAAAACACTTCGTAATTTGAATTTGAAGAAGTCCACAATTCCTGCAATTTTTTAGAATTATACTCTTTATAATTTTCAACCAGCATGTTTATATAATCCGTAAAAATTGTGTTTTTTGAGGTGTTAACAATTGGAGCTAATGTTTTCTTTATTTCAGTGTTTAGAGGAATTTGCTTTATATCCTTTGAGTTTCCATAAAAAAACTTAAACGACCATTCTTGTTCTTTAGATTTAGGATTATTCGAAAGTTCAAAACGGACACCGCTACCATATCTTAAATTTGGGACTGAAAACTGAAATTTTCTATTTGAAGGAAATTTTTTAAAGGGCAGACCTAACTTTGATTTATATGCTTTATATTTTGGCTTCTTGTGAACATAATCCACTTCTGAAGGCAACTTTAAATCTATTAGCTTAACCTCTAGCATACTTTGAAAAAGAAAGTAGGTCAGAATCGGAGGAACGGCATTGCCAATCATTTTAAATTTAGAATTTAGAGTTTTTCCATAAAACTGATAAGTAATCGGGAAACCCTGCAATACACCTTTTTCTCTCACGCTTAATCGTCTAAATCCGGATTCAGATTTTACAATTATACTTTCTCTAGAAACCCTTGTGCATGTTGCAGTTACTGTTCTACTTGGTCTATCCATTCTGTCTGGAAAAGACATTTTATTATAGACAGGATGATATGTTTTTGAGTCCTTGTTGATTCGGACTTCTTCCTGTGTCAAGTCTGCTTCATTCTCTAATTCTGTAATCTCAAATAAAGGTATTGCGTAGTTGTAATTTGGATCAATAACGATATCTTTACGCAAAGCATTAATAACATCCCCAAATGTTAAAGCCTTAGTTTTTGACTTATAAGATTCAAAAAGATTCAATGGGAAATTTCCTGCAATCATTCTTTTTCTGTTCTGAGGAACACCATAATCTGCAGTGTCAACTATTATAATATGCTTAACAAGAGATTTAAACCTTTGCAATGCCCCTTCATTAAGTTCTTTTTCGAGAATGCCGGCAACTCTCGGCACATTTTCCATTGCCCAATATTTAGGTTTCAAGTAATCGACAATTTCTAGAAATTTGTAAATATCGATCAGCCCCTCTTGAATATTTCCATTTCCTCCCTTGTTGGCAAAGGAAAACTGTGTGCATGGCGGACTACCAACAACAAAATCTATCTTTTTATCAAAATTTAAGTCATTTTCCACATCAATCCTTCTGATATCAATCTCTTTGTGATTAGTATCAAAGTTCACATTATGTGTTAGATTTGCTTCATTCCACCACTCATAAGAGGCTAAACTATCAATGCCAGATAATTTCATCCCGAGTGTCCATCCACCTATTCCACTATATAAGTCAATTGCATTTTTCATATCACACAAAGATACAAAAATGCTGACATTAATTGAGTATAATTTTTTTTGAACTTTTATTTCATATATGGATTCGCGAGTTTTGCCATCCCTATGAGGTTATCCCCTTAAACCTGTAAATAAATGCATAGCAGCACCAAACAGTTGTTTCACTGGAAAGTTATTGCAAGAAAATTTCTCACACAAAAAGCACTACATATTCCTTCTATATTGCCCTCCAACAGCGAATAATGCGCCTGTTATCTGTCCTATGGAAGCTGTTTTGGTGGCTTCCATAAGTGCTTCAAAAATATTTTCGTTGTTTATGGCTTTTTGTTGCAGTAGTTCCATGGCGGCACGTGTTTCTTTAGCCCAGGTTTGGTGTAGCTGTTCCAGCATATGAATCTGGTATTGCTTTTCCGTTTCCGTTGCACGAATAACTTCGCCGGGGATAACCGTTTTTGAGCCTTCTTTTCCCAGAAAGGTGTTCACCCCGATAATGGGCAGATCGCCTGAGTGTTTCAGGTGTTCGTAATACAGGCTTTCTTCCTGTATTTTACCGCGCTGATACATTGTTTCCATTGCTCCCAACACGCCACCGCGTTCGGTAAGACGGTCCATTTCGCTTAAAATGGCTTCCTCAACCAGGTCGGTTAATTCCTGAATGATAAAGGCCCCTTGCAGCGGATTTTGGTTTTTAGCCAGCCCCAGTTCGTGGTTAATAATCATTTGAATGGCCATGGCGCGACGCACACTTTCTTCGGTGGGTGTTGTGATAGCCTCGTCGTAGGCGTTGGTATGTAGCGAGTTGCAGTTGTCGTAAATGGCGTACAATGCCTGTAGGGTGGTTCTGATGTCGTTGAAGTCGATTTCTTGCGCATGCAACGAGCGCCCCGACGTCTGGATATGGTATTTGAGCTTCTGCGCTCTATCGTCGCCTCCGTATTTCAGTTTCATGGCTTTTGCCCAGATCAGTCGAGCCACACGCCCTATTACTGCGTATTCCGGATCTTCGCCATTGCTGAAGAAAAAGCTCAGGTTGGGAGCAAACAGGTTGATATCCATGCCTCTCGATAGGTAATATTCCACGTAGGTGAACCCATTGGCCAGGGTAAAAGCCAGCTGACTGATAGGATTGGCTCCCGCTTCAGCGATGTGGTATCCTGAGATGCTCACGCTGTAGAAATTACGCACATTATTGGAAATGAAGTATTCCTGGATATCGCCCATGAGCTTGAGCGAGAAATCGGTCGAAAAAATGCAGGTGTTTTGCGCCTGGTCTTCTTTTAGTATGTCGGCCTGTACTGTTCCCCGAACTTTGGAAATGGTGTCTTTTTTAATCTTTTGATAAATCTCAGCAGGCAACACCATGTCGCCGGTAACACCCAGCAACATCAGTCCAAGGCCATTATTTCCTTCCGGGATAGTACCCTGATAGGCCGGACGTTTGGTTTTGCGTTGACTATATATTTCTTCGATTTTTTGGTTTACTTCTTCCTCCAGTCCGTTGGCCTTGATATACAATTCGCATTGCTGGTCGATGGCGGCATTCATAAAATAGCCCACCAACGTAGGAGCAGGCCCGTTGATGGTCATCGACACAGAGGTAGTAGGGTCGGCGAGGTTAAACCCGGAGTAAAGTTTTTTAGCGTCGTCAAGGCAGGCGATGCTCACCCCGGCGTTACCAATTTTTCCATAGATATCAGGTCTTAAATCCGGATCTTCGCCATATAAAGTCACCGAATCGAAGGCTGTCGACAGGCGTTTGGCCGGAAGTCCTTTGCTCACGTAATGAAAGCGTCTGTTCGTACGTTCCGGACCACCCTCTCCGGCAAACATGCGGGTGGGATCTTCATTTTCACGTTTAAAAGGAAAAACGCCGGCGGCATACGGAAATTCACCCGGAACGTTTTCTTTTAGCACCCACTTTAAAATTTCCCCCCAGCTCTGGTAGGGAGGCAGGCACACTTTTGGAATTTGCAGATGTGATAGCGATTCGGTGTGGGTCGCAATTTTAAGCTCTTTGTCTCTTACCTTAAACACAAAAAACTCATCCTGATAGGCTTTTTTTGTTTGTTGCCAGTTGTCAAGGATTTCTTTGTTCGCCTGATCGAGCTGACGATCAACCTGTTTGGTTAGGTCAGAAACAGCATTCGCGGCAGCCGTTTCGCCTCTTTGATTCAGCAAGCCGGCAGTTTGTTGCAAACTGAACAGCTGCTGTGCTACTTCGCTTTGCTGCTGAGCCCACCGGTTATAACCGCGCACGGTTTCAGCAATTTCAGACAAATACCTCACCCGGTGTGGAGGGATAATATATATTTTTTCGGGTGAATGATTCAGTTCGGTTTTTTCACTTCCAAAATGAACTCCTGTAACACGCTGAATGGTGGCCAGCAGGTGGGTGTACAACCCATTTACTCCCGGATCGTTGAACTGAGAGGCTACCGTGGCAAATACCGGCATTTGATCGGCATCTTGATCAAAAAGCTGGCGGTTACGTTGGTATTGCTTTTTAACATCACGCAGGGCATCAATGGCTCCGCGTTTGTCGGCTTTGTTCAGGGCAATAAGGTCGGCATAGTCGAGCATATCGATTTTTTCGAGTTGACTCGCAGCGCCATATTCAGGAGTCATAACGTAAAGTGAGAGGTCGCTGTGATCGATGATAGCCGAATCAGACTGACCGATGCCGGATGTTTCGAGGATGATAAAGTCGAACCCGGCTGCCTGGGCAATGTGTTCAGCATCTTTTACGTATTTCGAAATACTCAGATTCGATTGCCGTGTAGCGAGCGACCGCATGTACACACGTGGGTTATCGATGGCATTCATCCGGATGCGGTCGCCGAGGAGTGCTCCTCCCGACTTCCTTTTCGAAGGATCTACCGAGATGATGGCCATATGCTTTTCTGGAAAATCACGTAAAAACCGCCTTACAATTTCATCGATAAGCGACGATTTACCTGCTCCGCCAGTTCCGGTTATCCCCAGCACGGGCGATTGTTTCTGACGGGGATGTTTTTCCAGCTCTTCGAGCAGCGGAGCTATCTGGTCGCGGTAATTTTCGGCAGCCGAAATCAGTTGGGCAATGGCCACATAATTTTGGTTATAAATATCTTCCGGTTTTACCTTGATGTCGCAGCCTGTAGGGAAATCCGATTTTTCGAGCAAATCGTTTATCATGCCCTGTAAGCCCATCACCATGCCATCATCAGGGCTATAGATGCGCGTAATGCCGTAAGCATGAAGCTCTTTGACTTCCTCAGGCAAAATCACGCCACCACCTCCGGCGAAAATACGAATGTGACCACAGCCTTTTTCATGAAGCATGTCGAACATATACTTTAGAAACTCCATGTGACCGCCCTGATAACTGGTCAGGGCAATGGCCTGGGCATCTTCCTGGATGGCCGTGTTTACAATTTCGTGAACCGAGCGGTTGTGTCCAAGATGGATTACTTCAGCCCCTGAGGCCTGAATAATGCGGCGCATTACATTGATGGCTGCATCATGTCCGTCGAAAAGCGAAGCCGCGGTTACGATACGGATATGGTTTTTAGGCTTATAAACCGAGATATGCTGCATGGCGATAATTTGTATTTTTTTTGAACGTGGGCAAAGATAATAACTTTCGGCCTTTTTTAAGCTATCGGGAAAAATGGGGAGGGGGAAGCGGGAAGCTGGGGGCTTCTGAACACCGAATATCGAACTCCAGACCCGCCGGGTTGGGCAAAACCCGTCGGGTCGGGGATAAAAAATCATCGTTTTATAGCGCGGTAAGACTGTTGTAAATCATTATTCGTTATTCCATTGATTAGCAATTTTTTGAATATCGAATATCCAACACAGATTTAAGAATTTCGAACTAGAATCCTCGTTCTTAAACCATCAATGGGTGTTTGGTTTGATTGTTCTTATATAAACCCCGACATCAAAGTGCCGTAGGCACGACCGACACTGTAACCCTGGATTTCAATCCAGGTTACAAAAGAGAGCATTGCCGTCGGTGAGGTTTGATTACCTGTTTATTAGCAATAAACGTAAATCTTTTAATCCCCAAGCCACCAAAATGCCAACCGATATTCCCAAACTCAATATTTTAAACAGCTCTAATCAATAACATTCAAATTTTATTGCTTTTCTTTGTTTCAGGAGATATTTTTTAATTACTTTTACGTTCGAAAATCAAATGGGCACTTTTTTAAAGCACCCAAGAATGTTAATTGGAAGTGAAACCTGAAGTCATGAATAAATTTAATTTTACACTACAAACGATATGGTAGCCTTCATCCTTGAGTTTAAAGAGCGAATGGTTTTACCGCCAAAACCCGTGCTTGAAAACTGGAGGAGAACTTTACACTGCTCCCAAAGCTGTTCTGGAACTGGAAAGTTTGCTCAACTTGCCGTCATCCAATGCACCCAAAAGGAGTTCGTTATCTAAAGGTCGTTAATGCCTTGGGCGGGAAAACGGTTAAAATTGTGAATATTTAGTGCGTATGAAAAATCCTAAAATTTATATCGTAATATTGATTAGCATTGTAAGTCTTTTGTATAGCTGCAATGAAGGACACATAACTGGTAAGTACTTTTTAACGGATGAAATGAAATCCCAAATTCCTTATCATGGGGGTGAAACCTTGTTTTTCACAAGAAACAATGTTGATACCATTATGATTGTAGCAATGGATAGAGTAAACAAGGTGTATGAGATTCTTGATGGTATTAATACGAATAATTATTCCATTTGGGAGGAGGAAAGTATATACATGAACATTGACACGATACCAAATGACACAAACTCCATTTCCTTAAAGATGATGACAGACTTTAGCGGGAGAAATACCTTTCTTGAAATTGTAGTGTACCGGGGAACTATAACAAATAGATTTTCATACACCCTGCCCTTGTCAAAAGAGTATACACCTTATATTGATAGCATTTATATTATGAATAGCTGGATAAAAGACGTGTTTGTTCATGAAACGGCATTGGAAAATACAATGTACTATTCCACCCAATACGGCATTGTCAAAATCGACTTTTCTGATGGCAGTTTTTGGGAGTTGGAAAGCATTGAATGGGCTGAGAGGGAATGATTAGGCTGGTTAAATCCTTTTCACTGCCTCCAGACCCGCCGGGTTGGGCAAAACCCGTCGGGTCGAAATCGAAGTCCTGTCTTTTTTCCCGACCCGGCGGGTTGAAAAAACCCGACGGGTCTGAGTAGGAACTCCGGCTTACTTTATCTCGCTGCCGTTACTAAAATTTTCGGTTGGGCTCACAAAACACAGTTTCCCGTCTTTGTCTTCAGCCATGAGTATCATTCCCTGCGACTCGATGCCTTTGAGTTGCCGTGGTGCTAAATTAACCAGAATACTTACTTTTCTCCCGATAATGTTTTCGGGCTCGTAAAATTCGGCAATGCCTGAAACCACAGTACGTTTGTCTATTCCTGTGTCTATTTTGAGCTTGAGCAACTTCTTGGTCTTCGGTACTTTTTCTGCTTCCAGAATGGTTCCGGTGCGGATGTCCATTTTCATGAAATCATCATAGGCTATAACTTCTTTTGCCGGTTTTGCCGGAGCAGCCAATTCGTTTTGTTTTTTGGTATCGAGGAGTTTCTGCACTTGTTTTTCTACTTCGCTGTCTTCGATACGTGAAAACAAAAAGTCCGGATTGTTGAGCTGATGACCCGGTTTCAGCAGGTCATCGCTTCCGGCCTCTGCCCATTTCAAGTCGCTTATTCCAATCATGTTTTGCAGCTTTTCAGCTGAAAAAGGCAGAAACGGTTCCGACAGGACGGCCAGGTTGGCTACAATTTGCAAAGAAACGTTCAAAATCATTTTAACCTGATCTTCATCGGTCTTGATGAGTTTCCAGGGTTCCATCTCGGTGAGGTATTTGTTGCCCAAACGTGCCAGGTTCATGAGCTCAGAGAGGGCTTCGCGAAAACGGTATCGCTCTATTGAAGACCCGATAATAGAAGGATAACGCGACATTTCCAGCAAAGCTGTTTTCGAAACCTCGTCCAGCTCCCCACGTGGCGGTACCTGACCTCCAAAATATTTTTGGGTCAGCACCAGGGTTCTGTTAACGAAATTTCCATAAATGGCCAGCAGTTCGTTGTTGTTGCGCGCCTGAAAATCTTTCCAGGTAAAATCGTTGTCTTTTGTCTCAGGCGCGTTGGCGGTGAGCACATAACGCAACACATCCTGTTTTCCGGGGAAATCTTCGAGGTATTCGTGAAGCCACACAGCCCAATTTCTCGAAGTTGAAATCTTGTCATTTTCCAGGTTTAAGAATTCGTTTGCCGGCACATTCTCGGGGAGAATAAAACTCCCTTCGGCTTTGAGCATGGCCGGAAAAATGATGCAATGAAACACGATGTTGTCTTTTCCGATAAAATGCACCAAGCGCGTATCTTCATTTTTCCAGTAAGGCTGCCAGTCTTTTCCTGTTTTTTCCGACCATTCTTTTGTGGCCGAAATATAGCCTATGGGGGCATCGAACCACACATACAGCACTTTGCCTTCGGCATTTTCGAGTGGAACATTCACACCCCAGTCGAGGTCGCGGGTAACGGCACGTGGTTTTAAACCCTGATCGACCCAACTCTTTACCTGTCCGTAAACATTGGTTTTCCAGTCGTCTTTGTGGCCTTCCAGAATCCACTCGGTGAGCCAGGGCTCGTACGCTTCAAGGGGGAGGTACCAATGTTTGGTTTCTTTGAGCACAGGTACGTTTCCGCTCAAGGCCGATTTGGGATGAATAAGTTCCAGCGGACTTAATGACGTGCCACAGCTCTCGCACTGATCGCCATAAGCGCGTTCGAAGCCGCAATGCGGACAAGTTCCGGTGATGTAACGGTCGGCCAAAAACTGGCTGTTCTCTTCATCAAAATATTGTAGGTTCGTTTTTTCGATGAACTTGTCGTTATCGTATAGTTTTTTAAAAAATTCAGATGCAGTCTGGTGGTGAATGGGTGCTGATGTGCGCGAATACACATCGAACGATATGCCAAAATCTTTAAACGACTCTTTAATCTGGTGGTGGTAACGGTCGACAACCTGCTGAGGTGTAATGCCTTCGTTGCGGGCTTTGATGGTTATTGGCACGCCATGTTCATCAGATCCGCCGATAAAAAGCACCTCTTCTTCCTTCAATCTGAGGTAGCGTGCATAGATATCGGCAGGCACGTAAACACCTGCCAAATGACCGATGTGGATAGGCCCGTTGGCATAAGGCAGAGCCGAAGTTATGGTAGTTCTGTTAAATTTTTTGGACATACATTTTAAATTTCCGTAATTTCGGCAAAGTTAATCAATCGAAGCAAATATGATTAGTCCTCCGCCCCTGAAAAAGGGAGATAAAATTGCGCTTGTAGCGCCTGCCCGCAAAATAGCCTTTGAAGAGGTAGCCTATGCTGTTGAATTCATCAATAATAAAGGTTTTGAAGCCGTTTTTCATGATAGCCTTTTTGCTCAATATCATCAGTTTGCCGGCAACGACAGGCATCGCACTGCGGCTTTGCAGCAATACCTCGATGACCAATCAATTCGCGCCATTTTATTTGTCAGGGGTGGATACGGGAGCGTCCGCGTTGTCGACGAGCTTGATTTCAAAGCTTTTGTGAAAAACCCAAAATGGTTAGCCGGATACAGCGACATGACAGTTTTTTTGAACCATGTGAATACCCTTTATCACATTGAAACCATACATGGGCCAATGCCATTTGGTTTTCAGGACAATACCCCGGGGGCAGTACAATCGTTGTTTGCCGCGTTACTCGGTAAGGCAGAGCCGGTTAAATGGCCCTGGCATCCGCTTTCACGTCCAGGGATGGCCACCGGCGAGCTCATGGGGGGAAACTTGTCGGTGTTATACAGCCTTTTGGGTAGCAATTCTTTTCCGGAAACCGAAGGTAAAATTTTGTTTCTGGAAGATCTGGACGAATACCTGTATCACATCGACAGGATGATGATGGCCTTGAAAAGAGCTGGGAAACTGAGCCAACTTTCCGGCATGGTTGTAGGTGGCCTGACGGAGATGAGAGATAACCTTGTCCCTTTCGGGAAGACTGCCGAGGAGATTGTTAGTGAAATGGTTGAGTTATACGATTATCCGGTAGCTTTCGGATGTCCGGCCGGACACCTGGCTGACAATCAGGCCCTGATCATGGGACGTGAGGTGAGGTTGAATGTGGGCACAGGAGGAAACGTGTTGGATCAGTAAAACACAAGCCTTACGCCAAAGGTACAAGAGGACATTTGCTAAAACCCTAAGGCGTTTTGCTGCTTTTCAGCAGATTTTTTTCACGTAGTAGACCAGGTCGTCTCCTTTATCATAATAGTCTTCGAACTGCGCTTTGAGGGTATAGCCATTTTTTTCGTAAAACTGACGTGTAGGCAGATACTGTGCACGGCTGGCCGTTTCAACATACACGCCACTTCCTTTGAGTTTTTTTATGGTTTCTTCGGTTACCTTAAGCAGCAAGGCTCCCAAGCCCCGGTTTCGGAAATCGGCATGGGTTGCAATCCAATACAAATCAAAACTGCTTTTGGTGCATGGGATCAGGCCAAAGCACGAGTAGGCAACGGTCTTGCCTTCAAATTCCAGAAACAGGAACTCATAACCACTGCTTTCGCCTTTTTCCAAACGTTCTTCGGCCAATTCAACGGCCACATCTATTTCTGCTTCATTGAAAAACCCGGTTGAAGTGACTATTTCGCGGATGCACTCCGGGTCGGTGCTCTTTACTTCGGTACGAATCGTGATATCTTTCATTGGATTTGCATTCATTTTACCTGTTGATTTTGCTGTGAGCGTCTTCGATGATGCGCGAAAGCACCTGACTAAAGTTATAACCGGCTTTTTCGGCAGCGGCGTAAAACCCGGCATCTGGCGATAAACAAGGGTTGGCGTTGATTTCAAGTACCAAAGGTTGATTTTGCGAATTTACCCGTAAATCGACGCGTACATAGCCCGATAAGCCGAAGACTTTCCAGCACTGATGACAGATTTCTTTCATTTTTTCCGTCAATTCCGGATCTTCCTGCTCGATGCCAAAACGGCGAACGGTGTGCTTGTACTCAAACGAATCCTCTTTCCATTTGGCCTCATATCCAACAATGAGTGGTTTCCCTTCAGGGTAATCGTTAAAAACTATTTCCGCCATAGGCAGCACTTCAGGACCTTCGTTTCCCCCAAGCATGGAGATATTGAACTCCCTGCCGGGGATAAATTCCTCGAAAAACCAAGGCCGACCGGGATTGTTGAGCAGAAAAGCACTTATGTTGGCAGGGCTTCCTTTCATCACGTTAGCATCTGAAATGCCTACTGAAGCATCCTCCCAAACAGGTTTTGCGATATAGGTCGTGTCGGGCGAAAATTGTCCCGAATTTCCATCGGTAATCAGCAATGGCGTGGCGATTTGATAGCTTGTCATGAGCTTTTTAGCCAGAATTTTGTTGCTCGAAACATACATGCTTTCGGCATCGCAGCCGGTATAAGGCAGCTTCAGGTGGGTTAAAAATGACGGCGACCAATGAATTAAACGTGCATCCTGTTCCAGACTTTCAACCAGGTTAATTACTAGATCGGGGTTGGCGCTAACAATCTGATCATGGATTTTTTTCAAATCAAAGTCCATGAAAAGGCGCTCACTTTCATAGCCGAGAAGTTCAAGGGTTTCTTCGATTAAACTGGCCTGATCGAGTACATCCAGTTCGTCTTCGGTAGCCTGTTCCGACAGGGCGTTGATCAGTACAATGGCTTTTTTCATGGCATTTTTATTTATTGGAACGAATCAGTTTTTTTGTGGCCGAATCCATTATTCTTTTCATTAATTCATTATATGACACACCATTCAGGCGGCTCAGGATGGGCAAATCGGAATGCACGGGATGCAGGCCCGCCAGTGGATTGATTTCCAGAAAATGGAGCACGCCCGCACCGTCCATGCGCATATCTACGCGTCCGCCATCTTCACATTGCAATAGTTTATAGGATTTAAGGGCGAGATTTTCGCATTGACTTTTCAAGGGCTCTTCTTCCAATGCGGTGTAATCGATCAGGCTTTGGTAATTTTCTTTGTTGCTGTAAGAGTAAAGCCCTTTTTCAGCATTTTCACGCTGTAGAATTTCCATTGTTCCAGTTGTTGCCGCCAATTCACCTGTGCCTGTAATCCCCACAGTAAACTCACGACCACTCAAAAAAGTTTCAACCAAAACCGGTTGCTCAAAAGTTTTTAGCAACGCCTGGCAGGTGTTGCTGAGTTCAGTAAAATTATTGACGATAGAATGGCTGTTAATGCCTTTCCCTGTTCCTTCGCCCAAAGGTTTCACGAACAAAGGGAAATTCAGGTGTACGGTCTCGATATCAGTTATTTTATACACTACTGCAAAATCGGGAGTAGGAAGTCCGGCATCTCTTATCACGCGTTTTGTGAGGCCTTTATCGAGGGTGAGCGCGAGCACCAAAGGATTTGAAAACACATAAGGGATGTTAAATCCATCCAACAAAGCCGGCACCTGGGCCTCGCGACCGATGCCATACATGCCCTCGCAAATATTAAACACCAGATCCCAGCGATGACCCGCTGCCAGCTTATCCACCAGCTGTTTCAGGTGTCCGATACGTTCGGTTTGATATCCAAGTTGATGCAGCGTATTTTCGATCGCTTCGATGGTATCCTCCTTATCGAATTCGGCCGTTTCTTCCTCCGAGAACCCCATTTTAAGGTACTCAGATCTCAAGTCATAGGTTAATCCTATTGTCATTTCAGTAAGTTTTAAAGCAATTTAAGCAGCAGTATAACGCTACACGTAGTCGGGATAGTTGTATAATTTTCCCTCGTAGTTGCGCAATATCACCTGGTTGTTTTCTTTGGCCACAAAATATTCCGGTAAGAGAGGAATTTTTCCACCGCCACCGGGGGCATCGATTACATAGTGCGGTATGGCGTAACCTGAAGTGAACCCCCGCAAATGTTTTATGATTTCAAGCCCTTTGTCAACGCTGGTGCGGAAATGCGCCGAACCCGGTATGGGGTCACATTGATACAGATAATAAGGTTTTACCCTTACCTTCAGCAGTTCGTGTGTCAGTTTGCGGTACACATCCCCTTCGTCGTTCACGCCTTTTAGCAGAACGGTCTGGCTTCCCAATGGGATACCGGCATCAGCCAAACGGATACAGGCTTCGCGTGTTTCCGGCGTAAGTTCATCGGGATGGGTAAAGTGCAGGCTCATGAACAGCGGGTGATATTTTTTGAGCATGTCGGTTAGCTTCTTGGTGATACGCATGGGCAGCACGGCGGGTACTTTTGTACCTAGTCTGATCATTTCAACATGTTCGATGGCACGCAAGCCACTCAAAAGGTATTCGATGCGTTCATCCGACAAGGTAAGCGGATCGCCACCCGAAATGATGACATCCCTGATTTCGGTATGTTGCCTGATGTAGGCCAGGGCACGATCGATTTGAGGTGTTCCGGCGTGCATTTTGTCCTTTTTCGACACCATGTGCGACCGCGTGCAATAACGGCAAAAAGCCGAGCAAAAACCAGTAGCCAGAAACAGAACCCTGTCAGGATACCGATGAACTATCAGTGGCACAGGGCTGTCATGTTCTTCGCCAAGCGGATCAGATTCTTCGCCGGGAGAAACGAGAAGTTCATCGAGGGTGGGAACCATGGTTTTGCGCAGCGGTTGCAGTTGGTTTTGCGACACGATAAGCGCGGCATAATACGGGGTGATACGTATAGGCAGGTTCAGCGACTGTTCTTTAAATCCTTTTTCATCGTCGGTAAGCGATATCACTTGTTCGAGGGCTTCAAAGGAAGTAAAACTGTTACGTACCTGCCATTTCCAGTCGTTCCACTTTTCAGTAGAAACTGTAGGGAAATAGTTACTCTGAAAAGCTTCAGCGAGGTTTGATACAGGAAAGGTTTCGGTTGAAGGTGTGGTGGCAGTTTTTGCAAGTCCGTTTATTAAACCAACTGCGTCTCCGGAAGGCGGAGGTTCGTCAAGATCTTCCTGAACATGTGAAGATTTTGACATCAAAACATTTTTTGGTTTCATTTCTTTTTTAAGGCATTAAATGATGTGTTAACCTTATTTTTTGATCTTTTAAAAATGAAAAATTCGTACAACTTTATTCTTGATATTTTATGCAATATTATGT
>JGI10211J34971_10000289_pt1 | contig 40262 bp, 28 predicted proteins | sample Etolagsediment_FD_34971 | JGI IMG/M metagenome (IMG submission 34971)
GGCCTCAACAACAATTGTGCCCAGTGACAGTCCCGCTATTATTCTGTTGCGGGGCGGGAAATTTTCGGAGAGCGGCTCGTACTGCAATGGCAATTCGCTGATACAGGCGCCGGATTCGGCTATGAGTTCAAACAGCTTTTTGTTCTCGGGCGGAAAGATATTCGCCAGGCCGCAACCCTGCACTGCAATTGTACGGCCTTTGGCTGATAGCGCTCCCTGATGTGCGGCGGTATCTATACCGCGGGCCATCCCGGAACAAATAGTAAAGCCGGCAGAACCTAAGAAATGAGCAAGCCGAGAAGATTGCTCCTGGCCGTACAAGCTGCAGCGACGCGTACCAACTATTGCGATGGCTAAATTGTCGGCGTCGGTCAAACTGCCCTTAACGTAAAGAACCGGCGGCGGGTCGTAGATTTGCTTTAATGGAGGTGGATAACGCTCATCTTCGAGGTGGATTATCCAGACGCCGAGTTTCTCAGCCAGTTCCAGTTCAGCAGCAGTGTCGAACTTAGTGCGGGTTCCGGCGATTTGCTCAGCGGTTTTGTGGCCTATACCGTCTATGTGAGTGAGTTCGCTGACCGAAGCGCCCAAGGCCTGGTCGGGCGAGCCAAAATGCTTTATGAGCTTTGAAAAAGTCGTGGCGCCGACATTATCCGCTCTGATTAGTTTGAGCCATTTTTCGATATCAATGGAGTTATGTGGTTTTTTAGCCATCTTTGCATACGTTTCGGAAAGGAAAAATCGTAGCTGGAGTTTATCTAATAATGGGGCTGGGTCAACAAAAAATCTGGTTAAGGGTGAAATTGGGTTTGATTGGGTTTGTTTTGCCGGAGTCCGAAGGCGTCCTTGGCTTTCATAATCCTTTGTTGAATAGAAGTTTAATTTCATTTTGGCTTTTCGGAAATTGGGTTTGTTTTGCAGAAAAGACTCGTATCTCGATACTCGATACTCGTTAGTGTAAAGTGAGCTAAAGTTGGATTCCGCCTCCGGCGGATAAATCTCGATGCTCATGATTGGTAATTCCCCCAAGGTGCCTTATAGGCACGTAAATATTCGCTCCAAGACTATTTACGAACAATGCTTTTTGGCGTGTATCTGCTGATACGATTCTTGCCCCCCGTGGGCTTGCCTTGTACTACGAGAGTACAGGGTTGGAATTATACCAAAATTCAAACAAAAGTCAACAAAAAAATGAATAAAAAGAATTCACCGGAGAGAACGCAGAGAAACGAGCAAAGTCAACTGATTTTGAGGGGGTAGGGGGGTCTGTGGGGGTGTTTGTGTTTTGTTAAAAAATTCTCTAACTATGATGTTAGTATTGTTCCCCCTTTCTTCTTTTTGCTGGTTGTGTAAGTTGGGAATTTTGCGGTATGTTTAACTTTTTCTTCAAAACACCAATAATTTGTGGTATCTATCTTTCGTAGTCCTTCTATACATCCCTTAACACATCTTACAGTTTCCGGTATTGTAATCTTTCTTTCTTTCCTCTCCTGTTTTCTAATTTCATCATAAGTATCCGGTACGGCTTTGGATTTGCTATGTATTATATCATGTCTTTCTGTTTGAAGTTTTTTCAAAAGAGCAATGGTATCGCTGCCAATGTCTATTTTCCTATCATTATTAACAAGTTTAGGTATAACTTTCCATTTACCTAATAAACTAATTTTACTTAAAAAGTTTTTTGTAAGACTTTGAGAAGTATTAACTGCTGCATAATCCCAAATAATACATTCAAGAAACATAGCAGCAAAGGTTATAGCTATAAGTTCATTGTGTTTCATTTTAAGTTCTATTTCTTTGCTTTTTAGAAACCATGCCAGTGCGATCGTTCCGTTCTTTTTGCTGGTTTCAAAATAGTCATCGAATTCTTTTTTATGAGTGTTATACTGCTCAACAGCATTCTTGAAGATAGTTAAGTAGTTATTGCCATTGAAATTCATCCTTTTCATTGAATCTTTGTAAGATTGCACATATCGTTTTTGCTCAAGGCTTGTAAGATTTCTCGATTTAGTAGTCATTATCTTTTCTTTCATTTAGTGTAATTTTTTAATGCAGGGGGCTAATTGTTCCCGTTGCTTCTTCAATATTTATCCTGAGCCAGTCGAAGGACTCGTCCAATCTTTTTTATTAAATGATTTACATCCTTTCGTCCCTTCTGGCATGATGGTTTCTTACTGCTTTGTAGTATTACTATCATCTTCGTTGTTTATCGGTATAAAACCAATCCCTATAGTCACCATTTCATTATGTAGTCCAATTACTTCAACTTGCAAACGCATTTCTGGCCAGCTGATCAAGTTTCGCTTGGCATTAATCTTTTTCGGCAAAGTTACTGTTGCACCAGGTATTTGGGTTCTTTTTACAGATTCTGTGTTGATAATCATATTAGGGAGTAAAACCTTGATAGACTTTTTCGTAAATTCTAAAACTTTGCCAGTATCCCATTTTACTTCAATTTCAGAAGGGATATCACCCTTTGGGCCAACAAAACGTTCGGGTGTAATGGCACCGACAGTATATTTTGAACCATACTCCATATGTAGATATTCAGCCTTTTCTTGTGAAACTTCTCTCATAGCGGCTTTTATATCCTCTAAGGAAGGACCTTTGTTGACTGTCTTATTTCCTGCAACATAATCACCACCGACAATAAGACTATTGTCACCTGTTGTCGTAGCCTGAACGCCACCATCTCTTATGACGCTGGATTCTTTCGTAGCAGGAGCATTGCGTGGCACGAAAATGAGTAGCACTGCGACAATGACAAGGCATATCAGCACTATTATCTGTGTCCACATCGGGTAGAGGTTCAGGAACGGAATAAACTCAAGTAAGTTCTTCATTTTCTTCTCCTTACAGATTCTTTCTATATAAGAAGTCCCTCAGGGACAAGTTCCCGTTGCTTCTTGCTTTTCTGCTCAACCTCTTTCATTGAATGATTCAGCGTGTGCAAACAAGTCCCTGAGGGACAAGTTGCACACCCTACACGGCTACTTATAAAAGCCATTGTAGTATATATGCATTTCCATGCATTTGATAGCGTTGATAGGAACTTGTTGCATATCACAGAACTGTAGTATTACTTGGGGATTGGCTTTTAGACTTTTTAGCCCGAACTGCTGAAAACTACGGAGCATTATATACCATTTTGGTGCAATATCTTTAACTTCTCCGGGTGCGAAGGTAAGATATACTAAATTATCGTTTAAATACGGGCCAAGGCTTAGAGCGATAAAATCTTGGATGAAAACTAGTAAGCTCTCATATGCTATCTTGAGCGCATCCAACATAGTCTGTTCTGGAGACATTCTTGCAGGAGAAAAAGATTTATTGTCTTGGGTATTAGTAATTTGGAAAGCAAATCTTTCATGTTTTCCGTAATGAGCAACCGTATCTCTGGAATTAATAAAGGCCCAAAGCCAATTAATAGAACCGTCCTCATAGTGTGTTGATTCTATGCATTCTGTTTTAAGATACTCGAGTAATGTTTGTAGGTACTGTGTTTTATCTGGATGATTGAGTAGGTAATTCTCCAAATGCCTTATAACCTTTTGGCCTTTCTTCCCAAATGTATCTTGCCTTTTAAGAGGGTTGTTACTATTTTTCCTGTAGATGGGATTTAGAAATCCGACAAGCACATCTAAGGTTGCTTTAACTTGGAATAGAAAAGATTCATATTCAGCGGTTAATTCACTATTCTCTATCAAGAACACACCTTCCTTAATCTTACCTTTGATGTCTGCTTCATATTTCTTGCATAAATTAAGTTCTAATTTTTCGTATCTTTGCAAGTGATATTTAACCATGTTTACTTTATGGCAAAGAGAGCTAAGTAGGCTGATTAAGTTGCTATTAGAAGAAAACTCCGAAAAAGCAAGGAAATAAAATATATGGTAGTAAATTTTGTTGATGATCTCATCTGAATCTTTGAGGAAGATGTATTGACGATAAATCTTATCTCGCTGATTTATAATTTTGATGGAAAAAGGATTTTTCGAGACTTCAGAGTCAGCCATAATTAAGTATCGATTTAATTAATTACTCTGTCGGGTTTCATAACCTCATCCAAACGATTCTATCTTTTCCTTACTCATGCACCAAATTACGGCAGTAGCCTAATTGGTGCGGGACTTCGCTCAAATGAAACTTTTGATTTTCGCTACGCAAATCTTTTCTGTCACTTCGTGGAGATCCTTCGACTCCGCTGCGCTTCGCTCAGGATGACAAACTGACAATTATAAGAAGTATTCCGCCCCTGGGTGTGTTCGTCTTTAGCTGGTTAAAAAATAGCTGAAAAGGCCGTAAACGTCAAGGGGAAAAAAGGTAAAAAGTCACAAGGCATAAGGGAAAAGGGGCCAAAAATCTGGATTCCCGCCCCCCCAATCAGGTAGGAGTCGAGGGACATGGGGAACCCCCTGCAGTGCAGGGGGTTAAAAATTTGGATTGCCGTCCATTCGACTACTTCGACGCCGGGCAGAGTCTTTGGTTGAAAAGAAATCACTCTGCGCCGAAGACGAAGACCGAGGGCTGGATTAGAAGGCTTAAAAGGCTTTTTCTTTTCATTCGGCTGTGCAGCAGAAGCGACTCTTCCAAGACCTCCTTGGCGATCTTGAGCTCTAAGGAGATACGTTCATATTCATCGGCCTTCGGGAGGAGGTCTTGTGCCTCCTGGAGTTGGTAGCCGAGCCTGTCCATGCGTTTAAGGGCCTGGGCCCGTTGTATGGTTAGTTCGCTGATTTGATTGCGGAGAGAATTGATTAGTTCGGCACCGGCCGACCGGCTTATTTGTTCGCGGCGTTCTGCAAGCTCTATTCTAGCTCTGGCGAGGTTTTCGCGGGCCTGAGACGTCTCTGGTTCGGGAGCCGCCTTATTTACGAGTGTCTTGAGTCGCTCTTCGTGCATACCGATTATTTTCTGAAGTTCATCGAGGACGGGGTCAGTGTCAATCTTGTGACGCATTTTGGCTTCGGTTTCTAATATGCGCTTGGATGTTGCTTCGATGAAAGCGTGATTGGTTTCCAACTCCATCTTTATAGCCTGCAATTCTCTTCGCAGGCGGGTTATATCGTCGAGAATGGCCTGGCGCTCGAGGTTGTAGGAGCCCAGGATTTCGCGGAGTTTCTCCTGCACGCCGGTTAGGTTGGCTTTTGCATGCATAGCATAGTCGTGAGCCAGGTTCATCCGCCGGTCGAGTTTTGTGCGGTGGTGGTCACAAGCCGCGTCGAGAGTCTTGCGGAGGTTGTCGGTAAGGGCTTTCATGAACTCCTCGGCTGCCGGCTTTACATCATGCTCAAGCTCAACAAACAGCCGAAAGAAGAGAGTTTCTTGGGAAGCATAGGTTGGGCCGCCTGGTATCGGCATGGCCGGTTCCTTACGGCCAACAAACGCCCTCATTTTTGGGACAACTTTCATTTCGCGAAAGTATTCTTCTTCTTCGTCAAGTGCAACTCCATACGGCCTGCCTTTAGGCGCATCAGAAGAAGACTCATCGGACAACGGCTTGATTCCAAAGTGAACAAGCTCTTCAGTCTCATCAGTCAGGACAGTAATTCCCAGCATTTCGCGGATGGCCTTTCCGCCGACCCTGGAGCTATGTAGTAGGCGTTCAATGGTCCCAAAGTTCAGCGGCAGGGCCGCCGGGTTGCACGTTACCTTGACCAAGCAGCTTGCAATCCGTGTGTTTGAAAGTTCTTTCTTTGCCTCTTTCTTGCCTTCTTGTGCGATGGCGGCGGTCAGCAGAATGACGGCTACCAAGAGAGCTGTGAGTTTTTGGATTTTCATAATAGGCCTCCTTATTAAATACTTAAACCGTTTTTGTTAGCGGAACTATTCCGGATTTCCGACAATCGCCGGCGGGCGACATCGGCCCATGTGCTTTGGGGAAAAAGCTCAATAACCCTCTTGTAGGTCTGGATGGCGGAATCCCTCTGGTTAAGCTCGCCATACATACGATTGGCCTCGTAAACGAGGGTAAATGCGGTTTTATCAACCTGTCGTTGAACTTCTTCGAGAGGGTCAGTAATGCTCGCGAGCTTTGCTTTGAGTTTTGCGATACGGTGTTGTCTTCGCTGGTTTTCAAGAACCTCCCGGACCAGCTTCAATGTTGCATCGGTTTGTGCCTGGAGCTGCTTGATTTCGGCCTGAAGCGCTGCGACTTTGCCTTGCTCGTACATCTGGTCTGCGGGCACACCTGTTAAACACCATATTCCAAAAGCGATTAGGACCACGGCGGCTGCGGCAACAGGTGCGGCTAACGTTGCGAACCGTCTCCGATTGGCACGTCGGCGGACGTCGGCGGCGAGATTAGCAGGAATGGGCGCAGCAGTGCCCGCCGTTTTGTCGGCCTTTTGAAGTAGGTTTTTTATTTTATCTTCTGTCATAAATTATTCCTCTATCAGTTCAGTTAGGTCTTGTTTGAGCCGTTTTCTGGCTCGGCTTAGTCTGACCTGCAGGGCGTTTTGGGATATATCGAGGATTCGGCTGATTTCGTTCGTCGAAAGTTCCTGCAGGTATTTGAGTACAAGCGGCTCTCGGTATTTGGCCGGCAAAGCCCTTATGGCACGCTGGATGCGGTCGAAGGTGTCATTTTCCATCGGGGTTTTATCCGCGCTGTGGGCCGGCGACAAAGATACTTTGTCAGCGGCCTTTGAGAAAATCTTTAGCCTGAGCACTTGTCGGTAGCGGTAGTTGCGACACTCGTTTATGGTTATGGTAAAGAGCCAAGTTTTTAGGCTGCATTCGCAGCGGAATTTTTTCAGGCCTAAAAGAGCGGCGAGGAAGACGTCCTGAACGATATCATCGACGTCGCCGGGCCAGCCGAGCAGCCGATTGGCAAAAGCAGCAACTTCGGCGGAGTACTTATTGATGATTCTATCAAAAGCAGAATCATCGCCGTTGTTGAATTGTTTGGCCAACAGTTCGTCATCAATATTATTGTTATGCGCCGGGCTGGCCAGCGATTTTGCATTGGTTTCGGCCATAACCACTATATTAGACCAGCGGGATGAGGAAGACTTACAAAAAAATCCTAGAAAACTGGGAAAATTGGAAAGTCGTTTAGTACACTGTATATTGCAGAAAAAACAAAAAATATGCGTATTTTTTTGCCGGTTTATAAAAAAAGTGTTAAGAGAAATATTTCCTGTTATCGGGGTTAAGCGGGGGAAGCTGTTGAGCGTAGGAGAAAGGTTTTAAGGGATGAAGTTGAAGCTTGGGAGAACTGGAGAAGGAGTGATAAGTCTTTGAATCACCATTATCTTTACCCCCTTTTAACGCCGCTGTACTGTGACGGCAAGGGCACATTCGGAAAAATTCAAGACCAGGAACATTGTCTGTCGATGTAATATACAGGTAAAAAAGGTGGCTCTGGAAAATGACCAATTCGGCCATAATTGGTTCGAGCTTGTCGTGTCCTCTTTCGACACTACACACAAGGCAGAGCGAAACGCGGGCACAGTAAGTAAGGGCTAATAAGAAGAAGGAAAGAGCCACATAAATAAAGGGAGAGCGCGAAACGCTCTCCCCTTTTTATTTTTTTGCTTGTCGTACCTAATTATCTCAGACGTATTCGATGGTTGCCGGGGGCTTTGGCGTCAAATCATACAGGCAACGATTGACGCCGTTTATCCGAGTGATTCGTTCAGAAATCCGATTAAGCTTATCCCAGGAGAGGGGGGTGACGGTTGCAGTTCTGGCGTCGGTGCTCTCAATACATCGGACAACAATAATGCTTCCGAATTCCCGTTTATTGTTTCGAATACCCGTTGCGCAATCGTTGAGCAGAACCGCCAGGTACTGAAAGGCCCCGCTGTCGGCAAGTTCCTCTTCCACAATGGCGGTGGCAGTCCGGACGGTTTCTAATCTTTCAGGCGTTACTTCGCCGACAATTCTGGTGGCCAGGGCGGGACCGGGGAATGGGATGCGCCGTGAGATTTCGGCTGTTAAGTCAAGAAAGCCGGCGACTTCTCGAACATCGTCTTTTCGCAACGTCTTAAGCGGCTCGATGACCGAGTACCCGTAAGCAGCTTTGGTATCAATACCAAGCTGCGTAAGAATGTTGTGCTGACGCTTGATGCCGGCTACGGTCTCTTCGATGTCCGTAAGAATTGTGCCATGCAGCAGAAATTTTGCGCCGGATTCTTTCACGAGCCGACTGAAGACCTTTGAGTAAAATGTGTCGGTAATGGCCTGTCGTTTCTCTTCCGGGTCGGTTAAGCCGGCCAGCGCAGAAAGAAACTCTTCTTTGGCATCCACTAATTCGACGGGAATGCCCATGTCGGCGAAAATCTTAACAACTCGCTGGGGTTCGCCTTCGCGCATCAGGGCGTTATCAACAAAGACGGTTCTTAATTGGTTACCCAGGGCACGGTGGCCGAGTACTGTCACGAGAGAGCTATCCACACCTCCACTGAGTGCGTTAATGGCTTTTGCGTCGCCGACTGTCTGCTTAATGTAAGTGATTTGTTCTTCGGTAAATTTTCTGTAATCCATTACGACCTCCTTATAAGCTCGTCTCGCACAATAGTGAGACGAGCAGAATTGTTAACATCATAAATTTAACAGCTTGAGGAAGAACCGTCAAGCACTGTAAATAGGTACTTGCTGATAAAAATCGCCATAGATTGTTAGCAGCAGCAAGGCAGGGGGTGAACCGGGAAAATTTGTTGCAATTTCGCGCCCGGGAGGTTACGATACAGTTGAAATGAGGCTATAGCAAATGGGTAAGCCGGTCGGAAATAGTGATAAGAGCGGTAAGACCACTCTCAGCAGAGTCGTGAGCGATTTTGTCAACGGATTGAGCGATGAGCACCGTATGTTGATTGTCCTCAAGGCGCAATTGTATGACGGCACTTGGGAGCCGATGCTCGATGACCTGCAAAACCGCTTGGCGGGTAAGCCCTATATATTCAAGCTGGCCAGCCGGATAAAAGATGATGTCGAGCGCATTGAGCAGATGCAGAAATTCGAAGCTGAGCATAACATTGATTTGGCTGACTATGTTGATTCGCCGTAAAGCGTTGAGTATGGGGGAAGAGGGTAGATAAGACGAGAAAAAACTAAAGGTTTGTTTTTATGATTTTGTGGGTGAGGGATTATGGAAATGCTGAAAATGTTGCGATGCAGATTGGTTGTATTGGTAAGTCTTTTGGTTTTGTGTGGGTCACTAAGCTGCGCTACTAAGGAGGTTAGTCCGGAGAAGTCTGGTGCGAAGCGTTTTGTTTTTCAGAGGTTTGTTTCGCCGGAGCTGCTTGAGTACGCCAATTTGAAAGTAGAATGGGAGAATAAGTTGCCTATCAAAACAAATGAGCGTTTGGAGCGGTTGTTTATTCTCGGTAATCGTATCTATGCACTTTCCGACCGGAATTATATGGTCTCTTTGAATAGGGGAAAGGGCAATGTTGTATTCAGCAAGCCCTTTGCGCCGGCTGGTTTTATTATGCTTGGGCTGGAGCATTATAAGGATGAGCTCATATCCATACTCGGCAGTAAATTGGTTGAGCTTAGTCCAGAGTTCGGTACAGAGCTTCGCAGTAAACCTCTTGGTTTTGGTGTTACTTGTCCTGCGACCCGCAACAGTTCGTATTTTTATGTGGCCGGGGCCGACATGCGTTTGCGTACGCTGCGCGCAAAGGACAAGGTTAAACTTTTTGAAGTAGCTACCAAGAAGCCAATTACTTCAATTGTTGCCGATGATGGTTTTGTAGTCTTCGCTACCGATGCTGGCAATGTGGTAGCCATGGCGCCGGATAGGCCTAAACAGCTCTGGCGATTTGATGCCGCCGATGGTATCGTTGGTCCTATTGTAAGAGATGGAAAATCACTGTTCATCGCCAGTAAGGACACGTACGTTTATAAGCTTAATGTACGGAATGGAACCACCCCTGTTTGGAAATATCAGACCGAGGCCGTGCTTGATACGTGCCCGCGGGTAACGCGGGAAGTTGTTTATCAATATGCTCGCTATAAAGGTCTGTCAGCGATAGATAAGAAAAGCGGCAATTTTATATGGCAGTTGCGGGAAGGCACCGATTTGTTGGCTGAGGCGAACGGAAAGGCTTACGTGATTACAAATGTGGGGACATTGGTGGTGATGGATAATAAGAAGGCGAAGCGCCTGCATTCGGTTGATCTTGCGGGAGTTTCGAGATATGCGGCCAATGTGGCGGATTCGAAAATTTACATTGCCGACGAGGCGGGGCAAATTGTTTGTTTAAGACCGGTCGAATAAGGTCTTGTGAAAACCGGTAATGATAAAATCATGGTTGAAAAGCGTTAAGGAAAAGGAGTTCAAATGGGTGCGAAAATCAAGACTGCGTTAGTAAGTGTTTCGGACAAAAGTGGCGTTGTTGATTTTGCCAGGCAGCTAAGGAAAATGGGTGTTAAGATAATCAGTACGGGGGGGACGGCCAAGAAGCTAAGCGATGCTGGTGTGAATGTTGTTAGTATTGAGTCGGTTACCGGCTTTCCCGAAATGATGAACGGCAGAGTAAAAACGCTTCATCCGAAAATTCACGGGGGGTTGTTGGGGCTTCGGGATAAAGCCGAACATACGGCCGCAATGAAAGAGCATAATATTGAGCCGATTGATTTGGTGTGCGTGAATCTATATCCGTTTGAAGCAACAATAGCCAAGCCGGCTTGTACGCTGGAAGAAGCGATTGAAAATATTGATATTGGTGGGCCGAGTATGATTCGCTCGGCTGCGAAGAATCATAAGTTTGTTACCGTTGTAACGAGCCCTGACCAGTACGATAAGGTCATCGAGCAGATGCAAAACAACAATGGAACTGTAAGCGAGGAGTTGCGGAGCGATTTTGCGCGAATTGCGTTTGGCCTGACGGCCTGCTACGATGCCGCTATCGCAAAGTATCTTAACGACAGGGGAGGCGTTGAGTATCCGGAGAGGGTTTCCATCGCACTAAAGAAAGAAGCGTTGCTGCGTTACGGCGAAAATCCTCACCAGAGAGCGGCTTTCTATAAGCTGCCATCGGGTGGCGAGATGTCGGTCAGCAGCGCCGGTTTCTTGGAGGGCGGCACAGCTATCAGCTTTAATAATCTTTTAGATACCAACGCAGCGTTCGAATTGCTGAAAGAATTCAAAGAGCCGGCGGCGGTTGTTGTTAAGCACCTTAATCCGTGCGGTTGTGCGGTTGATGAGGATATTTGTGAAGCGTACCGGAAAGCATACGAAGGCGATGTTATCAGTGCATTCGGGAGTATTGTTGCGTTGAACAGAAAAGTGGACGTTGAGCTTGCGCAGACAATTATGGAATCATACAGCCGATTCGGCAAAGCGAGAGGGGCCGGCGGGTTCTTTGCTGAAGTGATTATCGCACCGAAATTCGATAGAGACGCAATTGAGATAATCAGAACACTAAAGAGCTGGGGCAGCAGAGTCCGGCTGATGGAGACAGGGCTGATAGATAGGGCCAAGATTGATGACGCTGAGTTTGACGCTCGCTGCGTTGTGGGTGGGATGCTTTTGCAAAAACGCGATTTGGTCGGCTGGGAGCCGGATGTGTTGAGTTATCCGACGAAGGTCAAACCGAGCAAGGAGCAGCTCAAGGATTTGAGGATTGCCTGGCTTGTCGGCAAGCATACCAAGAGCAATACGATTGTGTTGGTTAAGAACAGAAAGGTTTTGGGCGTAGGCGCTGGGCAGATGAATCGGGTCGAATCAGGTTTGATTGCGTTCAAGCATGCCGGCGATGAAGCAAAGGGGGCTGCGTTAGCTTCGGATGCTTTTTTCCCGTTTCCGGATAATGTTGAAAACGCTGCGAAGGTGGGTGTGGCGGCGATAGTTCAGCCGGGCGGCTCGAAAAAAGATGATGAAGTGATTACCGCTGCGGATAAGTACGGTATCTCAATGGTGTTTACCGGCAAGAGGCACTTCAAGCATTAGCCGGGCTTTTCCTTTTGATTTAGATTCTCACTTGCGATGGAATGACAAAAGATATCTGGGCGACCGCGCAGGGTCACCCTTACAGCTCTGCTGCTTTTCGGAGTTTGGCGGTCATATCGGTTTTCTCCCAGGTGAAGTTGGCTCCCTTTCTTCCAAAATGCCCGCCGTAAGAGGTTTCGGCAAAAATTGGGCGAGCCAGTCTTAAATAAGCAACCATTTTCTTAGGAGTCAACGGGAAAAGTTTTCTTACAATTTGACTGAGCTTTTGCTCGCTGATTTTTGAAGTGCCTTCGGTATCTATAAGCACAGAAATCGGCTCAGCTACTCCGATGGCGTAAGATAATTGGATTTCGCAGGCATCTGCGAGACGTGCGGCAACGACATTTTTGGCAATGTACCGAGCCATATAGCTTGCGGTTCTGTCCACCTTTGTGGGGTCTTTGCCGCTGAAGCAGCCGCCGCCGTGGCTGCCTCTTCCGCCGTAAGTGTCAACGATAATTTTCCTGCCGGTCAGGCCGCAATCACCTTTCGGCCCTCCTACTACAAATCGTCCGGTCGGATTGATGTGGAACATGGTCTTTTTGTCAACAAAGCGCTTTGGCAGAACGGGCAGGATAACTTTTTCGATGATTTGTTTTCGCAATTGTTTGTAGCCAATAGACGGTGCATGCTGGGTGGATACTACGACTGTGTGAATGCGTTTTGGTTTGCTGTTTTCGTATTCGACGGTTACCTGACTTTTTCCATCGGGTCGCAGCCAGGACAGTCTTTTATTTTGCCGCACTTTTTCCAGCCGAGTTGTTATAGCGTGTGCAAGCTGAATCGGCATTGGCATAAGGGATGGTGTTTCTCTGCAGGCATATCCGAACATTAAGCCCTGGTCGCCGGCTCCCTGTTCTTTATGCAGGCCCGTGCCCTCGGTTACGCCCTGCGAGATGTCGGGGCTTTGCTTGTCAATTGTAACAACGACGGCGCAGTTTTCAAAATCGAAACCCATTGCAGGGTCGGTGTAGCCGATTTTCTTAATAGTGTTGCGGACAACGGTTGGAACATCAACGACTGCCTTTGTTGTAATTTCGCCGGCGACCACAACCAAACCGGTTGTAACCATTGTCTCACAGGCCACTCTGCTTTTCGAGTCCTGTGCGAGCATCGCGTCAAGGACGGCGTCGGATATGTGGTCGGCGACTTTGTCAGGATGGCCCATCGTTACGGACTCACTGGTGAAGAGGTACTTGTCGGTGTCACAATTAGGATTGCGGTGGATAGACTTTTTTGCCATTTGTGATTTTCCCTTTTAACAGTTCATAGTTTATAGACTACGAGCCATCGTTGAGTCTCCAATCATATCTTATATATTTAACGGAATAGTTCTGCCTTTCAAGGAAAAATGTGTCCTGCTCGGAAATATAGTTGGTGATGAAATTTAAGATAGCTCTTGTTATCGGCGGCTGGTCTTTAAACTTTTTGTCTGTGGCGTATTTACTGCCGAACTCTTTGCCAAACCAGGTTGGTTGAAGTATGGCCGAAAGATAGACTCTTTGTTTCTTTCTGTCTATTTCAAATGCGCAGCGGCTGAATAAGAATTTTTTAACCTGGTCGTCCAACTGCTTATCGAGTTTGCATCCGTAATACGGCTCACTGCGCAAGGGCGGGCTGGACAGGGTGGCGCGGAATAGGGTAAAGAATACTCGGGGTTCGTCGAACTTTTCACGAAAGAACCGCCGTTCAATTTCCCTGAGGGTAAATTCCTCATTCTTTACGATGAACTTTTGTTTGCTTATGCCCCCGATACTTTTGTCAATGTATCTGACACTGGAAGGAGGCCACCGAAAAATGCGCTCCCATCGCGAAGACTTAATGGGATAATTATTGACAATTATCTTTAGCACGTTCATGTTATATGCGTTGACCCAGAAAGCGATTTTGTCCTCTTTCGGCCAAGAGTTATATTCATTCGGGTCGAGTTTGGCAAATTCGTTGAGGATTTTTTTCAACTTCGGTCTGTTTCGCTTGAGCATTTTATAGTTAACCATTCCTTTATCGTTGACAAAGTTAGTTAGGATGTCGGCACACTTGTCGTGAAAAGAAACTTTTGGGGAAGGTTTAACCTCGTTAGGTTCGACTTTATTGGGTTCAACCCCAGGGATTTTGACCTCGTTGGGCTCGGCCTTAGCGATTTCGACCTCGTTAGGTTCGGCCTTAGCGATTTCGACCTCGTTAGGTTCGGCCTTAGCGATTTCGACCTCGTTAGGTTCGGCCTTAAGGGGCTCGACCCTCGGCGATTCAAGCTTTGGAGGTTCGGGCTTTACGGGGGGGCAGCCGATAATAAAAGGCAATATAGTCAGCGAAGTTACAAAAACTAAAAACGTAAAGCGAAAGGCAAAAAACTGAGGAGCTTCAAATTCAACAGTTCTTAGTTTTTTGTTTTTAGCACCTGGTTCTACGAAACTCATTCTCTTGCCTTCCGATAAATAATGACGTAAAGTCTCAGCTATAAAGATTACTTCATTTTATATTCATATAAAACATCAGGCAATCCCGGCATGCCGGGACAGTGATATGCTAATTGTTTTTATCGTATTTTTACAGAGAAAACTTAATTTTAGGCGAAGTGTTTTACGGGGGAAAGCGGGTAAGATGATAATTAGCCCTTTAAGACGGCCAAAGGAACCATCCGAGCGACGGCCTTGGCCCAGCCGCATTCGACAACAATTCGCACGACCTCGTCAATATCCTTGTAAGCGTCCGGAGCCTCCTCCTTTATTCTGTGCCTGTTGCCGGTGATGAGCTTTACACCTTCCATACTGCGCCTGAATTGTTTATCACTAATTAGGGCTGATGTAATAACTTTGCCTCTGCGAACTTTTCCAAGAGCGGCGGTGCGACTCATCACTCTGCCGGCTCCGTGGTTAACGGAACACAAAGATTCGTCAGAATTTCCAGTTCCAACAAGCAGAAAACTTGCGGTCCCCATTGAGCCGGGTGTTATTATCGGCTGGCCGGTCTCTGCGAAGACGGTTGCAGCCATACGCCTGCCTCCGAAGGCACGAGTGGCACCTTTGCGGTGCACCCAAAGCCGATTGCCCTGGTGTGTTTCGAGCTTTGCCATATTGTGGGCGACATCATAGACAAGCGGCATTGGTGTCGGGCCGAACATCCTGTTAAAGCAGCGCCTCACGAGCAGGGCCATAATATGTCGATTAGTGAAAGCGAAATTGGCGGCCGCCCCCATTGCAGCGATGTAGTCTTTACCGGCTTTGGTGTCTATGGGAAGAAAACTGAGCATTTTCCTGCGGTCGGCCATTTCCGGTCTCCTCGCGGCTATGCTCATATATTCATCAGCGACTTCATAACCGAACCGGCGAGAGCCGGAATGTATCATTACAACGATTTGGTTTTCAAAAAGGCCGAAAGTTTTCGCCGGGGCCGGGTCAAAAACTTTTTGAACATATTGGATTTCGATGAAGTGGTTTCCGCCGCCGAGTGTGCCGAGCTGATTAACACCTTTTTGTATTGCAACAGAAGGTACTACAGACAGGTCAGCGGGCATACAGCCGTTCTCTTCGATTCTCTTGAGGTCCTCGGCGAACTCATCGAGGTCGAACCCCTCCCAAGCCCGGTGGTTGGTTTTCTTTACCAGCGTTGGCACGGAGCCGACACCTTTATTGATAACAGCTTCAATGCAGGTTTTGTCCAGCGTTAAATTGGCCTTGCCTTCGCCGAGCGGGATGTCGCGGGCGATGGAGATAGCGATTTTGTCGGTATCGATATCGCCTTTAGAGAAGGGTGTGCGTAAAAGCCGCATTCCGCAATTTATATCGTAACCAACGGCAGCAGGCATTATAGCGTTGTCCAGTCCCACAACGGCTCCGATTGGGATGCCAAAGCCGACGTGGATATCAGCGGTGGCAAGGACTTTTTTCGCCGGCGGCAAAGAGGCGGCATCGCGGAGCTGTCGGACGGCCTCCGGTTCGAGCTTGATGGCTTCGGAGGCGAAAATAGTTGCATCGGTAACCATTTGGCCGTGGCGCTGCATATATAAGCGGAAAGGGGCTATGCGAACAAGCTTTGGAAAAGGTTCGACCATAAATAAACCCTTCAATAACGAGTTATAAGTTCCTGGATATTATTATATCGGCCGTTGTGGGGTATGGACAGAAAGTCTTGCAAAAACACAGGGAAAACTGTTAGTTGGAGGAGTGTACAGGAAAGGGGCGAAAGTCTAAATTCACTTGACAAAAGGCGGTCATAAAGTTAATCTATATATATAGAAAACCACAATACTAAGGCAGGAAATTAGCTGTTTTTGAGGGTCTTTGGCAGAATGAAAGGTAAATGGGTGTTTTTCAGTGTCTTGGCCGTGTTCTTAGTCTCAATGGCGAACTCGATATCGGTAGCTGTCGATACTTCCGGCATTGAGCGCGTGCGGGATAAGGAGGTCCTCGATAGCCAGGATTTGCAGGTTATTGACAATTTTGTTGCCGGAGCTATTCAAGAATTAGTAATGACCGTAGATTTTACGTCCATAGCAAAAGTTCGTGCGACCCTTTTGGCACGTGACAGTTCGAGTAGGCCGAGTGCTCAAGCCCAGTATGCCGAGCAGTTTTCTGGGTCGGCCCATAAATACATCTCCGAGGCATTGAAACAGGTCAGCAAACTAACGTCGGAAGAACGCAAATTCAAAGTGATAGTTAATCTTCTGATTCTGGTAGATAAGCTGGAAAATCTGCGGCTGGCGGACCTGGCCCTTGGGATGGTAAAAGATGAGAATATGGTTATTCGATACTGGGCGGTTCATTCCGTTACAAACGCCGGTATTACAAAAAAACTAAATTCTGCAGGAGCTGCCAACTTGAAATTAACGCGGAGCATAGTAGGGCAGCTTAAAGGACTTGTCGAAAGCAGCGCTCCCGAGACATTGGCTTTAATGGCTCAGTTTGCAGCGGATGTGGACATTCCGGAATGCGAAGATTTGCTGCTGCAGATAACAGATATGCGGATAAAAAAGTACGCTGACTGGACGGCGGACTATGAACTTCTGGACCAAACCGTCCTGAAATCGCTATGCAAAAAGATATCTTCTGCAGGCCCAGGGAAGGTTGCTGTTGCCCGCCGCTTTGGACAATTGTATTCTTATATGATACAAAGATATATTAATGGGCGTAATTCTTCAAACGCCATGCAGAGACATCAACTGGCTTCGGTATTGGTCGAAACAGAGAACTCATGTATCAGTCAACTTCTGGGGATGCCACAAGCGTCTGTTGTGGGGATTAGAAAAGCTATAGAAAACAATAATTATACGGGTCTTTTGCAGGAACACAACAGATTACTTGGAGACAAAACGAGAGCCGGCCAGTTATCACTGAAGCTAAAATTTGACTACGGGCGAGACCCGAATGGCACTAAGCGCACCGCTCCGCTTGTTTTGCCGAAGCCGCCCAGGATTGAAGCACGTAAATAGAGGAGAGCGAAGGACCGTTGACATATCGCTTCTGACCATATACTCTATACCCTTGGCTCTGTGTTTATAGTTTCAAAGAGGCAAACAGACTCTCGCAAAAGGAGTTGCGTTGACGTTTTTAATCATTTTATTTACAGCCGCTCTATTGGTTATCGGGGGATGCGACGGTTCGCCATCGGGCAGGGACGCCAACGAAGCTGTTATCTATGCTATAATGCCAACCAAGATACAGGGATTCGACCCGGGGTACACAAGCGGCATATATTCGGCAGAAGTGGCGAGCAACGTTTTTGAGTGTCTTTACCAATATCACTATCTCAAAAGACCTTACGAGGTCATTCCTCAGCTTGCCGAGGGTATGCCGCAGGTCAGTGAGGACAGGCTCACTTACGCCATCAAGATAAAAAAGGGAGTTTATTTTGCGGATGATAAATGTTTTGCCGGTGGTAAAGGGCGGGAACTAAAAGCAAGTGATTTTGTCTTCGCCTGGAAGAGAATCGCAAATATTAAGTATTTGAGCCCGAACTGGTGGGTTTTCGACGATAAAATTGTCGGCCTCGACGAATTTCGTGAATATACGAAAGACTTTAAGAGCCAGTTTGACGTTGACTACTCCCGTGCTGTCGAGGGGCTGCAAACACCGGATGATTACACTCTCGTGATAAAACTTAAGAAAGCGTGGCCTCAGATAATATATATTTTAGCATTTCCACCAACTGCGCCGATTGCCAGGGAGGCAGTCGATTTCTACGGCAAAAATGTCATAAACCATCCTGTTGGAACAGGGCCGTTTAAGCTGAAGACCTGGAACAAGGGAAGTTACATTGAGCTGGTCAGGAACCCGAACTTCCGGGAAGAGTTTTATCCTTCAGAAAGCGAAGAAAGCGATGTGGGAAAGCAACTGCTGGCCGATGCAGGCAAGCGGCTTCCGTTGGTTGACAAAATAGTATGGTTGATTATGGAAGAGGAACAACCTATGTGGCTTCAGTTTCTGCGCGGCAAGATTGACTTTTCAGCTATACCCAAAGATAGCTTCGGCCGCGCAATTGCTCCTTCGCGCGAACTGACTCCGGAGTTGAAAAGGCGAAACATGCATTTGGTAAAAATCTACGACCCTGATACATTCTTCATCGGCTTTAATATGGAAGACCCGGTCCTTTGTAAAAACAAACCCCTTCGTCACGCCATAAGCTATGGCTACAACAGGGCGGGGGAGAACGAGCTTTTCTGGAACAATGTTTGGGAAATTGCTTACGGCTTCATACCGCCGATGTTCAAATCCTACAACCCTGAAATCAAAAAAATTGGTCAAAGATACGACCCCGAAAAAGCAAAGCAACTGCTGAAAGAAGCAGAGAAAGTTCACGGCGGAAAACTTCCTACATTGACATTGTCCATTGGCAGCACCGATACACAGCGTAGGCAATTAGGACAGTATTCTCAGAGGTGTCTTGAGGAAATCGGCTTGGATATTGAGCTTGAATTTATGGATTGGCCGACATTTAACAAAAAGCTGAATACAAAAAGTTGTCAGATGTTTGCGGTTGGCTGGATGGCCGATTACCCTGATGCTGAAACTTTTTTGCAGATTTTTTACAGTAAGAATGCCTCACCAGGGCCAAACCATTATAATTACTCCAGCGAAAAGTTTGATAAAATATATGAAAAGGTGGTAGTTATGCCGGACAGCCCCGAGCGTACGGAGCTTTACCGCGAGGCCGAACGAGTAGTGTTAGAAGATTGTCCGACGGTGTGTACTCTGCATCGTGTTCGGTATATCCTGTACCACGACTGGCTGGGCAATTATAAGCCGCACGTTTTCCACTTTGGGATGTGGAAGTATCGCAAGACCAACGGCGCAAAAAGAGCAGAATATAAGGAGTTCTAAAGAACACAAGATGACAACGCACATATTAAGACAATGTCTATGTACCGTAGCGGTTCTATTCGGCCTACTGTTGTTTACCCTTGTACCCATAGGCTGCGGTCGCTCGCCATCGGACGAAAAACCGCAGGAAATGGTTCTTAACCATGCCCTTGCCACAAGGCTGACCGGCCTTGACCCTGGTGACCAGCGCAATGTTACAGCTCTTACGATAAAAAGCCAAATTTTTGAACCACTCTATCAATACCACTTTCTTAAGCGGCCTTATCAGCTTGTACCTCTGTTGGCTGAAGATATGCCTGAGATTAGCGATGATAACCTCACCTATACAATAAAAATCAAAAAGGGTGTTTACTTTCAGGATAACAAATGCTTTCCAGGTGGTAAGGGCAGGCAAGTAAAGACACAGGACTTTGTTTTCTCTCTCAAAAGGATAGCCAACATCAAGTATTTAAGTCAGAACTGGTCCATTTTTGATGACAAGATTGTCGGGCTTGACGACTTCCGCGAATATACTAAGACCTGTGAAAGGCGCGAGGACGTTGATTATTCGCGGCCCATAGAGGGCCTGCAGACACCCGATGACTACACCTTGGTTATCAAGTTGAAACGACCTTGGCCTCAGCTGCTTACTTACGCTTTGTCGGACACGGCAACGGCGCCTGTAGCTAAAGAAGTGGTTGATTTCTATGGCAAGGACATTATAAGCCATCCGGTGGGTACGGGACCATTCAAGTTGAAAGAATGGCGTCGTCGTAGTTATATCGTGCTTGTGCGCAATCCTACCTTTAGGGGCGAGCCCTATCCGGGTGAAGGCGAACCTGGGGATGCAGAGGCAGGTTATCTCGATGACGCCAGGAAGATGATGCCTTTTGCTGATAAAGTGGTCTGGACCATCATCGAAGAAGACCAACCACGGTGGTTTCTGTTTTTGCAAGGAAAGCTGGACGCCAGTGCAATTCCAAAAGACAACTGGAGTGAGGTTATTACCGGAAGTAGCGATTTAAAGCCGGAGATGAAGCAGCGTCGCATTCACTTGAAAACTTTCTTGGACCCTACAACTTTCTTTCTCGGGTTTAACATGCAGGATCCAGTCCTTGGTAATAACAAGCCTCTCCGACTCGCGATAAGTCGTGCTATCGACCGGAAAAAATTTATAGAACTATTCAGAAATAATCGGGATGTGGTGGCCCACGGTATTATCCCGCCACTTATAGCTTCATATGAACCGAATATTAAGGAAAAGGGGTATGCGCGTTATGACCCCAAAGAGGCCCAAAGCTTGCTTAAGGAAGCGGAGAAAGTCCATGGTGGGAAATTGCCAACGCTGAAAATCGCCATACCAGGAACGGACACGTTTTTCCGTCAATTCGGGCAATTTTTCAAAAGGCAGTTGGAGGCTGTTAACTTAGACGTGGAACTCGATTATATGGATGGACCTACCTACTGGGAAAAACTTCATACCAGAAGTCTCCAGATGTTCGCATCTGGTACGGGTGCAACGCTGCCTGATGCTCAAGATTTACTTCAATCTTTTTACAGCAAGTACTGGGCTCCCGGCGCAAACAGTTTCAACTATTCCAGTCCAGAGTTTGATAGGTTATATGAAAAAATAGCGGTTATGTTCGACAGTTCCGAACGCCGCGAACTCTACCGCAAAATGGAACTTGTTGTTCTGGAAGATTGTCCGGCGGCCTTTTTGAATCACCGCGTCGCATACGTTCTTCACCATGACTGGTATAAGAATTATAAGCCGCACGCTTTTGCATATGGAGTGAGTAAATATCGTCGAATCGACATGAAAAAACGAGCAGAATATAAGAAGCTTTTGAAGAAGGTTAAATGACGACATATATAATAAGGCGACTTTTATATACGATACCGATTGTATTCGGGGTTTTGCTGCTTACTTTCTGCTTGTTTACGCTTGTCAGGGGTGACATATCTGTTGAACTGGCGGGTAAAAACGCTACGCAGGAGACAATCGAGGAGATAAAGCAGGAGTATGGGCTTAACAAGCCTTTATTTCTTTCCTGGGACAGTCAATTCATAGACCACTTCAAAAACGCGCTCACATTTGATTTCGGCAGGGCCCGCGACCGGGAGCTTGTCAGAGACAAAATCAAGAGGGGAGTGCTTCCTTCTCTGGCTTTAATGGTGCCGATGTTCTTTGGAGTACTGATAATTTCAGTAAGCCTGTCGCTTGTCATAGCGTTCGTTCGTGGTACGAAATGGGACACATTCGCTGTAGTTGTCTGCGTGGCGGGGATGAGCATTCCGTATTTGAGCTTTATTCTTTTCGGGCAATATTTCTTTGCCTACAAATGGGGTCTTTTTCCGGTTTTCTTTTCACCGGATTTAACGAGGTCAGAGTATGTGGCGTTGCCTGTTCTAATCGGTATAGCGGCTGGATTAGGCAGCAATTTGCGGTTTTATCGAACTGTTATGCTCGACGAGATGCGCAGTGATTACGTACGTACCGCTTTTGCAAAAGGGCTTACTACAAGATGTGTGTTGTTTAAGCACGTTTTGAAAAATGCAATGGTGCCTATCATTACACGTGTGGTTCTGGCGATACCGTTTTTGTTTCTTGGGTCGCTACTGCTTGAGAGGTTTTTTGGTATTCCAGGACTGGGTTACCTGATGATAGAGGCGATTGGTTCACGGGACTATTTTGTTATTAATGCAATGACCTACATTAGTGCGGTACTTTTCGTGGTATTTAATGTGATTACAGATATATGTTATGCATTGGTAGACCCGAGGGTTTCACTTGAGTGAGTATCAGCAGATAACAAAGACACAGGCGCCGACTGGCCGAAGTCTGTGGAAAGACGGATTGAGGCGGCTTCGCAAACGCAAACTGGCGATGCTTTGCCTTGTCCTTGTATTAGTTTATTTTTCGCTTGCAGGTTTTATCTATTTAGCGGAGTTGCTCAATTGGCGGGTTGGGCCAATATGCTGGGCCGAGGAGGTTGGTCAGAAATATGAACCGCCGAGTTTAAAAAATATATTCGGCACGGATATTTTCGGGCAATCTGTTCTTAGGAAGACATTCTACGGAGCGAAGATATCGATAACGGTTGCATTATGCGCTTCGCTTATTAGCATTGCTATCGGTGTGCCTTTAGGAGCTATAGCGGGTTACTTCCGCGGGTTTGTCGATGAGATAATTGTCTGGCTTTATTCAACTTTAAGTTCAGTCCCTTATATCATATTGATAATGGCTTTTGCGGTCGTGCTGCGGGACAAGACTCTCTTTGGTCATAAACTTACCGGTATAACAGCGGTCTATTTGGCGATAGGTCTTACGAGCTGGGTTGGTATCTGCCGTCTGATTCGGGGAGAGGTCATCAAGCACAGGGAGCGAGAATATGTTTTGGCTGCGGTCAGCTACGGTTGCAACAAGCGGCGGATTATTTTCAGGCATTTACTACCCAACGTTTTTCACCTTGTTATCATTGATTTTTCATTGCGATTTGTTGCATTCATCCACGCGGAGGTGATATTAAGCTTTTTAGGCCTTGGTGAAATGGAACGTCCGAGCTGGGGCGCGATGATAAACGATGCGAGGATAGAGCTTTCGCGAGGAGTGTGGTGGCAAATGGCGGCAGCGACCCTGGCAATATTCTTTATTTCGCTGGCGTTAAATATTTTTGGAGACGCACTGAGGGACTCGCTCGACCCGAAGCTTAGGGTTCAGTAATTTTATGGATGCTAACGGAACATTATTGTCGATTAAGAATCTCTCGACGTACTTTTTTACCGAAGCTGGTGTCGCACAGGCGGTGCAGGATGTGAGCTTTTCAATAAAGAAGGGCAAGACGTTTGCGCTTGTTGGTGAGAGTGGATGCGGCAAAAGCGTAACGGCGCTTTCTATTATGCGATTGGTCCCCGACCCGCCGGGCAAAACCGTCGGCGGAGACATTACTTTCGAGGACCGAAATCTGCTGGCAGTAAGTGAAAAGGAGATGCGCCACGTTCGCGGAAATAAGATAGCCATGATTTTTCAGGAGCCGATGACAAGTCTCAATCCGGTCTTTACTGTAGGCAATCAGATTGTTGAGGCGATAAAGCTGCATCAGAAGAAGAGCACAAGCCAGGCCTGGACAGATGCCGCCGAGATGCTGAGAAAGGTTGGCGTTGCTGACCCGGACAGAAGAGTTCTCGAATATCCGCACCAGATGTCCGGTGGAATGCGACAGCGGGTTATGATAGCAATGGCGGTAAGTTGTGAGCCGGCACTTTTGATTGCCGATGAGCCGACAACCGCTTTGGACGTAACGATTCAGGCGCAGATACTGGACCTGTTAGACGAGCTGCAAGCGCAAAACGGGATGAGTATTCTGCTGATAACACACGATTTGGGCGTCGTGGCCGAGCGGGCTGATGATGTTGCGGTAATGTATGCATCGCGAATAGTGGAGGTGGCTGATTCAGAGTTGCTTTTTGAAAAGCCCTTGCATCCATATACGCAGGGACTCCTAAGGTCATTGCCCCGTTTGGGCCTTACGGCGAAACATCTTCAGACAATTTCAGGTGCCGTTCCTGAACCGTTGCACTTTCCAGCAGGATGTAAATTCCATCCCCGTTGCTCCGTAGGTTGCAGAGACAAGAGGTGTCAGACATCTGAGCCGAAGTTAAGGGAAGTTCAGCCGGGACGGTATGTTGCCTGCTGGTATGCGCCGGGCTATGAAAGCGATGGAGAACACGAAAAGTATGGGACAAAATAATGTGACCACAGATGGATATCTATTGCAGGTTGAGAACCTGAAGACCTATTTTCCTATAAAGAAAGGTCTGCTGCGCCGAATTGCCGGTTACGTCAAGGCGGTTGATGGCGTAAGTTTCGCCATTCCAGCGAGCAAGGCACTCGCACTGGTCGGCGAGAGTGGCTGCGGCAAAACGACCGTTGCCAGGAGCATAGTTCGACTGGTACCGGCAACAGAGGGGGCGGTGGTTTTTGACCAGGTGGATGTTCTGTTGGCTGATAGGGTCAAATTGCGGGAACTCCGCAGGCAGATTTCGCTTATCTTTCAGGACCCCTATGGCTCGTTGAATCCACGGATGACCGTCGGTAATATTATTGGTGAGCCGCTGAAGGTTCAGAGCAAACTTGCCGGCAGGGAGGTGAGCGGGCGAGTTGCAGCACTGCTTTCAAAGGTAGGGATGTCAGCCGACCATATAAACCGTTATCCGCACGAGTTCTCAGGCGGTCAGCGGCAGCGAATCGGGATAGCAAGGGCTCTGGCACTGGAGCCCAAATTAGTTATTTGTGACGAGCCGGTCAGTGCTCTTGATGTTTCAATTCAGTCTCAGATTCTGAATTTGCTGAAAGATTTACAGGAGGAGTTTGGTCTGACTTATTTATTTATCGCGCATGACCTGGCGGTTGTTGAGTTTTCCTGTGACATTGTAGCGGTTATGTATCTGGGCAGAATAGTAGAGCATGCTGCTGTGGAAGAATTATACAAAAATCCTCTACATCCCTACACTCGTACCCTTATGTCGGCCATTCCGCAGGTTGACCCGTCGTTGCGGGGCCGCAGAACCAAATTGACTGGTGAAGTACCGAGTGCTTTGAATCCGCCGGGCGGCTGTCCGTTTCATCCGAGATGTCCTTTGGCGGAGGATATTTGCAGAAAACAGATGCCGATGCTGAAGGAAAAACAGGGTTACCAGGGGCATTTTGTTGCCTGCTGGAAAAACGGCTTATGACCTTCTTGAAAATAGCTGCACGGAGCAGTTTTCTATCGCAATAATGCTTTTTTTGCATAAAATACTGGTATTGGCACGTTATATAAATGAATCTGTGCTCGAAAACAGAAAATTCCTGAGTGGACAGTGCAGAAGTTACTGTCGTACAAAGAGATGCGAACGCTGAGACGTGAAATGGAAAGGATTTACGACCAGCATAGGTCACAGTTGTTTACTTGTGCGCTGGCGGTAACCAGGCGCCCTGAACTTGCGGAAGATGCTATACATGAGGCCTTTTGCCGTGGTCTTCGCCTGACGGAAGTTCCCCGAAACCTGAAGGCGTATATGTTTCGCAGCGTCCGAAACGCAGCTATAGACCAGCTTCGCCGAAGGCGCAGAACAAGCAACTTGACGCAGGATTATATTTTTGATTCTTCCGCCGGCCCAGGAGAATTGGCTGAACAAAGACAATTCAAACGTTTAGCGGCCAGGGCATTGTTAAAACTTTCTAAGGATGAAAGCGAAACAATTGTTCAGCATCTTTATGCCGACTTAACTTTTCAGGAAATAGCGGATATGCGTGAGCGTTCGATAGGTACCGTGACTTCGTGGTACCGCCGAGGGCTGACGAAAATGAAAGATTATTTGGAGGTGTAATTATGAACATGGACGATTTCGAAGCTCGGCTGAAAAGACTACCGCTGGCAAAACCTTCGGAAGGTATGAGAAGAAGGATATTCGAGGACGAACCAGGCCGCCTTGTTTTCTGGCGAAGACAGAAAAGGGAGTGGTTTGTGGGACTCTTCCGGCGGCGCATCCCCGTTGGCTGGGCGGCAGCGTTTGCGCTGGCTGCGGGAATTGCCGGGATGTCCGGCTCGCAGATGTGGGGCGGCGGGGCAACAGCGCCCCTGCAGCCTGTGGTACATGTCCAGATTATGAAGTCGCCGTCGGACCGAAACCTTTTCGACTTCACCATACCAGCAGAGGATTTTATGCCGGGTGAGCTAACCGTTAACGTGCAAGCCCCTAAGGAGATATAATCATGCACCAAAAGGTGTCCCGTAAAAAACGATTAGGGAGTTTACTATATATCGGTGTTTTTCTGGTTTGTGTCTTAGGGCCCAAGGCCCCATACGCCGACGCAAGAGAGAAGAATCAAATCCGGGTTCAGTGCCAATTCTTCAAGTTTTACGGCACTTTTCCAGGCACAACATCCGCTAAGGAGCAAATCTGGACCACGGACGAACCTCCGAAAAAGCTGAAGAACAGGGTCACGGTATTCAGCCAGGGAGAGTTCGAGCTCGGCGAGAACAAGCTCACATTTAAAGAAGGACTATGCTTTTGGAATAAGACGGAGATTCCCCTTACCAACCCCAAGAAGCTCAATCTGCCTGAAGACCAGATAAGGTGGATTGATTCTCCCGAAATCGTATTGTATGAACACTCATCGGGCTCGTTCAATCTTGCGTCAAAGCAGCCGATACAGTACTTCGAGAAGCGCGAAGACGGGCTTTTTGAACTGAAGGAAATAGAGCTTCCGACGGGACTTAATATTAAAATTACTGATGCTGATGAAAGCGAGAAACACGGCTACATTTCCCTCACCGATATAGTGATGACGATGCGTTTGGTTGAGAGGCGTGAAAAGATTGAAGGTGTGAATCTTTCGGTCGGCCGTCCTATTCCTGGGGAACAGAAGTACGTGTTCAGGTTTCGGCTAAGGCCTGGTAAAGACTACGGAATCCTAATCAGGCCCAAACGCGGTCTGGGAGGACTGTTGATTCGGCTGCGAGTATCCTCGACAAGGTCGGGCACTTTTGAAGCGTCTCCGCCGGAAGCAGTGCTGCGGCATGCCAAGATATTTGTGCCTCATATGGAAGTGACAGATTGGGAGCTGGATGCCGGTCAGTATCAAATCGTCTGTGAGCAGGGGGATGAAGAGTACGAGTTTGATGTGACGCCACATGGCGAATTGACAGAGCTTCAGTACAAAAATGACCAGACGGACATCGAGGAAAATGCCGACCGCATGGCATTTCGGGGCACAAAAAAGAGTATTGCAGTAGCGGATGTCCCGAACAAGGCGCTGGCAACACTGGCCAAGGCGTACCCCAAGCTAAAACCAAGCAAGGCCTGGACGGCTGAGACGATAGCCGGGCCTCGGTACGTAATACAGATTGGGGAAATGGCTTTCTATGCGCGGCCCGATGGGCAGATTCAGGCAGGCGAGCGCATCGATAAAGGTGCACTGAATGAGATTGACCCGCCGAGTGAAGAGAATAACAGATAAAGAAAAATAGTATGAGGCCGAGAAGGAGTTTCCGCCTAAGCATGCCTAACGGCGCAAGCGGAATGCGGAATGAGCAGAAAACAAAAAAGTTAAAAAATAGTTCGTAGTCTATAAACTCATAACAGTGCACTAAAATGGAGACAAGAGGACAAATTATGAGAAAGAATGTGTTTTTGACAGTAGTGGCACTGAGCTTTGTTTGCGGCGTAATTGGTTTTTCGCCCCCGTTCTTGCTTTCGCAAGAAAGCACGGGGGCCGAGAGTCTGAAAAATCCCGGCTTAGTGGGAATTCAGTATGGCTCAGAAGATTTTACCGACGCGGAGAATTTGGTGACACTGAGCAGACTCGAACAAACCTGGACCGAGGACGATAATCACGGCAGGCAGTGGTCGGGCAAATGGGTGGGCTTTGTAGTAGCACCGGCGAGCGGCCAGGTCAATTTCACGGCAACAACGGACCAGGAAGTAAAGGTCGAAATATCAGATACTGTCGTGATTAATTCGAAACGGTCTGTTATGTCCGGCAGTGTGACGATGGTCAAGGGCGAGGAATATCCGATAGTTTTAAGTTATGTCAAGACAGGTGACGAATACGCCTGCTATTTCCGGGTTAAATGGAGCTGGGCCGGGCAGGCCCCAACCGTTATAGGCGGTTTGAGCCTTGTTTATGCTGAAGATATCGAGGCAAAGCTTGACGAAATCGTCGCTGCCAGTGATGACGACGATGATGACGACGATGATGACAATGGCGACGAGGATGATGGTGTAAGTCTTCTGGAGCAACGCGATTATGTCTCCGAAGCCTCTGATGTGGCCAATGCCAAGAAAGCCGGTCTGGTCGGGGTCATTTGCGAGAGCGGGGACTTCACGAGGCCCGAATCAAGAGATGTGATAAAACATATCAATCACAACTGGACCGGTGGTCCGGGCGACTGGTCGGGGTATTGGCAGGGTTACATCGAGGCGCCCTTTACCGGCGAGGTGACATTTACCGCCGAGGTCGATAACGGTATCAAGCTGGTAATTGCCGGCAAAAGCATTATCGACGGGCTTGGCAGGAGAGAGGCCCGGGTTGGCAATGCCTTAATGGTTAAAGGCCAGAAGTATCCATTGAGGCTTTGGTACTTCCAGGACGGAGACCCATCCTATATTCGTCTTTACTGGGGCTGGTCCGGTCAGGACAAGATAATCGTGGATGAATCGGCGTTTTCGTTCTCTCAGGCGGATGTGGAATACATTATCTCGATGGTCCCCGGCGATTACTGGGATTTCGACGAAGCTCCGCTTCATTACGACGATACGGGCAGCGAGTCGCTGGACCTTGCTCATCAGGACGGGCGTCTGGCGCCCACTGTCGGGGTTCAGAACTACCAGGTATTTCGGTCTAACCGCGAGCATACTGAGTTTACCGGCGGACTGAAGAATACTTACATTCACGCTCCGATGCTCTGTTACTGGAACAATAAGTATTACCTTGAGTTTTTAGCGGCACCGGTAAGTGAGCACGACGAAAATACGGTGACACTTATTACGAGTTCTGTTGATGGTAAGAACTGGGAAATGCCGAAGATAATCTTCCCGGGATTCCAGCCGGAAGGTGACAGCCACAAGACGATAACACATCAGCGTATGGGTTTTTATGTATCGAAGAATAATCGTTTGCTGGTTCTGGCGTTCTACGGCAGACATCCTTCACCGAATGAGGGTGACGGATTAGGCCGGGTTGTTCGTGAGGTTTATAAAGATGGTACCGTTGGGCCGTTTTACTTTATTCGCTACAACCGGCACGCAGGCTGGAATGAGAAAAATACACCGTATCCTTATTATAAGGAATCGCCCGACAAGAGTTTTATCGCGGTGTGTGATGAGCTTATGGCGAATAAGCTGATGGTCCAGCAGTGGTGGGAAGAGGACCGCAGCAAGGATGGTTTTTATGCGCTGTCAGGGGAAGGTTTTAAGTGCAAGGCCTTCAACTGGTACACGCGGAAGGATGGAAAGATTGTTGGAATGTTCAAAGCGGGCTATACTGCATTAAGTGAAGACGGTGGAAAGAGCTGGTCGGAAATCCAGAAGCTTCCGTCGGTTATCGTTGGTCACGCGAAGATGTGGGGCCAGCAAACTGAGGACGGACGCTACGGTTTCGTTTATAATCCACATTTTGAATGGCGTTATCCTCTGGTTGTGACCACCTCCAATGACGGCAGGACATTCAGCAATATGAGCTGTGTCCACGGGGAATTGCCGCCGCGGCGATATGACGGAGATGCCAAAGATGTGGGCCCGCAGTACGTGCGTGGAATCACGCAGGGCAACGGTAATCCTCCCGGTAATGATATGTGGCTAACTTACAGTATGAACAAGGAAGATATCTGGGTAAGCCGGGTTCCTTTGCCGATTCGGCACAAGGCTGATAAGTGGGTCAGCGACAATTTTGACCGGATGAAACCCGGCGGGGTTGTTACCGGCTGGAACATTTACAATCTCAAGTGGGCACAGGTGGAGGTCGCGAAATTCCCGAGCGCTGCGAACAAGAGTTTGAAACTAAGTGACACCGACCCATACGATTACGCCAGAGCGATAAGGGTATTTCCTGAAAGCAGCACAGTGACAGTCAAGTTCGATATCCTTGCCGAGCAGACAGATAACGGGCGTATGGAGTTCGAGCTTCTCAGTAAGAAGGGGTCTCGTCCTGTTCGTGTGGTGCTTAGTGACAACGGCAAGGTACAGGTAGTTGACGGTGAGAAGACCGTTGATTTGACGGCTTATCAGGCCGACAAGTGGCTCCAATTTAAGGTCAGTGCAGACGTCACGGCAGGCAGGTTCAGTGTGTCCGTCAACGGCAAAAGTGTTTTAAGCAAAGCCGCTTTCGCACAAAAGGTCGCCAATCTGCAGCGTATATCTTTCAGGACGGGCGAATATCGCAAACTCGGCATAGGACAGAACGAAAACGAAGACGACCTTCCAAACGCCGGTGACGCTGTCAACAAAGCGGTTTATTATGTTAACAATGTGTCGATATCAAAGTAATATTATTTATGCGCAAACTAAATTACTAATCCTCTTGTTTCGAAAGGTTTAGATATTATGAAGGATTCAATTGTGGATTCCGCGAAGTTCAGCAGGAAAGATGTAAGAACTCTTTCTTTTTTGTTTCTTTTTGGCATTTTTTTGAGCAGCCCTGCTGCTGTGGCGAAGATACCGCCGTCGATTAAGGAATCGGCTCGCGAGCCCATCAAGTATGTCGGTGGGGTAAAATGCGACAAGCGTTATTACGACGGGCGGCTTCGTTATGCGATTGGTGTTCACAGCTACCAGGCGATGCGTTCCAACCGTACCAAACCACCTGAGGGTGGTATGATAGGCTGGACTTACAACCATCAGCCTTATTTGTGCTATTGGAACGGCCGTTACTATCTGGAATACCTGAGCAATCTCACCGGTGAACATATTCCGCCCGGAAGGACGTTATTGATGACTTCCAAGGACGGCCTCAACTGGTCGAATCCCAGGGTGCTGTTTCCCAAATATGCGCTTCCACACATTAACGGCGATTATCCGGATATCGGCCATGTGGAACTGCCGGCGGGTACTTTCTCTGTAATGCACCAGAGGATGGGCTTTTACATTGCGCCTGACGGCAGGCTTCTGACGCTGGCGTTTTACAGCTTCTGCCCAACTCCGTTTAGAGGTCCTAACAATGGTCAGGGCCTTGGCAGGGTAGTGCGCGAGGTATACGAGGACGGGACATTCGGGCCTATCTACTTCATAAGGTACAATCGTCACGCGGGCTGGAACGAGAAGAATACGAATTACCCGTTCTATAAAGAGAGCAAAGATAAGGGTTTCATCAAGGCGTGCGATGACCTGCTGGCAGATAAGCTGATGACACTTCAGTGGCAGGAAGAAGACATGGCGGACGATGGATTCTTTGCCATTGGTGTCAAGGACCAGTATAAGGCATTCAGCTGGTGTCACAGACCCGATGACGTTGTCGTAGGAGTATGGAAAAACCAGAAGTCGGCTCTCAGTCCAGACAACGGGAAAAGCTGGACCAGGATTAGAGAGAACAAATCGCTTATGTGTTGCGGAGCGAAAACCTGGATCCAAAAGACCGACGATGGTCGCTACGCACTGGTCTATAATCATTCGGCCACCGAAGCAAATCGTTTTCCGATGACTGTAATGACCAGCGATGACGCCCACATTTTCGATGACCTGCTTTGCCTTAACGGTGAAGTTCCGCCGATGCGATTCTTTGGTATGCATAAGAATTACGGCACGCAGTATTTTCGCGGAATCGTCGAGGGTAACGGTAATCCGCCAGGCGACTATATTTGGAATACGTACAGCGTCAATAAAGAGGACATCTGGGTGACGCGGACGCCGGTGCCGATTCGCGGAACGGTCGCTCAGCATTTTTCACAGGATTTTGAGAAAGCAAGTGACGAATCCGAGCTTTCAATGTGGAATCTCTACGTGCCGAAGTGGGCCCCAATTTCTATTGTTGAAGACCCGGCCCCCTTGTCTTCTGGCGAAGACAGAAAAGGGGGCAATAAGTGTCTGGAGCTACGCGACGAGGAGCCTTACGATTACGGTATTGCTCAAAGAGCGTTTCCTGAAAGTAAAAAAGTGACTGTAGAGTTTCGTATCTACATAGCTAAGGTTGGGAGCAGTTTTCTAAGTGTAGAGGTTCAGGACAAGTCCGGCTACAGACCTATGTGCCTTCGTTTCGATGACCGGTTCCTTATGATGGACAGGTTTAATGTAGATCCTGATTCGTTACCAATCGAGGTCGGGAAATGGTATCACATCAAGATGAAGCTTGATTGCGGTAAAAACGAGTATTCTCTTTATGTTAATGGTAAAGAAATTCATAATGACATTGAGTTCGCAAGAACCGACAGGGTGAAGAGTCTGGAAAGACTCGTTTTCCGCACAGGCCCCTGGCGGGGCGATGTACGACAGTTTATCATGGAACGTGAGCCTGCAACCAAGGCGATTTATGTCGAAGACCTTTACGGCACGGATGATAAGTCACCTGTGAGCATTTACCTTATCGACGACGTCAAAACAAAATGATGATGGTCCCCACGTCTTCTTGTCCCGCATCTTGCCTCTCGCCCGCCCTCATGTCGGGAGACGCGAGCCGGGGCAGCGGGACTTGTCGAAGACAGAAATGGGGGCGATAAACAAAAACGGATATGATATACAAAATATGAAAAAGGTGTAAGCAGAAAAATGATTTTGACGACATTGGCCTTGTGCTTTCTCGCAGGCGTAAGCGGCTCACCCCCTTTTGCCGGTGTTACTGCTAAGCATGTTTTGGTTTACAATGAACCCGGACGCTTCGCCGGCTGGCCGGCTAATAACGGTGTATGGACTTGGGGAAATGAAATTCTGGTCGGATTTCATCAGGGAGACTACGTCCCCAAAGATTGTAGTCATTCAATCGGCGGCAACGGTCGAAGCCTGCTTGCCAGAAGCCTGGATGGCGGCGAAAGCTGGACTACTGAAGACCCCGAGAATTTCGTCGGTGACGGTGGCAAAGCGGTCCCGTGTCCCGGCAATATTAACTTCGCACATCCGGACTTTGCTATGAGGTGCAGCGGAGACCAATTCTTCATCTCCTACGACCGCGGCAAGAAATGGCAGGGGCCATACAAGTTTCCGGATTTTGGGTTGAATCAGAAGCCCAAAAAGCCGGGCAAGCTAACGTCACGAACCGACTACCTCGTTAATGGCAAGCACGATTGTTTAGTCTTCTTGTCGGCAAAAGAACCAAGAGTAGAGGCGGCCCTGCAGGACAGAGCGTTCTGTGCCCGAACCACTGACGGTGGAAAAACGTTTAAATTCCTCTCCTGGATGACGGATGTGCCTCTTAAGATACGTTCGGTAATGCCATCCACGGTACGCTGTTCAGAAAACCATTTGGTTTCCGCTATGCGACGCAGACTGGACGTCGAGATTTCAGGCGGACATAAGGTGCGGAAATGCTGGATAGACGTTTATCAATCAACCGACAATGGCCGGACGTGGGAATTCCTGAGCCAGGTTGCTGATACGGGAAAGAGCAACGGAAATCCCCCCAGTCTGGTACGCCTTCGAGATGGACGACTGTGCACCACCTACGGTTATCGAGGTGTGTGCTCGGCCTACCGCTATCGCTGGCAGCCCCAGGGAATCCGTGCAAGAATCAGCGGCGACAATGGCAAAAGCTGGGGGCAGGAGCTCGTTCTGCGCAACGATGCGCGAACCTGGGACATCGGTTACACTCGCAGCGTGCAAAGACGTGACGGCAAGATAGTTACTATTTATTATTTTACGACGGAAGAAAAACCCGAACAGCATATAGCAGCAACTATTTGGGACCCGGATAAAGTTAAGTAAATCGAAACCAATTTTAGAAAGGAGATTACTATGTCTGATTTGTCACGAAGAAATTTTCTCAAAACGACGGCTGCCGGTATAGCGGTACCATCCGTAATATTGGCGGCAGCCAAAAAAGGACTCGCGGCGCCGAGCGAGCGTGTTCGCATAGCGGTGATAGGCGTGGGAGGACAAGGAAGCAATCACGCCGAATGGTGGGCCGATATGAAGGAATGCGAGCTGGTAGCGGTCTGCGATGTGGACCCGAAGCACCGAAATGAAGTGGCCAAGGACACTCATAGTACACCGGTTGAGGATTATCGCCGCATTATGGATGATAAGAGCATCGATGCGGTGAGCATCGCCACGCCGGACCATTGGCACGCGCCGGTTGCGCTGGCCGCACTGGTTGCAGGCAAGCACGTGTATGTCGAAAAACCCTGCTGTCACAATATCAAGGAAGGGCAGTTGCTGGTCAAGGCCGCGAAAGAATTCGGCAAATGCGTTCAGCACGGTACTCAGTACCGCGGCGAGAGCGACGCAATCGAAGGTATCAGACAGATGCGTGAAGAAGGCATCATTGGCGAGATGTATATGGCCAAGGCGATCAACCACCAGCGACGCGGCAAAATCGGCCGAAGACCCGTAACGGACCCGCCGCCCGGAGTAAATTATGACCTGTGGCTCGGACCTGCGCCGGTACACGGCTTTACCAAGAACCGCTGGCATTACAAGTGGCACTGGTTCTGGGACTATGGCACAGGCGATATGGGTAACGATGGTGTCCATCAGGTTGATGTTGCCCGCTGGGGTGTGGGTCAGAAGTTCCCGAAGGCAGCATTAGTTTCCGGCGGCCAGCTCTGGTATGACGACGACCATGAGACGCCGGACACACAGACGGTCGTGTTTGAGTATGACGGCTGCCATCTGATTTTTGAGATGCGGCTGTGGACCGACTACAAGCTGGAAGGCCACGACAACGGCGTTATCTTCTACGGCACAAAGGGTAAGATGGAAATCGGTCGTGACGGGTGCCATGTTATCACAGATGGAAAGAAGAAGAAAATCAGAGGCAAAGGCGGGCGTGGAATCAGAAGAAATTTCATCGATTGCATCAAAGCTAATGACCCTTCGAAATTGTTGGCGCCTATTGATGAAGGTTTTGCGTCGGCGGTGCTTTGTCATATGGGTAATATCGGCGTTCGATTGGGCGGCGCTCGGCTTGAGTATGATTCGAACAAGCATGAGTTCGTCGGTAATCGAGAGGCCAACAAGTACCTCACCCGCAAGTACCGAAAAGGCTATGAACTGGCATATACCGGGTAAACGGCTTTTTTCCAAGTCGCTCCCCTGCTTTCTTGCCCGCCCCCTTTGCTGTCTGCGACAGCAGACAAGGGGGCAGGCGAAAGCAAGAAGGGGGGTTGAACCGTTAATTCAGTTTTGGGAAGGACCATAGATGTCAACCTTTTGGAAAATAATGGTTGTCAGGGCAGAAGGTGCGTACACTTTTGTATTTGCAATTGGCTTGCTGATTGTGTTGCTGTTTTTTCAGACGACCTCGGCTGACCTGATGGCCTTGTATCGCTTTGATGATTCGACGGCAAATGATGTGCCGGGTGGTAATAAAATCGGCACCTACAAGGGAAAGTCATTCGACGGTGTGAACGTGACGAAACTGGGTTTTGTCAACGATACACCGAACAAGAGCACGGCTGCAGCGTCGTTGAATGGCAGGGGGTATTTTGATATTATCGTCAAAAATCCTGTCAATCCGTTCGACAGCTCGAAGGATTTCTCAATCACGTTCTGGTTTAAGACTACCGAGCCGGACGGGCCAAAGGCGGCCAAACAAACCGGGCGAGGACGAGTCATTATCAGCTCGGCGGATGAAACATATACGAATGAACACCACTATATGCATGTTTTCACGGAAAACAGGGGGGGCATGAGACTGGATTACTTCAATGTGGAATCAAGGCAGACGAAAAAGGTTACTCTGCTTGACAACACCTGGCACTGGATTGGCATCACTTATACGGCGGCGGACAATATGGTAAGGTTTTATGTTGATAAAGCCGTGGAGGATGCTTCGGGAAGACTAAAAGGTGATATCCCCAATATCGCTGAGCAGACCGTCCGGGTCGGCGACAGCGTCAGTTACGAGGCAATGTACGAAATCGGGGATGATTTTCCTGACGGCCTTTTACCCTGGAAAGGTCTTCTGGACAATGTCGCTATCTTTGACCATGCGCTCGATACGGAAGAGCTTGCACGAGTTCTGGCGGGTAATTTCTCTGCCTATGTCACCGGTCCCGCCGGGGGCGCACAGGGCCCTGGCGCAAAAGAAGACTCTCGGCCCGAACCTGCTGAATTTGATTTTAGTTCTCTAAAAACTATCCCGGTTGAGAATTATTGTGCATATAGCGAGCCCGGCAGATTCGGCGGCTGGCCGGCCAATAACGGTGTATGGATATGGGATAATGAGATACTTGTTGGTTTTGAACAGGGATATCACGAAGCACAATCCGGCGGCGGTCACGCTATTCGCAGAGATATGCCTCAGTTGAACGTATTGTCACGAAGTCTCGACGGTGGTAAGACCTGGAAGGTTGAAGACCCGGATAATTTTGTTGATGACGGTGATGAGGTTAAGGATTGTCCGGGGAATATTAATTTCGCTCATCCTGATTTCGCTATGAGGGTGGCCGGAAATAAGTTCTTTATTTCTTACGACCGCGGCAGGAAATGGGAAGGACCCTTTAAAATTAAAGGCACGAAGTTCGATGATATGACTTCAAGGACTGATTATATCATAAACGGGCCGAAGGATTGTCTCGTGTTTCTCTCGGCTGAGACAGGACTTGTTGAATCGAATTATCAGGACAGGTCTTTCTGTGCAAGAACAACCGACGGCGGCAAAAGTTTTCAGTTCCAGGGCTGGATGACGCATAACATTAAGGTCCGCTCTGTGATGCCTTCGACGGTTTATGTCGGTGAGGGACGCCTTGTTTCGGCGATGCGCCGCAAACACAAGAAGAAGTTCGAGAATCAGCCCTCGATAACCAAAAACTGGATAGATGTTTATGAGTCGAAGGATGACGGAAGGACGTGGAAGTTCCTGAGCAAGGTGGCGAAAACTGATGCCGGCGACCGCAATGGTAATCCGCCTGCTATGATAAGACTCACAGACGGACGGCTGTGTGTGGCGTATGGTTATAGGGCCTATCCGTATGGTATTCGCATCAAGCTCAGCAGCGATAACGGTAAGACCTGGGGCGAGGAGATTTATCTTCGTCATGACGGCGGAACGTGGGATTTGGGATACCCGCGCATGGTACAAAGGCCCGACGGCAAGGTTGTCACTATCTATTACTTCAATACAAAAGAGGTTCCCGCTCAGCACATAACGGCAACAATCTGGGACCCAAATAAAGTTAGGTAAATCGTGTTCAATTTGAGAAAAGGAGCTTGTTGTGAATCGCAGTATTGCTTTGATGACGGTTTTGTTCGTTGTTTGTTTTACGGTGTTTGCCGGGGCGGAAACAGGAAATTACCGGCAGGGTCTGGCAGGGGCTCGGCTGCTTGCGGACAGTACATCGCAGGCCCAAGAGTTTGTGAACTCGGCGGGGATTAAGATGGTCAAGATTGGCCCCGGCTCGTTTGAGATGGGCAGCACACTCGGGAGGGATTACTGGGATGAACAGCCGGTCCACAAGGTGACAATCTCCAGGGCCTTTTACATCTCGGAGACCGAGGTAACTGCTAAGCAGTTTAGACAGTTCAAGGCTGAGTTTGTGGGGACTGCCGAGCATTTGCCTTACGCAGCGGGCGTTAGCTGGTATGAGGCGGTGGCGTTTTGCCAGTGGCTGAGTAAGAAGGAAGGCAAACCTTATCGCCTGCCTACGGAAGCTGAATGGGAATATGCGTGCAGGGCCGGTTCAACGAGTCTGTACTCATCAGGCGACAGGCCGCCGAGAGCCGGACAGGCCAATGCGTGGGGACTCAAAAGTATGCACACGGGAGTGCGCGAATGGTGTCTCGACTGGCACGGGGACTATCCGGCGGCCGAGCAGGTTGACCCGGTCGGTCCGGAATACGGAATGGCCCGAGTTGTTCGCGGCGGCCTGCTTGACGACGGCGGGAAAAATGTGTGGCGAGAGATTTTCAACGCCTCATCAAGCCGTGCTTCAATCGCTCCTGGTTTTGGTCCCTATTACAACGAGTCCCCTGCAAATCCAGGTTATCACAATATTGGTTTCCGTGTGGTTCAAGGGCCGATGCCAAGCACCCGTCCGCTTGCCTATCAGCCATCGTATGTTCAGCAGGGTGTCAAGCAGAACGAGGGCATTGTGAAGCTGGGCCCTGATTCTTCGGAGCCGTATTTTAGAAAGCGATACTTGCTTCCGTCACCGCCTGAGACATGTGATGGCTGCCGCGGGGAGGTGATAGATGAAGCAGGGATGCACCCGGCATTCAGGGGGCACAACCAAAGCCCGGCCCTTGAGGTCTGCCCGAACGGTGACATCCTGATGGTAATATACACTTCTTATAAGGAATATGAGCCTGGCGTGTTGTTGATAGCGAGCCGTTTGCGCTTCGGAGCAGACCTATGGGATATGCCGGAAAGGCTGTTCGACTTTGTAACAGTTAATGACCACGCACCGATGCTGTGGACGGACACCAACAGTGGTATTGTGTATTTCTTCTGGGGCAATCCGAGGCTTGTAGGGGGATTTCCGTTCCAGTGGACATCTTCGAAAGATAGCGGGGCTACCTGGGCGGAAGTGCAATTCCCGAATTTTATGAATGAACTCGGCGGGCATTCACGTCAGCCTATCAACACGGCGGTTCGTGATAAGAACGGCACGCTTTATGTCTCAGGTGACGGCATCGAAGGCTCATCGGTTCTCTGGGCGACACGAGACAACTGCAAGACATGGTACGATACGGGCGGCAGGACCTTCGGCAGGCACACGAGTTTTGCACTTTTGAGCGATGGGACGTCTATACTTGGAATGGGAGGCAAGAATACTGATATCGCCAAATTTATGCCGCGTTCGTTAACGAGAGACGGCGGAAAGACCTATGAAGTCTCGAAGACGCCTTTCTGCATGCTGGGGTCAAATCAGAGGCCGAGTCTTCTGAGGCTGAAAAGCGGACGTTTGTTTATGGCCGGTGACTTCAATAGAAAAGACCGAGAGCATCCTCCTTCTATTACCGAGAAGGGTTCTTATTTCGCTCTTTCAGATGACGACGGTGAAAACTGGTTTATCAAGAAACTCCCCGGTGCCCAGCTGCATGAAGAGGAACCGGTCATAACTATCGGCTATTCAGTTGCGAGACAAGCGCCGGACGGGACGATACATCTAATCACATCAATGAACAAATCCGCCCTGCACTTTGCATTCAACGAGGCGTGGATATTAGCCAGGGATACCAGGCAAGAGAAGATGTCCGATGCCGAACTGATGAAGAATACCGCCGGCGGCATTTCGACAGTCAAGACATATCGGGAAAATTATCCCGATGGTAAAAAGAGGCTCCAGTTCAGTGGTGGTATCGGTGACGACGGGCGATTTCTACTGCACGGCAGAGAGACGTGGTACTATCCGGATGGGACAACACAGCGCCAAGCGGATTATGACAAGGGTCGCAAAGTCGCAACAGAGACATACTGGTCAAGAGACGGCAAGAAGAAATGGACCTGGGAGCACAACCAAGACGGCAGCAGTGTGTGGACGCAGTATTGGCCGAACGGCCGGAAGAAGGCCGAATCGACCTGGAAGAATTTCAAGTGCGAGGGTACCTCAACTGGGTGGGACAGGAATGGCAAGGTAATCAGTCGGAATGAATTCGCCAATGGTAGAAATACCGCCCAAATGAGTATTACGGGCACGCTGATCATCGGAAGTACGGAAACCATTACCGCTGCATCAAACTCCCTCCTAAATGGTCCCGGAGCTACCATAACGGTTAACGGCGGAAGTTTCACTGTCAACGGAAGATTTAACGTGGGCAAGGGCAGTGACGGTTATATCAATCTCAATGGCGGCACGTTCACCGTTACCGGCAGTTTGAAGTTTGCCGATAGTGATGGTGGGGTCCACCGCATCTACTTGAATGATGGGATAATGCACGTTGGAGACATTGAGCTAAAACATGACCGCGATGCCATTATCTATGTAGGTGGCGGCATATTGCGTCTTGATGATATCCCCGGCGGGAGCAGCAACCCTCGAGAGTGGAAGGATGATGGAGACCTTCGGCCCGCTGAAGGTTACGATGATATAGTCATTGAGGATTGTGGTGATTACACTGAAGTGAGAGCTGTTATTAAAAAAGATGTCGAGGACGATGACGAAGATGAGGGTGATACAACTTTCCCCAAGATAGAAATACCCCAAGGCAATCAGCATGAGTGTGTTGAAAAGCATTTAGTCGTCTATGATGAGCCGGGTCGATATGCCGGCTGGCCCGCCAATGGCGGATTCTGGATGTGGGGAAATGAAATGGCGGTCGCTTTTGAGTGCGGATGGTTCGAGGACAGGCCCGACTGGCAGGATGGTCACGCTAAGGACGACAGGTCTAACGAAGACATCGTTGCACGCAGCAGTGACGGCGGTTTGACCTGGACGCATAAAAAATATGATATTATG
>JGI10211J34971_10000290_pt1 | contig 40071 bp, 20 predicted proteins | sample Etolagsediment_FD_34971 | JGI IMG/M metagenome (IMG submission 34971)
TCTTGTTCTTGATCATTTACAAAAAACTTGAGTACATTAGGTGAACGTCCACGTTCAATACGATAGTCAATACCATCTTTTTCAAAATGTAGTGTAACCAACATGCCTTTGCCGTTGGTCTTGTTGATTAGATTATTACGTTTAATATTGGTAAGGGCAACACCATACAGAGCATAACTGAGGGCGTTGATGATTGTGGTCTTGCCCGTACCATTTCTTGATCCTGCGTCATCGCCACCTTGATCAAGGTTTTCACCAAGTACAAGTGTTAATTGTTCCTTGTTGAAATCAACAGCCTGGGTTTGATTGCCCACGCTCATAAAGTTTTTTACGGTTAGATCTTTGATTTTTATCATTTATAGCTCATTGTAGATGTCTAATAGCATCTTTTTGTTAAACTGTTCTGATTCAATTGCTGATATTTCACCACTTACAATTTGATCTACACTTTCAAACTGTTGAATATCAACATCTGTGGTAATTTCTTCCATTTGTTTCTGAGGAATAAGACTAATTTCTCTACACTTGTATTGATTAACAAATGTTTCTTTGATAAATGTTGCTTCTTCAAAACTAATAGGCACATCAATTGTAACACGCAGATACATTTTAGGTTTGATTATGTTATCTGTATCTTCAAGCAACTGCTTTAGGCCTATAGTTCTGTATTTAGGACAGTCTGGCCAATTGATGTATTCAGGTTCGCCATCGTTTTCTTTATCAAGAATCATCATACCACGGTCATCGTCCCAAGCATCTGCATAGTTGTGTGGGAAGGCATTACCTAAGTAATGTATAGCACCTTGTTTTTGTCTTTTATGAAAGTGTCCTGAAAACACATATTTTTGATTTTTGAAATGATCTGCTTTGAGTTCACCGTGATCTGGCATCTGTACCATTGCATTCATATAGAAATTTGGTAGTTCGAAATGACCAAACATGTATTTGGTCTTTATTTTTTCAATTTGTTTCCACTCATTGCCCACCAACCAAGGAATTAATGCAACATCATCTTTTATAAGTATTTCATCTACAATAGTAATACCAGGAATATGTCTACCAAACTCAACAGAGTAAACATCACGTTTGTCTTTGTAATATAAATCGTGATTACCTGCAAAGAAGTAAAAATTTTCAAATGCTTGTCCAAGTTTTTCTAAGCACCGGATGGTAGCATCCATAGTAGTTAGGTTAAGTGCATTACGATTGTGATGCCAATCGCCACAAAATATACCTGTTTCGCATCCGTTTGCCTTGGCTTGTTCTATAAACCAATCAACAAATGCTTCACAGTCATCATTATGGACTTTAGAATTACCTTTTAAGCCCAAGTGAATATCAGTAAAAACTGCTGCCTTTTTAAACAATGTTCAATCCTCAGTTATTTTATACTATTGTAAAGCAAAAATCATTCAAAGTCAAGAAGTTTTTTTGGCTGCTGCTTCTCGTTTCATTTGATTTTCCCATTCGCCCTGACTTTGTCTAGTGTAACTAGGGTTCATATGATTCATTTCGAGAATGTCATCACGTATATTTTGATTACGTTTTTCTATATTGATAACTCTTACAAAAGAGTTTGTAACAGCCGCGGTATAATAAGCAAATGGATTTTGTGATTTTGATTCATCAAACTGCAATCCTATCTGAGCCAACTGTAGAATAGCCTGTCCTTTCATTTCGTCGTTATAGGTATATCCTCTAACATTACCTCTTGTTGCATATCTATCACACAGTTTCATCCACATCAGTGCTAGTTTATTAGTAGCCTTTCCGTGGTCTTGACTAAAATATCCGTTTTCCATACCACCTTGCCAGTGACTTTTGCCCACACAAATTAATTCATCATTATCATTAAATTTATAGTGTTGAAAGGGCGGAAAGTTTAACTTTACCTTTGTGTCAGCTTCGCTTTTAGGATTTTTCTTACGTCCTGGCTCTTCTGGTATATGATCATACGTCATAATTCTGAAAATTAACTCGTCTTTTTCCATCTTTCGGTAGTCTATTTCGCATTCTGCAAGTTTTACTTTTTCGCCTTGTTGTTTTCTAGCCTCAAAATCCTTGTGTTGGAGTCTTTTTGCTTTGTTGCGTTTTGCTTCTGCAATGGTTCTAATGTTAATTTTTTCTACACTAGGTAAAATTATATCATATTGATGGTATTCAGGGTCAACAAAGCTACAAAAATTGCTTTTTGATTTGTGTATCTCAGACAATATGTCTTTGTTGTTCAAGTAGTTAATTTTTCTCATATTTTCTCCAAACATTTATGTTATTATAAACTACGTAGTTAATAAAGTCAACTAAATACTTTATAGGAAAGGTATTTTTTATGGCTAATATAACAGACGGATTAGGTAATGCAGTTGGTGTAGGCAATATAGCAAGAGGCGCTGCCAGTCTTGCAGGACAATTACAAAAAGCTGCTAACGCTAAAAGTAGCGTAGATCCTGCAGCATCTGTAGCACAGTTTGCAGGTTCTGAAAACATCAAAGGTCTTGCTTCAGGAGCAAAACAGCGTGTACAGGATTTTGTAAGTTCAACAGGATTTGGTAAAGCATTACGAGGACTCAATCTTTTACCTGATGCAGAGCCAGAAGATTTTGAATTTGTATCTGCTACTTCATCTAATGAAAACCCTGATTGGCGTGTCAAATTATCTTTACCTAAAAATTACGAAAGATTTGCAGGCCCAGGTGCAATTTTATCACCTTTGGTCGAAAGCGGCGGGCTAGTTTGGCCGTACACTCCGCAAATCTATATTACACACTCTGCTTCGTATAGCCCAATACAGCCAGTGCATAGTAATTATCCTTTTTTCGCATACCAGAACTCCAGAATTGATCAATTTAGTATTGTTGGAGATTTTTACGTAGAGAACAACTACGAAGGAGCATATTGGATTGCCGCGATCCATTATCTAAGAAGTATTACAAAAATGAGTTACGGAGAAACAAGTAATGTTGGCTCACCACCTCCGGTTGTTAGACTAAATGGATACGGAGATTACGTGTTCAAAGATGTACCTGTTGTAATTACAAGTTTTGCTGTAGAACTTAATCAGGATGTTGATTATATCAAAGTTCCTGGTTATGGAGATAATGGTGCTTGGGTGCCTACAAGAAGTAACATACAGGCAACAGTACAACCTATATACAGCAGAAGAGCAGTTGAATCATTTAGCCTAGATCAATTTGTCAAAGGTGGATATATAGGTAGAGGCGGATTTATTTAATGGCAAAGTATAGTTCTAACAGTCCTTGGGGTGATACAAAAACAAAAAATGGACAATATTTAGACCTTTTAAAAATACGTCCTATTCCAGCAGAAACAGATGACATACCATATGTGATTGAAGTGCAGTATACACACAGACCAGACTTACTTGCATATGACTTATATGGTGATCATAATCTGTGGTGGGTATTTGCTCAAAGGAATATTAATACTATCAAAGATCCTGTGTTTGATTTTGAAGCAGGTACAGAAATTTTTCTGCCTAAAGGCGGAAACCTAAGAAGATTACTAGGAATTTAAATGACTTTTTCACCGCAGAACTTGTTACAGCAAGCTCAAAGACTAGGCAAAACAGTTTCTGATTTTGTTGAAGACAAAGCCGCAACTGTAAGTTCTGCTATTCAAACCAGTGCTAATATAAATGTAAATGGTGTTGCAGATAGTGTTGCTGGTTCAGTTACAGAATTACCAGCTGCAAGCATTGAACCAAATATAAAAATACCAACTGATTACAGAGATGTACAGCGTTGGAATGAACAGGAATTACAAAGATTCAATAGGATACTTGGTATTACAAGTAAGTCAGGACCACCCTTTCCAAATGAATTAAGAGACTTTGCAAGTTATAATTATGTGATAGGTCTAGGAGTTCTTAATAACAACGAAGTTAATTTTCCTGATAAGACCTATAGAGTAAGAGATCCGGAAGTAATGATTTGTCGTTCTGGTGGCGGACTAGGTAAAAACAAAGCAACTACTATATACGAGAAAAACGGCCAAATAGAGTATTACATAGACAATCTTGAAGTTGAAGCAATCATTTCACTTGCAAGTAAAACTAAGCAAACTAATGCAACAAATATAAGTTTCAAAGTAACAGAACCTTATAGTATGGGGTTGTTTTTGCAAACACTACAAGTAGCAGCAGTGCAAGCAGACTATAAAAACTATCTAGAAGCTCCATACTGTATAACAATAGATTTCAAAGGATGGGACGTAAATGGTAACCAAATTACCAAACCAAACCTGCGCAGAATATATCCAATAAAATTAGTTAACATAGACTTTCAAGTTACAGAAGGCGGCAGTGAATATAACATAACAGCAATACCTTGGCACGAACAAGGACTTGCAGATCAAATACAAAATATAAAAACAGATGTAAATTTAAAAGGTAGAACTGTAGCAGAATTATTGCAAAGCGGTGGATTTAGTTTAGCTGCTTCAATGAATGAATATCAGCAAAAAAAGAAAGCCGATAAAAAAATAATTCAGCCAGATGAATATATCATTATGTTTCCTACTGAACGTGCATCTAGCAAAGAAAAATTACTAGGTGAACAAGTAGACACAGAAAGTGCTACAACAAACAAAGGTCTGAATAATGGAGAATTTGAGCAAAGAGATATTGACAAAGACGAAAAGGTAAGAATTTATCAAAGCATAACAGGTTTAGAAGATGCAAATGTACCTGCAGACTTTGATGCTGAATTGAGCAAACTGCTTGGCGTAGTAGTAAAACGTTCAGGCATAGGCGAAGCTATTAGAGAAAATGCTGAAAATCAAGATAATATAAATGATATTGGAAAATCAGAACTTGTACAGTCTTATCTTGATGGAGGAAAACAGCCTTTTGGTAGGCCTAAGTTTGTTGAAGAAACCACACAAACAGGCGGACCACCTGGTCGTAATAGAACAATTGGCACGGGAATTTTCAAACGTGGAAATATCACAATAAGTGATAAGGGTAGAACACTTACATTCAAGTCAGGAACAAGAATACAAGAAATTGTTGAAGAAATTATAATTCTCAGTGATTACGGAAAAAAGATATCTGAAGCAGTGCCCGATGGCAATGGTATGATACCTTGGTTCAAAATTGAAGTTGATGTATATCAAGTAACCAATTACGACCAAATGGATCAAACAGGTGAGTTTCCAAAAGTTTATGTATATAGAGTTGTTCCTTACAAAGCACATATTTCACGGTATAGTCCTCCAAGCAAAACAAGTCCAGGTATAGAACAATTAAAACGACAGGCATGTAAAGAATATGATTATATCTATACTGGTAAAAATGATGATGTTTTAGATTTTAATATTGAATTTGATAAGGCATTTTTTGTTGCTATTACACCTTTTGCTGGCGAATATAAAGGAGGTGAAAAAGACTCCAAATCTGAAAGTAGTGGAAACGCTACAGACACAGAAAAGAAAGAAACTGCTACAGGTGACACTAGCAATTTTAGTAGTTCAGGAAACGCTACAACTAATGACAGTGAAAAATCAGAATCTGGTGGAGAAGGCGGAGGATTTCCTGATAGAACAGCAACAAGTATTGCTAGAGATTTCAACGATGCTTTGGTTAACAGTAATGTTGATTTGGTAAAAGCAAACATGACTATATGGGGTGATCCTTATTACATAGCAGATAGTGGAATGGGAAACTATAATGCTTCAGAAACGCCTATAATTAACATTACCGAAGACGGTACAATGGATTATCAAAGTTCTGAAGTTGATGTATCGTTAAATTTTAGAACACCATTAGATTTAAATCAAGAAGGTAGTATGGATTTTCCAAGTCTTGGCACTAAACCCGTTGGAGCCTTTAGTGGATTATATCAAGTTTTGTTTGTTTCAAATAAATTTTCAGATGGAATATTTACTCAAGATTTACAAATGATACGTAGACGTAATCAACCAGGTCAAGATACTACAGCAGAACCAACAACAGAAGACAATTTAATGTTTAAAGATGCTGTTGTAGAACCAGCCAGTGCGAATACTAGCCAAGGTCAAGGATCCAATGAAGCAACAACAAATGATAGTACCTAAGGATAACAAATGAGTAGAAATAAATTTACAAGACAGCGTCGTCCTTCCTGGATGAAGGGAGCGGGACCATTTATTGGAAAAATTGTTAATCATTTGGATTCTGAATACATGGGAGGAGTTGAAGTTGATATCCTAAAAATAACAGAATCAGGAAATCCGGGCGATAGTAGTGGATACCTGCTACCATGTTATCATGTAAGTCCTTTTATGGGCCAGACTCCTAGAGAAGGAGTCCGTGCAAATCCTGGTTTTGATTACACACAAAAAAGTTATGGATTTTGGGCAATACCACCAGATGTAGGAACTAAAGTAATTGTACTAGCTATGGAAGAAAACATAGGTTACGGATACTGGATTGGTTGTGTACAGGACAAATATATGAACTTTATGATACCTGGCAATCCTTCAACTACTTATAACGATGAAGATAAAACAAATCCAAAACCAGTAGGCGAATACAACAAAGAGCTTGAATCTGCTGTGGGCAGAGATCCTACAAAATATATAAAACCTTGTAATACCGATCAGTGTAATGTTTTAGATACACAGGGACTTATGGGCGACACTGTTAGAGGAACTACCACAAGCAGTGCAAGAAGAGAAATACCAAGTATGGTATTTGGAATGAATACACCAGGACCTCATGATAGACGGCAAGGTAAACCAACAGCTGCGTATGGTGAAAAATTTGCAAGAAGCCAAGTGCCCTTCAGTAGATTGGGCGGATCTAGTTTTGTAATGGATGATGGTGACCCATTTTTATTAAGAAAGTCTCCTGCAAGCGGAGATAATGCTGGTCCTCCAGAGTATGCAAGTGTTGAGAAAAATGAAGTCGGTGATCCTAGCCTTCCTCACAATGAACTAACAAGGTGGCGCACACGAACAGGTCATCAAATATTAATGCACAACACAGAAGATTTAATTTACATAGGCAATGCCAAAGGTACTACTTGGATTGAAATGACAGCCAATGGTAAAATTGATATATTTGCAAATGATAGTGTAAGTGTTCACACAAAAAATGATTTGAATATTTCTGCAGATAGAGATATTATAATGACAGCGGGCAGAAACATTTGTCTTAAAGCAGGCAATGATGGAAGAATATCTGCAAAAAATACTCATATCAATGCGACCCAAACGCACAAAGAAACTGCACCAGATGCTATTCATATGAATGGTCCAACTGCTACACCTGCTTACACACCTTTAAGAACTCCACAGCACGAACCTTGGTTTGGACATGAAAATCTTGATCCTAAAAAGTTTGTTCCGTCTAAAACAGACAATGAAAATCCTGAAAATACACTTATAGAAAAAGACAGCAACGGTAATGATTACAAAAATAATTTTGAAGCAAAATATGTCAAAGTTGCAGATACTTTCAGGAAAGGAAGTTAAGGTAAATACGTTATGAGCAATTTAGAAAAACAGTTGTACAAGCAAATCACAGTACCTTCTGCTAGAAAACAAAAATCAGATATACCCGGTTCAAGAACATATCGTGGCATAAGCACTGTAAATGCAGGTAATTCTACTAAAGTGTTGTACGATCTTGCTTTAATTAAACAGGATATTATCAATCATTTTCATATACGTCAAGGGGAAAAACTAAGCGATCCTGAATTTGGCACAATAATATGGGACGCATTATTTGAACCATTTACAGATGATATGAAAAAAGCCATAATAGAAAATGTTTCTAATATTGTTAATTATGACCGTAGGGTAAAAGTCAATAATATCATAGTAGACCAGTATGAAAGTGGTTTGCAGGTTGAAGTTAATTTAACATATCTACCATATAATATATCAGAACAAATGCGTTTGACTTTTGACCAGAACAACGGTTTTTTAAATACATAATTAACTACGCATATTATTCATTCTGCTAAATATTGTATAGAGGAAAAAGTACATGTCATCAACAGATAGACAAAATAGATTATTAGTAGCTGAAGACTGGAAACGCATTTATCAAAGCTATAGGAATGCAGATTTCCAGAGCTATGATTTTGACAATTTACGCAGGACAATGATCTCGTATTTGAGAGAAAACTATCCTGAGGATTTTAACGATTATATTGAAAGTTCTGAATACCTTGCTTTAATTGACCTTATTGCATATCTTGGACAAAATTTAGCATTCAGGGTGGATCTAAATGCTAGAGAAAACTATCTCGAACTTGCAGAACGCCGCGAAAGTGTACTGCGACTTGCAAGACTGCTTTCCTATAATCCCAAGCGTAATCAAGCTGCAAACGGTTTACTAAAAATTGAAAGTGTACAAAGTACCGAAACTATTTTTGATAGTAACAATATTAATTTAGAAAATCAAACAATACTTTGGAATGATCCTAGTAATCCTGATTGGTTTGAACAGTTTATAAAAGTATTAAATGCAGGACTTCCTGTGAACGGTACATTTGGTAGACCGGTAAAACAAGAATCAGTCAACGGAATACCTACAGAACAATATAGATTTAACAGCACCAATACTGATGTTCCAGCATACAGTTTTAGTAAGCCTGTAGATGGATCTACAACTAGATTTGAAATAGTAAGTACCGATATCAATAACGGTATTATTTCAGAAGAATCTCCATTTCCTGGAAACAATTTTGCGTTTTTGTATAGAAATGATGGTAGAGGTCCTTCAAGTTCTAACAATGGATTTTTCTGTCACTTTAGACAAGGTACACTAGATCAAGGTACATTTAATATTACTAATCCTAGCTCTAATCAAGTAGTTGCTATTGATGCAACAAATGTAAACAACTCAGACGTTTGGTTGTACAAGTTAGATAGTTTTGGAAATGAAATTGAACAATGGACAAAACTAGATGCAGTTGAAGGTAATAATGTTATCTATAACAGTATCAATAAAAACATTAGAAACATCTATAGTGTACTTACACGAATAGATGATAGAATCAGTGTTATATTTTCAGACGGTGTTTTTGGAAATCTACCACAAGGAAGTTTTAGAGTATACTACAGAACAAGTAAAAATCGTAGACTTGTAGTAGACCCTAAAGACATGCGCGGTATAAGCATTGATGTAAATTATCTAACTAGAAGCGGCAAACAAGAAACTTTAACAATGACCTTTAGTTTGCAAGACACTGTAGACAATGCTTCAACATCAGAATCAAATGCTAATATCAGACAAAGAGCTCCTGCAACTTATTATACACAGAATAGACTAGTAACAGCAGAAGATTATCAAATTGGGCCGCTTGGAATAAGCCAAGAGATTATCAAAACAAAAAGTGTAAACAGAACTGCAAGCGGAATCAGTAGATATTTTGATTTACTAGATGCAACAGGAAAATATTCTAAAACTAATTTATTTGGAACCGACGGTATAATATACAAAGAATTTACAAGAAATTTAGAAAGTTTTACATTTATATCGCAAACAGATGTAGAAGGAATAATTGCAAATACTATTGAACCAATATTATCAAGTAAAACAGTTAAAAATTATTATCTTGTAAAATTTCCTAAAGTAGACACTGCTGATCTAAATATTTCTTGGGTGCAAACTAGCACAGATACAAATTTATCTACCGGTTACTTTAAAAACGTAAATGAAATTAGACAACTGTTAGGTAACTTTACTACCAGTGTGTTAAAATTAGTCAAACCAGGATCGTTATTAAAATTTGAGGCTCCTGCAGGAAAGCACTTTATGCCAGATGGAACTCTAATGAGCGGAGCAGCAGATCATCTTAATTCTAGAACTTATAAATGGGTAAAAGTTGTTAATGTTTTAGGCAACGGTACAGAACTTACAGATGGTATAGGTCCTGTAACATTTAATGATATAATACCTAGTGATGCAATTTTAACAGAAATAAAGCCTTTCCTTCCACAAGCACTCGAAGCAGATATCAAAACACAAGTTATTGATCAAATTTTTGCGTATAAAACATTTGGTTTAAGATTTGATGTAGATCTCGGCCAGTGGCGTGTGATTACTGAAAATAATTTAAATGCTACAGGAGAATTTAATACTGGTAAAACTGGCGACAGTACAAATGCACAACTTGATGCGAGTTGGTTACTTTTGTTTACAAACGATGGTGAAACCTATACTATAGAATATAGAGGATCTAGATACGTTTTTGAAAGCGATGAAGAAATACGTTTTTATTATGACAGCAGTGATAAAATCTATAACAACCAAACAGGAAAAATAGTTAAAGATAAAATCACAGTTCTAAATAACAATAACAAACCAGACAGTGTTGACAGTTTTACTGTTAATTACGATTGGGAAATTACAAAAGAATATCGTGACGCAGAAGGTTATGTAAACAGTAAAAAAGTAGAAGTAACATTTTTTGATGATGATGAAGATGGTGTAGTTGATGATCCTGATATTTTTGATGTTATAGTAGACGAAGATACAAATCCTTTAGAAAAATACGTCTTCCAAAAGAAAATATTAACTACTGATGGTGTTGAAGATTTCAATTATGTTGATAATGCAATAGAAAATATTGTTGTTCTGCAAACAAAAGATGCTGTAGGTGCATTAAGTTCTTACAATAACGGACAAATATTTTATTTTGTAAACGAAAACATTTTTAATTCTTACAACGAAACTTTAGGTGCTCTAGAACAAAATGTAAACTATCGTGCGCAGATTGGTAGAGATAAACTTAAATTTCAATACATACATGCTGCAGATTCTAGTTCACGTATTGATCCTAGCGCAAGTAATATTATTGACACATATTTGTTAACAAGAAATTACGACACTAGTTTTAGAAAATTCCTAGACGGTACAACAAGTACTAAACCTTTACCTCCGTCAAGTGATAGTTTATTCTTAAGTTATTATCCTCAACTAAGTTTAATCAAATCATTAAGTGATGAAATTGTTTTTCATCCAGTTAAGTATAAAATATTATTTGGATCAAAGGCAGACCTAGATTTGCAAGCAAAATTTAAAATTGTTAAAAATCCTGATCTAGTTTTAAATGACAATGACGTCAAATCTAGAGTCATAAGTGCTATTAATCAATTTTTCGCACTAGAAAATTGGGACTTTGGAGAGAAGTTTTATTTTACTGAACTAGCGACATATGTGATGAATCAACTGTCGCCGGATATTGTAACATTTGTAATAGTACCGGAACAAGAAACACAGAGTTTTGGATCTCTACAAGAAATAAAATCAGAAGTAGATGAAATCTTTATAAGTGGTGCAACTGTTAATAATTTAGAAATTATCGATGCTGTTACAGCTAGTAGGCTAAATGCTAGCGGCACTGTAATTACATCTGGAACAACAGTTAATGCAGGTATTACATCTAGCACAAGCAACGGATCAACAAGTTCAAGCAGTTCAAGCAGTAGCAGTGGAGGCAGTAGTTATTAATGGCTTACGATAATGACCAAAAGGAACCAGCACTTCCAGGCGGAAACAATAGTATAAGAAGAAAAAGTGAAAACCACTTACCAAGATATTTTAGAACTTCTTTCAATAGTAAGTTTTTATCAAGCACACTTGACCAATTAATACAGCCAGGCGTTGCTGAAAAATTAAATGGTTACATTGGTAGAAAGGCTACAAAAGCATTCTTACCTAGTGATAATTATGTTGGTGCTGTTTCAAAAAGCAGAGAAGACTATCAGTTAGAACCTGCGGCTGTAATTAAAGACAATCTCAATAACATAGACTTTTACAAAGATTATAATGATTACATAAACACTATAAAGTTTTTAGGCGGAAACACAGATAATCATAGTAATTTAAACGCACAAGAATTTTACACTTGGAATCCTAACATAGATTGGGATAAGTTTACTAACTATAGAGAATATTATTGGTTGCCAGCAGGACCCGAATTACTTACAGTAACTGGTCAAGCAAAAGGAGTTACTAGTACTTACACAGTTGAATTAAATGACAATGTAGATAATTTAACTTACATTTTTAATCCAGATGGGCAAACTAATAATCCGACACTAAAACTATACAGAGGACAAACTTATAGATTTGAAATTAATACGCCTAGTTATCCTATTGCGTTTGCAACTAAGAAAAGTTTTACACCTGGTGAAGCGGTAATTGTTGAAACAACAGATGGGATTAGAAGTGCTGGTGTATTTGACATTGTTCTTTATGATCAAGACGGCACAGCTTATGATGCTGGAGGATTTATTGTTGATCCTGTGAGCCAAGAAGAAGCTCTAGCAAGTCTACAGTTTGGCGATGCTGTAAATTCGTCACTGATATATGAAACTGGAATAACAAAAACAGATGCAGACGGTAACACAATATCTAATGTTTTTATTGAAAAGGGAATAATTGAGTTTACTATTCCTGATACCGCACCGGATAAGTTGTATTACATTTCAAAAAATGATCCAAATGTAAGTGGATTTATAAGAATATTTGATATTGACGAAAATACATTCTTAGACGTAGAAAAAGACATTATAGGTAAAAAAAGTTATACAACTGCTGACGGATGGACGTTTTCAAATGGTATGAAATTAGAATTTGCAGGCGAAATAACTCCTGCAAAATATGCATCAGGACAATGGTATGTTGAAGGTGTTGGCGACAAAATACGACTAGTAAGCCAAGATGATTTAACTGTAAGTGGATTGTTTACAGATGACATTGTTGTACCGTTTGACAATCAAGAATTTGATTTCTTTCCTTTCAGTGAAGCATTAGGATATCCAGTAAACAAAGATTATATTGTAATTAATAGAGCAAGCAATGACGGAAATCTATGGAGCAGATACAATAGGTGGTTTCATAAAGATGTTATAGAAGAAACGTCGAAAATATTAGGTACAAATATTTCAATTGACGAATCTTCAAGAGCTAAGAGACCTATTATTGAATTTGACCCAAATATAAAATTATATAATTTTGGAACTAGAACAAAAGCAGATGTAGATTTAGTTGACACATTTACAAAAGATATATTTACAACTATAGAAGGCTCTCAAGGATATAACATTGACGGAGTTAATCTTACTAATGGTATGCGTGTTTTATTCACAGCAGATGAAGATTTACTTGTATCAGGAAAAATTTATACAGTAAGATTTATAAACTTTAAAAATAAAACACAAATATCGCTTGTAGAAGATACAGACTCCGCTCCCTTAGAAAATGAAACTGTGCTTGTAAAATTTGGTACACAATACAGTGGTGAATTTTTCTTCTATAATGGAACACAATGGAAACAAGGACAAAGAAAAACAAAAGTCAATCAACAACCTTTGTTTGAGTTATACGATGATACTGGAAAAAGTTTTGCTGATACAACTGTGTATAATTCTACAACTTTTTCTGGAAATAATATTTTTTCATACAAAGTAGGAACTGGAACCACTGATAGTGAACTAGGTTTTGCCTTAACCTATCGTAGTATAGAAAATGTTGGAGATATTGTTTATGAATTTAATTTATTACAAGATTCTTTTACATATCAAGTTGGCACAGATCTATTTACAAAAACAACTGACACAGGATATCTAAGAAAATATACAGATAGAACTACTTTTTCTTATATTAACGGATGGACAAAGTCTGCAGATGTAAGCACTCAAAATGTAATAAGACAGTATATTTTTGATAATACTACTAGTAATTTTTACATAGATGTGTATGATAATAATGATTTTATAAATGATGTATGGATAAGGGTTTACCTTAACAACAAATTATTAAATCAAGATGTAGATTTTACAATAAATCAAGATGCAAACAATAGATCTTATATTAGTTTTATACAAGATTTAAATTTAGATGACGTAATTTTAATTAAAACAAGATCCAAATATCCAAAAAATGAAAATGGATATTATGAAATCCCAACAAATTTAGAAAAAAATCCTCTAAACGAAAATCTTAATGAATTTACTCTAGGCGAAGTTAATGATCATGTAGCTTCTATAGTAGAAGAAATTAATAATTTTTCAGGAATTTTTCCAGGACCAAGTAATTTAAGAGATCTAGGACAACTTAATATCTATGGAAGAAAATTTTTAAAACATAGTGGTCCAATAAATTTATCTTTATATCATCTAATTTCAGACGAAAGTAATGTCGTAAAAGCATTACGCTTTGCGAAAAGGGAATACGGAAAATTTAAAAGACAATTTTTAGAAGTTGCAAATACACTTGGATACGAAGGACCTACAAAACAACATGTAGATCTTATCCTAAAAGAAATGAACAAAGATAAGACTTCTTCTATGCCGTTTTACTTTAGTGACATGGTGCCACAAGGTGGCTTCACAACAACAGCATTTGAAATTGAAGATACAGACGAACAATTTTTTGCTTTATCTCAGATTTTTTCCTTAGATGAATTAAGCAGAAAAGCAGTTCAAGTTTATCAAAACGGTATACAACTTGTTCATGGTATAGATTATACTTTCAATAGTGAAGGGTTTGCTGTAGTTACGTCAACAAAGAGTATAGGTGATGTAATTGAAATATACGAATACGACAGTACCAATGGTAGTTTTATGCCACCTACTCCAACTAAATTAGGATTGTATCCTGCATATATTCCTAAAATTTATAATGACAGTACTACATCTAATAATATAAAAGTTATAGAAGGGCATGACGGAAGTAAATTTGTAGCATTTGATGATTTTAGAGATAATCTATTATTAGAATTAGAAAAAAGAATTTACAATAATATTAAAATAAAGTATGATCCAACACTTGTAGACATCCATGATTTTCTAAGCGGTGATTCTCGGGATACAGGGTTTTCTAAACAACAAATTGATAACCCAATGACAAAAGATTTTTTGCAATGGAATCAGTTAGTTGATGGCGATTATGTAACAAACACTACATTTAATAGGAATAATCCGTTTACTTGGAATTATTCTAATGCTACTTCCTATGCAGGAGGAACACTTCCAGGATATTGGAGACAGGCATATCTACGTGCATATGATACTGATCGTCCTCATACCAATCCTTGGGAAATGTTAGGATTTAGTATTAAACCTACTTGGTGGGAAACACAGTACGGACCAGCACCTTACACAAGGAATAATAAACTACTATGGAACGATCTGCGAGATGGAATAGTAAGAGAACCTAACAAGCCAATCGTTGTTCATCCTAAATATGTGCGTCCTAACTTGTATAGCATTTTGCCTGTAAATGATGAAGGTGAATTGTTAGATCCTAATGCTAGTGGAGTTGCAGTAAGTTTTAATCCAGGAGACATTCCTTCTAACTGGAAATATGGAGATGGAGGACCTATAGAATCTGCTTGGAGAAGAAGTAGCGAATATCCTTTTAGTGTTTTCATTAGTTGGATTTTAAACCAACCAAACAGTATTTTTTCTACAGGATTTGATCGGCAAAGACAAAAGCGAAATCTAGCAAATCAAATTGTATACGGTGATACTGGTATACAAACAAAATTAAGCAATTTAATTTTTCCAAACACTATTGAAGATACAGAACAGGTATTTACAAGTGGATTGGTAAATTATGTTGCAAACTATATGACCAGCAATACCACAAGTTCTTACACACAATATAAATCAAATTTAAAATCTATTACTAATCAAATAGGTGCTAAGATTGCAGGGTATTCTGATAAAGATAAATTTAGACTTATACTTGATAGTAGAACTCCTACCAATGAAGGAAATGTTTTTATTCCAACAGAAAACTATCAATTAATTTTGAATACTAGTAGTCCTATAGAAACAATAAACTATAGTGGTGTAATTATTGAAAAATTAATTAATGGTTATTCTATATCTGGTTATGACGATACTAATCCTAGTTTTACATATTATAAGCCAATAAAACAAAAAAATGATCCTGTGATTGACATAGGAGGTGTATCACAACCGTTTGTTAGTTTTGCAGAAAGAAAAACATATGCAACAGGACAAATTGTTTTAGATAACGGTTCTTATTATCGTGCAAAAGAAACGCATACTTCTGAAACTACATTAGATACTGACAAATTTGTAAGACTACCTGCACTACCCACAGTTGGTGGTAGACGTGCAACATTTTCGAAAATTTATGAAAACAAGAAAACAGTTTTAAATTACGGTAGCGTTTTTTCTACAATTCAAGAAGTAGTTGATTTCCTTTTAGGCTACGGCCAATATCTTGTACTACAAGGATTTGTTTTTGAAGATAGAATAGAAAATTCAAACGTAGTTAATGATTGGAACACAAGTGCAAAACAGTTTATGTTCTGGACCACACAAAATTGGAGTGCAGGAGCATTACTAACTCTTTCTCCTGGCGCAAATACAATAATTCTAAACACAGAATTTAGTGTAGTAGATGATATATTCCATAATTTTTATGGATACAGTGTGTTAAAAGCAGATGGTAAAAAACTAGAACCTGAATTTTTACGAATAGAAAAAGGCGTCGATAACAAATGTACTGTTAGGGTAGTAAACACCGCTGATGGAATATACAATATTAGATTACCATTAGTTCAAAAAGAACATGTTGTGTTATTAGATAATAAAACTGTATTTGATGATATAATTTATGATGCGGCACCTGGTTATAGACAAGAAAGAATTAAGGTATTAGGTTACAGAACTGATAATTGGAATGGTAGTTTAAATATTCCTGGATTCATATATGATAATGCTAGACCTACAGAATGGGAAGCCTGGAAAGATTATAGTATCGGTGATTTAGTTAAGTATAAAGAATTTTTCTATAGTGCTGATAAGAAGGTAAGTGGCAAAGAATTTTTTGACTCAGATGATTGGAATAGACTTGCTAAAGAACCTATACCGGGACTGCTTACAAATTTTGATTACAAAATAAATCAGTTTGCAGATTTTTATGATTTAGATAGTGATAATTTTGATACCGAACAACAAAGGTTAGCACAGCATTTGATAGGTTATCAAAAGCGTCAGTACCTAGAAAATATTATCAATGATGATGTAAGTCAGTATAAGTTTTATCAAGGATTTATACTAGACAAAGGTACAAAAAATGCACTAAACAAATTGTTTGATGCTCTAGCAAGTGCAAATCAAGACAGTCTTAGTTTTTATGAAGAATGGGCAGTAAAAGATGGACAGTACGGAGCAAGCGAAGGCTTCGAAGAAGTTGAGTATACTCTAGATGAAAATAAATTTAGATTAGACCCCCAACCAGTTTTGCTTACTAATGAAGGGCAACAAGAAACAGATTTAGTTTATAGAATTAAAGAATATGAAACATATCTTAAATCTAATAATTACGATCATAGTCCTTTCCCTACAACATATATTAGTAAAGGTTATACAAAAGATGCTGGGTTTGTAAATCCTGAAAATGTAGACGTAACAGTAGGAGTCTACGACGATATACTTAATTTAAATTTTGTTGATATAAAAAATCAAGGATATGTTTGGGTACAAAATTACAATAAAACCTGGACAGTATTACAACACACTATAAGCGATTACACTATTGAATCTATAACACCGGGTAGTAATGAATTTACAGTTAAAGTAGATAAAACTCCGTTGGATATAAACACAGGTGATATACTAGGTATAACAGATGTTACAGTAACATCGTTTAATCCGGCAGGACCCGATGATAGCACACTATTATTATCACAAACAACAGATCCTCTAGAGGGATTTTTCAAAGTTAAAAGTGTTTCGCTTAATAACATTGTGTTTGAAAGCACAGACAGCGTTAATGAAATAGAAAAATGTTCAGGACTTATTACAAAATTAATTAGTGTAAGACAAGAAGATATTACTTCTGCTAACATTTTAGCAGAGCAAGAAATTTCTAAAAATGAAAAAATATGGATTGACGACGCAGGTAACGGAAAGTGGGCAGTATTAGAAAATAAAAACAGTTTTGACCCCTTGCAAGAAATCAGCAATACGGAAACAGGAACAGGACACAACTATGGTGCATCAATAGCTGCAGATGATAGAAATGTTATTATGGCAGTCGGAGCACCTAGTAATGAAGATGGAAAAGTTTTTGTTTATAATAGAGCAAGCAATAGTTTAAACTATCAATTACAACAGGTTCTTGAGCCAACAGCTAATATATCTGCCGCTGAACAAAAATTTGGATACAGTGTATCACTTAGTGAAGACGGAAAGTATTTGATAGTAGGTGCCCCTGAAGCAAGTAATGTGCGAACAGATTTTAAAGAAACTTTTGACGGTTCTACAAACTATGACGCAGGAGATATAGTTAGGCTTAACAATAGTCTTTGGCAAGCAGATATAGATATTTTAGGTGCTGTAACTAATATTGAATTTTCAAGTTTTGACAGCGTAGCTCAAATAAACTATGATTTAAATTTAATAGGACAGGACAGTGAAAAGATACCTGTATTGTTAACTGGCGATTATCCGTTTAAGAATATTACCACAGATCACTTTTTGGTGAGAGCACCAAAAGACATGTATGAAGGATCTGGACAAGACGATCAAGTGTTAGATATAGAAGGTGATAAATTATTTTTTAGATGGAACAGTTTTGCTAATGCAAATCAAACACAAATTAATTTAACAAGTTTGGCTCCTTTTGCTGGAACAGTACCCCATATTGATAAACAGTTTATAGAATCTGCACATACTATTCATTTAAAAGTAGATGCAATACTTTTTGTTGATGCATCTAATAATATTCCGCAAATTGGAGACACAGTTACTACAGCAGGAGCTACCGGTAATGTTGTTTACACACACAACGAAGATGCACAAGTAACAATTTATGTTAATGATGTAAACGGTGAATTTCCTAGAGAAAACAGTTTGTTTATTGATGGTAATGATTTTGTTGGTGAATATGTAAGAGTTGGTCCTGGTGAAGATACAGACACTTCACAAAAATATGGCGGTTACTGGTTTATAAGAACAGGAGAAAACTATCAAGTAGGAGAAACTAATAGTGATCCTGCTTTGGGATTAGTTTACACAGATATTATTTCGGAGTTAAGCGGTGGTGATAGTACAAGCAGTGGAAACTATTATTATCAAAGTTTAGATTACCAAACAAATGTGCAAAGTAGTGAAAATGTTTTAAACAATTTTATACAAACTCTGTCGTTCCAAGGTTCGCCAGGACCTTTTGGAAATACAGATCCTATACTTTCGCGTAAATTTGTAGTTAGAGTTCCGGCAGATTTAAGTTCTGACCCTGCTGTAACAATCGGCAGTGAAGTGAATTTATATATTAACAATCTTCCAGATACAATTACAACTATGTCGTTTACAAATCCCGTAGACCTTGTGAAAAATGAAGTTTTAGTGCAAGCTAACACTGGAGCATCTGTAAGAGTTTTAGAAACAGTATCAAACAGTTCGACAGTAAAAGTTGACACAGTAATCGGAAACTTTAATACTGCTGATTTACTTTCTGGTAGCGCATCAGGGGCTTTAGGAGTAAGACCTACAAACGTGCCTGTGGTTGGCTTTTTAGATGATCCAAACAACATAGGTTTAACCTTTGATCAAACAAATAAAACACAAACTATAGTAGACGTTTGGGACGGATATATTAGTTATAGAAACACAAAATTCCTAAACGGAGAACCATTTGAACCGTTAGTGGGTCAAACAGTAAGAGATGTATCTACACTTGCAACAGCAGAAGTTGTTTACTATCAAAGAAGTTTGAACGATGTTACAATATGGGTAAAAAATGTTTCAGGAAACTGGAGCAATGGTAACCAATTTGCTGATAACGCAGAGATTGAATTCTTACCTTTCCCTAGCGGACCAGATCCTGATGTTTATGGCAGACCGGGCATTTATACTGTTCCGCGTGTTATAGGACAGATACAGCGTGTCAGTTTAGGGTTACCATCAGCAGGAATAGGTAAAATGTTTGTATTTGAAACAACAAGCAACATACCTTTAGTTTCAGGCGATTTTAGAACTGCAAGCCAATTAGGCGGAACACCTGTAATAAATCCTGCTACTAGTACATTTTCATATTTTGAATCAAACAACAATTTTGAATATTGGTTGTACAAAGAAGGCACAGTTTTAGGTATAGCCAGAGAAGCTAATACACCAAATGCCAATAATCTAGACTGGACCGAAGTTTATATTATTCCTACATCTACAGGTGGTTCGCCTTCTAGCTTTGATAAAGAAGGTATTTACTACGTTTATCAAAAAAATACCGGTGGAAGATTTGAGCTAATCAACAGTTACATAAGTCCAGATAGAAGTAACTTTCAATATTTTGGAACAAAAGTTGCTGTTAGTAAAAACGCAAATAATCTCTACAGAGGATTTATAAATGCACCCGGTCAACAGAATCTATCAGATCCTGGCAAAATATACTTTATTAAAAATGGTACAGAAAACAACATAACCTATAATTGGGAATATGCTAAAAATAAAAATTTCAAAGGTGAATTTGACAACACACAAAGATACTACGTTGGAGATATAGTTTATTTAGGTAATAGACTTTATAATGCTGCAACAAATATCAATCCAGGACCTTTTAATAATTTAGAATGGGATAGCACAGACGATTTAATTGATTATGTTGGCTATGTGCCTAACGATACTGGTTTAACTGTAGTAACAGATAGTTCTTATACTGTAGAAAACCCATATGATCCAACACAATTACAACCAGGTGATAGCACTGTACTAGATCAAAGTAATCTTGTTGAGTTTGGAAGTCAGTATGACATATCTAAAAACGGCGAAGTATTAGTTGTTTCAGCAAAATACAGTGACAAACCTAATCTAGCAGTGGTATATAGAAATGTACAAGGACAGTACGTTTGGTCGCAACAAATATCTGCTCCTTCAGTTACTGAAGCATACGGAGATCAAATAGCAATAAGCAATGACGGCAAACTGCTTGCAGTATCAGCACCATTAGACGATACAACGAAAAATAATCAAGGAAAGATTTATATCTATAGACAGGTCAACGGAGCATTTGAATATTCACAAACACTAAACAGTCCATTAAATAATACATTTGAATTTTTTGGTAATACTATAGACTTTGATGGTAACAGATTACTAGTAAATGCAAAAAATGGCGATAACAAAGAGTTTGTAACTTTTGATGTACACAGCGACATACTTGAAGGCCGTGTTCTAGATAAAACCAGTAAATTAAATGATAGTGCTACAACATTTGATCAAGGATTTACTAATTTTTCTCAAGAATTTGAAGATCAAGGAAGTGCATATATTTACGAAAATATTAACGGAAAATTAATTTATGCACAAAGTCTAAAATATCAACCGCAAGGCGAAGATAATCCTTTGTATAGTTTTGGTAGAAACATACATTTGAAAAATAACCATGCATATGTAGGTTTGCCTAAAGTATCCAGCAACACCCTTTATGTAGGAACTGTTGTTGATTTTAGATTACCTGACAATAAAAATGTTTATGAATATTTGAGTTTACCAAAAGATCCTGTTAATGTAGAAAAAATTAAACGAGTCATTTTATATAATACAAAAACAAATAATCTATTAACCTATCTAGATTATATTGATCCTATACAAGGTAAAGTTGCAGGTGCTGCAGAAGAAAATCTAAGATATAAAACCTATTATGATCCTGCTGTTTATAGTGTAGGAAACTTAGATTCTGTTGTTGTAAATCCTGTCAACAGTTGGGGACCAGATCAGGTAGGACAGTTATGGTGGAAACTAACAAATGCTAAGTTTTTAAATCCATATCAGTCAAATGTTATTTACAGTGCTAATAACTGGAATACATTAGCACAAGGAAGCAGTATAGATGTTTATGAATGGGTAGAATCAACAGTTTTACCAAGTGTTTGGGACGCTAGTGTTGACCAAGATGAAAGTAATGCTGCGGGTATAGATGGAACAAGTGTTTACGGTGATGCCATTTATTCAACTAGACAAGTATATGATGATATTTCACAGTCATTGCAAACAAAATATTATTTCTGGGTTCAAAATAAAAGAACATTGCCTGACAAAGAGTTTAGAACTTTATCTTCTCAGGCAGTAGCAGAATTAATAGAAGATCCTAAAGGACAAGGTTATAGATATGCGACTTTAATATCAAACAATAGTTTTGCTGTTTATAATTGTGATAATTTATTAGAAGGAAAAGATGTTGCAATTGGTATACAGTATTGGACTATTGATAATCAAAACATCAATATACATAACCAATATCAAATTATAACCGAAGGATTAGAAACAAGTAGACCAAACAGAGATATTGAACGTAAATGGTTTGATAGTTTAATTGGTTATGATGAACAAGGCAGACAAGTACCTGCACCTAATCTTTCTCCGAAAATAAAATATGGTATATTAAATAGCCCAAGACAGAGTTGGTTTGAAAACAAGTCAGAGGCATTAAAACAACTTATTGAAAGAGTTAATGGCGTACTTAAAACAAACTTAATCGTTGACAATAAAGATTTTACAAGACTTTTAACAAGAGATCCTGAACCATCTTTGGCATCACGCCGTTATGATACAACTGCCAACACAGTAGCAGATTTAGAATTCATTGGTGTAGCAAAAGCTCAGCAAGCAACAATGACACTGCAAATCACAGACGGCGTTATTACAAAGGTTAATGTGCTTAATCCAGGTAGAGGATATTTGCAAGCACCCACTTATAAAATTACTGGTACAGGATCAGGAGCTGAATTAGAATTTACAATTAATAATCTTGGAGTTATAACAAATGTAAATGTACTTAAAGGTGGTTCTAACTACAGTGATACTGATACAATAACAATTAGAAAATACACAGTGCTTGTGGAAAACGATGAAACAATTCAAGGAAAATGGGCACTATACGAAAGAGACAGTGAAAGAAGAATATGGCAAAGAATAGCTAGCCAAGCATTTGATACTAACTTGTATTGGGATTATATAGATTGGTATGCTAACGGCTTTAATCAATTTACAGAAACTAATTTTGTAATTGACAATGCATATGAACTACAAGGGCTAGACGATTCACTAGGTGATATAATAAAAATAAACAACATTGGTACAGGTGGTTGGTTATTACTAAGAAAAATTGACGTTCAAGATGATGTTGATTATACAGTAAATTATGAAACTATAGGTAGACAGAACGGGACTATTAAATTTAAATCAACACTATACGACACTAGAGCAAGTGCTGTAGGTTTTGATATTGTCAGTTTTGATAGCCAGTTCTATGACAGTGTACCTAGCACAGAAATTAGAAATATACTTACGAGTATTAAAGAAGATTTATACACAGAAGAGTTGAGCATAGAATACAATAGATTATTTTTTGCAAGTTTACGCTATGTATTTTCTGAGCAAAATTACGTTGATTGGGCATTCAAAACCAGTTTTGTAAAAGCCAGACATAATGTTGGAGAACTAAGAGAAGACATTACGTTTAATAACGACAGTCTTCCTAGTTATGAAAAGTATCTTGAAGAAGTAAAACCTTTTAAAACAAAACTTCGTGAATATGTTAGTGCTTATGAAAAAACTGAAGATACAAACAGTAGAATTACTGATTTTGATCTACAACCTAGCTTTAATAACAATACTAATCAGATTGAACCACAAAATGTAAAACTGATAGATAATAACCTTATAGGTATAAACGACAAGTTAAACTCATATCCCTATAAAAATTGGACAGATAATGTTGGATTTAAAGTAACTAGTATTGAAATTGCTGACGGAGGTCAAGGTTATCAGGTAGCACCGACCATAAGATTATCTGGAGGAGGCGGAACCGGCGCCAGTGCTCTATCAAAACTAGGAGCCAATGGACGAATCAGTAAAATAGAAGTTACCAGCCAAGGAGCTGGATACCTGTCAGCACCAACTATTGAAATAGTTGGATCTATAAACGAAGGCGGCAGAGCAGCAAAAGCAAGTGTCATTATTGGTGAAAGTCTACCAAGAAGTATTACAAACAAAATCAAATATGATAGAGTATCTGGTGTAGACTTTATTACAACTTTGAATGAAACCGAAACATTTATAGGAACAGGGTCAAAATATATATTTGATTTAAAATGGCCTATGGATCTTAAAAATATAAATGTTGAAGTTTTTGTTAATAACATTCTGTTACTTAGAAGTGAATATAAATTTAGCAATCAAAAAGATACAACTAAGGGCTATACAAGATACAAAGGAAGAATTGAGTTAACAGAACCTGCTACAAACGGAGTCAGTATAGTTGTAAACTACAAAAAAGACATTAACCTGTTAACAGCTGCAGATAGAATCAACCTAGCTTATGATCCACAAACTGGACAGTTTGCAAAAGATCTTGGACAGCTTATGGACGGAGTAGACTACGGCGGTGTTGAAGTTAAAAGTTTCGATTTTGGAGGTCCAAACGGTTGGGATACAGGTCCTTGGTTTACAAGTGAATACGATACCTATGACACAACTTATGAAGATATTATTTTTAACTTGGACGGTAGTACTATTCAAATTGAACTTGAGCAACCTTTAGAAGATGGTGTAATATATAATCTCTATAAAAATGGAGTAAGGTTAGATGATCCTGATTGGACTGACGATAGTTCACAGTTTACCAATCCAAATGCAATTATGCGTAGCATTGAAGGAGATGGCGTTCAAACTATTATTGAATTGGATGAATTAGGTGTACCAACAAAAGCAGATGATGTTATTATAATAAGAAAATCTTCAAGCGATGGTAGTTTCTTACCATTACCTGGTTCATATGATACATTGCTTACTGGTGGTGATTTAAATTATACTAATGCACAAGGTATAAGTGCAGAAGCTATAAACATAGATGGAGACGGATTCTTTACACCTATAAATAGTGGAGGCCCTGACGAACAATTACCTGGTAGAGTTTTTGATGCTGTAGATATAAAAGTATATGAAAAACCTGTAGTAGGTTCCAGTCAAATAGTTTCTCGAAACTACACAGGTGACGGAACAACTAAATTATTTGACATAGGAACATCACCAATAGTTGAAACAAATCTTTTTGTCAAAATAGGTTATTCGATACAAAAAGCAGGTACAGATTACACAGTAAATTATGGAACAAAGCAAGTAGAATTTACCACCGCTCCTAGTCAAGGAGACAGAATCAGCCTAGTCACTCTTGAAACAAGCGGCACAAATATTCTTGACATAGATGAATTTGTTGCTGACGGATCATCTATAGACTTTTTGACAAATATTACATATACAGAAAATTTAAGCAGTTTAGTTACTATAGACGGAAAAGAAATTCCGCATAGTCTTGTTAAAAGTAATGAAACATATGCATCTCCTAACAAAATTATTATTAGATTTGCAGAAGTGCCTACAATTGATAAAATTGTACGATTTGCAATTTTTGAAGGACAAGTACAAAATTATAGTACCGTTACTGTAGATACTTTTGAAAGTGATGGAAGCACAACGGCATATACTCTAAGCCAAACACCTTTTGCCCAAGCTCCAAATGAATGGCAAACTATTGTTACAATAAATGACGTTGTGTTAAATGCAGGATACAACCAAACATTTACATTAACCAACGCTAAAGAATATCAATTAAAACTTTGGCAGGTTCCTACTGCAAGTTTAAGTGCAGAACAAGTAAAAGTATACCTAAATGGCACAGAGCTTACCTACCTACAGCAATGGACTTTTAGCAGTGCTGAATCATTTGATATTACCCAGCCTTTGTCTGCACAGGTAGGAAGTAGTGTTACACTTGCAGAAGATGTAGGAGTGGCTGGAGATACATTAAAAATTTACATACTTGGTTGGGATGATAGCACTCAAAGTGGTGGTGATTATAGATATGGTTATTTTGACAATCAAGGAAAATTTGTAAGCACTCCTGGTACATTGTATATTAATAAAAATTACAGTGTGGGAGATATTATAAAAGTATACCAGTTTAGTAATCATGATAGCCAAGGAATAGATAGACAAAGTTTTGATGTTGTGGAAAGAACCTTGTTAAATCAAGGAGTAAACAGAGGAACACAGAGTTTTGAAATAGATGGAAGTACTACAAATCTTAATTTATTACCTGCACTAACTGTAGGAAAATATTATGCAGTATATTTGAATAATATTAGGATTGATGATCCTAATTACGGAACATCAAATCCTGTTACTAATCCTAATGCAATTATGAAGACAATACTCGGTGCAGAACAAACTGTAATAGACATCCAGATTTTGGGCATAACTGTATCAGCTGGTGATTATATCCAGATAGTAGAAATAGGCGGAGATGTTATTCCTGATGCCGGAACAGCAGACTGGTACGAACTAAGGCAGTTACGCAACGGCTATATTAATCTACGTAGCGAGGCAGTTGACGACCAATATGTTTGGGTCATGAAAAATGGTAGCCTACTGACACCAAGTGTTGACTATCACGTCACACCGGATAGACTTCGAGTCAAATTGTTAGAAACGTTAACAGAAAATGACACTGTTGAAACCTTCCATTTTGCTAACAGTCAACTCAAGAATAAATTTGGATGGAGACAGTTTAAAGATATTTTGAACAGAAACATATACAAGCGTTTAGATGGAAGTAAAAACTTTACTCTTGCTGATCCATTATACTGGTACGACAAACAAATAAGCGTAGTAGATGCAACTCTATTGCCTGACCCTGTTCCAGGTTCTAAGTATCCTGCAATCATTTTTATTGATGGTGAACGTATAGAATATTTTAGAAAAGATGGAAACAAACTAAAACAACTTCGTAGAGGCACACTTGGCACAGGTGTAAAAGAAATGTATGAAGCTGGAATAGAGATATATGATCAGAGTGCAACAGCAACAGTTCCCTATAAAGACGAAACCTTGTCAACTATCTTTACAGCAGATGGGACTAGTAACATTTATGAATTAGATTTTACACCTGAAAAACCATATTACGGTGAAATTGTAGATACTTTTGAGGTTTTTGTTGCAGGTCGTAGACTTCGTAAAAACGCAGTATCATCTTATCAGTTAGATACCAATTTAAGAGATACATATGCTGCAGCAGATCAAACAATAAACCAAGATTCTCCAGAAGGCGATATAATTCTTCCTGCAGAATTTAGTATACAAAACGGCAATGAATTGGTACTTTTAGATACTCCTTTAGAGAATCAAAAGGTTATTGTTGTAAGAAACCAAGGAAAAACATGGACAGAATCCGGACAAAGACTAGCTGATGCAAGTAGCAATATTGCTAAATTCTTACAAGCAGTGCAGGTGGACTTGCCCGGATAAATAACACAGTAGGATAAAGAAATGAACGATATTTTTCATGATAAAAGTGGTATAGTAGTAAAAGGCCACATCAAAATTTTTGACCCAGTAAGTCAAGAAGTTTTTATTGACAAAAATAATGCTATTCACTATGAAAATATGAGTATTGCATTGGCTGATAGTATAGGTAATAGAGGTCAAAATTGGATATATGAAATGAGCTTTGGTAACGGTGGTACTAGTGTTGATCCTACTGGCATTATCACATATCTTACTCCCAACAGTACCGGTACTAATGCAAGTTTGTACAATCAAACATTTACAAAAATTGTAGATGATAACAGTGTTAATAACACTGATCCAGTAAGAAACAAAATTGAAACACGTCATGTTAGTGGAACAAACTATACTGATGTTCTAATTACATGCTTGCTAGATTATGGCGAACCTAGCGGACAAGACGCATTTGATACAACTACAGATGCAAATAGTCTTTATGTGTTTGATGAACTAGGATTAAAATCCTACTCACCTGATGGCACAGGAATACTGCTAACACATGTGGTTTTTCATCCTGTGCAGAAAAGTTTAAACAGATTAATTCAAGTTGATTACACTGTTAGAATACAGAGCTTGGCAGGTACGGTAGGAGAATAATAAATGGCGTATACTATAGCATATACAGATCAAGCAAACAAAGGTACAATTACTGTAGAAGATAATTCTATTAATACAGAAACATCTTTGTCCCTACCAGGTAGAAATACCACAGCATACGGCACAGCCATAGCAACTAATTTTTTACATTTATTAGAAAATTTTGCGTCAGCTACACAACCTTCTACACCTGTTGAAGGACAACTTTGGTATGACAGCACTCCTGGTGTTGAACAACTAAAAGTTTTTGACGGGACTAATTGGGTAGCAAGCGGTGGATTAAAAAAAGCAAATTCAGAACCAGATGCTGCACAAAGTTTAATTGGCGACTTGTGGGTTGATACAGATAACCAACAATTATATTTGTTTTCAGGATCTGGATGGGTGCTTGTAGGTCCTACTTTCAGTGACGGACTAGTTACAGGTGCAACTCCGATTAGCATTGTAGGAACAGACAATGAAACTTATAATGTATTACAAATAGAAGTAGATGCTAGTCCTGTTGCATTGGTTACATCTAGATCATTTACTCCAAAAATTGTTATTCCTGGATTTAGCACACTCCAACCGGGTATTAATCTTTCAACAAACAACATAAGTGGAGCCGGAGTACCTAAATACATAGGAACTGCTGAAAAAGCAGAAGGACTTATTGTAAGTGGTAACACAGTAAGTGCAGGAAATTTTTTAAGAGCTGATGTAATCAGTACAACAGCATTTCCAATTAATGTACAAAACAATCAAGGTATACGTTATGGTGTAAATGCTGAAATGAGTATCGGTGTTGAAGGAAATGCAGGTATATTTCAACATAATATTGCTGGTTCAAGCATGGACTTTAAGGTTAAAAATGATGGAATATTAAAAAACGTATTGAGAATAGATAGTGATTTAAAAATTGGTATAAACAATGTTGCACCAGACGAAGAATTAGACGTAACAGGAAACATACAAGCAAGCGGATCAATCAAAAGCACATCTACAGTTAACAGCACAGACGCAAGTTCAGGAGCTATTCAAACTTTAGGAGGAATGGGCGTACAAAGAGATGTTAATATTGGCGGAACATTAACAGTTCAGGGAAACACAACAACATCTAACATTATTCCTAATGAGAACAACACAAAAGCCATAGGATCGGCTAGTGCAAAGTTCGCAAATATCTATTCAACAAATTTTATAGGAAATTTAACAGGTAATGTAAGTGGAACTGTTTCTGGTAGAGCAGGAAGTGCAGATAGATTGACTAGTGCTACTACATTTAGAATATCAGGAGATGTTGCAGCTGACGGTATCGTATTTGACGGACAGACAGGCGGAACAACAAAAATCTTTGCAACAACTATAAGTAACCAAATTATTGCAGGTAAAGATGCTGTTTTAGAATCACAAAGTGATGATGAAATACTAATTAATAGGGTTACAGGTTCTACTGGTTTAAAAAAACTATCTAGAGGAAATTTATTCAAAGCTATACAAGGAACAGTACCGGTAGGAACTGTTGTTCCCTATGCAGGTACAGCTGCACCTGTTGGTTGGTTGTTGTGTGACGGCAGTGAAGTAGCAAAAAGTTTATATGGTGAACTATATGATGTCATTGGTGACACTTATAAACCAACTCCAGACACAGGAAAGTTTGGATTGCCAGATTTGCGTGGTAGATTTGTGTTAGGCGCAGATAATATGGGCGGCACCAGTGCAGATAATGTAACATCAAGTAGCGCAGATGTGCTAGGATCTAAAGACGGATCAGAAGATATTACTATTAACACAAGCAATCTTCCAGAGCATGAACATGATTTGCGTGGTGACAGTGGTGACCAATATTATGCTATTAGAGATGTTTCCGGAACACCAAATGATAATGATGCTATTATTTACGATGCACCAACAGGAACTGGTGCTGGTCAAGCATATCCTAGTAGCGGTGGTGTATTAACAGATGATGCACTTGGCGAATCAATAAATGTTATGAATCCATTTATGACATTAAACTTTATTATATATTGGGGAGGGTAAGAATAAATGAGTTATAGACTTAACAGAACTGACGGTGAATTACTCATAGATCTTACTGATGGTATTTTAGATAATACCACTACTGATATTACACTAATTGGTAAAAACTACAAAGGATTTGGTGAGTTTTTAAATGAAAACTTTATCAAAATACTAGAAAATTTTGCTTCAACCAGTCAGCCAGCAAATCCTCTAGTAGGACAATTATGGTTTGACAAACAAGACAATAGACTTAAAGTATACGATGGTTTAAATTTCCGTCCTGCTACAGGTTCTGTGGTTAGTAGCACACAACCTACTAATTTAAACACCGGTGACATATGGATAGATAACGAAGAAAATAAACTTTATATTTGGGACGGATCCGATCTTACTCTTATAGGTCCACAGTATAGTGCAAGACAAGGAAGATCAGGATTTGAAGTTGAGTCACAGATAGACTCTACCGACACATTAAGAACTATTCTAAAACTTTTTATAGGTGATACACTTGTTGGAATTTACAGTGATGCAACATTCCTAGTACCAGCAGAATTTGCTATTCCTAGTTATCCTCAATATGAGGATGATGATCAAGTTCCTAAAAGACAACGTATTCAACGTGGATTTAACGTTGTTAATGATGAATTCTTTTACAGAGGAACAGCAACAACTGCAAAAGGTTTATTAGATGATGCAGGTGTTACAAAAACAGCTGCAAACTTTTTACCAACAGATGCTAACGGTGCAACTACAGGCAGTATTAGAATTAAAAACAGTGCTGGATTAAGTGTAGGTGTAGGCGAAACTGAATATGCTATTTTAAAAATTTCAGGTTCAACAACAATTTTAGAAACACAACAGAGTAACACAGATCTAGCAATTAGAGTACGTTCAGGTAGTAGTTTCTTTCCTGCCTACTATGTTGATACAGATCAAAAATATGTTGGAATATGGAAATCTAATCCTGCATATAGTTTAGATGTAACTGGTGATGGCAGATTTACAAGTAATTTAACTGTTGGCGGAAACCTATTAGTTGAAGGAGATACAACTTATTTAAATACTTCTACACTTAGAGTAGAAGATAAGAATATTGAACTTGGATTATTAGACGATAGCACAGAAGGTAATGATGCAACTATTGACGGCGGCGGAATAATTTTAAGAAGTTCTAACGGGTCTAAAGATTTAGTTTGGGAACAGACTACAAATAGTTGGACTTCTAATGTAGATATTGATCTTGAAGTTAATGTAGGTAATCCTGACCCATCATATAATATTAACGGAACTAGTGTACTTTCTAAGACAACACTAGGAAGCACAGTGACAAGTGCATTAGGTGTTACTATACTTGGTGTACAATCAGAACTTACAGTAGATGATATAAAATTAGATAGCGCAACCATTGAAAGAATCAACGGCACAGGACTTAACATTGTTGCCGGCGGCGATATCACTGTAGACAGCCAAAATATTACTGGACTTGCTGAACCAACAGCATCTAGCGATGCAGCTACAAAAAATTATGTAGATACACAAATAGATTTGCAAACACTAGTTATGAGCATAGATGTCACAGGATTGACAGATCCAGACGATATTACAACAAATGACGGTCCAAAAGATAGTATCAAAACACTTTTGGAAAACTTGAAACCAGCTAGTTCTGTAGAAAACGGTGCATATATGCGGATTTTAACTACATCCTATTCAGGATCTACTGTGTCTGGTATTAGTATAGATATTACAACCAGTCCAGATACGTCTGGTGTTTTAACAAAATCGTCAGTAAGTGTAGATAAAAACAATGTTGTAGAAGATGTAACAGTAATACAAGATATCAGCGAAAGTAACACTGCTAGTGGTACAATTAATCTAATAGCAACAAGATATATTTACGTATACCAAGCTTCAGCAGGTGTATGGAACTTCCAGTCTAGAACTTTACAGACGGTAACTTAATGCAAAAAGCGATAAATAAAAGTGTAATAGGGGTAACAGATGGCATACACGATTAACAGATACAACAATTCGCAACTCACAGTAGTTGAAGATGGAACCATTGACCAAACCACCGACTTGAAATTAGTTGGTAAAAACTATGCAGGTTATGGTGAAATACAAAATGAAAACTTTGTGTTTTTGCTAGAAAACTTTGCTGGTGGTAGTGCTCCACCAAAAGCACTAGGCGGTCAAGTTTGGTTTGATAGCGGAACTTCTAAATTAAAATTCTATGATGGTTCAAAATGGAGGACCACTGGCGGCGCAGAAGTAAGTTCAGATACCCCTGCAGGACTTGCTGAAGGTGATTTTTGGTGGGATACATCAAATGAACAATTATATGCTTACAACGGAACATCATTCGTACTAGTCGGTCCGCAAGGCGTTGGCGAAACAGTTACCCAATTTCAAAGCGTTAACATTAGAGACAATACAGGAACATCTAGACCTATTATTAAAAGTGTAATCAATGATGAAGTAATACATATTATTTCTGCACAACAGTTTACTATTGGCACAGAAGACGCTAGCAATTACCCCGGATTTGATGTAATTAGACAAGGCTTAACACTTAAGAATACTCAAAATAGCACAAACGGTGTAACATCTACACAGCATAGATTTTGGGGAACAGCATCTAATTCACTGAAACTAGAAGGAAAATCAGCTAGCGAGTTTGCCTTGGCAGGAGCACCAAACTTTACAGTGTTAGCAGAATTTGCTGATGTAGGTATAGCTATAGGTGATTCTAATGATTTAAGATTAAAAATTGTCGATGACGACAAAGGCCTGATTGCTAATGAGCAAGGCCAGCAAATATATTTCCAAGTACAAAATCCAAGTGCAGCACAAAAAATGCCAATGCGGTTAACTTCATCTGCTATACTACCTGGATACAGCAATGTATCTGCATTTACAGGCACAGAAAGTGTACAGATAGGAAGTAGTACTAATCAATTTGGAAGTGTGTGGGCAACAACATTCAATGGTAGTGCAACAGAAGCTCTAACACTAGATGTGGGCGGCACAGCAAGAAGTGCATCTACAAGTGCAACTTCTAATACTATTGCAGCAAGAGATTCAGCAGGTCATATTTACGCAAGTGTGTTCCAGGGTACTGCAACATCTGCACAATACGCTGACTTAGCAGAAAAATATACAGCAGATAAAGATTACGAACCAGGAACTGTGCTAGTATTTGGCGGCGAAGCTGAAGTTACAGAATGTAAAATATTCTGTGATCCTAAACTAGCTGGCGTAGTTTCTACAGCACCAGCACATTTAATGAATGATAGCATAGACGGAGTTGCAATAGCTCTTAAAGGAAGAGTGCCTTGCAAGGTTGATGGTCCTGTAAGCAAAGGCGATTTACTTGTAACTGGTCCAGTGCCAGGAACTGCTACTGCATTACAAAAAGACAGTGCAAGTCCTAATCCTTGGTGTGTTATTGGAAAAAGTTTAGAAGATAACAATGAATCAGGAATCAGACTAGTAGAAATTGCTGTTTAAATGAAGATAAATAACTACGTAGTTTAAAGAGGAAATAAAATGGCAGTTAGTGTCGGCGACGAAATTACAGCAGCTCAATACAACGGGTTACAAAGCAGAGTAGCTACTATACTAGGAACAGGATCTGGTACAGATGGTTACGGTCAAGCTCTAGCAAGTAGCCAGGTTATTGCTGATGTAAGTGTTGTTCAAGCAAGTGATTTCGATAATCTAAGAACCGATATTAATAAAGCAAATAACCATCAAAGTGGCTCAAACGCTTTGATTGGAGATATACAACCCCTTCAAATTATTGGCGCAGATCGCAGCGAAACTGCTAGAGGTTCAGGTGTTTACCACAATGACGAAGGTTTTAATGACTACGACACAGCAATTGGTGTTATAGAAACTAATAAATTTTTAATAGACGGCGGTAATAGCACAGTTGAAGCAAAAACATCTAGCACAAGAACTACGAACTGGAATGGTACAATTACTCATACATTTACAGTTACTTTTAGTGATGCTAATCAACGCAGATACTTTTTTAACAGTGGCGGTGAAATAAGATTTAGTGCATCACAATCAGGCGGCGGCAGTGCTAAAGATCTTGACTGGAGAGCTCTTTTAAGTGCTATGGGCACAATTAAGTTTGGATATACTGCTACTACAGCTACTGGTTCAGGAACAGCTAGTTCTATTGGTAATTACGACCTTACAGGTACATATCAGACAATTTTTACTAAAACAGGTAGTGGTAATTACGCTGAAAACGATTATAACATACAAGCAAGAGCTGATAGTGCCACAATTTTAAGATTCAAAGTAGAATTACGTGATGATGATACAGGTGATCAGATAACCGGTGGTGTTGGCGATGGTGGTACAGATGGACTTTTTGCACCCATAGGACCTGCTGTTGACGAAGATGTTACCGGAACATTTACAAGCACCATACAACAGCTAAGAGCTACAGGTAGTAATGTTTCTGTAGCAAGTCCTGCGTACAGCAACGTTACAAATCTATAAAAAATCCTTGACAACTATGAGATTTGACGCTATAATTAAATATAGTCTGGAGAATGTCGTATGGATGAAAAACTTAAAAAAGCATTAGATTTTGCAAATTACAATCATACCCTTTTTAATCAAAAAAAATTAGCGTATCAAGACTTTTTAGATAATTGTGTACACTATTGTAACGCAGGTAAATTTACAATTGATAGGCAATTAATAGCATTTGTATCAGGTGTTACAACTAAAGAGTTGATACTGCTAGATGATAACAATGTACCTGTAAAAATAACAAACGTTGATGTATTTTCTAAAGAAATAAAAAAAATATATGCAACACAATTAGAAAATTACTACAAAAAATATACAGAATTAACTAGCAATAAAACTGTACAAGGAATTATTAATGAGTAAAGGTTGCCTTGTATTTGCATTTAATAATGAAAAAATAAATTATATAAAACAAGCAGAAAGTTTAGCAGTAAGAGCAAAGAAATTTTTGAATTTGCCTACAACCTTAGTAACTGACATAAACATACAAAACGATTTGTTTGACAAAATTATTGTTATTGAAGATAATTCATACACTGTTAAAAAAACATATAGAAATGGAAACGAATCAGAACGTCTCAGTTTTAAAAATAGTAGTCGTGTTTTAAGTTATGATTTAACTCCTTACGATAAAACAATAGTTTTAGATAGTGATATTATAATTTGTAACGACCAGTATAATAAGTGTTTTGAACAAAAAACTAAAAGTATTTTGCTTTATAAAGATGCATTTGATGTTTGTAATTATAGAAATACAAGAGAATTTAAATATGTAAGTAATACAGGATGTGATTTTTATTGGGCTACATGTATATACTTCAAAAAAGATAAAAATTCAAAGATATTTTTTGATCTAATAAAACATGTTTATGAAAATTACTATTATTATAAAAGCATTTACCAAATAGCCTCTAATGTGTATAGAAACGATTTTGCATTTAGTATAGCAGTACATATAATGAATAACTTTCAAAAAAGCGACAGCATAGGTATTTTCCCTGGCAGTCTTTACTATTCAATAGATAAAGACCTAGTACAAAAAATAAATGATACTGAAATACTATTAGTAGCAGAACACGAACAAAGACAAATTCCTATAAAATTGAATGATATAAATTTGCACTGCATGAATAAATTTGCCTTGGAGAAATTGCTATGAAAGGTTATTTGTTGTACGCACAAGGAGAAACACATGTCAACTATGCTATTGAATTAGCTAAAAGTTTACAAGATGAACTACCTATTAGTTTAGTTACTGACGAACAAATAACATCAGATTTATTCGACAAAGTAATTTATGTTGAAAAAAATGAAGATAAGTTTCACGTCAAAAATAGGTCTTTGCTGTGGAGTTTAAGTCCTTACGAAGAAACCACAGTTATAGAAAGTGACTGTCTAGTAACTTGCAGTATGGATCGTTGGTGGAATAAAAACAAAGATAAGGATCTTACATTTATAAGCAAAGCATTTAACTATAGACAAGAACCTAGCAATACAATTTATGATAGAAAAACATTTGTAAAAAATGATTTACCTAATTTATATGTTGCTTGTTACTATTTTAAGAAAACAAAATTTACAAAAACTTTTTGGGATCTAGTATATGATATTAACACAAATAAAGAATTCTACATACAGTTTTTGAAAGATGTAGATCCGGAAGTTCCTAGCATGGATAGAGGCATATGTTTAGCAGCTAAATTACTCAATTGTTTTGACGAAGTTGCATATACGGGTGATGATCCTATGTTTGTGCATATGAAACCTTACGGCCAAGGATTTGAAAAACCTGCCGAAACTTGGAGTTCTATTTTAGGATTTTATAGAACACAAAAAGAATTATTTATAGGAAATTATAAACAAAACGGAATTATACACTACATTGAGGACGTTATATAATGTTTTATGTTTATTTTGATAAAGATACTAAGCATATTTTAAGTATCTCTAACGAAGAAGATGCTACACAAGATTTTGTTACAAAACAAAAAGAAGATGTTATTGATTTCTTAACAGGCGAAAAAAATATAGCAGAATATAAGTTCGACAGAGATTTTAACATTACAAATATTATACAACAAACACCAAGTGTTAATGAATTGATAGTAAAGGTACCATACAACAAAAACAGTGATATTTGCATTTTCCATGACTCTGTGTGGAAATTTAGATTAAACCAAAATAATAATATCAATTATAATAGCAATTTATTGTTTGCTGTTACACAAAAAGATAATCCTAATATACTAATAAGAAATTTAGTTGTTTCATCGTCAACATTAAGAGATCAAGAATCTATATCTTTTAAATACCCTATAGAAGGAAATTTAGAAAATATTTCATTATGGGTATTCAACTGTCCATATACATGTGGGTTAGCCAATGATTAAAATAAAACCATACGACTATGATATCATTTACCTTAGTTATGACGAACCAAATGCAGAAGAAAATTATTATGATATAAAACAAAAAATTCCATGGGCAAAACGTGTACACGGTGTAGAAGGATCAGATGCCGCACATAAAGCCTGTGCTGAACTTGCAGAAACAGAAAGATTTATTACCGTAGACGGAGATAACAAGATTAGCGAAAACTTCATAAACGAAGAAGTCAGTTTTTCAGATGATGTAGATATAGAGCGTTGTGTAGTAAGTTGGAGTGCTTACAATGTGATAAACGGACTTACCTACGGTAATGGTGGAATAAAATGTTGGCCAACTGAGCTTGTAAAAACAATGCGTACACACGAAAATGCTGATCCCAATAATACTGCCGCAGGAATTGATTTTTGTTGGGATTTAGAATATCTACAGATCAACAGAGTGTATAGTTATGTATATAATAATTTTACTCCTCAGCAAGCCTGGAGAGCAGGATTTCGCGAAGGTGTTAAGATGAGTTTATTAGAAGGCTTAAAACCTTCACCAGAAAGTTTTTGTAAACAAGTGCCAAAGAAAAATCTAGACCGACTAAAAATTTGGCAAACTGTAGGAGCAGATATAAAAAACGGAACTTGGGCAATCTATGGAGCCAGAGAAGGCTGTTATAAAACTATGTGTACAGATTGGGATTATGTAAATGTACGGAATTTTGAATATTTAAACACCCTATGGAAAACAGAATACAGTAAAATACAAGAAGACAAACTAGACTATGAAATTATGGGTTTAGGATACACACTAAACCATGAATTAGATTTACAAATTCCTGTAGATTACTATGAAACAGAACAAAGCAAATTTTTTAAATCTGTATATATTCCTCCTAGTCGTACACCTAAAGAAGTTGATGCTAAGCCAGAAACAGCAGAATATGACATTGTAATGATATCTTACAATGAACCAAATGCTGAAAAAAATTATAATCAATTAGTTGAAAGATTTCCACGTGCTAAAAGAGTACACGGAGTCAAAGGAATACCAGCTGCCCATAAAGAGGCAGCTAAACTTTGTAGCACTGATCTAATTTGGATTGTAGACGGTGATGCCGAAATTGCAGATGATTTTAACTTTGACTATAAATCTCCTGATAATGAAAAACATTTTGTAAAAGTTTGGCGTAGTATAAATCCTATCAACGGATTGCAGTACGGCTACGGCGGAGTGAAACTTTTTCCAAGACAAGCAACACTAGACATGGATATAACAAAACCTGATATGACTACAAGTATTAGTAGACATTTCAAACCAATGAAAAGTGTAAGCAATACTACTGCTTTTAATACAGATGCATTTAGTGCTTGGAAAAGTGGATTTAGAGAATGTGCCAAACTAAGTGCAAAGGTTATTGACAGACAAAAATCTGATGAAACAAACGATAGATTAAAAGTATGGACAACCGTTGGGAAAGACAGACCGTTTGGCGAATATGCCTTGGCAGGTGCAAATGCAGGCATGGAGTTTGGCCTTTCTGACAGTGCGGATCTTACACTTATAAATGACTTTGATTGGTTAAAGGAACAATTTGACGTTGCTTATCCGCAAGAAACTCTGGAAAAACCTAAAATAAAAGTGCAGAAAATTGTGGACTTACTAGACAGATTTGAATGTATGTATGACGGACTTAGTGATATAAGAAGATTATATAATGATGAGGATGTCAGCAGTGTATTTAAGATAGCAGATAATGAAGAACTACGTAAGGCTGTTATGGAAAAGAATATACACAGCATACTTAGACTTACTAATGCAAGCGAAGATCTACGTAAAGCAGTGATAGAGAAGAATACAAATGCGTTGTTTAGAGTTCTTGGACCTCAGTTTGATGATTTACGTAAATCATTCAATGAAGACAATCTTCACAGCATTTTAAGAGTTAGCGGCGCCGATACTGATTTACGCAAAGCTGTATTAGAACAAAATTTTTATAGTATGGCTAGGTTATTACCTGAAGTAGCAGACGAGTTCAAATTATTACAAAATGACGAACATGCACTATGGCGTGTGTTAGAAAAGTATACTGGTAGTTTGTTTGTTCCTGCATTAAAAAAATTAGATAACATAGATATGGATTGTTTTAGTAGAGGACAAATACAAAGCAAAAAGTGGCTTGTAGATACACTTAAAGAATTAGACTTAGATTTGCGCACAGTGTTCTTATGTGCTGGATGGTATGCTACTATTGTTCCTATGCTTAGTGAGGCAAACATAAAGTTTGATAAAATACGAAGTTTTGATATTGACGATAGTGTTTGGAAGATAGCAGAAACATTTAATAAGCATTTACAAGAAGGTTGGCGATTTAAAGCGCAAACAAAAGATATCATGGATATTAACTATTTGGTAGATGACTACACAACAGTTAAAGGTAACGGTGATATAGAAAAGTGTAAAGATTCACCGGATACGATTATCAACACTAGTTGTGAACATATAGAAAAATTTGAAGAATGGTTTGCAAAAATACCAAAAGGCAAATTAATAATTTTACAAAGCAATAATTATTTTGAGTTACCAGAACATGTAAACTGTGTAAAGGATAGTTTACATTTTGCTGAAATGGCACCGTTTAGTAAAGTATTGTTTACAGGAGAACTTGAATTAGAAAAATATACGAGGTACATGAGAATTGGAATTAAATAATTTAACCACCAGAGAATTACAAAAGGAAAGTGCTAGAGCTTTGGCAACTATGCAAGCTACTAATAATAATATTACACAGTTCAACAAGCAAGCACATCATAACAGTCAAAATTGGTACAAGGCTGTTATTAATTGGTACATAGAACAATACGGCGGTTTGCCTAGCTGTGTTGGACCAGGCACAAAGGTAAAATTAATCAATGATTAAGAAAAAACTAAAAAAGAAACGTATACTTGTGTTAGGATGTAGTTTTAGCAGAGGCGCTTATGCATCTGAACAGTATTCTCGATCAGAAGCAAAGTGTTGGCCACAGATATTAGCTGAAAAATATCGAGATTCCGACTGGTGGATTTTCAACACCGCCACCTGTGGCAATACGGATGCAATGATGATGCTTGAATTAGATCATTACACTAGAAATAATGAATGGGATATGGTTGTGGTGCAAAATACTACTCCAGGAAGAGCGACTTTTATGCATGATTTAA